>Ga0064014_10092_pt1 | contig 40217 bp, 48 predicted proteins | sample CrowatWCoCulture_2_FD_61584 | JGI IMG/M metagenome (GOLD analysis project Ga0064014, IMG submission 61584) | Marine cyanobacteria communities from the University of California, Santa Cruz, USA, analyzing cyanobacterial DNA methylation -... | ecosystem: Host-associated > Microbial > Bacteria >...
TTTTTATGGTCATTGGAACTCTCGTTATCCATTTTAAATGTTGGATTAGTTGGAGATTTTCTTGACCATATAAAGCACTATCACAAACCAATGATACTATCAAACTTTATTTGCTTTTTGAATTCTACTAAAACTTTTCCAAATACAGCTTTATCAGATTCATTTCCATCTCCTACTCTCACAAATAATGGAATATCTCCATCTTGGCTTGTTATTAAATCCAAGACACATTGTTTTAAGTCTGGTCTATGATCCCGAGAATATCCTTTCTTAATAAAAATTGGTCTTTCTTTAATAATTTTTTCTTCTTCCTGTTTCTCTTTATCTTCTTCCCTTTTATATTTCTCCATCTAAATGAAATGATGTGGAATCTAAATGGGAGTATTTAAGGTCTATTTTAAATTTTTTAATTACTTCTAAAACTACTTCAATAAAAATATCATTTAGTCCATATTTATATAATTCATCCATTACTCTCCCAATTTTATCATCATTAAGGTAATCAGGTTTAATTCTTTCTCCTAACAATTTCTCAATGGCTTTATCTTGAAAAAACTGACTGAATAATATAGAGGTCTTGAAACAAATCCTAGTCCATTGATTAAAATAGACTTAACTACTGTACCTGCTGAGATTTTTTCTCTAACATCTATTCCTAATTTATTATTAATTATTTTGACTATTCCTATTTCATCAATTAAACCAGCTACTATCCCTAAATGGTCTAAATTTTTAACTTGTATTTCTTCTAAATAAGACATTTTTCGCTCTTTTTTTACAGAGGAAACAACTTAAGCAATTATCCCACTTTTTTGTCTTCAAGAGCTTAAGCAATTATACTTAATTATAACCCCAGGCTTGTAGTATTTAATGCTACTTTTTGAAGTGCGGAATCTGGGTTTAAGATATTCTTTGCGACCCACTCTAGAATCTTATCTTCCTCCCAATGATGCACAAGTCTCAAAAATCTTAGCAGCAAAATAACAAGAGAGGGCTTTACTGAATCTATCAAGGTTTGGGATGAAAATGGCTATTTGGTGGATGGTCATACACGAGTTTTCCGAACTTTAGATGAAGATGTCAAAACAACTTATCTTTATCTTTATGCTCTCTAAGCTTTGAGTCTCTTAATGAGGTAAAAAATGGATGTGGCTAAACCAACAAGAAAGCCGAAGGTAAAGCAACAAATTGGTATTATTCCGAGGCACAAAAATTTCTCAACTCTTCTCTTGAAGAGCAAAAAGAAATGCGTAAAGGCTCTATCTATGACTCAGTTAAATATGCTTATGGACTCGATTTACTTCCTCACATTTTTGAAGAGTCTCAAGGTTTGTTCTATAGAGAAGAAATTCTCAAAGAAAACATAGTTTTTGGGAAAAAGTCAATTATTAATTGGTATTATAGCCAGTTACCTGAAATGCAAAAGCAGTAAATGTCAAAAGTCATCGAGATTCCAATCCTAGATTGCCCAAAAATATTGATAAGCCTTTGCAAAAAGCAGAATCTAAAGAGCTTTTTTGTCTGATGGCTTATGGTAAATTGTCATTTTCTCAAGCTTCTAAAATTATTAAATGTAAGCTTGATAAGATTCAGGTCTTGAGTAAAGATGAATCTAAAAAAGAGGTTCAAGGACTTATTGTTGAGGTTACGGTGTTAGGACGAATCGTTATCGACGAGGTTGCTGTAAATGCTGACACGCTAATTATTCCTCAAGAAAAATCCTCAGTCATTCCCCAAGAAAAAAGATAGAGGATAGCAGAGAAGAAACGATCATTCCTAGCTATCCTACTGTTTCTAACGATCTTCGTGAGCGGTCTCAGACTTATATTGATTCTAGCACACCTCAAGATTCAAGGACGGATAATGATAGTCGATCAAGTTATAGATCATTTGATGATTTTGGAGAATCCTACAACTACTTTATCTCCTGAAAAAGAAAGAGCTTTGAGTCAAGTCACCCCTTTAAAAGCTTGTCAATTTTCCGATCAAGAGTTGTTTGAGGCGATCGCTAATAGACCTAAGTTACGCAAAATGCTTTATGGCACTACTAATAAATTTGCTGAGTTTGCTTTTAGGGAAATAGGGATAGAAGCGATCGCTAATTTATCCCCAGACGATTTTACATATATAGTGAAAAAAATCCTTAGAAGAAGGAATTTCTTTAGAAGAAGTAAAAGCGTGTTTTTTCCGATAATCAACTTTTTGCGAGAAATGCTATTATTCTGCATGAATTGATTGATAAAGCAGAGAAAATAACTGCCGTAGCATAAGGAAAATGAACATGAAAAAACCTCAAATTGTTAAAGCTTTATGTTTGCATCAGCCTTATCCCGAATTTCTCACAAAATCTGCGATCGCCAAACACAGAAGCCTTACAGGAAGTGGGTTTGAACAGAGCGATCGCAGATTTCCCCAACCAACAGTCTGTTGTCAGATTTTAAGTTAAAATCAACCCGAATTAGACAAAGATGAAAAGATAAATCAATCACTCATTTTTCCAAAAAAATTATTAATAAAATCTCTAATAGTACTAGATTGTTAGAATAAAATATGCTATAATTTAATTATTAAAGCAATTTACCTTAAACTGATTTAATGAGTCCCAGTCATCCCGAACCCCTCGTCAAGTAATCAACTTTAGTAAACAGAAAGGAAAAGAAATAATCGCTAATTTTGATGGGGGACTAATCACTTCAGATGCGGGGATTGTCTGGATAGCTGAGTTGGATAAAAAGCTGGGAATTACCGAGAAGTTTGGTAACTGTTTCAAGATCATCGTCATCAATCTTATGTAGATCATTCCGTTCATGAGTTATTAGCACAAAGGCTTTATGGAATTATTTTAGGCTATGAAGATGTCAATGACCATGATAAATTACGTCACGATCCTGCCCTTAAGATCGCTTTAGAAAAGCTTAATGAACTTGAAGATAAAAAGGGATGGTTAGCTGGAAAAAGTACAATTAATAGATTGGAATATTGTCCTGAGACTATTCTCGACCAAAAAAACGAGTCGTTATCATAAAATAGAACCCAACTTTGAAGCCATTGAAAAATCTTTTGTCGAATTTTTTTTAGAGTCTTATAAAAAACCTCCCTTAAGTATTATATTAGATATGGATGTCACGGATGACCAAGTACATGGTAATCAAGAAGGGGCATTTTTTAATAGTTATTATCACCGGAGTATGTTATGCTCCTTTATATATTTTCTGTGGGCATCATTTATTAGTTGCTAAACTTCGTTCATCTAATGTAGATCCAGCCGATTGGAGCCTTAGACGAATTACAAAGAATTATCGGACTAATTAGAGAAAAATGGTCAGAGACTCATATCCTAGTTAGGGGTGATAGTGCCTATGCCCGTGAAGAAATCTTCTATTTTTGTGAAAATCAGCCTTTAGTTGATTATGTTATAGCTATGGGAACAAATGGCGTTCTTAAGTTACGAGCGTGATGATGTAATTGAAAAAGCCAAACATGAATATGAAAAAAGAACTAGCTCCAATAACTGAATTAATGGATAGTTTATTTCAGAAAAAAGAAGATTTAGAAGAAGTTAAAAAATTAGTACCAATTTCTACTTGGTATCGCTCTATTCGTTATAAAACAGAAAAGTCATGGAGTTGTCAAAGAAGAGTAGTGACAAAAGTTTGTTATGGAAGTGATGGCTTAAAAATGCGCCATGTGGTGACATCTTTGCCCCGCTTCAAAAATTCCACCCTCAAAACTTTATACAAAAAAATACTGTCCGAGAGGCGAGATGGAAAATCGGATTAAAGAACAACAATTAGACTTGTTAGCTGATAGAACTTCAACTCAAACATTTCAAAGTAATCAACTAAAGATTATGGATACATTCCTGGGCTTATGTTCTCATAAATGCTTTTCGTCAACACTGTTTAAAAAAACTTCATTGGCTAAAGCAACTGTGGGAAGAATACGTCTAAATCTTCTTAAGTTGGGAGCCAGAATAAAGATTAGTTGTAGAAGAATTATTATCGCTATAGCTAGTGCTTGTCCTTATCAAGATATTTTGTCTATTGCTAACAAAAGAATTAAAACTATTCCTAATACTGGATAAGTAGAATAAGTTGTTTTTAAAAAAGATATCTATCATAAGTTGTTGACTGACTGATACTTTCATTTAGTCTTATTTATCGTGGAGAAAATCAAAAGTTAATATAATTATTCCCTCTTAAACTCAATTTTTGGATAATCAAAGTCAATTTTTTTATTCATCTATATTCAAAATTTCTATTAGTCCTAAAAATTATCATTTTTCATCTCTGGATTGGGCTTTCAAATTAATTTGTGAGAAATCCGGGAGAGCGAGTTCTAAACATAAAGGAGTAAATCAAGGCAATCAACAACTAAAAAAAATCTGCAAAGTTCTTTATTTTCTGATAAATTATCTGTCTTAGTGGCTGATAGTGACTACAGCCAAAAGGATTTTATTGGGGAACAAGTTAAGCATGAAGACGTAGTTACTATTACAAGAGTTAGAAGTGACCGAGTTTTTATCGTCAATTTATTCGGGACCCCAAATCAAGCCAAAACTTCGGGACATCCCCGTTGGATGGGGATAAATTTGACCTTAAAGATGACCAAACTTGGACTGAACCTGATGAAGTTCATCATGTTCCCTTTACAACGAAAAAAGGTCGTCAATTAACAGTGACTATTTCGGGATGGAAACAGATGTTAATGAGAGGAACTAAAAACTATAAAATGAACAATCACCCCTTTACTTTACTCCAGATTGTTGTCAGAGATCAAGAAAGAAATAGTATTTGGAAACCTATGTGGCTTATTGTTATTGGTTCTCGGCGCGATGAGTTAAGTTTAGTTGATTGTTATCAGTGTTATCGACAACGTTATGACATGGAACATCTTTTTCGATTTGGTAAACAAAGATTATTGATGACATCTTATTTAACTCCCTATGTACATCATGAAGAAAATTGTTTAAACTAACACTTCTTTCTTATGTAAATTTGTGGGCTGCCAGAAAATTAGCTGTGGTTTTACCCCGTGATTGGGAACAGTATTTGAAGACTAATAAATCCATCAAAATCACCCCTAGTCTAGTTCAAAGAGACTTTTCAAGAATAATTACGACCTTGGGGACTTTCGCCAAATTTACCAAACGTCGAGGTTTTTCTTCCGGACGTATTAAAGGTTACAAAAAAGCCCCACGAACTCGTAATGATGTTATCAAGAAAGGGAGCAAAAAATCAACTGAAAACTTAAAAGCTCCTTAGTTTTCCTCAGAATCTATAGATTAGCCCTATTTGTCAGCCAATTTTATTGACTGATACAGAGCCGATATTTTGGGATTTTAGTTTAGCGTAAAATATAAGCTAACAAACTTTTTTGTCCAAAGTCCAATTACTCTCTAAAGGAGTAGCGGCCTTGTCTGTGGTGGGGATATGGAATGGATCTCCTAAGAATGAAGAAGGAATTCCTGAATTACATCCTCAGTTAAAATATTTTGCCCAACCAGGAAGGGAAGCCGTAATCGTTTTTGATCAAGATGGAAAAATCAAGACTCAGGCTAGTGTTACGGCAGCCAGAGAAAGGTTAAGCGACTGTTTCCGCCAAGCTTGTTGTAAAGTCACTTGTCTTGCCTGGGAAACAGAGGAAAAAGGAATTGACGATGCGATCGCTGCCAATGGGTCGCAATGGTTTGATGAAATGACAAGAGTGATAAAGAAGTAAAAAAAGGATTGTCTCCAAGAAAAAGGAGAAAAAATAAAAAATAAAGGTAAACTAATTTTAGATGCGACTTGTGCGCCAGCAGACATCAAATACCCAACGGATTTAGGCATATTAAATCAAGCCAGAATTGAGACAGAAAGAATAATAGATAATCTTTATAAACCATTAAGAGTAAAATTGAGAAAAAAGCCGAGAACTTCTAGAAAAATTGCTAGAAAGGAATACTTAAAAGTAGCTAAAAAACGAAAAGTATCTTATCAAGAAAGAAGAAAAGCTATCGGGAAACAGTTAAAATACCTGTAACTGCTCACCGCAACAAAAAAGTCTTATTGAAAAGCACTACAAACAACATCAGTTGAGTCAACAAAAATATAAGCCCTGTGATTTAGCGTAAAATTTAAGCTAATTTATTACGGCTATTTTAATGACTAACATTCCCAGAATCAAGTCTTTTAAAAACCTCAAATAAAAACAACAATATGAGAAAAAAAAAGAATAGTAAGATAGTTTTTTGTTAGCGGAGATTATCCGCTAACCTTTTGTATTTTTGTGCAGAGGGATAGGGCGATCAAGAAAAATCTATCCCCCATCGACTCCGGAGCCTTTTACATCTCTAATCCTGGGGGACTCCGACCAGCTAATGATAATAATTCGCATAATTGGACAATGGCATTTTGCCCCTGTAATCTCATGGTCTCTAAAAAACTGAACATTTGGGTGACTAACTCTGCACCCCAGTCGCTTCTTGCTCCCCCACTTACTTTGCGGTGAATGACAATGGGACGTAAAGCTCTCTCAGCATCATTATTATCTGGTTTGACTTCAGGATAAGTTAGAAAGGTGAACCACTCTTCCCAATGACGTTTGAGACGGTTAATCAATCTTTGTGCATCATAAGGCCATCCTTTTTTGGGAGTTGCTTTAAAAATCTTTTGCAGTGAGTTCTCGACTTCTGTTCTTTTGGAGCCTAAGTCTTCAAGGGTTAAATTTCGACCATGATAATGACGATAATGGATACGGGCGGTTGCTAAAACTTGCTGTACATCGGCAGCAAATTCTCGATTCGCTTGAAAACGACTGGTTTTAAGGGACTCTAACTCTCGTTCTAAATTTGCCAGACATTTCTGTTTGGCCATCGCACTTTGTCTAAAGTAGGCACTATAGCAGTCACTGGTGAGGATGCCCTTAAAATCTGCTCCTAACAATTTCTCGACTTCTGCGGAGCTTCTAGTGGGAGCCAACATCAACACACAGACCTCATTTGATGTGGCTACCCAAACCCAATACTTGATGCCATCGATGCAATAACTGGTTTCGTCAACACATCGGATTCCTGGCTGCTGGATGTACTTTAACCACTGTTGGGTCAAGGGTTCTAAACTTTCTTGAAACCATTTGTGCATTTTGGCAAGGCTCCCTTGAGAAATGGGAATGCCAAAGACATACTCTATAAAATGTTCCTGTTTACGCCATGTAAGATTACCCCCATAGCCAAGCCAGCCCACGATGCTACTTAATCGCGCCCCATAACTGAATCCTTCTTTAACTCCCAATGGAACAGGACTGTAATCTGACCATCCACAACTAGGACATTTATAGAATCCGCGACGATATTCCCTGATTTCTATGGGTTGGTCTACTACTTCAGCCACTTGCTGGACTTTTTCGGGAACTACTTCATCTCGTTCCACTGAACCCCCACAAACAGGACAGTTTTCTAGTTCTAAAGGGACTATCTTATCGGGCTGACCAAAACCATTACGGGTCTTCCCTGGGTGGTCATATTTTGGTCCGCGTTTAAATCCTTTTTTGCGTTTCTTTTTGTCAGAAGGCTTTTTTAGTTGGTCTGATGATGGGGGGACTGAACTGTTTTTTGAGTTACGGTTTTTTAGCTTATCTCTCTCTTCTTTCAATTTTTCAATTTCTTGCTGTTGTGTAGAGATTTGTTGTTGTTGCTGGTCAATCAATCTTTGTTGAAGAGATAACTGTTGTTGTGCCTTGACTAGCCACTCAATCATGAAGACATTGTTCGCCAACTGTTCATCTGCGATAGCTCTAACTAGCTTTGAATCAATGGTAGCATTTGTGGTCATAACCCCCACTATACATAAAAATCCCCGATTTTACCTTTATGTTGTCAAGACAGATTCTTTATTGCGGTGAGCAATTACTTTTTTATTGATTTTGTTTATCAATTCTCCATCAATTCTTTTCCTAAAATGAACTAGCATTGAAGATTCCAGTGGTGGCTCTTGTTGATAACAATTTAAACCTATAAAGTATTGTAGATAGAGATTTTCTCTAATCTGTTCTATAGTTTCTCTATCACTTGTTCCTAATTTTTCCTTAATAATTAATGTCCCTAATGCCATTCTAAATAGTTTGGCTGGCGCACCTTTTTATGCTGAAAAAAGTTTAGCATATTCTTCCTCAAAATCATCCCAAGGTATCAACTCTGCCATGATTACCCAACGATTATTGGGGGACAATTTGCCCTCGAAAGGTAATTCAAATTTTTCTGGGGGCGGTAAAGGTTGCTCCTCTTTTCGATACATTTGTTCTTGACCAACAACTGGGAGGTGTTTCTACCAATTATAGCGGTTTGTAGCCGACAAAGCTTATCTTTTTTGCGATCGCGAATATGGGTGTAACCTTTTAAAGAATAGGGTTTTGCTTTTATTCAGCAAACCCTATTTATTCGATTCAAAAAGGCACTTCAGGAAAAAATTCCTGCCAAACTTGATACCCATTGGGAGTGAATAAGGCCAAAATACCTAAAATTTGGAATGCTTCGTGAGGGCAAACTTTCCTGAGATAGTCGACAACACTTTCCCACCCTTCATTATGGATAGCTTTTATCATGTCTAGAGCCACCTCCAACGGCTTCAACCCCAGCCATTCCTGCATTGTGGCGTTTTCTTCGGTCCCTATGGTAATTATTCCAGTTTCTTTATTAGCTTTATATAGAGAGTGGAATATTTTGCAGAAATCACGCCAGGATAGGATTTCATCCCCCCCAAACAGCTTGCATACCCAACTTTGGGTTGCATTGATTTCTCTGGCGATAGCTACTTGAGTAATTTTCTTTCCAGCCTTGATCAACCCCTTGGCAGCTTCAAGGATAGCCCATTTATCCCTTTTACGTCGACGGCATAACTCAGGGATATATTGATACTCATCTTCATATACCACCTTATAACCAAGCTCTTTTAGAAAAGTTAGATCAAGGTCAGGGGCGAAGATGAAGCTATGGAACTTTTGGTCTGGGTAGAGGTTTGCCCTCTGTCGGCCAACATACTGTATTATTTCCTGGTTGCACGACTCCTTATAATAATAATCAAACCCCATTGGTTTAAGTTCATTATCAAATTCAGTTACACCAAACAAGGTTATATACTCAGACTCTAAGCTACCCATATCAGGTAAAGGTTTCCCGAAGGCGGCGATCGCTTCTTTACCTTGGTCATGATTACCCCCCCTGTTGTGGTTGAACCAGTAGTAATGGTTCTCTAAAATCTTCTCATACTTCTTAAGAGCATAAATACTGATTTCTGGGAATTTATCTTTTAATTTGTCGATGGTGGCAATAATGCGCTTTAAAGCCCCTTCTGCTTCTTCTTTGGTTAATAGTTCGCCGTCAGCATTCCTGGTACGACCCCAGTTATTAGAACCCAGTCCAGAAAAGTCAACAGCATGAACAACGATATTATTTTTAGCTGTAATGGTTTCTTGTTTGACCGTGATAATTTCAGTGGGGTCAATATCTATTAATGCTGCTAGTTTAACGGTTGTTAAAGTAGCGTCAAGGTAAAGATTAGCCTGACTGGTTTTCAAGATACTCTGCATCTTAAAGTCAGGTCTAGTTATAATAATTTCACCATATTGGTTGGTCTTAAACGCGCCTTTCTTTCCTCCCCAAACTTCTAATAAGTCAAAGAGAATGTTTGATGGTAGTCTCTTAATATTTTCTAAGGTCTTCTCACGGGCTTCAATAGCTAAACCTCGACGAGCGGTCTTGGCTTGTTCACGGGTTATACCCCCCTCTTTATAGTTGACAGTTCCTGTACTGTCAGGAGTTACAAAAACATCGTCTAATTGGTTGAACTCATTGTAGATAAACTGTATTATTTCTTCTAGGTTTTCAGGAGCTTCACCAATAATATCTAAGATTTCTTTATGTCTTAGACCATAACGGCGTTTGGTATCTTTTTCAAGATAGGGGCGTAAATTTAATAAATTTTCAATAGCCAAGAAATAATCGCGATTTTTGGCTCTTAGGTCTAACATCTGGCGATTAAAACAATTGAGAGATCCTGTTATTTGTTTTGTACCTAATGTTCGACCAGCTTCTTCAATTGAGAAGAGATCCGGTGAATAGTTATAAGCGGTTACATCACTTAATTGCTCTGTGGTGCATCTTATTGTAGGTGAGGATAAAGTTAGTTTTCTTTGATGTAAAAAGCCATAGCCTTCTCCTGATTCGGCACCGCATTTACTAACTATAAAAGGATTTCCCTCTGAGTCTAATTCGTTAGATTCTTGTTTTATTTTCCCATAGATACAATGACGACAAACTTGGTTGACTCCATCAAAGTAAACATCATAATTCTTAGTATATAGTTGGTTAAAGGCATCGACATTAGAACAATTACTAGGGGTAATTAATTGATGTTTTTCTCCTTTGAGTTCAATTCGCTCACCTACTTGATAGATTCCTTTATGTCTTGGGTTAAGGTCAGTAAAGTTGTGTTTAATGGTGGGAGTAGAGGGGTTACGGTGGTCTACTGTGATATGGAAATGTTTACCATTTTCTGAGGCAAAATTACCTGTGTCATAAGATTTGCCAGAGCCGGGAACACTAGCATCTAATATATGCTTCCAGCCAGCGTTTATTAATTTTTGATAGAGTTTCTTCCTATTACCTTTCTTAAAGATAATTATCGGTGGTTCAAGCCCTTTATAGTCCTCGGGAGTGGGGACAGGATCATTAAGGGTTAATGTTATTTTTCGAGGTAATTTTACTTTAGTTTGTTCGACTTCCTTGGTAAAACCGAAGCCTTTCTTATAGTGTTTGCCTAACCCGTGAAATTTAGCTTTAAAGAAGTTGATAAACTCTGAGGTTTCTTGTGCTTGTTCATTTTTTTCTTGTTCAATTTCCCATTCAACGTAAGCTTGGTATAGGTCGGCATCTGGTTCAATGGGGTATCTTTCCAGGGAATGCCATTGTTTTTCTGGGAATTTAAAGCCGTGTTGCTGTGCGATCCAAAAAAGAGTACCGGCGGTGACTTCACCTACTCTGAACCCTTGAATCTTTCTGGCAGGGTTCCAGCCTTTCATAGGGGGACTCCAGGATTCGGCTATGGTGATCGCTTCAGTGGGACCAAAGATGGTGGTTAAGGCCATGAGGACTCTTAACGATTCTTCATAAGTTCCGGTTCCTGGTTGCCGTGGTGGGATGAAGTTTAGGGCTTCTAGGGCTAGGGTTTTAAGTTCGTCGGGGTTTTTTTCATTAACCCTGGCTAATGTCTCAATACGGCGTTTTTCCCTGGCCTCCCATTCGATTTTAGCCTGTTCTTTGGCTTCATCAATGAGAGAGTCGGGTAAAGTTTGCCCATCGAGGATAAAGATTTCTGCTTGGCTATTACCGGCCCAATACCGTGAGGCATCTTTACAAGCCTCGTCAGCCGAAGGAAAATGCCCCATAACGGCTTTGACTAACTGTTCGTATGTGTCTATATCCTTAATGGGTTGAGACGCATTGAAGACGATTCTAAAGCGATCACAGGGTGGGGTGTCTCCTTTTGGCTTTTGGTGGGATGCGGAAGTATAGATTAATTGTCCATATTTTTTGACAAAGGGATGGTTGAGGGCATCGTCAAGGGTTAAGCCATTATCGATGTCAAGGCCAATAAGTTGAGCTTGTTGATAGTTAGCTTTTGACCTCATGCTGTGGTCGTAGGTGGCACAAGACCAAGCATGACCTAGCAAGACGACTTCTGCTAAGTCGTCGATGGTTAATACTTGAGTTTTAAAGCCGTCGCGGTAATGTTCGGGGTTGTCAACGGTTTTGTCAAGGTGGTGACAGTTGACGGATAACGGAAAGGTTTGGTTTTGTTGTGTCCCTGTATTGTGTTCCATTGATGGGTTCGCTTTGGTAAGGTGAGCGAGCAACCCGTTGATAGGAAGGGAAATACTGTCTTATATCGGTTTTAGAAGAGAAGGGAAGCAAGAGTGACCGAAAGATTGCAGAATGTAGATTGGAGATTGCAGATTGAGTGAGAACAAGCCCTTGTTTTTAAATATGGGTAAATCTACATTCTATCCTCTAGGATTGAGAGGTTGTACATCAGCAATTGACTGTACGGACATAACAAAATTGTGTACCATAAAGACAGCAATCCCTTCCATCACCTTCACAGTCTTTTTAGCCGTCTAAACTAAATTAAGTTAACTGTTCGGTGGGCGGGTTGCCCAAAACTTTTAAAACTTGTTCAAACTTATTTTTGGCTTTTCCACCGTTTCAAGTTTGTCAAAGCTCAAAAGCTTTAGTAGTGGTTACGTTGTCTATGAGATATCTATGCAATGACACACAGATATTCTTATGAATTCAAGGATACAGCAAAAAGACACCCACAAAAACTGATGGTTGCTTTGTGTGGGAGCTATGCAGGCTATAATCCTTGTAGAATGAGGGTTTTGGGAATTTAGGGAAAGTTACATAAAACCTTAAACATACCTAAATTTTTTCTTGTTTTTCTGTTAGCTATTGAAGATAGAAGATTTTTGTTGCATTAGATCCACTTTCACAGTTCCTTGCATTGACTTTGCAGACACGCCCTAGTATTGCTTCCAACCTAGCTCAAAAAATCAAGGTATAGCAACCGCCTTGGCGGTTGCTATAGCAGTCTCAACTGGAGGGATTTCTGGTTCCACTAATAAACGATTTCGTATTGCTGTTACGAAAGCAGGAATTACTCCAGTGACTAAGCGCAGTAATCAAACTTATGAAGTAGGTTATAGTCAACTTTCAGCCAAAATTCAAAACATCCACAAAACTGGTGGTAAGATTGTTAGTGTTACGGAGATTGTTTAACCTCTTCCTGGCGAGAAATCCCCGATTGAGGAACGAAAATCGAGGGATGAAAGCCAGGGCAGAACTTATTGGGGAGTTTTTTGATTCCGAATATATTTCTTGATAACTTCTAGGGGCGCACCACCAGCAGAAATTACGCAATAAGAGCTTGACCATAAGACAGGTTTATAATAGGGTTTGCTGAAAAAGTTTCTCCAAAATTTATGCCACTTTTGACCAAGAATTTTCTGACAAATCAATAATTTTTAGTACATAAAAATTGTTTAAAGTATAATCAAAATTAATGAAAGGCGGTTTGATGAGTTCCTCTGTTCTACTATTAGTAAATAAGGACAAAAAAAGCGACAAAAACTGCCTCAGAAGTTTAGAAAGATTGACAACTAAAAATGTAATAGCAATAGATGTAATGGAGATTTCATGGAGTTTTGTCATCACGAGATTTAGGCTAAATCTTCGTTTAGCTTGTCCAAACTTTCCCTCAATAGCATTACGGAAGCATTCATCGGAGTGGGCTTGTTTCTTTTCTTCTTCACTGACATTTTTCGGAGGTCTTCCTAACTCCGGACCACTGATTCTTATCCCTCTTTCCTTACACCAATTTCTGTTTTCCCTAGTTCGATAAATTTTATCTACATGGACGGATTCGGGATAATAGCTAAACGTTTCTTTATACTTTTCTACTTGTTCTTTTAAATGACAAGATTTATTGAAGTTTTCCCAACTTATTTTGTCTAGAAACACATAGTTATCTACACAGCTTACTGAGAGTTTAGCTCCAAAATCTATTGGTTTTCCTGCTTTTCCCCTCACTATTGGACGAATATGCGGTTGAGTTAAACTTACAATTCTTTGAGGAACACTCTGGGTCTTATTCTCCCACATTGACTGTTGTTGTTCATAAACTTTTTTGATAGTCTCTAGACAATTTTTCTGTCTTTTACTCAGATTTTCCAGGGAAGCCCCAGCTTGAATTAAGTCTTCTATATTTCCTAAATTTTTCTTAAGGTATTTTAACTGTTTCCCGATAGCTTTTCTTCTTTCTTGATAAGATACTTTTCGTTTTTTAGCTACTTTTAAGTATTCCTTTCTAGCAATTTTTCTAGAAGTTCTCGGCTTTTTTCTCAATTTTACTCTTAATGGTTTATAAAGATTATCTATTATTCTTTCTGTCTCAATTCTGGCTTGATTTAATATGCCTAAATCCGTTGGGTATTTGATGTCTGCTGGCGCACAAGTCGCATCTAAAATTAGTTTACCTTTATTTTTTATTTTTTCTCCTTTTTCTTGGAGACAATCCTTTTTTTACTTCTTTATCACTCTTGTCTATTTCTCTTTTTACTATTTTTTTATTGATTTTGTTTATCAATTCTCCATCAATTCTTTTCCTAAAATGAACTAGCATTGAAGATTCCAGTGGTGGCTCTTGTTGATAACAATTTAAACCTATAAAGTATTGTAGATAGGGATTTTCTCTAATCTGTTCTATAGTTTCTCTATCACTTGTTCCTAATTTTTCCTTAATAATTAATGTCCCTAATGCCATTCTAAATAGTTTGGCTGGCGCACCTTTTTATGCTGAAAAAAGTTTAGCATATTCTTCCTCAAAATCATCCCAAGGTATCAACTCTGCCATGATTACCCAACGATTATTGGGGGACAATTTGCCCTCGAAAGGTAATTCAAATTTTTCTGGGGGCGGTAAAGGTTGCTCCTCTTTTCGATACATTTGTTCTTGACCAACAACTGGGAGGTGTTTCTACCAATTATAGCGGTTTGTAGCCGACAAAGCTGATCTTTTTTGCGATCGCGAATATGGGTGTAACCTTTTAAAGAATAGGGTTTTGCTTTTATTCAGCAAACCCTATAATAGAACTTTGATAACTCTATCTTAAATTCCTTACGAAGAAGACGACTTGAGGAAGATTTTATATTTTTGACAAAAATATAAATATTATTATTGGGATGGAAGGATACCAATAAGTGACAATGATCGCTTTCGGCTCCAAATTCCAATAACTCACACTTCTGTTTTTCACAGGAAACCTTAAAATATTCTTCAAGTTGTTTTATCATCTCTGCGGTCAATACTTTTCGTCTATACTTAGTAATAAATATAATATGAAGGTGAATAGCATAAGCGCAGTGAGAACTCTTGTTTAGTGAGGTTGACATCTTGCATTAGGTGACTTACACTGATTATCATAGTTGATTGGGTCGAAAAATGCTAACCACCAGAAGATTGGACTTTGGATAAAAAACAATTGTTAGCGTAAATTTTACGCTAAACATATCTCCAGAGCTAAAATAGAGAATTAAGGTGATTTTAAAAACTCTCTTTCCATCTTTTTAGGGGATTTTAAATATTAAATAGCTTCATTCAGTTTCGGTTCCAATATAGATATCTAAGTAGCTTTCAGTTAGAGATTGAATGACTCGTTCTAATTCATCAATGAGATTTCTTCTAGTGAGTTTTTCTACAGCATCAATATGAGCAGAACTTCCGGCTCGTCCTAAATATTTATATTTGGTTTTTTTCTCATTATTAGTGGCCATAGGAAAAATTGATTCAGCAGCCTGTAGTTTATAATACCAGTAGATTGTTCCCTTTCCATTAACCTGATAACGAATAATATGACAATTAGCTGGTGCTACTTCCCCTTCCCGTTCAATTTTCTTTATTTTCTGTTTAAGAGAGCGAATTAGACTCTTAATTTGTTTGGCTCTCAGGTGGACATCTTGACTGGTCTTAAGTTCGGAATGTGATGACATTAGCCTTAACTGTAACAAACAACCTCTTTTGATGTTAGCGTATATATTCCGCTAATTTATAAGGTAATAAATTTTAAAAATGACCAAAAATGAAACGGCTACGTCTGTCGAGGAATTCCTGGTGTGGAGGTCTAACCTCTTCCAAGGACTAAAAGCTAGAAAAGAAACTATTATAGAATTACTCGATGCCCTCTCCAGTAACCAACAAGCTCACTCAGTCGTTGAATTGTCTCTCAATCCTTTATTTAGAAGAGATTATAACAGTTTATATAGAGGAATTCAAGAGTTTTTACCCACTCAAACTGACCCTAATTATGAACAGAGAATTGAGACTTTATTTTCAGCGGTATCGAGAACAATTCCTCCCACTTCAAAACATTATAACTTATTTGGTATTGACACAACTCCCTGTCCACGACGGTTTGCCGAAACGTTAGCGGATAAAACCTTTATTCATTACCCCAATCCAATTAAGGGAAATAAACCCATTAATATTGGACATTGTTATTCCGTTGTCTGCGCTTTACCTGACCAAATAGACACAGAAAAAGTCCCTTGGGCTGTCCCCTTATCAGGAGAGCGAGTCCCCTCTAAACATAAAGGAGTAAATCAAGGCAATCAACAACTAAAAAAAATCTGGCAAAGTTCTTTATTTTCTGATAAATTATCTGTCTTAGTGGCTGATAGTGACTACAGCCAAAAGGATTTTATTGGGGAACAAGTTAAGCATGAAGACGTAGTTACTATTACAAGAGTTAGAAGTGACCGAGTTTTTTATCGTCAATTTATTCGGGACCCAAATCAAGCCAAAACTTCGGGACATCCCCGTTGGTATGGGGATAAATTTGACCTTAAAGATGACCAAACTTGGACTGAACCTGATGAAGTTCATCATGTTCCCTTTACAACGAAAAAAGGTCGTCAATTAACAGTGACTATTTCGGGATGGAAACAGATGTTAATGAGAGGAACTAAAAACTATAAAATGAACAATCACCCCTTTACTTTACTCCAGATTGTTGTCAGAGATCAAGAAAGAAATAGTATTTGGAAACCTATGTGGCTTATTGTTATTGGTTCTCGGCGCGATGAGTTAAGTTTAGTTGATTGTTATCAGTGTTATCGACAACGTTATGACATGGAACATCTTTTTCGATTTGGTAAACAAAGATTATTGATGACATCTTATTTAACTCCCGATGTACATCATGAAGAAAATTGGTTTAAACTAACACTCCTTTCTTATGTAAATTTGTGGGCTGCCAGAAAATTAGCTGTGGTTTTACCCCGTGATTGGGAACAGTATTTGAAGACTAATAAATCCATCAAAATCACCCCTAGTCTAGTTCAAAGAGACTTTTCAAGAATAATTACGACCTTGGGGACTTTCGCCAAATTTCCCAAACGTCGAGGTTTTTCTTCCGGACGTATTAAAGGTTACAAAAAAGCCCCACGAACTCGTCATGATGTTATCAAGAAAGGGAGCAAAAAATCAACTAAAAACTTAAAAGCTCCTTAGTTTTCCTCAGAATCTATAGATTAGCCCTATTTGTCAGCCAATTTTATTGACTGATACAGAGCCGATATTTGGGGGTTTTAGTTTAGCGTAAAATATACGCTAACAAACTTTTTTTGTCCAAAGTCCAAAGAAGAGTGACATTCAGGTTATATCCGACAAAAAAGCAGGAAAGGACATTGCATGATTGGCGTAAATTACACCAATACTTGTACAACGCCTGTTTGTCCCATCGGATAACTGAATATCGACATTTTGGTAAAAGCATCAGTTATTTCGACCAACAAAACTGTCTTCCTGAATTCAAGGAGTGCTGGACTGAATATAAACAATTGGGTTCTCAAGCACTGCAAGCAACTTGCAAAAGGGTTGACTATGCTTTCCAAAGGTTTTTCCAAGGACTAGCTAAGTTTCCAAGATTCAAAAGTTTCCAAAGATACCGAGGGTGGACATACCCTGCTAAATCAGGATGGAAAGCCCATACAACAGGAGTTCACGGGGCTTTGGAGTTGTCAAACTTAGGTCAAATCCGAATGCGAGGAAAGGCTCGAACTTGGGGTCAACCTACCACTTGTACGATTGTCTGGAAAAACCACAAATGGTACTGTTCTATCACGATTAAATGCGAGGTATCTAGAGAGACGGGAACAGGTGCTTGTGGTGTCGATTTTGGGACGTTAAGAGCGTTAACCTTTGACGATTCAACAGGTATTGAGAATCCTCGGTTTTTAGCTAAATCTAAAGACAAGATAACTAAAGCGTCTCGTCAATTAAGACGCAAACGTTCCCCTAACAGGAAGAAGCGAATTAGAGCATCTAAGCGGTGGAAGAAAGCTCGTAAAAAAGTTAGTAAACTACAAAATAAAGTTGCCAATCAGAGACAAGATTGGCAACATAAGGTATCTACACAAATTGTAAGCAGTAATAGCTTGGTAGCTACCGAAAAGCTAAATATAAAAGCGATGACTCGCAAGGCTAAGAAAGGAAGTAAGCGCAAGAAGCAAAAAACCGGACTCAATCGCAATTTACTTGATGTAGGTATAAGTAATATAACCAAGCTCATCAAGTATAAAGTGAAAGAGTCCGGAGGTGTTTTTGTTGAAGTTCCTATCAAAATAGCTCCTTCGCAAACTTGCCCTAATTGTGGTAAGAAAAAGAAAAAAGAGTTGTCTGAAAGGGTGCATAGCTGTGAGTGCGGATGTTCTATGGATCGCGACGCGGCGGCCGCAACCGTGATGCTCAATTATGCACGGGGGTTAGGAACTAACCTCCTCAATCGTGGATCTCAGTCCTCTGAGCAAAAACACACATCAAAGCGATGTGGAGGGTTTGCTAAAGATTGGGAGTTGAAGCGACAGAAACCCCAATCAAAGCGTAGCGACGATTGTGGGTAGTTCATTCTCTGATAGTACCATAAAAACGACAGCCATTGGCAAAATAACCCATCAAGATTACTTTTAATCTAGATATAATTTGCCAATGTTTTCAATTATTTATCCTAGATCGAAATGTCTAACAGATCCTAGGAACGTTCTAAACGTTCCCAGGTTTCAAGGTTGACTCAAAGCCTGTTATAAAGGGATTATCGGGACTTTATCAATGTGAGTAATATGAATGTTTTGATTTGGGTTTGTGATCAATGCTTTACAAGATCAAAAGTCAACGAAATAAGTAACCCTGCTACTGCATTATCCATCAACGGGCAAAACCCTGTTGCCTTATACTGTAAAATTCTTTGACAAATAATAATTTTTGTAAATTTATTGCTCAAAAATAGGGACGAGATGGCAACTAATTACTTATTCTGACTAAAGATTGCTTGGTCAAGCAATCTTTAGACAACTTTAAAATGTTAAGCTTTTTATTTAGGAGAAAGTTAATGGGAAATTTGGCTCGTTCAGCAACCCTTGGTCTGGATGCCTTTGAAGTAGCCCCTTTGGAAATGCGTCCCTTACAGACTGAAGACGACTTGCAAACCATAATTAGGGCTGTTTACAAGCAGGTGTTGGGAAATGAGCATTTAATGGAAGAACAACGCTTAGAAAGTGCGGAAGCACTTTTGCGCGGTGGTGATATTACCGTTCGTCAGTTTGTCAGACTGGTGGCGAAATCTGAGTTATATAAGTCACTGTTTTTCTACGCCTGTCCTCCATACCGCTTTATTGAACTGAATTTCAAGCATTTATTAGGTCGTGCGCCTCAATCTCAAGCAGAAATCACCGAACACGTTGAAATTTATTACGAACAGGGATATGATGCCGAGATTGACTCTTATCTCGATAGCGACGAATATACTTTGAGTTTTGGGGAAGATATTGTTCCTTATGCTCGTCATATTCGTTCCCAGGTTGGCCTCAATAATAATAGCTTCAATGGGATGTTTTCTTTGTTAAGAGGTTCAGCTACCAGCGACAGAGATAACAGTGCTAAATTAATTGGTTCTTTGGCATCTAATTTAGCAACTCCAATTCAACCACTTGCTATGGGGAATGGTGCTAACTATGGCAATACTGGTAAGCGTTTTAAGATTACTTATTCTGCTTCCAAAGACTTTGCTCGCCTGCAAAAATTAAGTAACAAACAAATTACTGTCAGCTTTGATTGTATGTCAAAAGCTTTTCAGTCTATTCATAATGCAGGTGGTAGTATTCTCAGCATTACTGAAGCACTTTAAAAAGCTTTGTCGTAAGCAGTACATCTCCTTTCTGTCCTTAAAATTCCTGAATTGAATATTAACCAAAGATTGAGGGTTTTAAGGGTAGGACAGGAGTGAATAATATTCCATTAGTTCCTGAAATTTTTGGGTTTTTTGAGTTAATTAATCAAAATAATTTGAGGTTTTATATTATGTCAACAATGACAACAGTAGGCATTCCACAAATGAGTGATTATGCAGGTCGTATCGTGGAAATTACAGTCACGGGTGTTTGTCGCCAAGATGTTAAGCGAGTTAGTTCTTACACCGTGAAAGTTCCCCATAGTCGCATGAATGAAGCCATGCGAGAAATCTATCTTTTAGGGGGTAAAGTTGCTGATGTTAAGGTGTTATAATTCTCAACTTATTCATCAGTTTACTTGATTTTGTGTGCAACTTTTTCTGACTCATGATGACCCTGGGTTTGACTGTTTCAAAAAAAGTTGCACAGCCAGAAAAAACTCATTAATTTAACAACTTCAAGGTTAGGTCTTTTTTTATGTCTAAACAACAACTTATGGATTTTATTGTTGCTGCAAAAAATGATGAATCATTGAAAGCGCAGTTAAAAGAAGCTCAACCAGAAGAAATTATTCGTATTGCTGAAAAAGCAGGATTTAATTTCTCTGAAGAGATTAAGGGAAGATTTAGGAATCGCTGGGCAGGAGTTTACTCCTGCCCTCAAAGGGCGGATGTTGACGAGATATGTCCAGCACTTTGTCCCCCAGGTTTTAAGTCCTTGGCTGAGTATTCTCAGTCAACTTGTTCTCCTTGGGATACACAAGAAAAATATGATTTTCGATCTGGGGTAAAATACAATTAAATGACAATTGAAACAATGACGACTCTTAATTCTTCTGCTCAACTGATCAACAACCCTGAAGCTGCTGTCACTGCGTTGAAAAACAGTGAAGATGAAGGAGTACGTTATTATGCTGCTTGGTGGCTTGGCAAAAATCGGATTCTGAAGGCGATTCCCCTACTGTGTGAATGTCTTAAGGATGAGCGAGATCGAACCACTCTAGGGGGCTATCCTCTTCGCCGTCAGGCAGCACGTTCATTAGGAACGTTAAAAGATTCACAGGCAGTCACCCCATTGATTGAAGCTTTAGACTGCTCTGATCTTAGATTGCAAGAAGCTGTGATTTTGGCCTTGAAGAATATTGGCGATCGCTCTGCTATCCCTGCATTAATTAACCTACTTAATCCAGAGATCAAGGACAAGCCAACTGAGGCATTAATTGAGGCGTTGACAGCCTTTAAAGTGTGGGAAGTCCAAGATCACATTGAAACTTTTCTACAGGATTCATCGGAACGAGTCAAGTGTGCAGCCGCTCAATATTTTTATGCTTTAACCCTTAAACCTCGTTACCTAGAGATGCTTTTTCAAACTCTAGGTCATGAAAACCGCTTTTTACGATATGCGGCGGCTATGGATCTTGCAGCCCTTGGTCGGTTTGAAATCGCTCCAGCTATTATTAAGGCGCAAATCCCCAATAATATCAAATTAGCCACTATCAAGCGTATTTTAGAAGCACTTTTACAAAATAAGACGGAGAGGGAAGTAAAACGGCAAGAGCAAGCCAATTTTTTATTTCCAGCACTTGACGAGCTACTGCTGGATGCTATTCAAGGAAACATTCCCAGATCGAACACTGTGGAAACAAATCAGAAAATTGAGAAAATGAAGATGTTAGTGGCCCAACAAAGCATAACGTCTCAACAAGTACCTAAAAGTCTGATCTTAGAATTAATTGAAGCGGTAAAATCTCCCTATCCTAATGTCAAAGCTGCTGCAATCCAAGGATTAGTTGAATTGGCTCCTTTGAGTGCTGATGTAATAATTGAAGTGTTTGATACTGATGAAGATCAAGACTTGAGGGCAGGGCTAACTCAAGCTTTAATGTACATTGGTGATCTTAGAACAGTGTCGCTGTTGGAAAAAGTGATTGGTTTTGACATATCTGATCATTGTCAAGGGAAGATTCGCCGAGTTGCAGCTAGGGGTTTAGGTAAAATTGGCCGTCAAACTAAGAATCAAGAAGTTATTGCACAAGTGATAGAAAAGCTAAAATGGGCGTTATTAGAGCCTACTGATTGGGCTTTGCGTTATAGTGCTGTTGTGTCCCTTGAAGAAATTGGTAATAGCGATGGGATTCTAGCGTTACAGGCTGCGTCTGAGAGTGAATCTGATTTCATAGTCCAAACGAGGATTGAACGTGCTTTAACAGCTATCGGTTGGTAGGATAAACTACCCCAGGCCGCTACGCTGAGAATGGGGACTCTCGCTTGTTTTGTTGATCTTTTTCTCTAACTCACATCTTGCACCTTCGATAAAAGTAGCTAGTTTAGAGAGGGAACAGGGAACTACGGAAGGGGGAACAGGTTTTATTTTTACTGAAACTAATTTAGAATTGATTTTCTTTGCTTTTTGATTTTGATTTTCTGTACTGATGCAAGATATCAGTCCAAATGAATTGGATGACAGCATGGAAAAGGGTATCAAACCTTAATTAAGGCTGTCCTTCGTTCCTATGTTAACTATCAAGAAAGCAAAAAAAATTAGCTGATCTTCTTTTGAATAAGCCAATCAGAGTCATTATAACAAAGGGTTTTCCCACTAGAATCACCCAAATATTCTAAAGATAATAAACAAGCATACTTTAATTTCCAAACTTCACTTTCTAGACCAACTTTTAAATGAGGAATAGCTTGCTTATCAGCTAAATAACCTAACGAAATAGCAGCAGCAATTCTTGATTTAACAAATTTATCTCCTAAATTAAGTAAAGTATCGAGAAAAAGCTCATAAGCTGGTTCATATTTTAACCAACCAAATAGTTTAATAATATGGTAGTGCGCTCCATAATCTTCTTGAGCATTTTCGTCAAAAGATTGTTTTAAAACATCTCCTTCCTGGGGATAGAACTCAAGCATCGCTTTACTGGCCAAATAACAATAGCCAAAATTAGTATTATAGAGGTCTTCAATGACTCTCTCTAACGTTGGTTTTTCACTGTATTCATAAGCCATTTTCAGGTCTTGGGGATGATCCCAAATGGCTAAATCAAAACTTGACTCTACCTCAGAAAAATCAAAATTGTCCTTTTCCTGTGCTTTATCTGCTAAAAATCTCATTCCCCGAAGACGTAGAGACTGGGAAACAGGAGCAACCGCTATATTAGGAATAGCCTGATTATATTCTAAATCCATCAGGTCTTGAATCGCTCCTCGTCGAGCATGAATATTTTTATCATTCAGGAAATGGATAATGTGATGGACTTGGGTATTATCTCCTGATAACTTGCTTTTGGCAGTTATGGCAGCACAGGCGATCGCCGAATCTTCTGACTCTGTAAAAGGAGCAATTCTGTCTAATGCTGGTTGGTAATTGAGTTTTGCTAGAGTTTGAATGATAACTCGATAAATTTGTCCTTCTTTGTTTAATAACTGAGCAATTTCTTCGAGAATATCTTTGTCAGATGTACTAATTTCCCCGATCGCCCAAACCGTATTTTCTACCATGTAGCGATCGCTATCTGCCAAAAAAGGTCGCATGACTTCAATCGCATCAGCAACTTTTAAACGTCCCAATGATTCGATCGCTTTACGTTGTGCTTGACGATTTTCTCTTGCTGGGTGAGGATCTTGTAAAACTTTGATCAGTGCTGCGATGGAGCGTTCACTAGGAAAGTTAACTAAATGTGCTGCTGCGAGATAACGATGATATTTTTCTTTGAGTTGTTCTACTGGTGTTTCTAGAAGTTCAATTGCTTTTTCTTCTGTTAAACCTGGAAATAAGTTGAGAAAAGGACTATTCATTTTATTTGGCAATTCTTTGGCAATTCATGAGCAAAATTTTGGACTTTTTCAAACTTAAGTAAACCTGTTGTTGATCCCCATACTTTTTCATCAGTATCAACATCAAAACCCGTATCTCTACTAATCCAAATATTTTCTGTAACTTCTACCTCACTTTTCAAATAGGTCATGCGACCATCTTTACGAGGAATGAGACATTTATTCCCTGGTTCAACCTGTCCCACAAACTTATCCCCCTCTCTTTGGAAAATAATTGCACAACCATTACGCAGTTCAATCGATTCAGGAGTAATTGTTTTGAGTATTTCTAGATCACTTCCTGAACCTGTATAAAGATCCTTATCTTTAAGAGCATAGTTTTCTACAAAAACATTGTCTCCTTGGGCAAAAATTCTATGAACATTTTGATGATGAGGATGCCAAGGATCGTAATCATAAACTTGTTCAGAATAAAAACCAATACCCTCAAAAAACTCGAAGGGTAAAGGGCGGAAAAAAATGCGAATATGAGGATGTATTCTCGGGTTATCTAAAGTTTGTTTAAAACTACTAAATTCACCCGCTAACCAACTAGCTAAAATCATGGCATCATTCATATTTTCTTCTCTTTTATCAGACAGCCAGGAAACTCCCAACATACTCATTGACTCAATTAAAGTCAACAAATTTGTCAAGAGTTTTCTTCTAGTTAGACTTGCAATTTCAGTTAATCAACTAGATTAAAATGCCCCTAAGACATGGAGTTAATAACGTAGTCGAGATAACTGGTAAGCTCAGTACCAGCTTGAGCGGACATATCACGAGGCACACAGAGACGGTCTCTTACTTTAGCAAAGGCTGCGACATAAGCAGCAGTATTAATTCCTAAAGCGCGGTAAACTTCACGCTGACCAGCAATACCCCATTCATCAAGAGGACCAGTACCACCAACTACTAAACAGTAATTGATTAACCGTAAATAGTGACTTACATCACGAAGACACTTATCTTTACGAACTTGAGGGTCTACACTTGGACTAACTCCTTGAGGAAATTCGGCATAAACTGCATCAACAGCTTCTCTAGCCACTGCTTCGTAGTTAGAAGCTAGTTTTTCTGCTGCTTCTAAGCGAGCGGCAGCACGGTTAATACTTCCTTGTACGGATTCTAGGTCTGAAGTGCTGGGAAAACGACCTGCCGCGTCAGCAGATGCAACAACAGTAGTAACAACAGATTTCATTTCTTTTTTTGCTCCTTAATTAATATCAATTAAACTTTCATCAAGCCCATCATAAAAGTTTCTAAAAATAAGATTCTAGAAATTTGGACTTTTCTGATCTAAAAAATCAGCGAATTACGCTTCAGATTGATTAGCTAAGACTTGAAATAACTCCATCAAAGTAACCAGCTACTTCAGTGGCTAAGAAACTACAATCACCTTCAGTTACCGCCATTTTTCGCTGAGAAGCTGTGTTGTTTACAAAAGCAACAGCAGCAGCTTTCATAATGGCCACAGCTCTTGCAGCAGAGGTCGTGGGAACACCTAAAGCAGAATAGGTTTCTTTAAGACCATTTAAACAACGATCATCAAGAACAGAAGCATCACCAGCTAAGAGAGCGTAGGTTACATAACGAAGAATGATTTCTCCATCCCGTAAACAAGCAGCCATGCGGCGGTTTGTATAACAATTACCACCAGCTTGAGTCAAACCAGTGTTTTCACAAATCATACCTGCAACAGCATCAGAAACGATACAACTAGCATTGCTGGCAATAAAGTTTACTGCATCGAGTCGTCTGTTTTGATTAGAAATATAGGATTTGAGGCTTGCTAATTCATCTGCACCTATATAAGCCGTTTTGGCATCAGCAGATATTACTGCCCGAGAAAAAGCGTCTAACATTGAGTTCTCCTTAATTGAGCTTTCATTTTGAACACAAAATATATGTTAGGGGGTTTTTGGATCTTTGTCTTACTTCATGAAAAACTAAGTAACAAAACGTAATATTAATATTTCTTAAAAAAACTGTTTATTGATTTCTGATAATTTAATTTACAAATGACTCATTGTAACGATAAAGTAAAATAATGGAAACAAGCTATAGCTAAGTTTTCTTGAAAGATTCGACAAAAAGTTAAATTAAGGGGGTTGATTGCACTTGAAGGCTTTCTATCCCCTTTTACATTTGGAAGAAAAAACAATATCAAATTTTTGGTAGTGTATAGAGCTGCTAATAAGTAGATAAAAAGATAGTTAAACCTGCTCATATCTTCATAAACCTTGCTAACCTGAGTTCGATGTAAGAAAAAGGCATAAATCCCTAAAAGAGAAATAGCCTCTTGAGAAAAATAAACACAGCAATTCCAGCTAGTTACTATAACAAAATACTAGCCAAAATCAATCTATTTGATTAAGTTACTTTTTCAAAATAGGCAGCTTTCAGAAGGAATTAAAGTGCTGGGAAGGCAAGTATATTCGTCATTATTAAGATTAAGAGATGGCTTCTTGATTCAGTCGCTTCAAGTCGGGGAACCCGCCCAACGCGCTGAATCTCTTCTTCTCTTGATGTGTATAAGCGATTAAACCAGCAATTATATTAACCATAAAGTTCACAACACTTCTATGTCTTGAGTGAGAAATTTGAGAAATATTTTTTAACTGATCATTTACGGTTTCAATTAATGAGCGTTTTCTCAACATAATTTTATCAATCATAGGTAGCAAACGATTGTTCATATTTTTTTTTTTTTTTTGAAGGGGGTAATGAACTTAATTCCTTTGTCAAAAAGCTCCTGAAATAAAGGAGAAGAAATGTAACCTTTATCTCCATATAATTTTCAAAAAAGTTCCTGAACTAAATTTTTTACTGGCACTCTATCATCTACATTTCCTGGAGTAACTTGGAAAGATAAAAGTTCGCCTTTATCATTAATAATTAAATGTAGCTTAAACCCAAAGAACCATCCAATTGAGCTTTTTGGGGGAAAACTAGCGAAGCTGTCACCAGGGGCAATCTAGGCTGAAACTCTTACAGAGCAAGCCTTTAGCGTACAGTACATTTGTTTAGTCCCACAAGCCTTCAAATCTAGCTGATGATAGCTGTGTATATCGCACAGTATTCTGAATGTTGGCATGACCTAGATAATCCTGAATAGTTCTGGTATCTACTCCCTTATTTGCTAGATAATAGCCACAAGCGTGACGGAGTAAATGGGCATTAACGGAAAAATCGAAACCAGCCAACAAACCGGCTTGATGAACGATATGACTGATGGTCCTCTCACTGAGAGGGGTATGCCGATTACCAGTAAAGACAAAATGCGATGGTTCGTAATCCCGTTTTAGTTTTCTCAAAGCTCTCATCTCATCTCCTTGAAGTGGATGACGACCAGAACGAGAACCCTTAATGCGTCTAATATATATTGTGCCTTCAGATAGATCGACATCAGACCATCGCAAACGAGAAGCTTCTGTTCGTCTAAGTCCATGACGGTAAAGCATTAGAATAAGAGTGGAATTTCTGAATGAATACCATCCACCACGACTTTTCACAGTTTCAATTAAAAGTTTGACTTCCGTTGGAGTGAGATGGTTGCGAAAAGTTTTGCAGGTTTCAGTGCTTGGGGCAGTTAGAGTAGTCATAACTCACCCTCCTGGGATAGCTTGTCTTACCTCGATTGTAGAAAAAGTTAGAAGAATTGAAACGGCTACTTTTGCAGTCTTTGATTAGATCCTGCAAAAAACGAGATAATACTTAACACCCCTACAACAAAGAGTAGATGAAGCGAAACTGGCAGCCAGAAGAATTAATCGAACACTGGACACTAATTCCCACGGAATTAGATTTATTAACGAGGAAAACCAAGACTAATCGGTTAGTAATAGCTTTATTACTTAAGTATTTTCAGTATGTCGGTCATTTTCCCACCTCTAAGGCCGAAATCCCCCGTGATGTTCTTTCCCAGATTCCGCACTTCAAAAAGTAGCATTAAATACTACAAGCCTGGGGTTAATAATTAAGTATAATTGTTTAAGCTCTTGAAGACAAAAAAGTGGTATAATTGCTTAAGTTGTTTCCTCTGTAAAAAAAGAGCGAAAAATGTCTTATTTAGAAGAAATACAAGTTAAAAATTTAGACCATTTAGGGATAGTAGCTGGTTTGATTGATGAAATAGGAATAGTCAAAATAATTAATAATAAATTAGGAATAGATGTTAGAGAAAAGATCTCAGCAGGTACAGTAGTTAAGTCTATTTTAATCAATGGACTAGGATTTGTTTCAAGACCTCTATATTTATTCAGTCAGTTTTTTCAAGATAAAGCTATTGAGAAATTGTTAGGAGAAAGAATTAAACCTGATTACCTTAATGATGATAAAATTGGGAGAGTAATGGATGAATTATATAAATATGGACTAAATGATATTTTTATTGAAGTAGTTTTAGAAGTAATTAAAAAATTTAAAATAGACCTTAAATACTCCCATTTAGATTCCACATCATTTCATTTAGATGGAGAATCTAAATGGGAAAAAGATAAAGAGAAACAGGAAGAAGAAAAAATTATTAAAGAAAGACCAATTTTTATTAAGAAAGGATATTCTCGGGATCATAGACCAGACTTAAAACAATGTGTCTTGGATTTAATAACAAGCCAAGATGGAGATATTCCATTATTTGTGAGAGTAGGAGATGGAAATGAATCTGATAAAGCTGTATTTGGAAAAGTTTTAGTAGAATTCAAAAAGCAAATAAAGTTTGATAGTATCATGGTTTGTGATAGTGCTTTATATGGTCAAGAAAATCTCCAACTAATCCAACATTTAAAATGGATAACGAGAGTTCCAATGACCATAAAAAAAGCAAAAGAATTAGTGCAAAATATAGAGGTGGAAGAAGTAAAAGATGAAGATAAAGAAAAAAGAAGTGACCTAAATTTAGAAAGTTATACCTGGAAAGAAGAAATTGTTACTTATGGTGGAATCAAGCAAACTTGGTTAATAGTCTTGAGTGAAAAAAGACAGAAAAGTGATTTGGAAAAACTAGAAAAACAACTTTCCCAAGAAGAGAAGAAATCCCAAAAATTTCTTAAAGAAATACAATCTGAAGAATTTGAACATCCTCAAGCTGCTCGATATAAATTAAAAGCTATTAATAAAAATTGAGATTGTTGGAAATAAAAGAAGTTGAACTGATTGAAACTTACTCGAAAAAAAAGGAAAAGATTTATAAAATGATTAGTCTGATCATCAAAAAAGATGAAGAGATAAGTAGAAAGACTAAAGAAGCAGGAAAATTTATTTTAGCAACTAACTTAGTAGAGGAAAATAAATTAGAAGCTAGTGAAATTCTGATAACTTATAAAAACCAGCAATCTACGGAAAGAGGATTTCGATTTTTGAAAGATCCCTTATTTTTTACTGATAGTTTCTTCGTTGAAAAACCAGAAAGAATAGAAACAATGTTATTTTTAATGTCTTTGTGTTTGTTGATTTATAACTTGGGGCAAAGAGAATTAAGAAATTGTTTAAAAAGAGTCAAAAAAGGAATAAATAATCAAGTAGGGAAAGTAACATTGCGTCCGACTTTGAGGTGGATATTTCAATGTTTTCAAGGTATTCATTATGTGATTTTAAACGGAGTTAAACAAATTGTCAATTTAACAGAAGAAAGGCGTTTTATATTGAGTTTATTACCTGCATCTTGTCAAAGATATTATCTATAAATTGAATTGGATAAAGCAAAAATAATAAAAGAATAAGAGTCTAATGATATCAAATGAGAAGAGGAAACTCTCCTTCGTTTGTGCTGAGTCTTGCTAAGTTTTCAATGAGTATAAATCTTCTTAATTTGATTATTTTTCCTAAAAATTTAATGAAAAGAGAAATATTCTTGCCCAGGTATGATTTTCGGACTTTTTAAAACTATGTATTTTTTTATACTACATTTTGAAGTGCGGAGTCTGGGTTATACGGGAGATTGGAAGCGGACTCAATTTTAGGAGGCGAAAGTTTATCGCCATTTTGGAACGAATATACAAAGGCGATATCGGACGCTTTGTCTGCGCCTATCCCGACAGAGCCGTTAGATTCGGCTTCCCACTTATTGAGTGGCTCTGCGAGCAAGCAGGCTGCGAACTCGTGGTTCTCAATGAACGTAAGCTCTCTCCAGAGCAAGAACTCGTCGAAGATATCCTGTCGATCCTCCACTGTTTCTCTGCTCGGTTATACGGACTGCGAAAATACAAAAAGCAAGTGCAACAAGCGATACAAGACAAAAGCGAGAAACCAGACTCTCAAATTGACCCCCAACGCTGTGTTGAAGATCAGGGTATATCCATCTAAAGAGCTTCATCGCCTCTGGAAATCTTGGTTAGCCGGTAATCGGTGGGTTTACAACTGGACAATTGCCTCGCTTAAATCAGACCCCAATCAATCAGCTTATAGTCTACAACCAAAAAGTAGAAATACTGAGAAACCAGACTGGGTAAACCTCTTCTAATCTTCTCCAATATGATAATAACTTCTACATTCTCTCAGAAGGGAAAGTCTTAATTATAGTGATCGCGCTCCAGAGCGATCACTATCTAGCTATGGTTGGTTAAATTGAACTCAAGACAAAAAACATATAACCTTTAAATTATAGCCGAAAAAACTTTTCTAAGAGGTCTATTAGCTAAACTAAATTAATGGCGCATTTTGACTTTAGAAGCCTCCATTCTGGTAAAAGCTGTTCTCGCAACTTCTCTAACGTAACTATCTTCTGATTCGTCAACAGCAATTTTAGAGAGTAAATCAGAGATGGTCTGGTAGTCTTCAAAGGTTTTAGGGTCTTGCTCATCCCCCTTAAGGACATTAAGTGATACAATCGCCTGGATTACAGACAGCTTTAATGAGATATCGTCAGTCTTTATTGCTTCTAGAAGGATATTGAGGGCAGGTTTACCAATCACTCCCAATGTTCCAGTGGCTGACACTTTAATACCTGAGTTGGTATCTTTGAGTGTTTTTCCTAAAGCATCAACAGCAACTTGAGGAAAAGATACTCCTGGATAGTCACGGGAAAAGAAGCGAGCAATTGCTGATAGGGTTTGAACGCAAGAAGCCCGAACATAATCTTGTTGACTGGTATTTAATTTTTGGGCTAATGCTGGGATAGCATCTAGTCCAATTACCGTGAGTGCTTCACTAGCCCCTTTTCGATAAAGGGGGTCTTCTTGTGATAAAATCTGAATCAAGTTAGGGATAGTTTCATTAGAAGCGATCGCAAGAACATTACTGATTGCTCTTTGTCGCAACACAGGATTTTTCTGTTTGAGTTGTTGATATAAATCTTCGGTTAACATAAACTTAAATCAATTGATTTGACAAAAAAACAGGCTAACCAAAAGCCTTTGCCCTGATAATCATGTTTATTATATCAAACAAGGTTCCCAATTGTTAGTCTCTTAGAGACTTTTTCTAGATTATAAATTGACTATATTTGGTGTTGAAACTTAGCGAAAGTTAGTGGTGGGTGTGTTCAAAAGTTCTACAATATGGATATAACCTTGCTTTTGAGCCATCATTAATGCTGTATAACCATGTTGATCTTGAGTATTAATATCTGCTCCCTGTTTTAGTAAGACTTCCACAGTATCTTTATGTCCGTGGGCTGCTGCCATCATTAGTGCAGTCCAACCATGTTGATCTTGAGCATTAATGTCTGGTTCATATTGGAGTAAGAGTTTGACCGCTTCTATTTGTCCTAATGATGAGGCTGCTTGTAAGGGAGTGACACCATATTTATCTGTCTCATTTATCTGAGAATTCTTCTCTAGTAGAATTTGTAATGTTAAGGTTTGTCCTGCCCTGGCCGCCCACATTAATGCTGTTCTACCAAAAAGAGGATCTTTGTCATCAATATCAACAACTTTCTCCAGCAATAAACTTAAAGTCTTAGTATCACCACTTTTAGCTGCTTCTATTAATCGATTGTTCATTCAGTCGCTCCAGCATCCTTGAGCATTTGCTGCATTTCTTTGAGATTAAGTTTGATAGCATATTTCAATGGAGTGTATCCCCAATCATTGATAGCATTAACATCAGCCCCTTGTTCAATCAACAATTTGACGATCGCCTGATAGTTACGAGAGACAGAACGCATCAGAGGGGTGGCATTTTCTTTATCCTTAACATTAACATCAGCCCCTTGATCCACTAAGGATTTAACAACTTCTAAATCCCCATCTTTAGTAGCCTGCAACAGTTCTTCATTAAGCTTATTAATAGAATCCATCTTTATCCCTTCAAACAGTAACCTGACAATTCTAAGGAACTCTAAGCATTACACTAAACCAATTAGGTTAAGCATCCTGCCAAAAGTTCCGTGACGACTCCCGACACTGAACGGAGTACCGTTACAGTGCGGGCTTCTCCAAGCCTCGAAAGACAGAGAGAACTTCCTTAGAGGTAAGATGAGTAGTAGAATCAACTATTACGATTTTACCTTTACGGCGTTTTATAGTAGGGAACTCGTCCAGCCCTACTCGTTTTATATTGATAGCTGCTGATATATCTCTATCAACAGAAACTTGTTCAATTTCATCCCAATATTCTCTGATGCTGCAATCAGTAAAAACAAATTCATCACGATAAGGCAACAGTTGGGATGTATAGGCAGGATTGATTTCAATCACAGCAACTCCAGCTTTTTCAGCTATGTAGTTAAAGATTGAAAAGAACTGTCCAAAAGCAGCATCAGACCAGGATTTATTAAGCCCTGATTTGGCACTTTGCCCGTTTGGAAGATATTTCCCATTGTCATCTTGCACGGGCTTATTTTTGCGACTTAATCCTTTAAGATTAAGCTTTTCATGAAAGAAAACTTTTTTTCCTGTTTTTAGGAGCTCATGTGCTGTAGAGTAAGCATGATCTTTTCTTGCCCTAGCAATTCTCTGATGTTCTCGACTTTCTCTTTTAGCTAGTTTTCTTCTGGACTTACTTCCCTTTTTCTTGTTAGCCTTTCGCTGTGAAATTTGTGCTAATCTTGCTTCAGATTTACGAAGAGATTTAAGAGAAGAGAGTTTTTTTCCGTCAGAAGTAGCCAGATAATCATCTTCATAAAGAACAGCATCTAAGCCCGTTGAATTATCCCAGTTAGCTACAATTTTATCTTTGTTAAACTTAGGAATAGTAGGGTCATCAAGCCTTAGATTTACATACCAACCATCAGCTTTTTTGATAATCTGGGCTTGTTTGAGGATTGCTCCATCAGGTAAATATCGGTGCATTCTTACTTTAATTAACCCTATTTTTGGAGTTTTTAAGTAAAGATATTTTTTACCAACAGAACAAGAATGAATACTTAATCCTCCTCCTTCAAATACCATTGACCGAAATCGGTTACTAGATTTAAAGCGAGGTTTACCTGATCTTTTGCCATTACTATCCCCTGAGATATAACGAGAAAAAGCTTTATCTACCCGTTTACAAACTTCTTGTAAAGTCAAAGAGGGAACTTCTGATAAATCTAATTTTTCTTTTGACCATTGAACAGTTACCACATCTTTTTTAAGAATAGGTAACTGTTTTTTTTGTGAGTAGTAATTGGGGTTTTCTTTTAGTTCAGGGAGATGACAAATAAGAGGACAAGAATTAACTGCACATCGATTTTGTTCCCACCACTGGAAACGTTCACCCAATTGCCGATTAAACCAAAAACGACAGACTCTCAACCACCTATTCAAGGTGATTTTTTGGTTTGTCGTTGGTAAGATTCGGTACGGATAGGTGTACTTCATCAGAGTAGAATATATATTATACTCTGATTATAGCTATTTATCCTGGGAGTGTCAATGAATAAAGATTTTGTTTCCAGTGGTAGGTCGGTCTCTGACTTAAAAGCACATTTAGTATTAACTACCAAATACCGTAAAGATGTTTTTACAGGAGAAATGATTGAGCGTGTACATGAAATTATGTTTGACTTGTGTAAAAAATGGGATTGTAAGCTGATTGAATTTAATGGAGAATCCAACCATGTTCATCTTCTTTTCCAATACTATCCTCAAATGGAATTACCCAAGTTTATTAATAGTATTAAGTCTGTTTCGAGTCGTAAAATTAGACAAGAATATTCAGAACACCTTAACAAGATATATTGGAAAAAGGTCTTATGGAATGAGTCTTATTTTATTGCTTCATGTGGTGGTGTTACTATATCAGTTCTTAAAAAATACATTGAAGGACAAGATAAGCCCCAATAAATTATTTGTAAAAAGGGAGGGCATCGAACCCTCCCTTTTTACCGCCTATCATCCCGACACTAAAAGATCGGGGGTACTCACCTACGGTTCGATAAATCCCCCTCGTTTATAGTGCGGGGCTTCTCGGCGGTTAGCTAAAAAATTAATTCAACGCAATTGATGTCAATGTCTCTAGGACATGGAGTTGATTAAATAATCAATATATCCAGTTAATTCTGTGGCAGCTTGAGCAGACATATCACGAGGAGAACAGATACGATCTCTTACTTTAGTGAAGGCAGCTACATAAGCAGCAGTATTAATTCCTAACGCACGGTAAACTTCACGCGCTCCAGCAATACCCCATTCGTCAAGAGGACCAGTACCACCAACAACTAAACAATAATTAATTAAGCGTAAGTAGGTAATCACATCCCGCATACACTTGTCTTTGCGAACTTCGGGAGTACAGTTTTTACTAATTCCTTCGGGGAATTCGGCATAAACTGCATCAACTGCTTCTTTGGCAACCGCTTCGTAATTACCAGCTAATTTATCCGCTGCTTCTAAACGTGCCTCAGCCCGTTGAATATTACCAGCAATCGATTCTAAATCAGAACCGCTAGGATACCGACCGGCGGTATCTGCTGCTGCAATGGTGGTGGTTAACACTGATTTCATGATTAATCGTTTCTCCTAGTTTTTAAATTTTCAATTAATTTCATTCAAGATCAAGCAGTCTGCTTGATTAAAAGTTCTCTTGGCACTCAAGACTAGCTAATGGATTTGAGTACGGTATCAAAATAACCAGCCACTTCCGTTGCTAAGTCGCTACAATCCCCTTCAGTCACGGTCATTTTGCGCTGAGAAGCAGTATTGTTAACAAAGGCAACTGCCGCCGCTTTCATAATGCCCACAGCACGACCAACACTAGCTGTAGGAACACCCAATGCTGCATAAGTTTCTTTTAAACCGTTTAAGCAACGATCATTAAGGACAGAAGCATCCCCTGCTAACACAGCATAGGTTATGTAACGGAGGACGATGTCACCATCTCTGAGACAAGCTGCCATTTTGCGGTTGGTATAGATACTACCACCTGGTTCTGTCAAACCAGAGTTTTCACAAACAATACCAGATACAGCATCAGATACAATACAGCTAGAGTTGCTAGCGATGAAGTTGGCAGCATCTAGACGACGGTTACCCAAAGAAATGAACTTTTTTAGTTCATCTAGGTCACTACCACCGATAAATTTACCACTGGTGTCTGCTGTGGCTACTTTTCTCGAAAAAGCATCGAACATTTTCTTACTCCTTGTATTTAGACAAAATTTTATGAATAGTCTATAGAATATGAAATAATAAAAAGGTTATCTTAGTCTTTTTTATGAGAAATAATGTAACAAAACTTAAAAATTTGGGGATTGACTGAAAATTATGATGCTCAATTCTTCCGAGAAATTTCCTACTCCTGATGCAACAGAACATTTCGTCGAACAAATTAATGAACAACTTAGCCAGGGGGTTTTTGATGCCGAAAACTCTCAATTATTAGAGGGAATGGTGGAAGCCTTAGCCGATAAAAGAGGATTGGTTAGATTGAGCTTAGTAGAAGCCTTTGGCAAAATAGGTCAGCCAGCAGTCCCTTTCTTGGTAGAAGCTCTCACCCATCATAGTAATCCTGTAGTGCGTCGCTCGTCAGCAAAAGCCTTAGCTAAAATTCGCCAACCCGATACAATTTCTCATTTGATAGGTGCGATGGTCAAAGATGAGGATACAGTGGTCAGAAGTTCAGCAGCAGGGGCTTTAGCTGGGATTGGTTCTGCCGCACTTCCTGCTTTATTGGAAGTTATTGCTGGGGAATATCCCGAACCAGTTAAGGGTCAAGCTACTTGGGCGATAGCCCGCGCAGGGGTTGAGGCAGTGGAACCTTTACATCTTGCCCTCAAATCTGACAAGACAGACATCCGCCTAGCTGCTTTAGAAGGGATTGCTAAGATTGCTGAAGAACATGGAGATGAGTTATCCCAGAATGCGATTCTCTCAGTTCTTCAAGATGATGATCTCGAAGTGCGACTCGAAGCCATTGCTAGTTTGAGCAGATTTCCTTCCCAAGTGGCTTTACCAAAATTAATTCCTCTCTTAGAGGATGATAATCTAGAGGTCGTACAAAGAGCGATTCTCGCTTTGGGAAAATTAGGAGAACCTGAAGTTTTACCAATATTACAAGCTAAGTTAGCGGAAAAACGCGAAGGGATTGCACAATTTGTCAAAATAGCTATTTCCCAACTTAAATGTCGGTAAGGGGTCTCCCGCTATACGGATGTTAGCGGTGGGATGAAACCCCGACCAGTAAACGAAACTGCGTAGCATCCATATTTTAGAAACTTCTTGGTCAAACTCCTTAATATAACCAGACAAGATCCAAGGGCGCATAATCTTAGTGACATCCTCCCACGCTAACTGCTAGGCAGTATAGCGTGGGCTTCCCGACTCACGACGGGATATTTCTGCCCACAGAGGTATTCCCCTACGCCAGTTATCTAGGCTCATCACCCCCGACACCTCGACTTGACAGACGGTTTCCTTTCCTCTGAGTCCCAGAGTAGTAGTTTCTATGCCTCGATTACAGATTTCTTGGGCTGATGCCACGTCACGGTCACAGCGATAGTGGCATTCAGGACAATCATGAACTCTATCAGAAAGAGTTTTCCTAACTTCTGTACGACAATTAGGACAGGTTTGGCTAGTTCCTCGGTGGTCAACTAATCCAAAATATTTGCCCCTTATCAAACATACATAGGGTTTGCTGAATAAAAGCAAAACCCTATTCTTTAAAAGGTTACACCCATATTCGCGATCGCAAAAAAGATAAGCTTTGTCGGCTACAAACCGCTATAATTGGTAGAAACACCTCCCAGTTGTTGGTCAAGAACAAATATATCGAAAAGAGGAGCAACCTTTACCGCCCCCAGAAAAATTTGAATTACCTTTCGAGGGCAAATTGTCCCCCAATAATCGTTGGGTAATCATGGCAGAGTTGATACCTTGGGATGATTTTGAGGAAGAATATGCTAAACTTTTTTCAGCATAAAAAGGTGCGCCAGCCAAACTATTTAGAATGGCATTAGGGACATTAATTATTAAGGAAAAATTAGGAACAAGTGATAGAGAAACTATAGAACAGATTAGAGAAAATCCCTATCTACAATACTTTATAGGTTTAAATTGTTATCAACAAGAGCCACCACTGGAATCTTCAATGCTAGTTCATTTTAGGAAAAGAATTGATGGAGAATTGATAAACAAAATCAATAAAAAAATAGTAAAAAGAGAAATAGACAAGAGTGATAAAGAAGTAAAAAAAGGATTGTCTCCAAGAAAAAGGAGAAAAAATAAAAAATAAAGGTAAACTAATTTTAGATGCGACTTGTGCGCCAGCAGACATCAAATACCCAACGGATTTAGGCATATTAAATCAAGCCAGAATTGAGACAGAAAGAATAATAGATAATCTTTATAAACCATTAAGAGTAAAATTGAGAAAAAAGCCGAGAACTTCTAGAAAAATTGCTAGAAAGGAATACTTAAAAGTAGCTAAAAAACGAAAAGTATCTTATCAAGAAAGAAGAAAAGCTATCGGGAAACAGTTAAAATACCTTAAGAAAAATTTAGGAAATATAGAAGACTTAATTCAAGCTGGGGCTTCCCTGGAAAATCTGAGTAAAAGACAGAAAAATTGTCTAGAGACTATCAAAAAAGTTTATGAACAACAACAGTCAATGTGGGAGAATAAGACCCAGAGTGTTCCTCAAAGAATTGTAAGTTTAACTCAACCGCATATTCGTCCAATAGTGAGGGGAAAAGCAGGAAAACCAATAGATTTTGGAGCTAAACTCTCAGTAAGCTGTGTAGATAACTATGTGTTTCTAGACAAAATAAGTTGGGAAAACTTCAATGAATCTTGTTATTTAAAAGAACAAGTAGAAAAGTATAAAGAAACGTTTGGCTATTATCCCGAATCCGTCCATGTAGATAAAATTTATCGAACTAGGGAAAACAGAAATTGGTGTAAGGAAAGAGGGATAAGAATCAGTGGTCCGAAGTTAGGAAGACCTCCGAAAAATGTCAGTGAAGAAGAAAAGAAACAAGCCCACTCCGATGAATGCTTCCGTAATGCTATTGAGGGAAAGTTTGGACAAGCTAAACGAAGATTTAGCCTAAATCTCGTGATGACAAAACTCCCTGAAACCTCCATTACATCTATTGCTATTACATTTTTAGTTGTCAATCTTTCTAAACTTCTGAGGCAGTTTTTGTCGCTTTTTTTGTCCTTATTTACTAATAATAGAACAGAGGAACTCATTAAACCGCTTTTTATTAATTTTGATTATACTTTAAACAATTTTTATGTACTAAAACTTATTGATTTGTCAGAAAATTCTTGGTCAAAAGTGGCATAAATTTTGGAGAAACTTTTTCAGCAAACCCTAAATTAAGATCAAGATTAAAACAGTTATACAGAAGAAGGAATATCTGAGGGCGTTCTCCAAAAAGGGCGTGAGGATGTTATTGAGGTGCTTGAGGTTCGGTTTGAGGCGTTACCAAACGAATTGGTGGAGAAAATCAATCGAATTGAGGATTTGGAGTTATTTAAAACCTTATTAAGACAAGCGATAACCATCGAGGGACTCGATGACTTTCAGGGGCTTCTTGAAGCGTAGTCTTCATATTTTCCATTGACTTCGATGGTTTTGTGACTCTATAATGTATCTTGTAGGATACATTATCCGAATGAAATCGACAATTGAAATCAAGCTCTTAGAGACTGATGAGGGAAAAGTTCCTTTTGAAGAATGGTACGATTCACTGAGGGATAAAATCACCAAAGTTAGAGTTAGACGGCGTTTAGACTGCATTGAACTAGGGAATTTTGGGGATACCTCTTCGGTGGGGGAGGGCATTTTTGAATTACGGCTACATTTCGGGTCAGGATATCGAGTCTATTTTGCCCGTGTCGGCAATACGATCATTGTGCTTGTCAGGGGTGGGGACAAAAGTAGCCAAAAGAAGGACATCGCCCAAGCCAAAGCTTTATGGAGGCAATATAAAGATGAAGCTCAAAAGTATGCACGAAAGCTTGGATCGTGACTTACAAGATCCAGAATATGTGGCTCTGTATCTCAATGATGCGCTGCATGAAGGATCACCTGAAGAATTTTATCTCGCCTTAAGGAATGTTATAAAAGCCAATCAAGGGATGAGTCAATTAGCGGCAGAAACTGATCTAGGAAGAGAAAGTCTTTACAAGGCACTTTCAGAGTCAGGGAATCCACAATTTTCAACGGTAAGCAAAATCGTCGGGGCTTTGGGCTTACAAATCTCCATTGAACCCGTGATCAATGCATCCTAAGTCGGTTTGAAGAAGCAAAAAACCTAAAAATCGAGAGTAGAGATCGCACTGTGTTTTTGTTTATCTGTGACTCCTAAATACCGTTCCAACGCTCCGAGGGTGCGATGTCCTGAAATGGCTTGAATATGTCGTAAAGGAACCCCTGCATCGCTCATTTGAGTCAGGGCGGTTCTTCTGAAGCTGTGGGTACTGACTCCTTCCAATTCTAGACGACGACAAGCTTCTCGCAAGATTAGATCAGCACTCCCTTTATGGATATGTCCTCGCCCATGTCTTCCAGGGAACAGATGAGGATTGTATTTGTTGAGAGAGGGGGCTGAGTCCTTATATTCTTCGAGATAGACTTTTAAGCGGGGATGAATATCGATTTCTCTGGTATCTTGTTTCCCTTTAGTATTGAAGCTGCGGATCACCAGCTTATCGCGCACTCCTTTGAATCCGATCACATCAGCATAGAAGAGGGTACAAGCTTCGTTAATGCGGGCTGCTGCGTAGAGACAAACCCCAAATAACGCTCGATCTCTTGGCTTAGTTAACCCTTCGGTAAATAATAGAGATATCTCGTCGGGGGTGAGAATTTCTGCCCGTCCATAGCGATTAACTTTCATATCTATCCAGGTTACATGATCATATCACACTTTGATCAGCTAACAGGGCAAAAAAGGCATGGATGGGTGAATTAGGGGGCAAGTTAAGCGGGGGTTATCTCTTTCTACCTCGGTGTACTATAAGCGGCTCTTATTGACTTTAACTTTTGTGACGACTGTGGGGACTCCCATGAGTTAATTATTAGGAATCAAATCAATGCCAAATCAATTGACGATAAATTATCCTGAAAGTTTTCCTGATGCAGTGGGGGTAAGTAAAGAACAGTTTGAACACGAAGCGAAGTGGGCGATGGCGGTTAAGCTCTATGAGATGAAGCGACTGTCTTCTGGAATGGCGGCCGCTATGTTAGGGGTTGAACGAGTGACTTTTTT
>Ga0064014_10094_pt1 | contig 39469 bp, 44 predicted proteins | sample CrowatWCoCulture_2_FD_61584 | JGI IMG/M metagenome (GOLD analysis project Ga0064014, IMG submission 61584) | Marine cyanobacteria communities from the University of California, Santa Cruz, USA, analyzing cyanobacterial DNA methylation -... | ecosystem: Host-associated > Microbial > Bacteria >...
GGCATGTCCGGTCGAGTTATGATCTCGGGTCATCTGGCCGGCGATTTTGTGCATGAAGCGGGCACACTTACCACCCACGACCATGTTGTTTTGGACATAGAGGGGGGCGCCCGTGTGACTTACAACGATGCGCGGCGTTTCGGAGCGATGGACCTTTGTGCGACGCATGAAGTTGACGCACATCCCTGGCTGGCGGCGTTGGGGCCCGAACCGCTGGGCAACGCCTTTGATGAAGAGCACCTTGTCGCGGCCTGCAAGGGGCGTACGGCGCCCATCAAGTCAGTGCTTTTGGATCAGCGGACGGTTGCGGGGCTTGGCAACATATATGTATGCGAGGCCCTTTATCGGACTGGGATTTCCCCGCTTCGAAAGGCAGGGCGCATTGCCCCCAAAGCGGATCGCAGCGCTTGTCCCGGCAATTCGCGACGTCTTGCGCGAAGCGATTGAGGCTGGTGGGTCGTCGCTTCGTGACTATCGGCAAGCCGATGGCGAGCTCGGTTATTTTCAGCATGCGTTTCGTGTTTACGGGCGGGAGGGCGAAGCGTGTCGAACGCCCGGATGCAATGGAATTGTCCGTCGCGCAGTGCAATCGGGGCGGTCCAGCTTCTATTGCCCGGTCTGCCAAAGATAGCTTGATCCGCCCGGCCCCGATGGTAAGAATTGAGGACTGACCGGAAAGGGGATCCCGCGTCTGATGGCTTACAAGTCGATCGTCGTCGAAACAGATGACCACGTTATGCTTATTCGTTTGAATAGGCCTGACGCTTTTGAACGCACTCAATGCCGAGCTTGTATCTGAACTTCTGACCGCGCTTGCCGAGGCTGAAGCCAGCGACAAGGTCCGTTGCATCATCGTGACTGGAAATGAAAAGGCGTTCGCTGCCGGTGCGGATATCTCCGAGATGGCCGATACGGGTTTTGTTGGCGCGTTCGGCGGCAACCTTTTTGGGCACGTGGATGATACCGTCGGCCGCTGCCGCAAACCGATTATCGCCGCTGTCGCTGGTTATGCGCTGGGCGGTGGTTGCGAGCTTGCCATGATGTTCGACTTCATAATTGCCGCAGACACAGCGAAATTTGGTCAGCCGGAAATCAACCTGGGCGTCATGGCGGGTTTGGGCGGAACACAACGCCTGACACGCGCTGTCGGCAAGGCAAAGTCCATGGAGATGCACCTGACCGGTCGCTTTATGGACGCAGAAGAAGCCGAGCGTGCTGGCATCGTAAGTCGCGTTGTGCCGGCCAAGAAACTCCTCGAAGAAGCCTATGCCGCCGCACACAAAATTACCGAGAAGTCGATGCTTGCGACAATGGCCGTCAAAGAGGCTGTGAATCGGTCGCAGGAAACATCGCTGCACGAAGGCTTGCTGTTTGAGCGGCGCGTTTTTCAGTCACTTTTCGCGACCGAGGATCAAACCGAAGGTATGGCCGCGTTCGTCGAGAAGCGAGAACCACAGTTCCGCGACAAATGATAGCTGGGGAAGCTCTGAAAAAAGCACTTTCCTTTACGTGGTGATTTGCTTATACGGCGCGTCCACATGCGTGCGAGACCCGCTTTGGTCAGATGGTTCCGGTAAGAAACCCGGCCCTTCCGGCGACGTGCGTTGTATTGAACATTGACCCGGAAAAGGGACCCGAACCATGGCAAACACGCCTCAGTCAAAAAAGCGCGCCCGTCAGAACGAGCGCCGTTACGCCGTAAACAAGGCGCGTCGTTCGCGCATCCGGACGTACATCCGCAAAGTTGAAGAAGCGATCGAGAGCGGCGACAAGGACGCGGCCGCAACCGCTCTGCGCGCAGCTCAGCCCGAGCTGATGCGCGGCGTGACCAAAGGTGTCTACCACAAGAACACAGCGTCGCGGAAAATGTCGCGGCTCACAGCACGCGTCAAAGCACTCGGCTGATCCGATTCCCTTTTGGGATCTTGGGCGCGCTCATCTGGGCGCGCCCATTTTTGTTTTTTTGGTCTCATTTTGAGGCCTAAATCCACACCCGCCAGATTCGATCAGCCAATATCTGAGTCAAGATCGAAGTTCTGTTGCGCCGCGCCGATTGCGATTGCTAGCTTAATCCTGCGATTCATATCGTCTTGGGGGGACATACGAACGCGACACGGGGTTGGGTCGGACGCTTTAGCGTCGCAGGCATCATTGGCGTATGACTGTACCGCGCCTGGTTTCGTGTAGCGTGATTGGTAAGCAGGGTGGAGTGGGGTCCGCGCGTTTACTTTGAGGATACGAAAAGGTCGTCGGGCTGCCTCCGGCACACCTTTTCGCTCAGTATGTCCATAATGGTCAGTGCTGCAAAGCACCGATTACGTGTCTTGGGTTTGGTGAGAGCCCGAGCGACACGCCACAAAGCTATCGGCGCTGCGCCGGTTATTTGTGGTCCCCAAAGCGATCCAGAGGAGCAGGCAAACCGTGTCAGGGAATAAACCCGGGCACACGAGGTGGATGGGTGCCGCCTCCAAAAAAACGAAACGGACCGATAGAGAATGACAAACGAATCCTGGGGACACATTCGCGAAGAGCTGATTTCGAGCGTTGGGAAGAACAATTATACAAATTGGATAGAACCGCTGGAATTCTCCGATCTCGAAGACGGAGTGGCTAAGTTCTATGTTCCGACCCAATTCATGGGAAATTGGGTGTCGCGCAACTTCGGTGACAAAATCCTGAACCAACTGCAGAAGGCCGGACAGGATGTTGCGCGTATCGAATTTTCGGTACCTTCCACGCGCCGGGTCCGCGTTGAAGACGCTCCAAAGAAGACGCAAGCCGCCGCGCAGCCAAGCCGCAACGACGCCGACTTGCCCGGTGCACCACTGGACGCACGTTTCACATTTGACACCTTTGTGGTTGGAAAGCCCAACGAGCTTGCCCATGCCGCGGCCCGCCGGGTTGCGGAAGGCGGAACGGTGACGTTCAATCCGCTGTTTCTGTATGGCGGTGTTGGGCTTGGCAAAACGCACTTGATGCATGCCATCGCGTGGGAGCTACAGAAGCGTTCGCCCGGTCTCCGCGTTGTGTATTTGTCGGCTGAGCAGTTCATGTACCGCTTTGTGCAGGCTTTGCGCGAGAAGGACATGATCGCGTTCAAACAACTGTTTCGCGCCGTCGACGTTTTGATGGTTGATGACGTGCAGTTCATTGCTGGTAAGGACGCGACGCAAGAAGAGTTCTTTCATACGTTCAATGCGCTCGTGGATCAGAACAAACAGATCATTGTGTCCTCAGACCGTGCTCCGAATGAAATTCCCGGCATCGAAGATCGGATCGTAAGCCGGCTGCAATCCGGGCTGGTCGTGGACCTGCATCCAACGAACTACGAACTTCGGCTGGGGATCCTTCAGCAGAAGGTCGAGCAATATTCCAACCAGTTCCGCGATCTTGAGATTCAGGACGGCGTGCTGGAATTCCTTGCACACCGCATCTCGACCAATGTTCGCGTTCTTGAAGGAGCGTTGATGCGCCTTTTTGCGTTTGGTGCGCTGGTGGGGCGTGAGATCACGCTGGAGCTGACGCAAGACTGTCTGGCGGACGTCCTGCGCGCATCGGATCGCAAGATCACCGTGGAAGAGATCCAGCGCAAGGTGTCAGATCACTACAATATTCGTCTCAGCGATCTCATCGGGCCCAAGCGCGTGCGCACCTTTGCGCGACCACGCCAGATTGCGATGTTCCTGTCCAAACAGCTGACATCGCGCAGTTTGCCCGAAATTGGACGCCGGTTTGGTGGGCGCGACCATACGACCGTTATGCACGGTGTGCGGCGTATCGAAGAGTTGCGTGCGCAAGACAGCCAGATCGCTGAGGATTTGGAGCTACTTCGCCGCTCTCTTGAGGCCTAGCGCACCGTAATCCGCTTGACCCCCGCTCAGGGAACCCCGACAGTCCGCAAAAGCCTTGCGTTGTGGGCGGAAGCCGCTACGGTCTCCGCCCCGGCAGAACGAGGGGAGCGAGGGCATGAAATTCAGCATCGAACGCGGCGAATTGCTCAAAGCCGTTGGGCAGGCGCAATCGGTCGTCGAACGGCGTAACACCATTCCCATTCTCGCGAATGTTCTGATCGAAGCTGAGGGCGATACCGTGTCCATGCGGTCCACCGACCTCGACATAGAAGCCCTGAACAAAGCTCCGGCGAAAGTCGAACGCGCTGGGGCCACGACTGTTTCGGCCGTGACCCTGCATGAGATCGTTCGGAAACTTTCCGATGGTTCCCTTGTCACGCTGACCGATGATGGTGCCTCAGGGCGCCTGACCGTTGACGCGGGCCGGTCCAACTTTTCGTTGGCAACGCTGCCAAAGGAAGACTTTCCAGTTATGGCAGCGACCGAGTACACCGCCAACTTTTCGGCGCCCGCGCCCGTGTTGCGTCGGTTGTTCGATAAGTCCAAATTCGCGATTTCGACCGAAGAAACTCGGTATTACCTCAACGGCGTCTATATGCATGTCTCGCCAGCCGAGGATGGCAATGTGCTCAGATGCGTGGCCACTGATGGCCATCGGCTCGCGCGCATCGATGCAGACTTGCCTGACGGGGCAGCATCCATGCCGGGCGTAATTGTCCCGCGCAAAACCGTGGGTGAGCTTCGCAAGCTTCTCGACGACGATGATGCGACAATTGCCGTCTCGGTAAACGAGACCAAAGTGCGGTTCGCTACACAGTCGATTACGCTGACATCGAAAGTCATTGACGGGACCTTCCCCGACTATGCCCGTGTTATTCCAACGGGGAACGTGAAGCGGTTGGAGGTGGACGCAGCAGAGTTTGCCAAAGCTGTCGACCGCGTGTCGACGGTGTCTTCGGAACGGTCCCGCGCCGTAAAGATGGCGTTGGACGAAGACCGGCTTGTTCTGTCTGTAAATGCGCCAGACAGCGGTGCAGCCCAGGAAGAGCTTGCCGTCGCCTATGGGGATGATCGGCTGGAAATTGGCTTTAATGCCAAATACTTGCTCGAAATCGCGAGTCAGGTAGATCGTGAAAATGCCGTGTTCATGTTCAACTCGTCCGGTGATCCGACACTGATGCGCGAAGGCAATGATCAATCCGCCGTTTATGTCGTCATGCCGATGCGGGTGTGACGGCAAACTTGCCTGAACCCGTTTCCGGGACATGCGCGATAGAGGCTCTGTTTCTGTCGCATTTCCGATCTCACAAGGTTACGCGGATCGAACCAAAGGCGCGGCTGGTGGCGCTCTACGGCCCTAACGGCGCAGGCAAGACCAACATTCTCGAAGCAATCTCCTACCTGTCTCCCGGTCGCGGTTTGCGGCGTGCGGTGCCGGAAGACATTCGGCGGCGCGAAGATGCAGCGCCCGGATGGAAAGTCGCCGCGCGTCTGCGCGTTGGCGACACGCAGCACGAGCTTGAAACATGGGCGGAAGCCGGTGCGGGCCGACATGTCCACGTTGACGGCAAAGCGGTGCCTCAAAACCGGCTAGGCAACCTTCTTCGCATATTGTGGCTCGTGCCCGCGATGGATCGCCTTTGGACCGAAGCGGCAGAGGGTCGGAGGCGTTTTCTTGATCGTATGACGCTCAGCTTTGATCCGGCACACGCAGATGATGCGTTGCGGTACGAAAAGGCGATGCGAGAGCGGAACAGGCTTTTGAAGGATCAGGTCACGGATGCGCATTGGTATCGCGCAGTCGAGGCGCAAATGGCGGCGACCGGGGCCGCGATCCTTCTTCGTCGAGAGGCGGCAATCGCAGCTGTTACCGCGGCGCAACGTGATGGCCTGGACATATTCCCCAAGGCGGCGCTTGCACTGATTGGTCCGGACGCTGATGAGGACTTTCCAAGAACCGAGGAAGCGCTTTTGGATGCGCTCAGTGAGCGGCGTAATCGCGACATGTCGGCGGGGCGGACACTTGTCGGCCCGCACAGATGCGACCTGAGCGCGATCTATGCGGCAAAGTCCATTCCTGCCCGAGAGACCTCAACAGGTGAGCAGAAGGCACTTCTGATCTCTCTGGTGCTCGCAAATGTCCGCGCATTGGCCATGGCCACCGGCGCGGCGCCGGTCGTCCTGCTTGATGAGGTTGCGGCGCACCTCGACCAGGAACGCCAGGCAGCGCTCTATGACGAGCTTGACGCGCTCGGGGCGCAGGCGTGGCTGACGGGCACCGGGAGAGAATTGTTCGATGCCTTGGGCGCGCGCGCGGACTATCTTCAAGTCACCGATGACGCCGGTCTTTCGATCGTGTCAGAAGCTGGATTGAACAACCAGCATTAGACACCAAATATTGTGTCTTGGGCGTGACAAATCCCTCAAAAAACACTATAAATTCCTCAAAAGCACCAAGGAAAAACTGCATGGCAGACAATGCCACCCAGGCCGCTGAATACGGCGCCGATTCTATCAAAGTTCTCAAAGGCTTAGAGGCGGTAAGAAAGCGGCCCGGCATGTATATCGGGGATACCGATGACGGCTCGGGTCTTCACCACATGGTTTACGAGGTTGTCGACAACGGGATTGACGAGGCTTTGGCGGGTCATGCGGACGTTGTGACAGTCACATTGCATGCGGATAATTCGGTTTCGGTTTCCGACAACGGCCGCGGTATTCCAGTCGACATGCACCCTGAAGAAGGTGTGTCCGCGGCCGAAGTCATCATGACCCAGTTGCATGCGGGCGGGAAGTTTGACCAAAACTCTTACAAAGTGTCGGGCGGTCTGCACGGGGTTGGCGTTTCGGTTGTAAACGCGCTTTCGGATTGGCTTGAGTTGCGTATCTGGCGTGACGACAAAGAACATTATGCGCGCTTTGAGGGTGGCGAGACCGTCGAACACCTCAAGGTGGTTGGCCCGGCAGAGGGAAAACGCGGAACCGAAGTGCGGTTTCTCGCCTCGACCAACACGTTCTCGAACCTCGACTATTCGTACAAAACGCTTGAGGCACGGCTGCGAGAGCTCGCATTCTTGAATTCGGGCGTCCGCATTGTTTTGCGTGACGAGCGGCCTGCCGAACCTATTGAGACCGAGCTTTACTACGAGGGCGGCGTCAGAGAGTTCGTCAAATACCTCGACCGCAACAAAACACCGTTGATTGACGAACCGGTTTTCATCTCGGGCGAACGCGATGGAATTACGGTCGAAGTCGCGATGTGGTGGAACGACAGCTACAACGAAATGGTGCTGCCATTTACCAACAATATTCCGCAGCGCGACGGGGGTACGCACCTTGCCGGATTTCGCGGGGCGCTGACGCGGACACTGAACCTTTATGCAGGGCAATCTGGTGTGGCGCGCAAAGAGAAGGTCAACTTTACCGGCGACGATGCGCGCGAGGGGCTGACCTGCGTCCTGTCGGTAAAGGTTCCCGACCCCAAATTCTCGTCCCAAACCAAAGACAAGCTTGTGTCATCCGAGGTGCGCCCGGCGGTCGAAGGACTAATGAACGAAAAACTGGGGGAGTGGTTTGAAGAGAACCCCGGCCCGGCCAAGATGATCGTGTCAAAAATCATTGAAGCGGCGTTAGCGCGTGAAGCGGCACGCAAAGCGCGCGAAATGACGCGAAAGAAATCGGCGTTGGATGTTGCATCGCTTCCGGGAAAGCTTGCTGATTGCCAGGAAAAAGATCCCGAGCGTCGCGAATTGTTCCTTGTTGAGGGCGACAGTGCGGGCGGATCGGCCAAACAGGGCCGTGCCAGAGCCAATCAGGCCGTTCTGCCTTTGCGCGGTAAGATTCTGAATGTCGAGCGGGCGCGCTTTGATCGGATGCTTTCAAGCCAGGAAATCGGCACGCTGATTACCGCGCTGGGCACCGGTATCGGCCGGGATGAGTTCGACATCACTAAGCTGCGCTATCACAAGATCATCATCATGACCGACGCGGACGTGGACGGCGCGCACATCCGCACGCTGCTGCTGACGTTCTTCTTCCGGCAAATGCCGGAACTGATCGAAAACGGCCACCTCTACATCGCGCAACCGCCTCTCTTCAAAGTGGCGCGTGGGCGGTCTGAGGTTTATCTCAAAGATCAGGCGGCGTTGGATGACTATCTGGTGGAACAAGGTGTCGAAGGTGCCGCACTGAACCTCGACAACGGCGAAGAGATTGTCGGTCAGGATCTTGCCCGCGTCGTGGACGAGGCACGGCAGGTTCGTCGTGTGGTACAGGCGTTTCCCACGCATTATCCACCCAGCATCCTTGAACAGGCCGCCATTGCCGGTGCTTTTGTGCCAGGTCAGGTTGATGCGGATCTTCAAGGTGTCGCCGACGCGGTTGCGACGCGGCTTGATAAGGTCGCGGTCGAATACGAACGTGGCTGGCAGGGCCGCCCGACGCAAGACAAAGGCATTCGTTTGACGCGCGCGGTGCGCGGCGTCGAAGAGGTTCGCACGATTGATGGCCCCGCACTTCGCTCCGGCGAGGCGCGCCGTCTTGGAAGCTTCACAGACGCCCTCCAAGAAATATACGCCGGTCGGGCGCAGCTTACCCGGCGGGATCGGACGACTGAGATTTTTGGACCGCTCGGTCTTTTGGACGCAATTCTTGAAGAAGGCGAGCGGGGACTAACGCTGCAGCGCTACAAAGGTCTGGGTGAAATGAACCCGGATCAGCTTTGGGAAACAACGCTCGACCCTGAGGCGCGCACGCTGTTGCAAGTGCGTATTGAGGATCTCGCCGAAGCGGACGACATCTTTACCAAGCTCATGGGCGATGTGGTCGAGCCAAGACGGGAATTTATCCAGACCAACGCTCTAAGCGTCGAGAACCTCGACTTCTGAGTTCTGTCTCACGTCGCTTTGGCGGGGAAAGTCCAATGATCCACAATTCGCAAAATTGTTTGCGAAATTAGAGATTGTGCCCAACTGCTGCCATAATCTCAGGTTCAATTGTGACAGTACTGGGTGAAACAACCGTAATTTGTTCCGCAATTGGCCACAATATCGGCCATTCGACTGCCACGTCCCGGCGTCCGCCGGCGTTTCGGGACCAAGAAGAAACAGGATCCGCGCAATGTCTGCCGTTGCTCTGAATATCATTTGCTGTGCCCAAATCGTGCATCACGTGAGCCGTTGGGTTCCCCTCACGCAGGAACTTCTCGAAGAACACCGTCAGAAAAGAATGGTCCAACATTTGGATTGGAACCGTCGCCAGCATCGGCCGAATATCCGCTAGGCGCCTTGCGCGATTTGTCTTTGGCGTTCGCGAAAGCGCGCTTTGTCTTCAGCAGTTGTCTCGTCGAAACACGCCGGGCAACTGACACCCGCTTCAAACCGATGATCTAGCTTGTCGGCCTGACTTATCGGGCGACGGCACCCATAGCACAGATCCAGATCCCCCTCGATCAGCCCGTGTCCAACCGACACACGCTTGTCAAAGACAAAGCACTGCCCGGACCACATGCTTTCGTCTTCCGGAACCTCTTCAAGGTATTTCAGTATCCCACCCTTAAGGTGGAACACGTCCTCAACCCCTTGACCAAGCAGATAGTTGGTGGATTTTTCGCACCGTATCCCGCCGGTGCAAAACATCGCGATGCGCTTTCCCTCAAAGCGGTCCTTGTTGGCCTCCCACCACTCAGGAAACTCACCAAAGCTCTTTGTTTCGGGATCAACCGCACCGTCAAATGTGCCAATCGCCACTTCGTAATCGTTCCGCGTATCGATCACGGCCACATCCGGGGCCGAGATCAGCGCGTTCCAATCTTCCGGGTCGACATAAGCGCCGACGGCGGCGGTCGGGTCGACCTGTGGCTGCTTCATCGTCACGATTTCGCGCTTCAACCGCACTTTCAGCTTCTGAAAGGGCATGTCTTCGGCAGTGCTTTCTTTGCATTCGATATCGGCACAACCCGGAAGCGCCCGGATGTGGTCAAGCACGCGGTCGATGCCTTCGCGCGTGCCGGCAATGGTGCCGTTCAATCCTTCTGGTGCCAAAAGAAGCGTCCCCTTAACACCTGCGTTGCACCCAACAGCGGCCAGCGGACCTTTGAGATCCTCGGGCGCGTCAAACGGCGTGAACTTATAAAGGGCGGCGACAACGAACATGGCTGCGCATCTATCCTGTTCGCCCAAGCCTCTGCAAGTGGAGTTGACGTTCAACGCGACGCAACTTACGCCGTGTCGCAAAGGAGTTTCCCATGCGACCGTCCAACGAAGCACTCGTCGTCATCGACCTTCAGAATGATTTTTGCCCCGGTGGTGCTTTGGCTGTACCCGGCGGGGATGAGATCGTAGCGCCAATCAATGCCCTTTTGGACGAATATCAGGTCCGTGTGTTTACGCAGGACTGGCACCCCAAGGGCCACTCGTCTTTTGCGTCATCGCATGCCGGTAAAGCACCGTACGATGTGATCGACATGCCATACGGACCTCAGGTTCTTTGGCCAGATCACTGTGTGATTGGAACAGATGGGGCTGAGTTTCATCCCCGCTTGAACGTTGATCGCGCTGATATGGTGATCAGAAAAGGGTTTCGGGCGTCAATCGACAGCTATTCTGGTTTCTTTGAGAACGATCATACAACGCCAACCGGGCTCGAAGGGTATCTGCGGACACGTGGTGTCGACACTCTCGTGCTGTGCGGTTTGGCCACCGATTTTTGTGTCAATTACTCTGCCGTGGATGCGGCGAAACTTGGCTTCAAAGTCACCGTGATCGAAAGCCTGTCCCGTGCAATCGACCTCCAAGGCTCTCTTGCAGCGGCCCGCAGCGGAATGACCGAGGCCGGCGTCACATTGGCATGAGCCGCGCCGATCCGCTCAACGGCACGGATGCCTTGCGCAAGAGCATCCTGTCAGCTCGCGTTGCAGGCAGCCCACCAGATTTGGTTGAGCGTGCGCGCAGGATTCTGGTGGCATATGTCGATGCCGCTATCGGTCAGGGCCGATCAGCGCGGCAAATCGCGGGCGAGATGTCGTCAGGCGTGCCAGCCCTGACCGCGGCGCGCGTCGCTTTGGATGCCACCGAGCCAACCAACGATCTGGATTGCAAAAGCGGATGTGCGTTCTGCTGTATTCTGGCCGGAGAGGATGGCGCCGTCATCACATCCGCTGAGGCGCGCGTCCTCCATACCGCCCTATACCCGATTGCTGGTGACCCTGATGGTCGCGACTGGCATCCTCGGGCCTGTCCGGCGCTGGATCCTGAAACCCGGACGTGCCGAACCTATGCCGCGCGACCTGTAATCTGTCGATCTTACGTCTCAACGGATGCCGGCGCCTGCGAAGCTGCGGTAGGTGGTTCGACTGAAGAAGGGCCTGGGGTGCTGGGTCCCCACGTTGATTATTTGTTGGTACAGGCGCTGTCGCGCGCTGCTCTCAAGGGATCCGCTAAGGTATCAACCTTTTCGTTGGCACAGATTGCGGCGGGAGCGTTGGCTGGGAATGATCTGGAAGAGACGCTTGCGACCGCGCGACATCGGCCAAGGACGCTCGACGATGAACGCAAACGCATCGCCAAACACCGCTAATTCCTTGATGCGCCGAACCGTCCCGGGCAAGACTGTCACCGGCAAAACCGACGGATAGGCTCATGGTCGATATCGCAACACGCGTCTACAATCACAAATGGAAGATCGATCCGATCGTCCGTTCGTTGATCGACACGGATTTCTACAAGCTTTTAATGTGCCAGTCGGTGTTTCGGAATCGGCCCGACACAACAGTTACCTTCAGCCTGATTAACCGGTCGAAGGATATCAAACTGGCTGAACTGATTGATGAAGGCGAGCTGCGTGAACAGCTTGACCATATTCGGGCGTTGTCGCTTAGCCGCGGTGAAAGCACATGGCTGCGTGGGAACACGTTCTACGGAAAGCGACAGATGTTTCGTCCGGATTTCATGGAATGGTTCGAAAACCTCAGATTGCCGCCCTATCATCTGGAAAAACGAGATGGGCAGTATGAGCTGACCTTTGAAGGGGCTTGGCCCGAGGTAATGCTTTGGGAAATTCCTGCCCTTTCAGTTCTTATGGAACTTCGCAGCCGCGCCGTGCTTGAAAAGATGGGCCGGTTCGAACTTCAGGTTCTGTATGCGCGCGCGATGACCAAGCTTTGGGAGAAGATCGAGCGCCTTAGGTCAATTGAAGATCTTCGGATCGCGGATTTCGGAACCCGTCGACGGCACTCGTTCCTTTGGCAGGATTGGTGCGTGCAGGCGATGATCGAAGGCCTCGGGGACAGTTTCATCGGCACGTCAAACTGTCTGATTGCCATGCGGCGTGAGGTTGAGGCGATTGGCACAAACGCCCACGAACTGCCCATGGTCTATGCGGCCTTGGCGGAAGATGACCAGGCGCTTCGCCGCGCACCCTATGAGGTTCTCGCTGACTGGCAGGAAGAACATGACGGCAATCTGCGCATCATCCTGCCTGACACCTATGGTACGCAGGGCTTTCTCGACAACGCGCCGGATTGGTTGGCGGGGTGGACCGGGATTCGGATCGATAGCGGCGACCCGGCAGAAGGGGCCGAGATCGCAATCAACTGGTGGAAATCGCGTGGTGAAGACCCGCAAGACAAGCTCATCATTTTTTCTGACGGTCTCGACGTCGACAAGATTGAATCATTGCACGCACAGTTTTCCGACCGCGTGCGCGTCTCATTTGGGTGGGGAACGCTGCTGACCAACGACTTCCGTGGGTTGGTGCAGAACGATGCGCTCGCGCCCTTCTCACTGGTCTGCAAAGCAGTGGGCGCCGACGGGAAACCTACGGTCAAGCTTTCCGATAATCCGCGTAAGGCAACGGGACCGGCGGACTTGATCGAGCAGTATCGCAAGGTATTCGAGGTCGGCGCGCAGACCCCTCAGGCAGTGCTTGTTTAGATTTTCAGATCACAAACACGTGAGAGTTAACCAGAAACCGCGGCGCTAGTTTGGTGCGGCGACGGGTCAAGCCCGTCTTTCCGACTTTTAGACCCATCCAAAACCAACTTGGCCACGTAAGCCATTCAATCCGGGAATGATCCCGGGTCCTGCCACGTGTTTCGAAGGAGGGCTGAGACATGGCTGAAGTTGAAGAAGGCGTATTGAATATTGCGACGGGTGCAATCGCACTCAGCGGTGGAGAAACCGCAGGTCAGTTTGACGACAATTCCGGTGACTTTGATCTCTTGATCCAGGCACTGACGATTACCGGTCTTGTAGACGCGGTCTCGCACGGAGACTTGACCGTCTTTGCACCAACCGACGCCGCATTTGTCGAGTTGGCGCAGAACCTCGGATATGAGGGTACCGACGAAGGCGAAGCGTTTGGCGTAATCGCTGAAACGCTGACCGCGCTTGGCGGCGGGGACCCCGTTCCGCTGTTGACCGAGGTTTTGCTGTATCACGTGTCCGCAGGGGCCAAGGATGCGGCTGCCGTTACGGAAGCTGGAACCATTGAAACACTCCAAGGTCAGACGTTCACAGTTGCCGATGGCGGCCCGACGTTTGGTCTGGTCGACAATGACGCAGGCATCGACGATCCAAAGGTCGTTCTTGCAAATGTCGGCACACCGGAAAGCGGTATTGAGCTGAGCAATGGTATCATCCACGTCATCGACAAGGTCCTGCTGCCGTTCAGCGTGTCCAACGTCCTGTCCGGCGGTGATTTGGTTCTTGGCTCGGACAAGAGCGAATTCACAATCACCGGCTTTAAGAACGACTATGTCGACGGCAACGGTGGTGCTGACACGATCCTGACCCTTTGGGGCGATGATGTCGCGCGCGGCGGCGACGGACGTGACTTTATCAACGGTGGTTTCGGCGACGACACATTGTCGGGCGACAATGGTCGCGACATTGTGCTGGGTGGCTTTGGCGACGATGTCGTCGATGGTGGTGCAGGCCGTGACTTTGTCTCGGGTGGAAGCGGCAACGACATCATCTCGGGTGGTGATGGCAGCGACCTCCTTCGGGGTGGCAGTGGCCATGACGTGTTCGTCATGGAAGAAGGCCGCGGTCGTGACCGTATCCTCGACTTCAATGAAGATCGCGACAAGATCGACGTGTCGGGCCTGGGCGTGACGGATTTCGACGACCTCGCCATCATGACGCGCTATGGCCAGACCATGGTGAAAGCCGAGGGCGAGACGCTGCTGGTTTGGGGTGTTCGTAAGAACGACCTCGATGAAGACAACTTCATCTTTGCAGACGAAGGCGACATGATCGCCTGATGCGCGCCACACATGAAATTCAAAAGGGCCACCGGGAAATCCGGTGGCCCTTCGAGTATCTTAGAGATGGGCCAGTTAGGGATCGGTCCAAGACCGACGGCCCAATCAGGAGTGTTTAGTCCAAGGGGCTGCCCCTAGACACCGGTCCTCCCGACTGTTCCGACACCTCTCTCCAATATCACTCTAGACACTGGACCACCTCCTTTCGTTTGTTACCGATACAAGGAGGGTGGCACAGATGTTGTGTTTGTCAAAGCGTTTTACGCGACCCGTGCCTGCATGCGCGACACAATGGCGCGAAACGGGATAAGTGCCAAAATTGCGAGCGAAAGTTTGACCATCCAGTCCGCGACCGCGAGTGAGACCCACAATGGTACCTCTGGACCAACGCCCAAAAGCGGCAGGACTTCACCCGCCCAAGATACATCGTTGGCCGGCTCAAGGAACGTAAGCGACGCCGAAAATGCGATCGTAAAGAACAATGCGGTGTCCAAGGTCGATCCGACAAGCGTCGAGGCAAGCGGCGCGCGCCACCATGCCCCGGCACGCAACCGATCAAAGATGGCAACATCGGTGAGCTGTGCAGCCAGAAACGCGATCCCTGACCCCATGGCGATACGCCAAGTGACCAGCGGCCCGAACTCGCCTTGGATCTGGGTTCCGATAAGAGAGCACGCGACACCAGTCACAAAGCCCGCGAACACGACCCGCCGCGCCAGCGAAGGTCCGTAAACCCGGTTCATGATATCGGTGACGAGAAACGCCAACGGATAGGTGAATGCCCCCCAAGTCAGCCATTGGCCGAACAAGAACTGGACGAGGATGTTGGAGGCCACAACGATGGCGGCCATGGCAAGGATGCCGGGAAGAATACGTGTCATTGGTCTGATCCGTTTTTACAAGGTAGCGGAGACTTGGCCCATTTGGGCGGGATGCGGGGCGATACGCCTTTGCGCTTAGTCGGTCAAGCGGTATTCGACAATCTCGGTGGTTTGAAGGATGTTGTTGTTATCGTCCGAGATCATCGTAAGGCGCAACGCGCCGTCTTTCCCCTGCCAGACTGAAATGCCCTCAAGATTGTCATGGGTGCCTGCCCGGGTACGGAGTACCTCGCGCTCTTCTCTCAGGGCGAGGTCCGATACGCCAAAACTTCGCACACGTGTGGAAAACCCGAGGAGACCGCGAAACCACCGCTCAAGGATATAGAGCCGCCCGTGAGGTCCGAAGTCAGCTCCGACAACAAGATACTTTCCACGCCGGGGTAGAGAAAGCGGGGTCCGCCACTCACCATCGCGGAACACGTAAACTGGGAACGGGCGGTCAACCTCGCCAGAGCGTTCGGGGATCGTGTAGAGCGTTCCCGATGCGTCCACGGCAACAGCTTCCAGTGCAGAATTGATCTGAAGCCCGGGAAATGCGGTGTCTTTCGGCAACCGTTGGGCGGGCGCATCCCAATTCTCGTATTTCCAGACACGCGCCTGCCGCTCGAACGAGACGTAAAAGGACCCATCCGGCAACAGGTCTACACCTTCGGAATCCGATTGCATCAAACTGACGCGCTTTCCCATCGGGTCGCGAAGGCCGCCAATCCATTTGCTTTGTTCAAGTCCGATGATCGCGTCGCCGTCGCGGAGGATTCTACCCGTTATGACTTGGGCGTTGTCGCCTATCGCAACAAAGCTTTCTCCGTCCGGCATAAGATCAAGCGCCGAAATGCCGCCAAAGTAGTTCTCCGGTCGATCCCAAACAAAGCGGCTAAGAAATTGTGCGTCAGCCTTCGCCTCTCCCGCGAGGACGCTCGCGATCAGCGCGACGACAAGACGGTTTGGCATTGCTGTGGGAGGTCCGCCATCACGAGTTCCCGGCGCGGCTTTGGCGGCGGCGCGTTTGGATCTGGGGGCGGGGGGTTGAGGATGTTGTTCACCCATTGTTGCGCATCCGCGCAACCGTCACCGGCGGGCGGCGGTGCCTGATCGACGCAGCCGCGCGCGCCGCGCGGGCAGGAGAGCCGCACGTGGAAATGATAATGATGCCCCCACCATGGCCTGATCTTGCGCAGCCAGTCCCGGTTGCCCTTGGCGTCTTTGCACATCTGCACTTTGGCGCCGGGGAACACAAAAATTCGCGCGACCGCCTTATCGCTGGCGGCGGCCTTAAGGATGTTGTGATGGGCCTTGGTCCACTGATCGTTTACGAACGCACCGTTTGAGCGCCGCATCGATATCGACGAGATGTTCTCGCGGGCTTGTCGGGACAGGGTCAGATCGTCGGCGGGTCGCATCCATATGTCGATATCTAGGCCGATCTGATGCGAGCGGTGCCCGGTCAGCATCGGACCCCCGCGCGGTTGTGAGATATCCCCGATATAAAGCCCGTTCCATCCCGGCTGCCGCGCCGCGGACTTTGTCAGTCGTTCGATGAACTTGATCGCTTCGGGGTGTCCCCAGTTTCGATTGCGCGACAACCGCATGGCCTGCCACCGCGGGCCGGTCTCAACAAGTTGCTCAGCCCCGGCAACGCAGCCTTTGGCATAGCTGCCGAAGGGCGCGGATTTGTGCGCTGATGCGTCTGCTTTGGCGCCAAACAGTTCTTTTGCCAGCGGCTGGGCCTGCGCACCCGTGGCCAGCATCAGCCCGAGGCTGATGGCGATGATCTTTTTGAGTCCCATTCGGCTGCTCGTTCTCCGTTCGGGTTAACCCAGCGTAACAAAAACAGCCCAAAAATAAAGAGCCCGATCACTGGCAAGAAGCCAAGTTGATTGGATTGCAGCCACCATGTGAAGAGCGCGATCAACGCCGGGGCCAGAAACGCGGTGGCCTTGCCTGCCAGCGCAAAAAGGCCAAACGCCTCTGTCGGGTGCGCGGGATCAATGTGGCGCACCATCATCGAACGTGACGCAGCATAAAGCGCCCCGCCAGCCCCTCCGATTGTTGCCCCGCAGATGTAGAAGATGATGTCAGGGAGCGACGATCCATCTCCCAGCGGCACACCAAACAGACTGTCGCGCGACATACCAACGATCAACGCACTGACGATGATAAGTGCCCAAATGCAAAACTTGATCACGGGCATCGGTCCAAATTTTCGGTCAAACATCCCGCCGATATAAGTGGCAATCGCCGCGGTAATTGCGCCGACAATGCCAAAGACGCCGATCTGAATGATCGACCAATTCAGCACGAGCGTGGCATACACGCCCCCAAACGCATAAATTGCGTTCAGTGCATCGCGATAGAACATCGACGACAACAGAAACATGCCCATGCTGCGCTGGCGGGTGAGACCCTTGATCGTTGTGACCACCTGAGAAAAGGCGCGCCCGACGCCAATCGGCGCTTTGTTCGCGACGGGTTTCCCTTCTTTCACCCACACAAAGAAAGGGATCATGAAAATCATGAACCAAATGGCGATGAACGGGCCGACCGACCGCGTGCCTTCCCGGGCCTCTGGATCCAGCCCGAGAATGGGTTCGATCCCAATCAGCGTGACGCCGGTGTCGTTTTCGGCCAGCAGCAGCAGCATGATAAAAAGCGACAGCACACCACCCCAATATCCAAGCGACGCGCCAGTTCCTGAGATTTTTCCGATCTCCTCATCACTTCCCAGCGACGGCAGCATGGCGTTGGTAAAGTTCAGCATCGTTTCGGCGGCGATAAACCCAATGTAGAACAACGCCAGAACCAACCACAGGTTCGTCCCGTCGGGCATCAACCACCAAAGTCCAAACGTGGTCAGGACGTAGACAACGGAGAATCCCCAAATCCACGGCCGTTTCCGCCCCGCGCTGTCAGCGATGGCGCCAAGAAGGGGGGCAGAGAAGGCAATAAACAGACCTGCAAACATCTGTCCGAGCGACCAGACGCTCTGCGCCTGAGCATCAGCGGCCGTTTCTGTCATCCCTGATGCAAGAAAGGCGTTCGTGGCGACAAAGGCAAAGTAAGGCCCAAAGATGAACGTCAGCCCCAGTGTATAGAACGGTTGGGTCGCCCAGTCGAAAAAATACCATCCGACGACGCGTTTGCGATCCGTTTGGCTGTTCATTCCTCATCCCCGTTGGCTCGACCGTATGGCGAACGCGGGGGTACGGCAATTGCTAATTCTGTTTAGGGGGCCAGGGGCGCGTGGCTTCTGCTTCAATCCAGTTCTGAATCCAGTCGGGAAGCGGCGGGCTCTCTTCAATGCCCATCGCGGCCGCAACACGCTCCGTCGGTACAATGCCGTTGCTGTCGGTGATGGCTGAGCGCATGAGCGTGTGCGACGTGCATTCGCCTTTTCGCCACATCGACTGCTCAACATAAACGAAACGGGCGTCCCACCCGACCATACGCGTGCGCACCTCGATCCGCTGAAACGCGCGAACGCGCTTTCGATACCGAATAGAGGCCCCGGCGATTGCAGCGCTCCATTTTTGTTTGCGCATCATCTCGACCGTGCCGATCCGCTGGAACAGCCCAAAGCGCCCAAGATCGTAAAGCGTTAGCGTTCGACCATTGTTCATTTCCAGAAAGACGTCGATATCCCACGGCCAGCAGGTGAGCGTGGTGACATGCGTGTCGAACAGGCTCAGTCTTGGGGCCTTGCGATAGCGAAGCGTCTCTGTGGCGACTCGGAGGATTGGGTACATACCAAAGCCGTGCCCCAGGTTTACGTTAACGTCAATATGATCCTCGCGTAAGGAAATGAACTTGCCGTTGCCGGGAAGCACTCCTACATACGGATCGCGCAATGGAGAACAAAGAATGCCGGTTGTCTACGATGTCCTAAACGCTGCAATTTCAGTTGCTTGGTGGATCGTAATTATCCACATCGTCATGAGTTGGTTGATCAATTTTCAGGTGCTCAATACGCGGCAACAATTGGTGGCGCAAATCTGGTATGGACTCAACAGATTGCTTGAACCGATTTATCGACCAATCCGAAACGTCCTACCGAACACTGGTGGCATCGACTTGTCGCCAATAATTGTGTTTTTGGGACTCATTGCGCTTCAAAGCTTCAACGACGCATACATCCGCCCGTTTTAAGCGCCTTTAAGTAAGATCGACGACCGTATCCACGTCGTTCAGCATATCAATCAGGACTGTATCTTGGGGCATCGTCTGCAACGTGTCCGTGCGCGCTTGTTCCGTCGACCATCTTACACCCTCAAACAGCATGGGTGAGACCGCCGTGCTCCGCTTCAGCCCGATCAGCCAATACCCGCCGTCAGGGCTGGGACCAATTACACCCGCTGAGGGTTGCAGCGCGCAAAACGCGGTCCGAATGTGGTCGCGTTCGACACCCGGTATATCCGCGCCGATGATCACAACAGGGCCGGGCGGCAGCGATCGAAACAACCGTCCCATCCGCTGCCCCAGATCACCTTGGCCTTGAGCGATGCGCTGTAAATCTGCCGGCCAAATGCGGCTGCTCATGCCTTCGGTATCGGGCGAAACTGCCAACCAAATTTGCCATCGCGGGTCGCGCAAACGGCGGATCAGCGCGCGTGTCTGTTGCCGAAACCACCACGCGGCGTCGATCATACCAATATCCCGTCCCAACCGCGTTTTGACCCGGCCGGGACGGGGTTCTTTCAGCATGATGACGAGGTGTCGCCGACGGCTAGGCGAAGTAGTCACGTAAAATGCGTCCGTAGATCGCCTTGAGCTGTTCGATGTGCTCAACGTCGACGCGTTCATCCGCCTTGTGCATCGTTTGGCCGACCAGACCAAACTCAACAACGGGACAGTGATCTTTCAAAAACCGCGCGTCCGAGGTTCCGCCCGAGGTCGACGCGACCGGCCGAACACCTGTTTCGGCCTCGACCGCATCCGCGACCAAGCTCGAAAGAGGGCCCGGAGGGGTGAGGGAAGCTCTCACCAGACACCTTCACGGTTCGCTCGAACTCAACCCCGGTCTCGTCCCCGATCTTGGCCACTTCGCCATCGATCCATGCCAAAATCGAGCTGCTGCTATGGGCATCATTGAACCGGATATTGACCGTTGCCTGGCATTCGCCCGGGATCACGTTGTTTGCGGGGTTTCCGGTATCAAAGGTCGTCACCGCAAGCGTCGAAGGGTCAAAATGGTCTGTGCCCTCATCCAGTGGCGTTGATGCCAACCGGTCAACCAGACGCGCCATCGCTGGAACGGGATTTCGCGCCCGATGGGGGTAAGCGGAATGGCCCTGTATACCGCGCGCCGTCAGAAAGACCGTCATCGACCCGCGCCGACCGATTTTCATCATCTCACCCATCACTTCCGGGCAAGTTGGCTCACCAACGAGGCACGCGGTCATCGCTTCGCCTTCTGCATCCATCCAATCGAGCAGGGCGGTCGTGCCGTCGATGGCGTCCCCTTCCTCATCTCCGGTGATTGCCAGAACAACGGCCCCATCCGGGGGCGTCTCGGTAACAAAATCAGCCGCTGCTGCCGCAAAGGCCGCAACACCTGATTTCATGTCTGCCGCGCCGCGTCCCCAGATCTGCCCATCACGAATCTCACCCGAAAAGGGCGGAACGCTCCAGTCGCTTTCGGGTCCGGTCGGCACAACATCCGTATGCCCGTTAAAGCCAAAGGTTTTGGCGTGCCCCTTTTCGCCCCAACGCGCATAGAGGTTTGACACCTCACCCCGATCCGCGCGGGTGCATGTGAAGCCAGCACCTTCCAGAAACTTGGTCAGAATATCCAATGCACCGGCATCCTTCGGCGTCACGGATGGGCACCGGATCAGGCGGGCAGTCAGGTCGACAGGATCATGCTTGGTCATGCCGTTGGCTTAGCTTGGCTGATATGGGGTCTCAACCCTTGGGATCGTCAAAGAACGGCTCCATCTGGGCAACGATCACGGCATTTTCGTCTGCCGCGCGTTGCATCAGCGCGCGTTCTTCGTCTGGGATGTCGTGCCCCGCCGCTTCGCGCTCGGACAGCGTTCCGTACCCTTCAACATCGAGCGGGGCGAGCTCGGCTTGTTTGAGGATCGCGACCGTCTCGCGCACCGCCTCGGCCTCATCGACACCAGCGGCATAGCAGACAAGCCCTGCGCCTGTTGCGTTTTTGGGCAGGCCGTCGCCTGATTTGCGGCCCACCTGAACCAGCAGAGTGTATACGTCTTTGGATTTCGCCATGATGGCCAGCGGCCTAGACCGCTGACCGGAAAAGGTCAACGACCCTGAAAATCGGTGCTGACGGTCCCGACAAAACAGCGCGGGAAGAAGGGAAGGTGTCAGTGGCAAAATATGTGTACTCGCCGTTCCACATCCCGCCATTGCACGCATCAAGATCACCCGACCCGGCGACGTATTCCCAGTCCTGCTCGTAGGTTCCGTCATAATCACCGAAGGGTGCCGTCGGGCGAGAGCCGTCCTTAAGCTGCCAGGACGATTGCACGCCTTCGCCAAAGTAATGGATCTCAAACCCATCGGCGGCATATCCGATCAGCGTGCTGTCGAGGCTGTCGACATAACTCGCGGACACGGCGTGATAATGAGGGCCGATCAGGCGACCTTTGAGGCGCTTTCCGACAGGCCGTCCACTCTACCCAAGTAAATAAAATCAAGCGTTAGGCCGTATTTCCGGCACAACGCTTCCGCCATGTCCACGGGGATCCGCCGCGTGCCGTTTTCCCAATTCGTGTATTGAGTTCTGTTGAAATTGTGAGCCTCTGCCCACTCGCGCCTGTTAAGTTCTGAGAACTGTTCGCGGACGCGCCGCAGGCGGTTCCCAATTTCAACATATTGCTTTTCGCTCGACATACCAGAAGTGTTCACCAAATGTGACGCCTTTTGCAAACTGCAAATTGTGGCCTTGTCATAGAACACCTTATGTGACAAAAATTACTCATGAGCAGTATTCATGAAGTAGCGGACACATTGGGCCGCAAGAAAATCGCAGACGCGGTGGGCGTTGGACGTAAAGCCGTGGGTAATGCAATCAATCGGGGGCATTTTCCCTCTTCTTGGTTTCTCGCAATCAGTGAGTTGGCCGAGGGGAAGGTGCCCTGTCCCCCGGAACTCTTCCGCATGAAGGCGGCGCATGACACAAATAGTGGCGGTGCGCGCGAGGTTCAAGGGTAATGCCGTGGACCGAAGGCGGCACGGGCTACCGCGACACCGACACAAGCCATCAAGCAGCACTTTCGATAGAGCCGAAAAAGGGAACTATCGCGGCAGAGGTTCTAGCGTTCCTCCGCAACCACTCACAGCCCTACACGGCAGACGAGATAGCGGATCACATTGATAGAGGCCAGTGTGATCGACATGGGCGTTCTCGGCATCCATGCCCAGCATTTCGGCACTTCCCATACCTTCAAGCCGCCAGCCACTTGAGGAATCCCGACTAAATCCGCGTGGGGACGACGCGTCGTAATAGTCTGCGGTTCCGGGGCGAAGAACGATCCCAGTGAGCGTGACGCCCGACCCGCGCGTGTTCTCTGTAATGGTGCCAGAGATCTCAGGCGTTGCATCGACGCAGATCTCGACGGTCTACTCTTCAAAGCTGTGCGGATTGCCGCGATTGGGGAATGTGCCGATGTCGTGGTTGGGCGTCCCGTTTGAGGTTATGCATCTCAAATCCCCAGTGGTGGTCATTTCAACCGAATTGTAATGGGCAAATGCGGGCAGTGCGGCGCACAGGCCCAGCGCAAAGGCAAAAACAAATTTCATGTGGCGTATCTTACCTAAGCCGTCTCTGGCTTTTGATACGCCCGCTTCATTCTTTTCCGTCGCTCAGGCGAAGACTTTCTCGGTTGCGCGGGGATCACGCTGCGCAGGGAAAAGCGTTACGTCCCCGTTCGCATCGGCGTCCGGCCACGGGTCGAAATTGTCGTTGGTTTCAAAAACGTGGCGCATCGCCTGTACAAGGGTCGACGCCCATGATGCTTCGCTCACCGTCAGATCCTGCCCATGCCGCAACCAAAGCGCATTGGCCACATCGGTCCGTGCAGGTTCTTGAAGAACACCATAAATCACGGCGGCCGCTGCGGGCATAAAGCCAACCGCATCGACGGCACCCAACGGATCCGCGGCCCGGCTCATCTTGCCGCCGGTCCGTGGCAACACCGTTTGGCTCAGCATGTCTTCCAGCGCGTCCATCACCGAATTGGCGGAACGCGTGGCGCGAAACTCTTCAAAGGGCGGGGGGCCGAATTCCTCAAGCCCATTGATCTGCGCCAGTCGAAGCCCCTGCACCAGCGCGGCCCGGATCTGGGGATCGGCGGTTGTGATTTGATCGTGGTAACTTTCCCACATCCAGTAAAAGCCATCCTCGGATGCTCCGCCTGACAAGCGGTCTCGTATCAAAACCGCGGCACACACGACAAACGCGTCAAAGTCTTCGTCGGGACGCGCCGCGCCCAGTCGGATGGCATCGGCAATGTCGGGCGACTGTGCATCAAGCACGGCGTTTGATTTGAAGAACGTTGCGATCGCATCTGCCGAAACGCCTGAAATGGCATCAGCAATGCGCGCAACCGTCGAAGCGGATGCGCCTTGCACGACCAATGAAAGGTCATGGATGACCTGAAGCTGGCGAAATCCGCCGGTAACACTCGAACTACACATGAAGCGTGACGTACGGGCGCAATAGGGCAGAATACTGACGGTAAACGGGCGATTAACCACGCCCTCAGAAACATTTTGTTTCTTAGTCGCGCAAAAGCTCGTTGATGCCTGTCTTGGACCGGGTCTTTTCATCGACCCGCTTTACGATGACGGCGCAGTACAAATTCACGCCATTCTTCGATGGCATCGATCCGGCGACCACAACGGAATATGGTGGCACTTCGCCATACATGACCTCGCCGGTGTCGCGGACAACGATCTTGGTCGATTGGCCAATGAATACGCCCATCCCAAGAACCGATCCTTCGCGCACGATCACGCCTTCGACGACTTCGGAACGCGCGCCGATAAAGCAGTTATCTTCGATAATCGTCGGCCCAGCCTGCATCGGCTCCAGAACGCCGCCAATCCCGACACCGCCCGAAAGATGCACGTTCTTGCCGATCTGGGCGCAGGATCCGACCGTCGCCCAGGTGTCGACCATCGTCCCTTCATCGACATAGGCGCCAAGGTTCACGAAGGACGGCATCAGGACCACACCCGGCGCGATAAACGCCGACTTGCGCACGACGCAGTTTGGAACGGCGCGAAATCCGGCTGCCTTCCACTGGTTATCGCCCCAGTCTTTCCACTTGCTGTCAACTTTGTCCCACCAAGCACCACCTTGCGCGCTGCCGGATTGTTGTTCCATGTCTTTCAAGCGAAACCCAAGAAGGACAGCCTTCTTGGCCCATTGGTTGACGTGCCAGTCTCCGCTATCCAATCGCTCGGCAACGCGCAGCGTGCCGCCATCCAGCGCATTCAGCGTGTCTTCGATCGCTTCGCGCGTTTCACCCGTTGTGCTTGGTGTAATCGTATCACGTGCGTCCCACGCAGCTTCGATTGCGGTTTCCAGTTGCGCGTTCGACATGTGGCACCCTCCGTTTGCGTCACGCGGGCACATAGCGTGACCATGGGCCAAGGAAAAGGGCGATTGGGTCCGCTAATCCCCTTTCGCGGTATGTCGGGCTGTGTCAGAGTTTTTGGCAACAAGGGTCTCATACAAGGTTTGCCATGAAAGACGACCGCACCAGCCCGTTCCGTGATGCGCATCAGGATATCGAAGGCGCACGCACTATCCCGGACACGCCACAGACACGTGCGCCGGCCTACAGGCTCGCTTTTGATGATCCGGATTTTCTGTGTCGCGAAGACTTAAGGCCAGTCCGGCTTCAGCTGGAATTGCTCAAACCCGAGCTGATGATGTCTGAATACGGCGTCGAAAGCACCGTGGTGCTGTTCGGCGGTGCGCGCATTCCCGAGCCGTCGAAAAAGGACACGGCCAAGACCGAGACACTTGCTGGGTTGTCCAAGTATTATGAGCAAGCCAGACGGTTCGCACATCTGATGACCGAGCGATCAAAGGCGTCCGGCGGGCAGCGCGACGTGATCGTCACGGGTGGTGGCCCGGGCGTGATGGAGGCGGGCAACCGCGGCGCGCGTGAGGCTGGGGGCGTGTCAATCGGGTTGAACATCGTGCTCCCTCATGAACAGGCGCCGAACGAATACGTCACGCCGGATTTGTGTTTCAACTTTCACTACTTCGCCATTCGCAAGATGCACTTCCTGATGCGCGCCAGCGCCATCGCCGTTTTTCCCGGTGGGTTTGGCACCTTGGATGAGCTGTTTGAAGCGCTGACGCTCATCCAAACCGGGCGCATGGGAAAGCTGCCCTTCCTTCTGTTCGGGGAAAGCTTCTGGCGCAGCATCATCGATTGGGAGGCCTTGGCCGACGCCGGTACGATTTCGCGGGACGATCTGGATCTGTTTCGCTTCGTTGAAACCGCCGATGACGCCTTGGTGGCAATCGACGCCTGGGAAGGCGTGGGGGAGCGCCGGTCGACTGTGCCCGGCCGCTGGGATGGTGCGTAATCGCGCGGTTTTGCGTCGCGATATCTGACGCTTGGCGCCCAAATCCTGCCACGTTGAATGGATAATTCTGCTGAAAAGAGCAGGAGTTATTCATGGATTGGCTTTTCAGCCGTGTGTCCGAATACGTCGCGGCGCCCTTTGACTGGTCGCTGCGCGTTAGCCTGTACTATATCTGCGCGACCATAATTCTCGCCTTTGGCGTTTGGTTATGGCGCGGCAAACCGCAAAGCTTCGTCAAGTTTCTCGTGCCCAAGCGGGTCTATACCCACAAGTCCAACCTTCTCGATATTAAGATTTTTCTCGCCAACCGCGTGATGGTCGTCATGGGGGTGTTTGGACCGCTGGTGTTCTCACCAGTTGTTGCAATTTGGACGGTATCTCAGATCAGCAGAATGCGGGATGCGCCGCCACAACTTGGCGGGATCGAAAGCTGGCAAACCATGCTGGCGGTCACGGTAATCATCGTGGTCACCAGCGATTTCTGCAAATACTGGGCGCATCGTTTGCACCACGACATGCCAACGCTCTGGCCCTATCATGCTGTGCATCACTCGGCCGAGGTGCTGACGCCCCTGACTGTCGCGCGTGTTCACCCGATCGAGATTGCCTTGCGCAATCTGCTGATCAGCCTGTTCGTGGGTTTGGCGCAAGGCATCATGCTTGGCCTGTTCGTTGGAAACGTGTCCGTACTGACGATTGGCGGCGCGAACATCTTCTACGTTCTGTTCAACGGTTTGGGATCGAACCTGCGCCACAGCCACATCTGGCTCAGCTATGGGCGCAGGCTTGAGCATATCTTCATCTCTCCCGCGCAGCATCAGATTCACCATTCGATGGATGTGCGACACCATAACAAGAACTATGGCTCGATCTTCGCAATCTGGGATTGGATGTTCGGCACGCTCTATGTGCCGGACGGCTACGAAGAGCTTCGCTTTGGTGTGTCGGATGCGCAGGGCCGCGAGATCGAACAGCCCTATACCACGCTCAAGGGTGCCTTGGTGAAACCGTTCGCGGAAAGCTATTCGGCCATGCGCGGAAAACCGGCGGAGTCCACGCAAGCGGGTGCATTGCCACCGACACCCACGACACCGGCGGAATAAGTGATGCTGCGCCCCGGCTTCTCTCTTTGGCTTGATGCGCTTAGGGCGCTGGCGGCGTTGACGGTCATACTGGGCCATTTCGCCCATGTTCGATTTACGCGCGGCGATTACTACTTTCTGCGCGAGATCAATATCGCGAGCGATGCGGTCGTCGTGTTTTTCGTGTTGTCGGGGCTTGTGATTGCGTTTGCTGCGGAACGCGACGGATCGTTCCAGCGCTTCGCCTTCAATAGGCTGACGCGCCTCTGGACGGTGATCCTGCCGGCTTTGGTACTGACCTATGCTTTCGATGCTGTCGGTACGCGCGTCTCGATGGACGCCTATCCACCGCTTTACTATCAATCCCACCCGGCAGGAGAGTTCTTCTTGCGGGGTTTGACGTTCTCGAACCTATGGATCGGTGGGCCGCTGGAGTGGTTGCGTCTGGGATCCAACGGCGCGCTTTGGTCGCTGAGTTACGAGGCCGCCTACTATGCCATGTTCGGCGTCTTCATGTTCGTCACAGGTTTGCGGCGCTGGGCGTTGCTTGTGGTGATCGCGTACGTTGTGGGCCTCCCAATCCTGATCCTGATGCCGTGCTGGCTCTTGGGGGTTGGCGTCTGGCGGTTGATCCGGTCCGGCACGTACTTGCAATTGTCGCACCCCACGGCGCTGGTGTTGGCCATCGGGGCGCCGATTGCCCTGATCGCGCTCAAGAGTGGCGGGATGGATCAACTGCTGATGGCGATCACATCACAGGTCACCGCACCCAACCATCCGCAAGTCGCGCTGTATTATTCGGATGAGGTGCTGTGGAACACGTTGCTCGCACTGGGCGTTGCGGCGCATCTTTTGGGCATGGCACGCCTTTTGAACGGTGTCCAAGTTGATGAGACGGCACGCACCGCGCGCACCATACGCTGGGTCGCGGGGGGCAGCTTTTCGCTCTACGTGGTGCACTATCCCACGCTCCACCTCCTCGACGCGACATTGCCAGAAGGCATGCCGGGATATGACGCGACCATGCTCGGGATTGTGTTGCTGGTCTGTTTCGCTTTTGCGGCCCTGTTTGAACGCCCGCTCAAGCTTTATCGCAATGTCATCGGCCACGTGTTTGGCAGCGATGGCGCGGGAATGCCTCGGCGCGTTCCCAATCAACGGACACTGTAACAATCTGACCCTGAAAGCGTGGAAGGCAGATAAACCCGTGCCTTGCGGCGCTCAGCCCGCCTTTACCTCGGCTTCAATCTGTGCGCGGCTTTTTCGGGCGCGCTCTGTCGCAGATTTCAACTGCCCGCAGGCCGCCATGATATCCTCACCGCGCGGCGTGCGAATGGGTGACGCATAGCCCGCTTTGTAAATGATATCGGCAAAAGCGCGGATCCGGTTGTTTGACGACCGCTTGTACGGGGCACCGGGCCATTCGTTGAACGGGATCAGGTTGATCTTGGCAGGGATCTTGTGGCGCTTGATATGGTCGATCAGACGTCGCGCATCATCGTCACTGTCGTTCACGCCATCCAGCATCACGTATTCAAACGTAATCCGTTCCGAGTTCGACGCCTTGGGATACGCCGCCAGCGCGCCCAGCAATTCTTCGATGTTCCAGCGCTTGTTGATCGGCACCAGCTTATCGCGCACCTCGTCAGTGGTCGCGTGGAACGAGATGGCCAGCATACACCCGATCTCATCCGCCGTACGCGCGATCTCTGGAACGACGCCGCTTGTGGACAATGTGATGCGCCGACGGCTCAGGCTGATGCCTTCGCTGTCCATGGCGATCTTCATCGCATCACGCACGCTGTCAAAGTTGTAAAGCGGCTCGCCCATGCCCATCAGAACGATATTCGACAAAAGCCGCGGACCAGACTCACCCGATCCGGTCCCTGGTTCCGGCCACTCGCCCAGATCATCGCGGGCCACCATGATCTGCCCGACGATCTCAGCGGCTGTTAGGTTCCTCACCAGTTTTTGCGTACCGGTGTGGCAAAACGAACAAGTCAGCGTGCAGCCAACCTGACTGGAAACGCACAGCGTGCCGCGATCCTCTTCGGGGATATAGACAATCTCGACCTCATGCCCCCCGGCAATCCGAACAAGGTATTTGCGCGTTCCATCGTCCGAGACCTGCCGCGTGACAACGTCCGGCACAGCGACCACGAACTTTTCCGCCAACTCGGCCCGGTAGGCCTTGCTGAGGTTGGTCATCGCGTCAAAGTCGCGCACGCCCCAATGATAGATCCATTGCCAGATCTGGCCGACGCGCATCTTGGCCTGCTTTTCCGGGGTCCCTGCCGCGATCAACGCCTCGCGCATTTGCGGGCGGGTCAATCCGACCAGATTCACCGGTCCCTCCGGCAGTTTCCGGGGAATGGTCATAACATCCTGCGTGATCGGGGCCGACGCGGTCATAGAAGCAATCCTAAAGCGATGGATGGGTCGCTATATAGGACAAGTTCGACTCTGAAAACACCCGTCAGCTTGCGCAGTTTTGCTGAGCGGCATCTGACGCTGCGGTAAACCCGATGAGCGAGAAGGTATCTTTGGTCGTCGTGCCACGCGAAGACCGTCCCGTCAGCACCGCTTCTGTCCCGCGTTTCATGGCCGCCAGCACGGTCGCGTTCAACTCGGCCACACGCTCAGCCGTGTCATCTTGCGCCCCCAACCAAGCCCATTCGCCTTCGGTGAACATCTCATAACGTGCTCCACCGATATCGAGCGAAACCGTACCGCCGGCTGCGAAAGGGTATCCGCCTGTAAAGGCGATTTCGTTCACGACGCTCTTGCCCGGCTCATAACGCACAAAAAGCAGGATTTCTCCGCGCCGCACGTCCACCACGGCACCACCGCGTGTGTTGACCGTTTCCTTTGGGGCCGACACGCTCCAGCATTCCTTGGGATCATCTTCCTGAAAGACCGACCAGTCCGAGCTTTCCGAGACCCGGTTCGTGGATTGCTGCGCCACTGTGCCGGTTGCGAACACGGCCAACGAGGTCGCGATTGCGAAGGATTTCAAAACGAATTCTTTTGTCACAGCCATGCTGCCTTTGCCTCTGGGTTTGGCGCCGGTCCCTGTCGGTCGCGAGGGTTCTTGTGGCGCATCAAACGGTTGTCTACTCTTGGGGCTAACAATAACGCGGCCTGCCGCCGGTTTCAAAGCCCCAAGCAGGATTTTGCCGCCTCTGCCCAAGGATTTTCTGAAATGTCTGGTCCCGTACCCCTTGTCGAGCTTTGGCGAGGCGATTTTCTGGAATCCGTTCACCTTGGACACGCGGTCATTTCCGATCATCTGGGCAATATTGTCGAGGCTTGGGGAAACCCCCAGCAGACCATTCTTCCCCGATCATCTTGCAAGATGATTCAGGCGCTTCCGCTTGTTGAAAGCGGTGCCGTCGACGAACGCGGCCTGACCTAACGCCATCTTGCTTTGGCCTGCGCGTCGCATATCGGGGGAAGGATCCATTCTGAGCTTGCGACGGCTTGGCTCAAGGATATCGGGTTGGATGACGATGCGCTGCGATGTGGGACACAGATGCCGAGCGACGCAGAAGCTCACAAGCACCACCTGTGCAGCGATACGGCACCCTGTCAGGTGCACAACAATTGCTCGGGCAAACATGTGGGTTTTCTGACCCTGAATCAAAAGCTCGGTGCAGGAACCGAGTATGTTGAGGTTGACCACCCTGTTCAAATCGCCGTCCGCGACGCATTCGAAGACGTCACCGATGGCACGAGCCCCGGCTACGGCATTGACGGATGCTCGGCGCCCAACTTCGCCACGACCGTACACGGCCTTGCGCGTGGCGTGGCGCAGTTCGCCAAGCCGGGTGGCGGGGTGCGCGGCCAAGCGCAACAACGTCTCGTATCGGCGATGATGGCATACCCGGAACTTGTCGCGGGTGAGGGCAAAGCCTGCACCGACCTCATGCGCGCGGGGAAAGGCAGCTTCGCGATCAAAACTGGTGCAGAAGGCGTCTATATCGGCATTGTTCCGGGCCAAGGGCTTGGCTTTGCGCTCAAGGTGCAGGACGGCACCACCCGTGCCGCCGAATGTGCAACCGCCGCTTTGCTCGTCCGGCTTGGGCTACTTGACGCCGATCACCCCACTGTCCGCCGCTTCGTCAACGCTCCGATTCTGAACCGGCGGGATATCAACACCGGGATCATGCGTCCTGTCGGGTTGATCTAAAGCGCGCGCTACACGCGCTGTTGCCAAACAAAGCACGCCGCGGTCATACTTATCTCGGAGTATGCCATGACATCCAAAACCGAAGCGTCGACGCCCCAAGGCGGCATTCCGAAGATCAACACGATCACCGCAGACGATATCCGTGCGTCGCTCAAAGCCGGAATCGCGGACTTCAAAGCGCGCCCGGTGATGAGCGCCTTCTTCGGCCTGTTCTACGCGCTATTCGGCATCTTCCTCGTCTGGACGCTTGTCTGGCTACAATGGATTTGGATGATTATCCCGGCGGTGGTCGCCTTTCCGCTCTTCGCGCCGTTTGCGGCCGCAGGGCTCTATGAAATGTCGCGGCGTTTGGAGAAAGGCGAGCGTTTCGGCTGGTCGGATATCCTGACCGTCATGGCCGATCAGCGGAAGCGTGAAATGGGCTGGATGGCCTTTGTCACGCTCTTCGTTCTCTGGGTGTGGTTCTACCAGTTCCGCACGGTACTCGTCATCGTGCTCAAAGATTCGTCGTTCTCCGACCTGAGCGGTTTCGTGAACGTCGTACTCTATACGCCCGAAGGGTGGACGTTCCTTCTGATCGGCACCTGCGTCGGGGCGTTTCTGTCAGCGGTGCTGTTCTCTGTCACTGTCATCGCCATGCCGATGCTGATGGACCGTGAGATCGATTTTATCTCGGCCATGATAACGTCTGTCCGTGCGGTCACGGAAAACGCGGTTGTTATGTTGTCCTGGGCCGCAATCATCTCGGTCACGCTGCTCGTGTCGATGATCCCGGCGTTTCTGGGATTGGTTGTCACCCTGCCGATCCTTGGTCACACGACATGGCATCTTTATCAGCGCGCTGTGGAGCCGGTCGCGTCGTAACAGCGTTCAGGGCGTGATGAATTCCGACCGCGCATAGCCCTGAATGAACAGCAGCGCACTCAGATCGCCAAAGTTGATCCGAATATCGGCCTGCGCAGCAACGCTTGGCTTCGCATGAAGCGCAACACCGGCCCCCGCCCGCTCAATCATCCCAAGGTCGTTCGCGCCATCGCCCACGGCCATCACATCGGCTGCCGACAGGCCCAATCGCCCCGTAATCTCTTCAAGCGCTTCGACCTTGGCCTCGCGCCCGAGGATTGGCTCGCTCACCTGACCGGTCAGAAACCCGCCCGCGACCCTCAAGTGATTGGCGCGATGCTCATCAAACCCCAACTTGGCCGCCACTTTCTCAGTGAATGCCGTGAACCCACCCGACACCAGCGCGGTATAGGCGCCCGCTGCCTTCATGGTCGCAATCAGCGTATCGCCGCCCGCACGAAAGGTGATCCGGTTGCGAAAGACGCTGTCAATTGCGCCCTCGTTCAAATCGGTCAAAAGGCCGACGCGTTCCCGCAAAGCCCCCTCAAACCCGATCTCTCCATTCATGGCCCGGGCCGTGATGTCGGCCACACGTTCCCCAACGCCAGCGGCAGCGGCCAGCTCGTCAACGCATTCCTGTTCGATCATGGTTGAATCCATGTCCGCCAAAAGCATGGCTTTACGCCGCCCCGCTGCGGGCTGAACTACCAGATCGACCCCCATGTCCTGAAGGTCGTCCCACACATTCCACTGGTTTTCGGGCTGCAACGGGATCAGGAACTCTGCCGCCTCATCTGGCGACAACCACATTGCCTCGCTCCCGCCCCACGCATTGCGGAGACTATCGACCAGTTCAGGCGACAGTGCCGGCTGGGTCGGGGCGGTCAAAAGCGTAACAGCAAACATGGGCAATGATCCTCGGCAACACCGCCAGTTGCAGGGCGGGTTCTTGGCTCATATCGCAGCGCGCGCACGGGAAAAAGACGTTAACCCGTTTCTTCGCTGGCATTTTTCCAGTGCAGTCCGGTCTTCTTATACGCCATGGGCGCTTTCAGAATGGCCGGTCCGTTGCGAAGCCAGCGATAGGCGGTGTTAACCTCCAGAACCCGAACGTCCGATGCCGCATCCTCAGCATCCAGATACTCTGCGACTGCCCGCGTAAACATCCCGGGACCGGAAACACCAAGGATGTGCTTCAGGGCGTGTTGCGGATCGCGCTGAAGCGCCTGAACAATCGATGCATGGGTTCTTTCAAAAACATGCGCCACACAGCGATGCCCGGGTTCGAACCCAAAGCACCAGTTGGGGGCGTTCTGTCGCTCGGGCCCCGTCCACTTGAACACAATGCCACCGGCACGCCCGGACCAGATCGCAGCGCCCGCCGGAACGATCGCCATGTCAGCATCCAGATAGACCCCGCCTTCGAACAGGATCAGCGCAAGCCGCAAGAGATCGCTTTTCATCGCCGGATGCGGTGAGAGGTCATAGGCGGCAACGGCCTCGGGGTAATGCTCAGACAAAAAGGTGCGGCCCGTTGTGTCATCCCACACCTGATGCGTGACGCCGATCTCTGCGCACACCGCCGTGTTATGGGCCAAAAGGGTATTGATCTGATCCGGCGGATCACGGTCCCAGAACTGATGAAACGTTGCGGGAATCCGCCCCGGCGATTCACGCTTGCGCCAGATCGGCAAACGAAACCTTGGTGTCACCTCAAGATGCGCCGCCAATACATCACAGGCGGCGGCCATCTTTAGCACTGGATAATCTGTCGCGCTCATTCAGTGTGCCAATATGCCCATTCCGGTCTTTGGGGCTGTTTTAGTCCGATGCCTCATGCCGGTCGAATGCAGATTTGAAATCGGGATGCCATCTCGACAAGGCGGGACGGTTTTCAAGAATATCCCCCAAAGCCCACGCCACGCGCTTTCTGTCCCGCGCGCTTGAAACATCGTTGTCCGGGCAAAGAATATAGAAATCGCCCGCCACCATCCGATCGAACAGGTAATCCACGGCTTGTTCACTGGTCCAGGCGCTGTCTGGTTTCTCAGGCATGAAGCGTTGGATCATCCCGGTATAGGTGAACCCGGGCACAAACAGATGCGCCGAGATTGGGACGCCCGCTTCACGCAACTCATGGGCCAGCATTTCTGTCGCGACTTTCACGCCCGCCTTGCTGATGTTGTAGGCCGGGTTTCCCGGTGGCGTCGTGATCCCCTGCTTGGACCCGGTATTGATGACGACGGCTGGACGCGCCGCTTCGACCATGCGCGACAAAAAGGCCTGCATCCCGTTGACCACCCCAAACAGGTTCACCTCGATCACACGATGCCAGTTCTCAAGGTTCTCCCAACTTCCGGTTGGCGCAGAGATACCTGCATTGTTCATCAAGGCGGCGACAGGCCCCAACCCGAAAACAGCCTCCGCGACACCCTGCATCGCTTGGGCGTCACTCACGTTGGCAGGCATGGCATGCACAGTCTGATCGTTGCCTGCCGCGCTTGCGAACTCCTGCGTCGTCGCATCAAGTGCATCACCGGGCAGATCGACCAAGGCCAAATCAAGCCCGTCCTTCAGAAACCGCCGTGCAGCTTCTTTGCCAACCCCGCTCGCAGCTCCGGTCACAACGGCGATCCCGCCCGCCTTAATCGCATCTTGGTACATGACGTTCACTCCAACCCATATTGCGCATCCGACCCGCGATGCCCGTCGCATAAGCTTACGAGCAAACCTGATCGGCGGGCAAAGAACTTCTGAGTGTGGCCACGACACGAGTACGGACCCAGAGGTATTGCATTACGTTGTCGCTGGGCCGCGTTTCTGGCACAAGACGCCCAATGACACTTTAGGAAACATGAAGCGCGACTTTTGGTGCAGAAGACCAAAATCGGTTCATTTCCGCTGTTGTTTTCACACCCAGACCCCCGTAAACGCGTCCGTGGGACACCCTTCCCCAACGAAGGGCACGTATCTGGAAGGATATTCACAGATGACCACGACGACACCGGCAACGCGGCCGGTTAATCCGCGTTTTTCCTCTGGCCCTTGCGCCAAACCCCCAACCTTTACGCTTGATGCACTGTCGGATGCCGCCCTTGGCCGCTCGCATCGCGCCGCCGTTGGGAAATCCAAACTCAAAGCGGCCATTGAAGGCACGCGGGAGGTTTTGGGAATTCCGGCTGACTATCGCATTGGCATCGTACCCGCGTCTGACACCGGCGCGGTGGAAATGGCGATGTGGAGCCTGCTGGGTGAACGCCCTGTTGAGATGCTCGCATGGGAAAGCTTCGGCGCCGGTTGGGTGACCGACGTTGTCAAACAACTCAAGCTCGACGCGACCGTGCGTACGGCTGACTACGGTCAGATTGTTGACTTCGCTGAGGTGGACTTTGACAAGGATGTCGTCTTTACGTGGAACGGCACCACCTCGGGCGTTCGGGTTCCGGATTCAGTCACTATTCCTGCGGATCGCGCCGGTTTGACGATCTGCGACGCGACTTCGGCCGCCTTCGCGATGGACCTGCCTTGGGACCGTCTCGATGTGACGACCTTCTCTTGGCAAAAGGTGTTGGGGGGAGAAGCGGCGCACGGCATGCTGATCCTCAGCCCGCGCGCGGTTGAGCGGCTCGAAAGCTACACACCTGCCTGGCCGCTGCCCAAAATCTTCCGCCTGACGAAAGGTGGCAAACTGATCGACGGCATCTTTGAGGGTGCAACGATCAACACGCCGTCCATGCTGGCGGTCGAAGACTACCTCTTTGCGCTCGATTGGGCGCGCTCGGTCGGTGGCCTTGATGGTCTCATGGCACGTTCGCAGGCGAGTTTTGACGCCGTGGCCGACTATGTTGCCGCGAACGACTGGATCGATTTTCTAGCCGTTGACCCGGCAACGCGGTCCACGACCAGCGTTTGCGTGACGTTCCCCGATCCTTCGATCGCCGACGGTGCCGCATTTGCGAAAGCGGTTGCCAAGCGGCTTGAGGCAGAGGGTGTCGCGCTTGACGTGGGCGGATACCGCGATGCGCCTCCAGGACTTCGCATCTGGTGTGGCGGTACCGTTGAGGCCTCGGACGTTGCTGCGCTCATGCCGTGGATCGGCTGGGCCTATGCCGCCGAGTTCGCTGCACTGGCCGACGCCGCTTGATCCCCTGATTTAACAGAAAACGACCAGCATACTCCGACGAAACTCCGACGTTTTGCCGACGTGATGCTGCAACCCAAAAAGGACCACCGAAATGGCCCCCAAAGTGCTCGTCTCCGACAAGCTTTCCGAAACCGCCGTGCAGATTTTCCGCGATCGCGGCATCGACGTCACCTTTGATCCTTCGATCGGCAAGGACAAAGAGAAACTCCTTGAAGTGATCGGGGATTATGATGGCCTTGCCATCCGCTCCGCGACCAAGGTGACTGAGAAAATTCTAAGCGAAGCCAACAACTTGAAGGTCATTGGCCGTGCCGGGATCGGCGTCGATAACGTCGATATCCCCGCCGCGTCCAAGAAGGGCGTGATCGTCATGAACACCCCTTTCGGCAACTCGATCACCACAGCGGAACACGCCATCGCAATGATGTTCGCCGCCGCCCGCCAAATCCCCGAAGCCAGCGCTTCAACCCATGCTGGAAAATGGGAAAAATCCCGCTTCATGGGCGTCGAACTCTTCAACAAAACCCTCGGCGTCATCGGCGCCGGCAACATCGGTGGGATTGTTTGCGAGCGGGCTTTGGGCCTGCGCATGAAGGTGATCGCCTATGATCCGTTCCTCAGTGAAGAGCGGGCCGCGCAGATGGGTGTGACCAAGGTCGAACTGGACGAACTACTTGCCAGGGCCGACTTCATCACGCTCCACGTTCCGTTGACCGACAAGACGCGGAACATCCTGTCCAAGGAAGCTTTGGCCAAGACGAAACCGGGCGTTCGGATCATCAACTGCGCTCGCGGCGGATTGATCGATGAGGAGGCACTGGCCGAGGCGCTGACCTCGGGCCACGTGGCCTCTGCCGCACTGGACGTGTTCGCGGTAGAGCCCGCGACGGAGTCGCCCGTGTTCAACCTACCCAACGTCGTTGTCACGCCGCATCTTGGCGCAGCCACCACGGAAGCGCAGGAAAACGTGGCCATTCAGGTGGCTGAGCAGATGTCGGACTACCTTCTTACTGGTGCGGTGACCAACGCGCTCAACATGCCTTCCGTCACAGCCGAAGAAGCCAAGGTTATGGGACCATGGGTCAAGCTTGCCGGCCATCTTGGCGCATTTGTCGGCCAACTTACGGATGAGCCGGTCAAGGCGATCAACATCCTCTACAACGGTGGAGTCTCGGGCATGAACACGGCCGCGTTGAATGCCGCTGCCGTGGCAGGGATCATGAAAGCCACGAACCCTGATGTGAATATGGTGTCGGCCCCAGTCATCGCCAAAGATCGCGGCGTTGAAATCTCGACAACCACGCAGGAAAAGTCGGGCGCGTTCGACAGCTACATCAAGCTGACGGTTGTGACGTCCGAGCGTGAGCGGTCCATCGCGGGCACGGTCTTTTCGGATGGAAAGCCACGCTTTATTCAGATCAAGGGTATCAACATCGATGCCGAGATCGGCGCGCATATGGTCTATACCACCAATCAGGACGTGCCCGGCATCATCGGCACGCTGGCCAAACCATGGGCGAAAGTGGCGTGAACATCGCCAACTTTACTCTGGGGCGTTCCGAGAAAGGAAAAGACGCGATCGCGCTGCTTTATGTCGATGCGCCTGTGCCTGATCCCGTTTTGGACAAGCTGATCGCAACGGGAATGTTCCAGCAGGTTCGCCCGCTGGAATTTACAATGGCATAGTGCCACAAGCACGGCGACTGTCCGGTTCAGTTCGGGCGGTCGCAAGCCAAAGGTTTGAAAGATGCCCACCTACGCCATCGGTGATATTCACGGTCAGTACGACATGTTGCGAAGGGCGCATGATCTGATCGAAGCTGACCGCGCGGCCAATGCGGATCCCGACAGTCTGGTCGTGCATCTGGGCGATGTGACAGATCGTGGTCCGCGATCCAAGGACGTCATTGATTTCCTTTTGGCAGGCGCGTCTGAGAACCGACCCTGGACCACGATCTTGGGTAATCACGATCGCATGTTTCGCATGTTCATTGCCGACCCTGAAGTTGGCGATCCGAAACTGCGCGTCGGGCTCGATTGGCTTGATCATCGGCTGGGCGGGACCGCCACTCTTGCGTCTTACGGCCTTAAGCGTGGCGTGCTGCAGTCACAACGATCGTTTCACCGCGAGACGCTGAAGACAGTGCCGCAGGCCCATGTGGATTTCCTGAACAACTTACCGCTTTTTCACCAGACCAAAGACGTCTTCTTCGTGCATGCCGGAATTCGGCCCGGAGTGCCGCTGGACGAGCAAACAGAAGACGACATGGTATGGATACGAGAGCCGTTTTTGACGGACACGACCGATCATGGGCCCTTGATCGTCCATGGCCATACGGTGGTCGAGGAGCCGACGCATTATGGAAACAGGATCGCGTTGGACACTGGTGCGGGCTATGGCAAACCATTAACGGCGGCAGTTTTTGAAGGGCGCAAGGCCTGGGTGCTGACCGACGAGGGCCGTGTACCCTTGATCTCGGTCTAGTCGTCGGAGCTTTTTCGCAACTTGATCAGGGTCCAGACCACTGTCCCACCAAAGAATAAGGTGGCCGTCAGAACAGCCTCCCACGCGCCGATGCCCCATTCCTCTTGCGAGCGATAGAACAGGCCGAACACCAAGAGGGCGAGCCCTGCCAGGCTGAACCAGAGCCGAAATCTCAGTTCGCTTTTTGGAGGGTCGAACTTGCTCAATCGTCGTCCTTACGATTTCGCTTTTGAAGCCAGCGAAAGCCAAAGAACAGGATGCCCATAAGGGCGACCCAAAAAAGCATGTCGATAAAGCCTTCGGACATCTCAAACGCTCCAAGCCGGGTAGCGAAGATATAGCGCCATTTTCGCCGCTAGACAAAGAGGGTCGGGCTAAAGCGGCTGTCCCTGCGCAAGGCGGGTAGATCGCCGGTCAGCCCTGCGGCCTCCCTTATGAATCCGCGCCGCAAACCGGGAAGTGCATTGACCGCCGCCAATCCAAGATCGCGACCAGCGCGCAGGATCGGATTGTCGTTTGAGAACAGACGATTGAAACCATCGGTCGCAAGGGCAAGCGTCGCCACATCGAACCGGCGCCACTGTTGATACCGTTCAAGCACATCGATCCGCCCGATATCCTCGCCACGTCTGTGCGCGTCGACCAGCACCTCGGCCAAAGCCGCGACATCCTTGAGCCCAGCGTTCAACCCTTGCCCCGCAATGGGATGGACCGCATGGGCGGCGTCCCCCACCAGTGCAAACCGATGGCTGATGAACTGCGATGCGATGGAGAGTGAGAGAGATAGGTGAACCGCGCCCCGGCGAGGGAAATGTCACCCAGAAATGACCCAAAGCGGGGTCTAATTTCATCCAGATATGCCTTGTCGTCCATTTCGGCGATCGCCGCCGCACGATTTCGTTCTTCGGTCCAGACGATAGAGGCCTTGTTGCCGCGCAACGGAAGAATGGCCAGCGGCCCTGCGGGCATGAAAAACTGATGGGCGACCCCGTTGTGCGGAAGGGCATGTTCAACCGCGCAGACGAGCGCGGTCTGGTTATAGGGCCATCCAATGCGCTTGATCCCTTCGCGCTGGGCGGCGGGACTTTTTTTGCCGTCGCATGCCACGAAAAGTGTCGCATTCAGCGTTGTGCCGTCTGAAAGATGAACCGTGACATTGCCGAG
>Ga0064014_10095_pt1 | contig 39319 bp, 44 predicted proteins | sample CrowatWCoCulture_2_FD_61584 | JGI IMG/M metagenome (GOLD analysis project Ga0064014, IMG submission 61584) | Marine cyanobacteria communities from the University of California, Santa Cruz, USA, analyzing cyanobacterial DNA methylation -... | ecosystem: Host-associated > Microbial > Bacteria >...
ATTGGGTACGAGACCGGTCCACGGGTAGGACGACATCGACTTTGCCGTCGCGCCCAGCCATTCGTTTGTGTTTCGAACCGACTCCATCCAGTCGTAGGCGATCATGTACCGCATCGGGTTTTCCTTTTTCGCAAGGCTTGACACCCCGCCTTATTTGTCGCTTTGCCCCCCGGTGCCTGCGACTGTAAACTAGACACCAGCGTTTTATGCTGCGACTGCAAAGTAATCTGGACGACCGATTATGACAACTGAAGAAACAGATCCCGCCCAAGATTTGGATCGGTTGAACGAAAACCTTGCTAAGGTTGAAGAGCTTTCGGCGCGGTTAATGACGGCGCTGTCCAACAAAAAGACCGTGCGCCCGTCCTTGCAGGGTCCCGGTCAGGATCTGATGATCAAGGCAACCGCGGCCTATATGGCCGAGATGATGGGCAATCCGGCCAAGATGCTGGAGCAGCAGGTCAGTTACTGGGGCAAGTCGCTGAAGCATTATATCGAGGCGCAGCAGAAGCTGGCCGAAGGTAAGCTGGAGGCGCCAGAGGACCCGACGCCGCGTGATCGGCGCTTTTCGAACGAAATGTGGGACACGCATCCCTATTTCAACTTCATCAAGCAGCAGTACCTGTTCAACAGCGAGGCCATCACCGACGCAGTGGCCGATCTGGAGGGATTGGACGACCACGACAAGAAGCGGATGGAGTATTTCAGCCAGCAGATTGTCGACATGTTCAGCCCGGCGAATTTTCTGGGCACGAACCCCGAGGCGCTGGCGCGCGCCGTTGAGACCGATGGCGAGAGCCTCGTGCAGGGGTTGGAAAACCTTGTGCACGATATCGAGCGCAATGACGGCGACGTGCAGGTCACGCTGGCTGACGACACCGCGTTTCGGGTCGGTGAGAACCTGGCCACGACGGAAGGGTCAGTCGTTTTTCGCAATCGCATGTTCGAGCTGATCCAATACGCGCCGCTGACCGAGAAGGTACATGAAAAGCCTTTGGTGATCTTTCCGCCGTGGATCAACAAATTCTACATCATGGACCTGAAGCCCAAGAATTCCTTGATCCGCTGGATCGTCGAGCAGGGCTATACGCTGTTTGTGGTGAGCTGGAAAAACCCCGATCCCAGCTATGCCGATGTGGCATGGAGGACTATGTTGAGGGTGGCTATCTGACCGCGATCGAGCAGGTCAAAGCCATCACCAATCAAAAAAAGATCAACGTTGCGGGATACTGCATTGCAGGCACCACATTGGCGCTGACGCTGGCGCTGATGAAAAAGCGCGGCGACAGGTCGGTCAATTCGGCCACGTTTTTCACCACGCTCACCGATTTTTCGGATCAGGGCGAGGTCGGCGTGTTCCTGAACGACGATTTCGTCGACGGCATCGAAGAAGAAGTAAAGGAAAAGGGTATCCTCCATTCCTTCTATATGAGCCGGACGTTCAGCTTTTTGCGGTCCAACGACCTGATCTATGGACCCGCCATCAAGAGCTATATGATGGGTGAGGCGCCGCCGGCATTTGATCTGTTGTATTGGAACGGGGATTCCACGAACCTGCCCGCACGCATGACGGTCGAATACCTGCGGTGGCTGTGTCAGGACGACAAATTTGCCAAGGGCGAGATCGAATTCTTTGGCGAAACGCTGAGCCTCAAGGATGTCTCGGTCCCGCTTTGCGCGATTGCCTGTGAGACCGATCACATTGCAGCCTGGGCGGCAAGCCACAGCGGCGTGCGGCAGATGGGATCAAAGGACAAGATGTTCCTGTTGTCGGAATCGGGCCATATCGCGGGCATCATCAACCCGCCGTCCAAGAAGAAGTACGGGCATTATACCAACGAGGACATGAGCCTTGAGGCCGAGGCCTGGAAGGATACGGCGACGTTCGATGAAGGATCGTGGTGGCCGCGTTGGAACGATTGGCTGTCTGGACGGTCTGGAAAGATGATTTCGGCGCGCCAACCGGGCGACAAGGACCACAAAGTGCTTGCCGCATCGCCCGGAACGTACGTTTTGGAAGATCCAAACGCCTGATTTTAAATCTGTTTTATTTTTTTTCTGCGGTGCGGCAAAAACCTCTTGAAATGCTGCGCCGCAGAAGGCATATATCTCGCAGTTGCAGAAAGCGGGTCGTGCCCGCACGAATTGTGGAGCAAGAAAATGGCTACCAAGACCCAAGATTATTCCAAGATGATGCAAGACATGCTGGGCCAGTTCCCGGTTGATATGAGCGCCGTTCAGGACGCCTTCAAAACTCAGGCTGCTTTCGCTGACAAAATGTCGAAAGTTGCTCTGGAAGCTGCTGAAAAGTCGACCGAGATCTCGTCGAAGTGGACCAAAGAGACCCTGACCAAAGTCGGTTCGGTGACCAAGGCCAAAGAAGAGCCTGCAGACTATGGCAAGGCAATGACCGATTTCGCATCGGCTCAGGCTGAGATGGCTGCTGAGAACATGGCTGCGTTCGCTGAAGTTGCGAAAAAAGTTCAGATGGAAACTGTTGAACTGATGCTCGCTGCTGGCAAAGACCTGAGCGAAGACGCGACAGCTGCTGTCAAGAAAGCAACGTCGGAAGTGACTGCTGCTGCCAAGAAAGCGACGGCTGCTGCGAAGTAAGTTAGGAATTGATCAGCGACCCTCCTCCCTGTCGCGATCATTCTTACGGGCGAACCTGCGGGTTCGCCCTTTTTCGTTTGGGCTGGCGGTGTGCTTGGTGGGCTGCTAGCCTGTTAACCAACACTCCACACAGGCTCTGACATGCTGCCCAAAACCGGCTTTCTCGCCAATGCGTCCCCGCAACTGATCAATGCGCTTGAAGCGCTGTCGGATCGGGTCGAGCTTGAAAAAGGCGAAGTTCTTTTTGAGCAGGAGGACGAGGGCGACGCGCTTTATGCGATCGAAGCGGGGCGAGTTGAGATCTCGGTCCTGTCAGAGGACGGGCGCAAATTGGTGCTGGATGTGATGGGGGCAGGATCGGTTCTGGGAGAGATTGCCCTGTTTGACCCGGGGCCGCGCACGGCGAGTGTGTCAGCGCTTGAGCCAACGATCCTGCGACGGGTGCGCAATGATGATCTGTTGACAGAAATTCGTGTGCGCCCAGAGATCGGGATCGACATGATCCATCTGGCCGGCGCGCGGATGCGCTGGATGAGCGGGCAGGTGGGGGATCAGGTGTTTCTGCCGATGTCGGCCCGCCTTGCGCGTCGATTGCTGTATCTGACAGCCGCGCAACATCCCGCCAGTAACACCGTGTCGATGTCGCAAACCCAGTTGGCAGACTTTGTCGGATCAAGCCGCGAAGCCGTGTCCAAGACGCTGGCCGATTGGAAGCGCAACGGCGTTGTCAGCGTATCGCGCAACGGTGTTGAGATCCTTGATCGGCTTACGCTTCTCAGCCTTGCCGAGCAATCTTTTTGAGAAAAAAATCCTTCTGTGAAGCAGGTCACAGAACTCGATATAAGAATCAGTCATAAACATTCTCGTACAGGGGGCTGTACTAGAGAATATCGACTATCGAAGCCGAGACTTCGGTGCACCGTCCCTTACAAATTGTGAGTGTGAGTACCACGCCGTGCGGGCCCCAATCCCCGTACGGCGTGGCCAAAAAGAAGACCGGGGGCTGTGTGTGATGCCTAGTGTTTTGGCTGAGCCTTTAAGGCGATGTGAGGATACCTCGGCGGCGGTAGTAAGTCGTGTTTCCCCACCTGTAACGAGTGCTTCCCGCCTGGCACGACCAAGCGGGGTTAGGATAGCGGAATAGCTGCACTAACCAATTGGCTGCCACGAAGCCCGTCGCAAGTCTTGCGGCGGGCTTCATTTTTTTGGGCGTGAAAACCTGCCTTTATTCAAAGGCTTTCCTTTTTCGCATTGGCGGCGTAGGCTTTGCTGCACTGCGACATTGGGAGGTGTCACATGGCCGAGCCATCTCAACCGCTTTTGGTCAAGCGCTATGCCAGTCGGCGTCTCTACAACACCGAGACCAGCGACTATGTCACGTTGGATGACATTGCGGGTTTTATCCGCGACGGGCGTGAAGTTCAGATCGTCGATCTGAAATCCGGGGATGATCTGACCCGGCAATACCTTCTGCAGATCATCGCCGAGCACGAAAGCCGGGGCGAAAATGTCCTGCCGGTTGATGTGCTGACGGATCTGGTGCGCAGCTATACCAGTCAGGCGCAATCGGTTGTGCCGCAGTTTCTGGCGATGAGTTTCGAGATGCTTCGCGAGGGGCAGTCGAAAATGATGGAAAACTTCTCCAACCCGATGTCGGCCATGCCTGGCTATGACGCGATGAAAGCGCAGCAGGAAGCCTTTATGAAGGCGATGACGGGCGGCATGTCGAACTGGTCCTCGCCCAATGCGGAAGGGGTCGCAGACGAGGGCGAGGATGAAGAGGACCTTTCCGACATCAAGAAGCAATTGGCGCAGCTTCAGGACCAGCTTAACAAGCTGAGCAAATAGTCAGCCGAACTGAGATAGCCAGTCGCGGTAGGGCGCGAGGGTCAACCCCTCGGCCTTGACCCAATCCTCATTGAAATAGGTATCGTCGTACCGACTGCCGGGGTCGCAGATCACCGTGACGATGCTGCCTTCTTTGCTTTGGTCCACCATCTCTTGCGCGATGGTAAGCGCGCCGTAGACATTCGTGCCCGTTGACCCGCCACAACGCCGCCCCAAGACCTTTTCGAGCCAGTGGATCGTCGCGATAGATGCGGCGTCAGGAATTTTGAGCATTCTGTCGATCAGATCGGGTTGAAATGACGGTTCGACACGTGGGCGGCCGATGCCTTCGATCCGTGATCCGCGCGGTGCGGTGAGTGCGGGGTCGCGCGATTGGTAGTGGTCGAAGAAGACCGAGTTTTCGGGATCAACCACGCAGAGCCCGGTTCGGGCTGACAGGTCGGGCGAATACCGAATGAACCTGCCAATCGTGGCAGAGGTGCCACCTGTTCCCGCACTCATCACAACCCAGGACGGGATCGGATGGGGTTCCTGCGCCATTTGCGCGAACATGGATTGCGCGATGTTGTTGTTGCCCCGCCAATCGGTGGCGCGCTCGGCATAGGTAAACTGATCCATGTAGTGTCCGCCCAGTTCGTGAGCGAGGCGTGCGCTTTCGGCGTAGATATCGCGACCGGGAACTTTATGAATCTCGCCACCATAAAACGCGATCTGGTCGATCTTGCGCCGCGCGGTCGTCTCGGGGACGACGGCGATAAAGCGCAGACCCAGCAGGCGGGCGAAATATGCCTCAGAAATCGCGGTGGAGCCGGACGAGCTTTCGACAATGGGGGTGTTCGGGCCGATCCAGCCGTTGCAGATGCCGTATAGAAAGAGCGAGCGCGCCAGCCGGTGTTTGAGGCTTTGGGTGGGGTGGATGCTTTCGTCTTTGAGGTAGATATGAACGCCGTCCAGCCCGCGCAGGGGCAGGGGGATCAGATGGGTGTCTGACGAGCGGTTGAAGTCGGCGTTGATCTGCGCGACCGCATCGCGCACCCAGTCGCGGTCGATATCCGTGCGACCGCTGGAGGTATCAGCGATATCAGGCGACGGCTGCAAAGACAGCCTCCAGTGCGTCGTCGAGTTTCGCCAGAAGCTCATCTAGTTGATCGTCGGTCAGGATAAACGGTGGGCAAAGCACGATGGCCTGACCCAACGGGCGGCAAATGAGACCGCGATCGGTGCAGGCGTTGGCGATCTGTTCAGAGATTGAAAGTTCGGGCGGGAAAGGGGCCTTGGTCGTGGCATCCTGAACCGCTTCGAGCGCCCACATGAAACCCACACCGCGTGTTTCCCCGATGTTGGGGTGTTTTGCGGCGAGGTCGCGCAGACCCTGTTCGAGCTTTGGGGTCATCTCGCGCACACGGTCGATCAGGCCGCCGTCGACGATCAGTTCGATCGCTTTGAGCGCGACCGCCGACCCCACCGGGTGACCGGAGGCCGTGAAGCCGTGTGGAAATTCCTCGACCGCCTCGGACGCCGCTTGCAACCGGTCGGTCAGCTCAGGCCCAAGGATCACCGCGCCCATTGGAAAATACCCAGCGGTGAGGTTCTTGGACGAGATGATGGCGTCGGGCGTGAAACCGTAGGTGTCGCAGCCCCAAAGCCCGCCCGTGCGTCCAAAGCCGCAGATGACCTCATCCGAGACAAGCGGGATGCCGTGGCGTTTGAGGATCGGTTGAATGGCTTGGAAATACCCTTCTGAGGGGAGGGATCACGCCGCCTGCACCCATGACAGGTTCGGCGACAAAGGCCGCGATGGTGTCTGCCCCTTCGCTCGCGATGGTGTCTTCAAGCTCTTGCGCGAGGCGGGCGGTGAACTGCTCCTCGGTTTCGCCGTCATGCCCTTCGCGCCAATAATGCGGACAGGTGAGGTGGAGGAACCCGTCAAGCGGCAGTCCGAACACGGAGTTATAGGGTTTGCCCGTCATCGAGGCCGAGACCGCTGTCACCCCGTGATAGGCGTTCTTGCGGGTGAGGATCTTTCGGCGCTGTGGCTGACCTTCGACGTGGCCGAGGAACCAGAGCATCTTGACGAGGGTATCGTTCGCCTCGGAGCCAGAGTTGGTGTAGAACACTTTGCCGCGCTCAAAGGGCGAGACCTCGATCAGACGTTCTGAGAGTTCCACCGTCTTGTCGGCCATGCGCCCGAAGAAGGCGTGATAGCCGGGGAAGCGGTCATATTGCGCTTTGGCGGCGGCGGCGAGGGCGGGGTCGTCAAAGCCCGCGACCATGTTCCAAAGCCCCGAATTGGCGTCGAGATATTTCCGGCCGTGCACATCGAAAACATATGGCCCTTCGCCGTGGGTCAGAACGACCGCGCCGCGATCCTTGATCGTGGGAAGGTCCGTGAAGCCGTATAGCGAATAGGCGTTGGCGCGGGCCTCCCAGCTTTGGGGGGTGTGATCGTCGGGCATGGTTCACCTCTGTTCTGCTTGGACGGAGGATAGGCCCGGAGGGTGGGGGCTGCAATCGAGGAATGGCGGTTTGCAGCGGCGACCTGACGTTAGAAGAAGTCAAACACGTCGAGTGTCGTTGAGTCCGTGCACTCCGCCGGGCCTGATCCTACTCAATCCGCATCGTCCTGATCACCGATCAGCACGTCGTTATCGGCATCGCCGAGCAACAGATCGCTGCCATCCCCGCCAATCAGCGTGTCATCGCCGCCAGCGCCGACCATGAAGTTGTTGCCCGCATTGCCCGTCATCGTGTTGGCAATTGAGGTGCCGCCTGCGTTGATGTTGCCGCTTCCGGCAAGGGCAATATTCTCAACGAACTGCGTTACAAGGTTGAGATCGTAGTTGACCGACGTGATGAGCGTATCCACGCCTTCACCCTCGGATTCGCGGATCAGGTCCAGCGGGCTGTCGACCAAGAACACGTCGTCGCCATTCCCGCCGAACATCGTGTCGTTGCCGGTTCCGCCGTCCAGCGTGTTCGCGCCCTCGTCACCCAGCAACGTATCGCCCCCGCCCGCGCCCAAGACGAGGTCGGAGCCTTCGCGACTGCGCAGAAATTCTCCGCTGTTGTCGCCGATCACGATATCCGCGCCCGCGGTTGGCGTTGCCTGAAGCTCGTACGCGCCGATGTCAGAGGTGTTGGCACCATTGCCGTTCGCGCCTGGCACGTCCACCAGCCGGTCAAAGCCGCGCGCGTCGACGGAGGGGGTCAAAGCATCGTCTCCCGCATCAAGTGCGGGGTTCAAAAGGTCAGCTTTGAGTGCCACGGTCAGGACGTCTCCGCCGTTGTCGGCCTAAGCGCCGCTGCTGGGCGTCAGGACGCTTTCGGTTGTGGCAAAGACGTCGTCCGGATCGCCTTCTGTGAGACTGTTTGTCAGGATTAATTCGTCCGACTGGACCAGATATTCGCGGCCTTCTGTTGGTAAAGTCGGGCTAATAACTCCGGACCTGTTGCCGAGAATAATCGAATTCTGGATGGTCGCGTCTATCCTGTCTTGGGCTGTGTCTTTGGTTCCCACAAACACGCCGCCGCCGAACCTGCTAGAAAAGTTTCCAGTGACTGTTGAATTCGCGTGTGCCCGCGCCCACAAATGTAAGCGCAGAAAGCAACGGGTCAGGCGCGACATGACACAGAAGGCGTATCACTTCATCTCTGGTTTGCCCCGGTCCGGATCGACCTTGATGAGTGCGATCTTGCGGCAGAACCCACGGTTTTCGGCGGGGGTGTCGAGCCCGATCGCATCGCTAATGGAGGGGATCGTGGCGCAGGTTTCGGCGGGGTCCGAACTGTCGGCGATCGTCACGCCCGAACAACGCTTGCGCATTTTGCGGGGGCTTTTTGACAGCTACTATGCCGAGACAGAAGCCGAGGTGATCTTTGACACCAATCGGGCCTGGACGTCGAAGATTGCCGAGGCGATGGCGCTATTTCCCGACGCCAAGTTCATCTGCTGCGTGCGCAATGTGGCGTGGGTCATGGATTCACTGGAGCTTCAGTTCCGGTCGAAGACGTTTGAGAACACAGGGCTTTTCAACACGCCTGCCGAGCGGGGCACGGTCTATACCCGGACCGAGGCTTTGTCTGCGCCCAACCGGCTGGTGGGCTTTGCTTATCAGGCGCTGCGGGAGGCCTGTTTCGGACCCTATGCCGACCGGTTGGTCATCGTGGACTACGACATTCTGACCGCGCAGCCGCGCGATGTGATCAAGCTCATCTATCAGTTCCTGGGTGAGCCCGAGTTTGACCATGACTTAGATGCGGTGGCCTATGACGCGCCAGCCTTTGACGACCAATTGAGACTGGATGGGTTGCACCGCGTCCGGCCCAAAGTGGCCGCCACCCCCGACGCACGGTTCTGCCGCCGGATGTGTTTGAGAAATTTGCGGGTCTGTCGTTCTGGACAGAGCTTGAAAACTGCGCCGCGTTTCGGATTGTTCCGGGACCACCGAGCACGGCCGAAGACGCCTGAGCGCCGAGAAGAAAAGGAACGATCATATGCAGATCCATCGCGCCGGAGACCGTCCGTCCCAGCAGCCGGGGCCTGAGTACTTTACGGGCACTGTCCGTTTCGATCCGGTCGTCTCAGGCGATGATCCGTCGCCGGTAAAGATCCTGTCGGTGACCTTTGCGCCCGGCGCGCGCACCGCATGGCACACGCATCCGGCGGGGCAAACGCTCTATGTCGTGGCGGGGCTTGGTCTGGCGGGATCCGAGGGGAAGCCGGTTCAGGTCTTGCGGCCCGGTGACACGGTCTGGTTCGCGCCGGGGGAGCGTCACTGGCACGGCGCCGCACCGGATTGCGCTATGACCCATCTGGCGGTGCAGACGGCCGTGGACGGAAAAACCGCCGATTGGATGGAGCATGTGACAGACACCGATTACGCCGCACCGCGCACGGAGTGACGGGCGCGCGATGCGGCGAGATTAGACCCCCAATCGGTCGCGCAGCGAATACCACGTCATCGCCAATGTGAGGATCGGCGCGCGCAGGTGTTTGCCTCCGGGGAACGCGGGTGTTGGAAGCTCACTCATCAGATCAAAGCGTTCCGCCTGACCCGCAGCAGCCTCTGCCATGATGCGCCCCGCGAAACCCGAAAGCGCGACGCCGTGGCCGGAAAAGCCGGACGCCGTGAGTGTCGACGGTCCGATCCGCGCGAGATATGGCAGGCGGGTCATCGTGATGCCCAAGGTGCCGCCCCAGACATAGTCGATACTTGCGTCGGCGAGTTGCGGGAAGAGCGACAGCATCCGCTCGCGCAGCTTGGTCGTGATGTCGGTGGGAAAGCCCAGCGTGTAGCTTTCGCGCCCCCCGAAGAGGAAGCGGTTGTCTTCGGACAGGCGGTAATAGTTCACGACGAATTTGCTGTCAGCCACCGCGATGTCTTCGGTCAGAACCTTCTGCGCGTTGTGGCCCAATGGCTCTGTCGCGGCGATGAAGCTGTTGATCGGCATCACGTGGCTTGAGATCGCTGAATCGAGATCGGGAAGGTACCCGTTGCCTGCGACGATCAGGTGATCGCAGGTGATCCTTCCCTGATCGGTATGAATGACGGGCTGTGTGCCGGTTTCGATCCGGGTGGCGGCACTGCGTTCAAAGATCTGCGCGCCTGCCGCTTCCGCCGCACGGGCGAGGCCGAGGGCATAGCGCAAGGGGTGAATGTGCCCCGCGCCGCGGTCGACGATCCCGCCTTTGTAGAATGGGGAGCGGACGAGGTCGGCAAACGCCGCAGCGTCGAGGCAATCAACCTGATCATAGCCATAGGTGTCGTGCAGGTGCGCGATGTAGTCGTGGTGTTCGGTGGTGTCCCGGGCGCTGTATTCTCCATGTGCGACGCCCGGCAGGAAACGCGCATCCGGGGCGTGGGCCGCAGAGAGGGTGCGCACCTGATCCTTAGCAGCCTCTGCCATGTCCCAGAGCGCGCGCGCTTTGATGGGCCCGAGTTGTTTTTCGAGCCAGATCTGGTCTTTGTTGTATCCGGATCCGACCTGACCGCCGTTGCGACCCGAGGCGCCGAACCCCGCGCGGTGGGCTTCGAGCACGGCGACGGAGAACCCTTTTTCAGCGAGAAAAAGCGCAGCCGACAGGCCTGTGAACCCTGCACCGATGACGCAGGCGTCGAAGCGGTGGTCGCCGGCCAGCGCGGGGCGTTCCGGCGCGGTCTCAGCGGTGGCGGTGTACCAGCTTGGCGGGTATTCCCCCGCCGCGTCATTTCGGAAAAGCGGGTTCATACGTTCAGAAGCAGATGTTCACGTTCCCAAGGTGAGATGACCTGAAGAAAGGCGTCGTATTCCGATTTCTTGACGATCTCGTAGAGGTCGCAGAAGTCCTCACCCAGCACTTTGCGAACCTTGCCGCCTTCGGCAAAGAGGCGCAGCGCTTCGGACATGACGCGGGGCAGGTCGCCCTCTTCGCCGTAGCCATCACCTTTTGAGCGATTGGCCGGGGCGGATGCCTTCCTTAAGCCCCAGATACCCGCAGGCGAGCGAGGCCGCGATGCCGAGATAGGGGTTGCAGTCCATTCCCGCGAGGCGGTTCTCGATCCGGCGGCTTTCGGGGGTGCAGATGGGGATACGCAGACCCGTCGTGCGGTTGTCGCGGCCCCATTCGAGGTTGATGGGCGCCGCGTGGTCTTTGACGTAGCGGCGGTAGGAATTCACGTAAGGTGCAAGGATCGCGATGACCTGCGGCAGGTAGGTTTGCAGCCCGCCGAGGAAGTGGAAAAACGCGTCCGTCTCGCCGCCTTGCGGACCGGAGAAGATGTTCACGCCCGTTTCCTTGTCGAGGATCGAATGGTGGATATGCATGGCCGAGCCGGGTTCGCCCGCGATGGGTTTGGCCATGAAGGTGGCATAGCAATCATGGCGCAGCGCAGCCTCGCGGATGAGGCGTTTGAAATAGAAAACTTCATCGGCCAGCTTCACGGGGTCGCCATGGCGGAGGTTTATCTCGACCTGACCAGCACCGCCTTCCTGTGTGATGCCGTCGATCTCAAAACCCTGAGCCTCGGCGAAATCATAGATGTCGTCGATGACGGGGCCGTATTCGTCGACCGCGCTGATCGAATAGGCCTGCCGTGCGGCGGCGGGGCGACCGGTGCGACCCATCATCGCCTCGATCGGTTTGGCGGGGTCGGTGTTGCGCGCGACTAGGAAGAACTCCATCTCGGGCGCGACAACAGGTTGCCAGCCCTGTTTTTCGTAAAGCGCGACGACACGCTTGAGCACGTTGCGCGGCGCGACAGGGATCGGTTTGCCCTTTTGGTCATAGGCGTCGTGGATCACCTGAAGCGTCCAGTCCCCCGTCCAAGGTGCGGCTGTGGCGGTCGCCAGGTCCGGCTTTAGCACCATGTCTGGCTCGGTATAATCGTCATCCGAGATCTCTTCCGCCCAATCGCCGGTGATGGTTTGGAAAAAGATCGAGTTCGGTAGATAGAACTGCTTTTGGGTTGAGAACTTCGTGGCGGGCATCGCCTTGCCACGGGCGACCCCGGGCAGGTCGCTGATGATGCATTCGACCTCGTCCAGCCGGTGCCCTTCGAGGTAGCTTTGCGCGGCCTCTGGCAGTTTTTTGAGGAACTTATCCATGACGCGCCTCCTTCAGGCGGGTGGCGATGTGTTCGGCAAGTTTGGCGTTGTCGTTTGCAGCGGGCAGGCGAGCCTCGGCCGCATTCAGGAGGTTATCCGGCACGACACCGCGGCGGACGTCGATCAGTTGCGCGATCTCGGAATCTTCAAACTCCGGGTGCGGCTGGATCGAAAACGCGCCATGACCGTAGTCGAGGAACGCGATGGCGCAGTTGTCGGACGTGCCTTCGACCGTTGCGCCCTCGGGCGCGGTCAAAACCTGATCCTGATGCCATGCATTGAGCGACACGGGTGTGCCGTTCCAGTCATAGGATGTCTGGCCCACGTTCCAGCCGCCATCGAATTTCTCGACCCGCCCCCCAAGCGCCTGCGCGATGAGTTGGTGGCCAAAGCAGATGCCGACCATGGGCTTTTTCGCGGCATAGGCAGCGCGGGTGAAGTCTTCGAGCTGGGCGATCCAGTCGAAGCCGTCATAGACCCCGTATTTGGAGCCGGTGATCAGCCATCCTTCGGCGGCGTCGACGCTATCGGGAAAGACGCCATCCACGACATCCCAGGTTTCTGTTTTAATTCCGAAAGGGGCGAGCATCTGGGAATACAGATGATCATAGTCGCCGCCAACGGAGTCCTGAATTGGCTCGGCCAGATGACCTGCCTGCAGGATTCCGATTTTCATGGTGCACCGCTGAATTATTGGTTTGTTGTGGCGATCGTACCTGTGACGTGCTGCGCCGTCAAACTGCCTCAAGGCTCAGGCGCATCACGTCCTTGCGTGACATCGGCCCAAGATGCGCGATTTCCTGACGCTTGGTGCGGGTGAGGTTGTCGATCAGAAGCGGGTCAAAGATGCGGGCGATCAGGTCACTGGCTTGGAAGGCGTCCACTGCGCTGGGCAGGTCGGTGGCGAGACCGGGCGCAGTGGCATCATAGGCGTTGCCGGTGACGGGGGGTGGGGGTGTCGCGCCGTCCTCGATCCCGATCAGGGCCGCGCCGAGGATTGCGGCGAGCAGGAGGTAGGGGTTGATGTCGCCACCCGCGACGCGGTGTTCAATCCGGCGGGCTTGAGGGGGACCGCCGGGAATGCGGATGGCGGCGGTGCGGTTCTCGTACCCCCAGCAGGCTGCTGTGGGCGCATGAGCGCCATCGACGAAGCGGGCGTAGCTCGACAGGTGCGGCGCAAAGATCAGCGTTGAAGCGGGCATAGCATCAAGGCAGCCCGCGACGGCGGAGGTCAGGACATCGCTGCCCGTGTCCGTTCCGTTGTCAAAGACGTTTCTCCCTGCGTCGTCCACTACCGAGAAATGCACGTGCATACCTGTGCCCGCGCCATCCGTCATGGGCTTGGCTAGGAAAGTTGCCGTCGCGCCGTGTTTGCGCGCCAGCCCTTTGATCAATTGCTTCATCAACCAACAGTCATCGGCCATGCGCATCCCGTCCGTATGCGCGAGCGTCAATTCAAACTGGCTGACGCCGCTTTCCGAGATCGCGGATTGTGGGGCAATGCCCATGGCCTGCGCGCCCTCGAAGAGATCACTGAAGAACTCGTCATAGGCATCGAGTGTGGCCAACGACAGGATGCTGTCACCCTCTAGCGGGTGTGTATGGTTTGGCGGGGTGGGGGCAAGGCCCGCGTCGTCAACAAGGTAAAACTCAAGCTCGGTCGCCGCGAGGACCTGCCACCCACGCTGCGCGTAGCGGTCGAGGACTTTGCCAAGCGCATGGCGCGGGTCGCCCGCAAAAGGCGCGCCGTCATCGGTGAACATCCACATCGGAACGAGCGTCGCGCCCGTGCCAAGCCACGGCATCGGCACCGGACCCCGCCCGGTTGGGCGAAGGACGCCATCTGCATCACCGCTCGCGAAAACGAGCGGGCTGTCTTCGATATCTGCGCCCGTGAGGTCCACGTTCAGCGCAGAAAGCGGCATGCGCACGCCGTCGTGGTCGAGTTTGTCGAGATAGCTGTCGGCCAGACGCTTACCGCGTGGTTGACCGTTCAGATCACTTGCCGCGATGCGCAGGCCCCCACTCATCGGATGAGGTTGGGGCGGTACCGCACACGCCGACGGCTTGTGTCAGGCAGATGCCGATTCAGGCGTTTGTTGATCAGCCCGAAGACGGAGATCAGGATCAGTGTGAGGATGATGAAATATGCGGCCACGATCGGGTAGGGGACAAACGGGTTGAACGTCTTGTCCGCAAAGTAGCTGGCGTAATAGAGCCCGTCGCCACGCTGTTGCAGAGCAGGGAAGCCCGAGAAAAACACAAGCGTTGTAGCCTGAAAGAGAAAGATCGCCTCATTCGTGTACGACGGCCATGCGAGCCGCAGCATTGTGGGCCATGTGACGCGCGAAAACTTGGTCCAGCCGGTCAGGCCATAGGCATCTGCCGCCTCAAGGTCACCTTTTGGTACGGACCGCAGCGCGCCGTAGAAGATCTCACCCGCATAGGCGGAGGTGTTCAGGAACAGCACCGCCAACGCGCCGACGAACGCGGAGGTGAGGGGCGAGAAGACCTCATTCTGTTGCTTGAGCGCGAGGAAGAGGAAGTAGGCGAGGAAGAATTGGATGAAGAGTGGCGAGCCGCGGAAGACGAAGATGAACCACTCTGACGGCTTGCGGACCCAAGGGTTGGACGCGTTCTTGCCAACTGCCAGAGCCGTGGAGAAGAAGAACCCGAAAAACAGCGCCAGAAGGCCGAAATAGACATTCCAGATCATGCCCGAGCCGATCAGGACGACCTGCTCGCAAAATGTAATGTCGGTGCGCGGAAGGAGGCGTTCGCCAATGCCCAGCGACCGCAATGCGTAGTCAGAGAAGGCCTGTGCGCAACTCATGCCCGGCGTAGCTCCTCACCCGCCATGGTCGCCTGACCGTGGCTGAGACGCGTGGTGAGACGGCGCAGGCCAATCTCGCTGAGCTTGGTCATGCAGAGATAGAACACCAAAAGCCCGAGGAAGTACCACAGACGCCAATCAGGGTGTGGGTAGTCGGAGAAACGAGCCGTCTTTGAGCCGCCGAGTTCACGCGCCCAGAAGACGATGTCTTCGATCCCCAGCAGGAACAAAAGCGGTGTGGCCTTGATCAGGATCATCCACAGGTTGGACAGACCGGGCAGGGCGTAAATCCACATCTGCGGGACCATCACGCGCCAGAACGCCTGTCGCTGTGACATGCCATAGGCCTCGGCCGTTTCCATCTGTGATTGGGGGACGGCACGCATCGCCCCGTAAAGCACGTTGGCCGCGAATGCGCCGAACACGATGGAGAAGGTAAACATCGCGAGCGTGAAGTTATAAGCCTCATGCACCGATTGCGGGGCGGTCGAGAGCGGCACTTTGGCCTCAGGGCAGACGATGAAGTTTGCGCCTTGCCGGATCGGGTCCGTCCAGTCGGGGCAGACGACCTGATGCTTGAGCCATTCGATTGATTGGTCGAGTGCGATGACGAAGAAAAGGAAAAACACGATGTCCGGGATGCCACGGACCATCGCGGTGTAGATTTTGCCTAACCAAGCGATTGGCGGGATAGATGACCGCGATGCGGTTGCACCTGCAAAGCCAAAAGCGAGGCTGACGGGCGCCGTGATCGCCAAAAGCCCCAACACCACAAACAGACTGGAATACAGCTTCATGTGAACGCCTGTGGTCAGATAACAGGCGAGCCACGGCAGATTGTTCAGCGTGTCAGGATCGGTGCAGAAGGAGAACATGGGGGACGTGGCGACGGCCCAGTTGGCCGCCGCCCTAAGGTCTTATTCGTAGACGGCGGCGTCTTCGCCGAACCACTCTTTGATCAGTGTGTTGAGCGTGCCGTCTTCTTTCATCGACGTGATGGCCGCATCAAAGGCGGCGCGCAGTTCACCGTCGGTTTCGCGGATGCCCATGCCGACACCGCCGCCAAGCGGCACGTCGTCGCCAGCAAAGCTCAGGTCAGCGTCTTCGTCGACGATTGGCACGAGGAAGTCTTTGTCAGCAAAGACTGCGTCGGCTTCGCCGTTGCGGACGGCTGCGATGGTTTCGTCCGGCGTTGCGAATTCAAGCAGGGTTGCGCCGGATTCAGCGACGAACGAGGCCTGAATGGTGTTCACCTGTGCCGCGATCACGCCGCCGCTCAGATCCGCACCGGGGTCCATGGCCGCGTAAGCCGAGGCTGCTGGTGGGATGTAGTTCTGCGTGAAGTCGATGACCTCATCACGTTCGTCGGTGATCGACATGCCTGCAATGATGGTGTCGTAGTTCCCCGAGGTCAGGTTCGGGATGATCGAATCCCAGTCGTTGGTGACCCATTCGCAGGTGAGTTCGGCGCGGGCGCAAAGCTCATCACCGAGCACACGCTCAAAACCCGCAACTTCACCATCGTCGTTGATGAAGTTGTATGGAGGGTAGGCGCCTTCGGTGCCCATGCGGACGACGGAATGGCCATCGGCCATGGCGAAGCTGGCACTCAGCACCAGCGCGGTAGTCGACAAAACAAGCGTTTTCATAAGGTTACTCCCGTTACTTGCTTCTTGTTATGCTGCAGTCGCAGACAGAAACTGCTGCAGCCGTTCGGTTTTGGGGGCACCGAAAAGCTGATCCGGCGGACCCTCTTCCTCGATTTTCCCTTGGTGAAGAAAGACCACATGGTCTGAGACATCCGCGGCAAGGCGCATGTCATGCGTGACGATGACCATCGTGCGCCCTTCGCGGGCGAGGTCCTTGATAACTTTGACGACCTCTTGCTCAAGCTCGGGGTCGAGCGCGGAGGTGGGTTCATCAAACAACAGCGCGCGCGGTTCCATGCAAAGCGCACGCGCAATGGCGGCGCGCTGCTGCTGGCCACCAGAAAGCTGGGCGGGGTAGACATCGCATTTGTCCCCGATGCCCACCTTGTCGAGATATCCGCGCGCCTTGGCCTCAACATCCGCCTTGTTGCGCTTGAGCACATGAACGGGCGCCTCCATCACGTTTTGGAGGATCGACATGTGGGACCAGAGGTTGAACTGCTGAAACACCATGCTGAGGTTGGTGCGGATGCGTGTGACTTGCGCCTTGTCCGACGGGTGGCGCGCGTGGCCGGTGCCGTTCCACGCGATCGGCTCACCCTCGAAGCGGATTTCGCCCTGTTGGCTGTCTTCAAGAAGGTTGGCACAGCGCAGAAGCGTGGACTTGCCCGATCCGGACGATCCGATCATCGACACCACGTGACCCTTCTCGGCCACAAGGTCGACGCCCTTCAACACCTCCAGCGCGCCGTAGCTTTTGTGCAGGTCGCGGATTTCTATGACAGGTGTTTTTGGGTCAGTCACGGTGGTTAGCAAGCGGTTACAACAGGTGGGACTAAGCCGTGAATCTGCATAAAATGCAATGCACAACTGGGGTTCTGACGTAACGACTGCGCCCTTTTTGCCGATTGCCTTAACTGTTTGCAGGGTTGGGGGGCACGGGCATCGAAAGATAGGCAGAACTGGGAATTCTGACGAGTCCGGCGAGGCCTGTGGCGGTGCGATCCGCGGCGCTGAGGCCAGAGATTGCATCCGCGATCGCGTCAAACAACCGGGCCGCGAAATCCGGCCTCGCGGTGATCAGTGGAAGGCCCGGTGTGGGAGGTGTGTCGCCAATAACGCTCAGATTTCGGGCAAGCGATGGGTCGTAGCGGTCGATGTTGCGCCAGGTCACGGCGTCGATTGCGGCCAGATCTGCGCGACCTTCGGCCACCATGCGGGCGCTTTGGACGTGCGCGCCGCTGTGCAGTGCCGCGCCAAGCCTCATATCGACGGCGCGACTCCAATCATAAAGCGCGGCCCAGCCCGACTGAGACAGCGCGTCATTCACCGCCGGGACGGGAGTGTCCCCCAGATACGCATCGGAATGCGCAACGATGATGCTGTGGTAATAGCCGGGTGGCGTGTCTGGAAGACCGTAGTCGGGTGTTCCCACCAGCGTGACATCATCGGTCAGACGCGCCCGATAGGGCAGGCCGCAAGTTTGCGCCAGAAGGAGGTCCGGGCTTTCCCAAACCGGCCAGGGATCTTCGGTACGGGTGAGTTTTTCAGGCGCCGGAATGTCAACGGCGATCAGGTTTTCCCGGATTGCCGACCATAACCTGTCATGCGCGCCGCGGGTTTCGGCGCGTTCGTACATCGGCAGGCTGGCAATCATTCAGAGATGGGCTTCGACACGTTTGCGCGCCAGATTGCTGTCGCGGTCGTTGACCCCCAGAAAGCTTGCGACCATGCGCAGAAGACTGTCTTCTTCCTCATCGCGCTCACCATCGGCAAGGACGATGTCCCAAAGCGCCTCGATCACGGCCTCACGCTCTTCGTAGGCGACGGCATCTTTGATCGCGCGGGTGAAGCGCACGGTGTCGGGCGCTTCCGCCTCAAGCTGTTCACCTTCCCGGCGAAGGCGCGTCGCCTCAAACGGGCTGAGGTCATAGCGTTTGGCAACGATACGGTCGATGCGGCTGACTTCGGCATCTGCATAGTCACCGTCGGATTTGGCCACACGGACCAGAAGCGCTGTCAAAGCAAGTCGCGCGTCCGTGTCGGGAAGTTGTTCGGGTTCGGGGTCCGTCAAACGGCGAAGAAAATCAGCAAACATGGATTGCAGGTATAGAGCGCGGGCCGTCCGCGCAAGGGGCAGCGATTTCAGGCGTCAGGAATCCTGTCACCGTCAATCCGTTGAATATCAGGTCATCTATGCCGATCCCGGCGGGGTCACGGTTGGTGATCGACACACCCGTGATATCGGTGGTGTCTCCCGAACGGCGGAACCCGTAGCCCTTGCGCCCCCAATCAAGCGTGACTGGCAGCGTCGCGATTTCAGACCCATCGCGACGAAAGAAGCGCACCGTCATCTCGCCCTTGGCCATCGGCTCGGACGGTTCGGGTTCAGAGGCCACGCGAAAGCCGATGGCGTATTGATCATTGTCGAACATGATCGAAATGGCCCCTTCGCCGCCTGCGCGGTTTTCGGGATAGCCGGGCGCGGCGTGGCCCACCAGGTGGTTCGACAGCATGAAGTAAAACGTCACGGCCAGGTTTTGACCCGCCACGCCGGGAACCAGCGTCAGCGGCGCCATCGGACGGCCCTGAACGATGTCAAAGCCGTTGTCCATCACTGTGGTCTGGCCGGCAAACCGTTCACCAAAGGCTGCACCTTTGAATGACTGCACGTCATCCAACCTAAGGCCGGGTGACAGAAACTTGGTGTAATTTTCAAAATCGATCAGGGTGTCGAGCTCTTCGACCAAGGGGTCGTAGGGCACGCGCGCAACCTCGGCAAAAGAGATTGCTGGAAAGACCGCAAGAGCAAGGGCAATTAAACGCATAAGAAGAAGCTGAGCGCGTTTGCCCGCAAAATCAAGCGATCAGAACAATCCGTCGCTGGTTGGGTCAACAACGGCCGCTTCAAAAGGGTCCGTAACGCCACCCGAGACGCCTAAAAATGCGCCATCCTGATTAAATCTGCACGTAAAGGGCGTTTCACTGTCGCGAATGATGCCTTCGACGATCCAGCCGCCAGTCAGATCGGGCGCGGCTTTCTGAAGCGACAACGATGCCCCGAATGTCTGGAACTGATCTGCTGCTTCGGCGCGGCAGAGTGCTGGCATATCCTGTGGGCTGACCCGAATGCCGGGCACTTGCGCAGAATTCGTCGGCACCTCTTCCAACGGCGCGGGTTCACAAGCCGCAAGCACGGCAAGCGGAACAACAACTGCGCATGCGCGCAAAGAGGTCAAAACGTCCATAGGCGTTATTGCGTCGATTTCTGTCCGGGGATCAAGGTCTTGCGCGAAGTTTCATGTCGATCTGTGGCGTCACGGTCAAACCAGCCGCTCCGCTTCCATCGCTGCACGGATGAAGTCAGCAAAGAGCGGATGTGGCGCAAAAGGCTTGGACTTAAGCTCCGGGTGGAACTGAACGCCGATAAACCATGGGTGATCCTTGATCTCGACGATCTCGGGCAGGCGACCGTCGGGGGACATGCCGGAAAATACCATACCTTGTTCTTCGAGCTTGTCGCGATAGCTCAAGTCGACCTCATAACGGTGCCGGTGGCGTTCTTCGATTGAGGTCGCGTTATAGACCTTGGCGACCTTTGAGCCTTCGTTCAAGATCGCGGTATAAGCGCCAAGGCGCATGGTGCCGCCTTTGTCGTCCGTCACTTTCCGGGCGATGGTGTTGTTGCCCTGGACCCACTCTTTGAGGTGGTAAACCACGGGTGTGAAACGCTTTTGTCCCGCCTCGTGGTCAAATTCCTCGGACCCGGCGTCTTTGAGTCCGGCCAGATTCCGGGCGGCCTCAATCACAGCCATCTGCATGCCAAGGCAGATACCCAGATACGGGATGCCGCGTTCCCGCGCGAACTGGGCGGCGCGGATTTTCCCCTCGGTCCCGCGTTCGCCAAACCCGCCGGGCACAAGGATCGCATTGAAGCCGGAAAGATACGGGGCCGGGTCCTCCTTGTCGAAAATCTCGGCGTCGATCCATTCGGCTTTGACCCGCGTGCGATTGGCCATTCCGCCGTGTGTTAGCGCTTCGGCAATCGATTTATAGGCGTCCTCAAGCTGAGTATACTTGCCAACAATTGCGACCCGCACTTCGCCCTCGGCGTTGAAGATGCGGTCTGCCACATCGTCCCAGCGGGATAGGTTGGGTTTTGGAGCGGGACTGATCCGGAAGGCATCGAGCACGGCCTGATCCAAGCCTTCGCGGTGATAGGCGAGTGGCGCCTCGTAGATCGATTTCAGGTCAGGTGCCGCGATCACGTCTTCTTTTCGGACGTTACAGAACAATGCGATCTTCTCGCGCTCTTTTTCAGGGATAGGCTTGTCAGAGCGACAGACAAGAACATCCGGTGCGATGCCGATTGAGCGAAGTTCTTTGACCGAGTGTTGGGTTGGTTTCGTCTTCAACTCACCAGAAGCGGCAACGTATGGAAGCAAGGTAAGGTGCATGAAGATGCACTGGCCGCGTTCTTTGTCCTGTGCGAACTGGCGGATCGCCTCGAAGAAGGGGAGGCCTTCGATATCGCCAACCGTGCCACCGATCTCGCACAGCATAAAGTCGACCTCATCCTCTCCAATGGAAATGAAGTCTTTGATTTCGTTTGTGACGTGCGGGATCACCTGAATTGTCTTGCCGAGGTAATCGCCGCGTCGCTCTTTTTCGAGAACGGTGGAATAGATCCGCCCGGACGAGACGCTGTCAGTTCCTCGTGCGTGAACGCCGGTGAAGCGTTCGTAATGGCCAAGGTCGAGATCGGTTTCTGCGCCGTCGTCCGTGACGAAGACCTCGCCATGCTCAAACGGGCTCATCGTGCCAGGATCGACGTTCAGATAGGGGTCGAGCTTGCGCAGACGGACCGAGTATCCACGTGCCTGTAGCAGCGCGCCAAGCGCGGCTGAGGCGAGGCCTTTGCCGAGCGACGACACAACGCCACCGGTGATGAAAATGAAACGTGCCATATGGGTGGCGGACCCCCGTGATCTACTGCTCGTGCAGGGTGCAGAATCCCTACATCACGGGATTTAAGCCATAGACGATTCGCCCCCATCCCGCAACGGGGAGACCGCAACATATGTTTGTGCGTGATCTCCCACGCGCAAATTCTTGTGGTTATTCGCCGCGCGGCGGGGTCAGGGGGGCGTCCCCAAGCGAGGGCGGCAACAGGTCATCACCAGACGGCACCGCGGGCAGGTCGCCCGAGGCGTCGGGTGTGACGCTGATCCGGTCCAGAACCGAGGCGTCTTGCGAATTTTGCGCGGCAAAGATCGTCAGCGTGATCGATGTGCAGATGAACGCAATCGCAAAGGCCCAGGTCAGTTTGCCCAAGGCCGTCGCCGCTGAGCGTGATGACACAAGGCCACCACCGCCACCGCCGCCCATGCCAAGACCGCCGCCTTCGGACCGCTGCAACAAGACAACGCCGATAAGGCAAAGCGCCAGGATCAGGTGGACGATCAGTACGATGTTTTCCATGTGGGCATCAGCCTTTGGTCAGGACCCGGCGTATCTATTCGCTCGCGCCCGCTCCTGCAACCCCGTTTGCAACGGCTCAGAGTGTTTCTATGCGCAGGGCAACGGGGGCGGACGCCATCACGCCGGTTGCCCCATCGCCGCAATTGCGTCGTCGATTGCGGCGCGTGTGGTGCGATGCGTCACGATCAGGACCGGTGCAGACGGTTCTTCGTGCCGGTACTGGCGCATCCGGTCAATTGACACACCCGCATCGGCGAGGGTCGCGGCCACTTTGGCAAGCGCGCCCGGCTTATCTTCGAGCTGCATGCGGAGATAGAACGGGGCAGGGGCAGAAGCACGCGCCGCTGTCGCCTTTCTCAAGGAGGCAGCGGGTTGCCCAAAGGTCGGTGTTCTGATCCCGCGGGCAAGATCCATGACGTCTCCCATCACCGCACTGGCGGTTGGGCCTTCGCCGGCGCCCGCGCCGCGCAGCACGATCTGGCCCGAACTGTCACCTTCGACCACGACCATGTTCATGGCGTTCTCAAGCTGTCCGAGGGGCGAGTTCGCGGGAACAAGGCAGGGTGACATGCGCTGTTCCAGCCCGCGCCCGGTCATCTGGGTTACGCCCAGAAGCTTCACCCGAAAGCCCATATCGGCGGCTTGTTCGATGTCCTCGATGGTGACGTTTTCGATTCCTTCGATATCGATGCCGTCGAAATCCACCTGTGTGCCAAAGGCGATTGCGGAGAGCAGCGCGAGTTTGTGTCCCGCATCAATGCCGCCAACATCGAGCGTCGGATCAGCTTCGAGGTATCCAAGCGCATCGGCTTCGGCAAAAACGTCATCATAGGGCAGGCCGGCATTCTCCATCCGCGTGAGGATATAGTTGCAGGTCCCGTTCATCACGCCCATGACACGGGTGAATTCGTTCCCTGCGAGGGATTCTGTCAGCGCTTTGATGATCGGGATGCCACCGGCGACTGCGGCCTCGAACCGGATCGTTGCGCCGTTGGCATCTGCCAGTTCGGCAAGCCGCTGACCATGGACAGCCAGCATAGCCTTGTTTGCCGTGACAACGTCTTTTCCCAGCGCAAGCGCGTCCTCGGTTGCTTCAAGCGCGGGGCCCGTATCACCGCCGATCAATTCAACGAAAACATCGACGTCATCGCGTTTGGCCAACGCAACGGCATCGTCCTCCCACGCGAACGCCTCCAGAGGCACGCCCCGATCTTTGTCGCGGCTTCGGGCGGAGACGGCAGACACGCTTACGGGGCGCCCAGCGCGTTGCGTAAGAGTGCTTTCATGACGACGCACGATTTTGAGGACGCCGGTTCCGACGGTCCCAAGTCCGGCAATCCCGAGGCGGAGGGGCTGAGGCACGAACGGTCTCCTGTAGTGTTGGCGTCGCTGCGGCCTGCGGCTTAGCGCAGGAACGGGTCCGCAGCAATGTCTCTATTGCGCGTCCCGGCGTGCGAGCGCGGCGTCAAGTTCGGCGCGTGTCGTCTGATCGACAACCTGAGCCTCGGCCAGTGTGGATGCCCGCGACTGCAGCGCGGCGACCCTTGCATCAAGGTCGTTGGTTTCTGGTGCGCTTGCGCCTTCGGGCCGCTGGGTTGCAGCGATCAAAGCGTCGAGCGGCAACAGCGATGGTGTGGTGACATCTGGTGACAGCACGACTTTGTCCGCCTCAAACTCGGGCGGCGGTGTGCAAGCGGCCAACACGCAGAGCACAAGAAAGGCGAACGCGGTTCTCATGCCTTGGCCTAGCCTGCCCGAGTAAGGGCAGGCAAGAGTGATTGAAATGAACAATTGTTCAGTTACTGTGACCCCATGGCACGCACGCAAGGTTCGATCGGGGCCGAGACCCATGAAAAAATCCGCGAAGTTGCGGAAGAGTTGATCGCGGCGCATGGATACGCCGCGGTTTCCATGCGGCAGATCGCAACCGCTGTGGGTGTACAGGTGGGCGCGCTTTATCGATACACGCCAGACAAGCAGACTTTGTTGTTCGATCTGATGCGCAATCATCTGGAGCAAGTGCAATCCGCCTGGGACGCCACCGACCCCACGGACGCCGGGCCTGTGGAGCGGCTGGAGGCCTTTTGCCGGTTCCATGTTCGGTTTCACTTGGACCGCCCACGCGCGGTTTTCATTGCGTATATGGAATTGCGCAGCCTGACGCCCGAAAACTATGCGGTGATCGAAACGCTGCGCAACACCTACGAGGCGCGCCTGGAGGCGATCATTCGTGACGGGCAGGACCTGCGGGTCATACGCGTGCCAGATGCCCGCGTTGCGACCATGGCCCTGATCGGCATGTTGACCGGCGTGACCACTTGGTATCGCGACGACGGGAGGCTCGACCGCGGCCGAGTGGAGCGGATTTACTGGCGGCTTGCGCGGCGTATGGTCAAAGTCTGATCTGACCTCTGGACGCGGGCGCGCCGCTTGGCTAGTCAGAAGCCTCTTTGAGGCAGATGAGGCGCAGGATGGACGACGCAAACCCGCAGACAAGCTACCGTGTGACCGCCGACGAGCTGCGGCAGTTTATTGAGCGTTTCGAACGGCTTGAGGCCGAAAAGCGCGATATCGCGGACCAGCAAAAAGAGGTCATGGCCGAGGCCAAAGCGCGTGGTTACAATAACCCCCACAATTGTGTAGCATACGCGTAAAAACAAAGACTTACATAGGTTACATCTAGGACAATTGTAACCTGCCGAAGTGCTAAACGAATTCGGCTGAAAATAACCAAAACCAGAGGCGAGACCATGGACCAACAAGGTCAAACAGACAGCTACCGCGTGACAGCCGACGAACTACGACAGTTTGTCGAGCGTATTGAACGCTTGGAGATGGAAAAGAAAGACATCAGCGACCAAATCAAGGAAGTGAAAGCGGAAGCGCGCGGTCGTGGCTACGATGTGCGTGTGCTTGCCAAATTGATCTCGCTCCGAAAACGTGACCGGGATGACGTCGCCGAAGAAGAAGCGGTTCTTGAGTTGTACAAGGAAGCTCTCGGCATGGCCTAGAAGTGGGCCACCGATCATTGCATGTCAAAGCAGTGTGACCACGCGCCAGTACTGCGTTAGGTGCAGTCCCGGTGTTTCTGTCGATTAGCTAATAGGAAATGTCGTTATTTTCTATTGTTTGGCCAAATCTTGAAACTTGGGCTTGAATCACGTCTGGCGGTGCAGCGGTCATTCACAAGATCCGTTTGCAAAACGATTTTGATACAGCGTTGAAGAGGTCATGATAGCGTCGGCAGCCAAAAGCCTGCATCGCTGATGCAAAAACCCTCTAAGCCAAACTCTCCTTCGTACAAAGAGAGCAAGGTTTGCCGGTTCTGTCCCGCCCTCCTGATGAACAGTTTACCCAACGCAAGCGACACCAACGACTTTCAGGAGGCCGATACCAACTCGGTAACGAGTTCAGTTTCCGACGTTTGGTAGGGCGCGCCTGAAGGGGTCAAGAGGTCGTGAAACCAAACTGAGCGATCCGCAGCGCCGCCATGTGCTGCAACCAAGTCCGCAGGCCAAGGAAGAAAGGTCTGCGTCCGCCCTTGAACAAGTCCCCATTGGAAGCATCCGACTTTGCGTGACTTGAAGAGTCCCAATTGATCGCCGATGCGGCTTCCAACCGGACGAGCCATCCACTCAGTGCAAAGCATGGGGCGAGCAAGTGGTTCAAGGTGATCAATGAACTTGGACACATGCTCAGTGTCCCAGTACGCATGAAACGTAATGATGTCTGACAGCGCAAGCGCGACCCTGTCTGCATCGGATTGGTATGGCAAATTCTCGGAACCCGGCTTCGGCGTCTCCCATGCCGCGACCGTCAACGGGTAGATGGGGTCTTCGCTCCGAGCCCAGTCAAAGCTAGCGCGCATCAGATCCAAACTTGCCGACGAAAAATCCGGTTCGTACACATCGGAACCGGACGCTTTGAAGATCATTCGATTTCCGGGTTCGTTGTAGAGATCCAAGAACAGGATTCTCTGATCACGCCGAAACGTCGCGGTAAGGTCTCGAACGTAGGCTTCAAGCTGATCCAACTCAGATCGTTGACCCACCAGTGCGCGCCCCGGGCTTGCGACCGCTCGACTGTTGTGCACATCGGGAATGGGTTGCGGTTGTAAACCATATACCGGTTCAAATCCACCGAACCCACAATCGTCGAACAGGCAAGGCACCGTGGCGATACCTACATTGTCAGCAATCCCCATGATCCAATCGAGCCGCTCGAGGAGACCGTCGCGGTCATGTTTCCAAACAAGATAGTGGAGGTTGATCCGGAAGGCGTTGAAGCCAATCTTTCCTGCCCATCCAAGCTCCCGTTCAATTGTGGCCGGATCAAAGGTTTCCCGGTGCCACATTTCGATGAAGTTAACGGCCGAAGACGGCAGGAAGTTGAACCCGCAAATCCAGGGTGTTTCCGCCCACCAGGAATTGGCCCTTGCTTCTGACCAACGGTCCATCAGTTCCGCGCTCCCAAGAAATTGTCTGGCCCCGACAGGTGGGGCCAGACGGTCTTAAACCTAGCGGTCAAGCAGATCCTGAACTTCGCCCTCGGCATCCGCCAGAGCCATGTCGACCGACTTACCTGTCAACCAGATGGCCTGAAGTTCACGGTTCAACACATCCTGGATGGCGCCGTAACGCTCGCTTGGCGGTGTATCCCGAGCGATTGCAGCAGTTCCGGCATACTCTGACCGGTGCGGCAGATTTGCATATTCGTCACTGCTCAGGACGGAATTTCGAACCGCCATGTGTCCGGTGCGTGCCCAATCAACGTTGTGATCGTTGATGAACGCGAGGACTTTGAGTGCTGCTTCCTTTTGCTCTCCATCAAGCGTTGAAGGAATCGCCCACATATGGGTGTCTGCCCAAGTGGCCCCAGTCTCGAATAACGTGGGGAAATCGGCCACGTAGTAACTGTTCAAACCAACCTCTGGTTTGGCATCTTCAGCTGTGTAGAAGTCAACCACCCACGTTCCATTGACTAGGGTCAGGACCCATTGATTTCCGGCTGACAGCGTGATTCACGGTTTAAAAATCGAGCGGTGACCATGTCTGATCTTTTCTGGTTGAGCGACGAGCAAATGGCGCGTCTTGAACCCTTCTTTCCCAAGTCACATGGCAAGCCACGTGTCGATGATCGGCGGGTGTTGAGCGGGATTATCTTCATCAATCGCAATGGCTTACGGTGGCGCGACGCTCCGGCAGCATATGGCCCGCATAAGACGCTTTACAATCGTTGGAAGCGGTGGAGCGATAAGGGCATCTTCGCCGAGATGATGATCGGTTTGGCGGCCGGGCACGGCGAAGACAAGACCGTCATGATCGACGCCACTTACCTGAAGGCCCACCGCACCGCGACCAGCATGGGCTTCAAAAAGGGGGGCGTGGACGTCTGATCGGTCGCACCAAGGGCGGGATGAACACCAAGCTGCATGCGATCTGTGATAGCCAAGGACGCCCTCTCAACCTGTTCGTCACCGCAGGTCAGGTCAGCGACTACATCGGGGCACGGGCGTTGCTCAGCAGCATACCCGATGTTGACTGGCTCCTCGGGGATCGCGGTTATGACGCGGATTGGTTCAGAGAAGCTTTGAAAGACAAAGGGATACGCGCATGCATCCCTGGCCGAAAGCAGCGCAAGAAGGCCGTCAAATACGACAAGCGTCGCTACAAACGGCGCAACCGCATTGAAATCATGTTCGGCAGGTTGAAGGACTGGCGGCGGGTGGCAACTCGATACGACAGGTGCCCGAAAGTATTCCTGTCCGCCATCGCACTAGCGGCACTCGTCATTTACTGGTTATGAGTCCTGACCCTAGGAGGTTGGGCCAAACCGGTATGAGCACAGCGCACTTACAGCAATCCGAAGTCCGCCCTACTTCACTTTTCAAAAAAGTTGTAGTGGCTCCCACTCTCTGTGATTTGCTGGGCGGATGTTTCTTTCGGCCGTTTAAGTTGTCACCGGCACGTTCATTTTAGGGTGAATTCTTATGGTGATCACAGCCCTACAAGCGCGAACGAAAAAAGAGAAATGGTTTCAATGCCTTCATTGACGAGGAAAACCCTCGATTTGGAATCGCCTGAAAGGAATGTGCAGGTTACATTAAAACGATTTGGACACGACAATCCTTGCCATTTTACCATCGGCGCCGTTCGAATTTCGGTTTATGACTTCACCATAGCTTACTTTTACTGAAGTTGTTCTGCTGAGACTCAGCCCAACACTTGCACCCAGTGAGAATGCGCTTTGCCGATTATCGTTCGATACTCCGTTGTTACTTGTTTCACCACCTCTCTCCCACAGTCCATCAAGTGACACAAACAATGCTTTGCTTAAATTGTGGGAAAGATGGCCCTCAACTTGAAACAAGGGTTTTTGTGAAAGTGTACCACCGCCAAAAGCGGAGTCGTTATCTGAGTAAAATATAACTGACGGCAAGATTTCTAAAACTGTCAGCCTAGGATCAAGAAAAGACGTTCCAAAATAGTAATTCACCGGCAGGCCCAATTGCAGAGCCCACCGATTTGAGCCCAGATTGACCGCCTGCGATTGGGAGTAACGTCCAGTTGGCAAGGTCAATTTTGCAAGAGCGCCAATGGACAAACCGGGATCAAAAGCTGCATATTCCTGTCGCGTCATTCCTGGCACGCCTTTCAATGCAACAATGCCTCCAAGAATGACATCTCCAAGGCCGCTACTATCGCCCTTAAATCCACGGAACGGACCACTAAAGTCGGTCGTAGCGTCGCCAAAAGGAACAATTGCAAACGCGCCTGCTGAACGCCCGCCCAGTGAAAAGCTTCTTGTGTACTGAGCAACTCCAATTTTCATATCGAGATTGGCATTTTCATTTATGATGCCAGATCCAAACACCGTATTCCCAGACACGAATAGGCCGTATCCTGCAATAGTTGTTAAACCGTCTGGTGTTGGAAAGTAAGCTCGAGGACCATCGCCTTGAGCGTACCCAGTATTTGATGAAGCCGTCAGTACGACGACACAAGATAGAGCAGCAACCAACAGTTTCTGCATGTAGAAAGAAATCTTTGTTGTCATGTAACAGGCCCAAGTTGCGTGAGATTTACAAGTATTTTTATTGCACTTTGATGATCTGTGGTGGTGCCCAACTTTCATCAAAGATTGACGGTGACTTTTGATTTGGTCCATACATTCTCAACATCACCTCAAATGGTTTTCCATCGGGTGATGGTAACCAATTAGCTTCATTTTCTTTACCTGGACTATCAGATTGCAGGTACAATGTAATGCTGCCATCGTCTGAACGCTGCAAATTATCTCGAGGGCTTATTGTAAATTTATTCAGTGGGTTATCAACAAACCACATGCCATTATCGATTTCGTACATTGTGATCGACCAGAAGCCGCTAACTGGCGGCTCCTGCCCACTTTCGAAAGTCAACGTGTAAGAGTTGGAACCAACAAGGCTTTCGCCCTCACTATCCGTCGTGGTGAATGGATAAACGGCTTCTTCCTGACGGTTGGCGGGCCAACCAAAAGCTGCAATAACAGCACGCTTCATATAGTCTGTACCGTAGCTTCCTAATCCTTTTGTAAAGGTCCAGCCGTTAGTTTTCTCGCCAAAATTACCCATTCCTGCGCCAAAGGATGAAAGCACTTCTTGCGGGAGTTTTTCGATAGCGTCTTGCACAGTTTTGGGAAGCAAAGTGACATCAAAGTGTTCACAAGGTTTCAAGCCAAGTGAAGCCATTCGTGAAACAATTTTATTATCTTCTTCTTTGGGAGGTGCATCACACATAAGCTTGGCTAGTTTTTCAAAATATCCTGCACCGCCCAATTTCAAGATTGCATCAATTGGTTTATCCGTCATTGAGATGCCGGTATTGTTGTTCACTTGAACTGGCAAGGACGGGAGTTTGTAGTCGGTTCCCCAAGCAGACAGAGGTGTTATTTTCATCTGATCTTGGAGGGAATTGACTATCTTGTAGTCTTCTTCGCTGCCATCGGCATACGTCCTACTTAGGATCACCATATATCGCGTTTTCATGGAGAAATGTTCAGTCACGTCGTCTGGAACTGTACCGTTCCACCCTGGGCCGGTGAACAAAACATTACCGGCTTGTCCACCAGACGTCATTGAACTCGGAGAGTTTGGGGAAACAATCATCCAATGATCAACGATCTCATGAAGAAAAAAGCGCTGACCATTCGCAGGGTAGCTGAATATACGCGGCTCGTTCAGATCCAGCCAGAATATGGAGTACAGAGTGTCCGCGTTTGGCGAAGAAACACCGCGAAAGTTGGCCGGCGGATAACGTCGTACCAGGATCGGAAAATTCATTGGAGATTTTTGAGGATCACTTAAATCGGGAACATTGGTCATCTGCACCCTTGTGACCTCGTTCGTCATTAGCGAATATCCATACACGTATGCATCACGTGCTGTGTCGATCATTTCTGCCTCAGTTTCCGCTGAGGCTTCAAATGGAACGCAAATTGCAGACGAAAGTATTAAGACGAAAGAGCGAAAAGCAAGCTTCATTGGATGTCCATCGTTTCAATCGATGCGAAATACTTGAATGGCTTCATTTTGCTTTCTACTCTATCAACTGTCTGGATGTGTTATTAAGTAACATCACCAAATGGCGCTGTCGAGTTGGTAACAGGAGATGAAACTTGGTTGAGCTGGTCAGGGGGCTTGTCTAGCGTCCGTTCATGACAAGGCCTTTACCGTGACCGTGTTGCACATATCGGTTCGTGAACGCACTTCCCCTTTCCCCTGACGGATATTCCTACGGCTTCTGTGACCGGTATGCTAAGGATCCTGTAGCGGTTGAGAACCGCGACGCGGACCTGAACTTCCGCGACTAGTTGCTCAAAGCTGGTGGAAAACCTGTCAGAGGAAGAGCAGCAAGCCGCACGAGAGAGGCTGTCAAAAGAATAGGAGGTACCGTAAAGGACGTTTTATCACAGGATGCCGGCTTGAGACGAAGAGGGTTGGGCGGTCGCGTTCCGCCATGCCAAAACCATCCCCATTTCGCTACTTCATATCCAGCCTTAAGATCATCCGTCTTGCCGTGATGATGTAATTCGGTTTCCCTTTTCGTTCAGGAATGTTGAAGATCTGCCGCACGAACGTGGTATCGATGTGTGCTATGAAAGTTTGGTTTTGGTGGCAGCGGTTCGGTCCCAAATTCACATTAGAAATCCTTGAGATACGAACTCAATCGATGCGTTGTTACTCGAAATGGAAATGGCACCGCGATGAGATGTTCGTGAAGATCAACGGCGAGCGTTATTACCTTTGGCGGGCCGTCGATCATAAGGGTGAAGTCTTAGAAAGCTATGTGACGAAAGCGCGAGACAGGAGGGCCGCATTGAAATTTCGCAAGAAATCAATGCGGCGTTACGGTCAGCCGCAGAAAATCGTGATCGACATACTTCGCTCTTACGAAGCTGCCATGAGGGATGTCGGCAACGCGGCCCGGCAGGACACTAGACGCTGACTGAACAGTCGGGCCGACAAATCTCACCTGCCATTTCGACGGCGGGAGCGTACGATGCAACGTCTCCGGCGACTTCGAAGATTGCAAAAGTTTGCCCGGTGCACGCCGATGTCCTCAACCTCTTCAACTCGGAACATAGCCACTATTCCAGATCAAGCTTCAAGCTGAATCGATCCGCCGCTCTCGCTGAGTGACGCCAACGTTGTGCCAAATAAAGGGCAGTATCAATGTCCAAGCTGAGACGAATTCGAATTAGTTTGACAACACCAGACTAACACATGCGGCACCATGAATTCTCTTCATCGGCCGAATTCCTCCCTATATCAGGGCATTAGAACAGATGAAACGCGGCATGCGTCACCCGCGTTCAACAAATGTTGATGCGGCCACGCTGGGAGATCAGTGCTGATGGGGCGTGTGTTCTGACCATATCGCTATGACAAAACGGGTCGCGCAAACCTAGTCGTCGGTCCAATCCGGCGTCGGCTCCTTCCGCGTGAAGGCGCCGATCCCGGCCTCTGCATCCCGGGCCATCATGTTTTCGGCCATCACGCGGCCAGCAAAGGCGTAAGCCTCTTCCAAAGGCATCTCTGCCTGCTCGTAGAACGCGCGCTTGCCAACTTTGACCGCTGCGGCGGATTTGTCGGCGATGGTTCGGGCCATCTTCATCGATGTCGCCTCAAGCGCGTCGCGCGCGACGACCCGGTTGACCAACCCCATCTCCGCGACACGGCTGGCTGGCAGAAACTCTCCCAAAAGCAGCATTTCCATCGCCATCTTGCGCGGCACGTTCCGGCTGAGCGCGACCATCGGCGTCGAACAGAAGAGCCCGATATTCACCCCCGACGTCGCAAAAGTCGCACCTTCATCCGCCACGGCGAGATCGCACGTGGCGACAAGCTGACATCCGGCGGCCGTTGCGATGCCCTTCACTTCAGCTATGACGGGCTGGGGCAGGCGGACAATGCGCAGCATCATTTCCGAACACCGCGCGAAAAGCTCTTGAAAATAGGCGAACCCACCATCGGCGTCAGCCCGGCGCGCTGTCATTTCCTTGAGGTTGTGACCGGCACAGAAATGATCGCCCGCGGATCGCAAAATGACCGCTTTGATTGATCGATCCTCGGCGATCTCGTCCAATGTTTGCGACAGGCTGGCCAGCATCGCCTCGGACAGCACGTTCATCGACCGCGGTGTGTTGAGCGTCAGAACGGTGACTCCATCGTGGTCACTGCGCAAAAGTGGGGAAGGGGATGCATCATTCATGGTCAAATCGCCAGATCCAGTCGTGGCTTCCAGAAGGGGCGGAAGAGTTCAATTTTGGGGCAGCGGTTCATCACGACCTTGAGCCCAGCATCTTCGGCCAGTTTCGCGGCGGCATCGTCATAGACCCCGATCTGCCCCCAAAGCACCTTGGCACCAATCGCAATCGCTTGTTCGGCAATGCCGTAGAGTTCTTCCTTTGGGCGAAAGACGTCGACCATATCAACGGGGCGATCAATTGCCTCGAGCGAGGGGTACACTTTGATACCACGGATCTCTGTCAGCCCGGGGCGGGGATTAACCGGGATCATGTCATAGCCGGTCTCGTGCAGGACCCGCAAAACACCATAGCTGAACTTGGTCTTGTCCGGACTGGCGCCGACCATGGCGATGGTTTTGACCGACTTCAGAATGTCGGCGATGAACGCCGGATCATAGTCATAGATGTGATCGATATCGGCCTCAGGCATCTAAGCGTCCTTCGGTGTCGCGATGCCCGCCTTCAGCTCATGCGGTTCCAGCGGATCGAGAAATGGGTTTCGATACAGTTTGTCGTGGCTTTCGACGCCAATCTCAAGGGTGCAGTCGCTCAGCGCGCGCGCCACGCACAACAGAACATACCCATGGGCCAGTTGGCGGTTGTTCAGCGCGGTCTGGCGGCGCTGGTCCACCTCGCCCGAAACCAGCTTGGCCGCACAGGTGATGCAACCGCCGTATTTGCACCCATAGGGCAGGTCGACACCCTGATCGCGCAACGTGTCCAGCAAGGGACGACGCGCCTCAACGGCGATGGTGGCGCCCTCCCGGTTGGCCAGTGTGATGATGTGTGTGCCTGTCACAGCCAGATATCGCTCGTACAGTCGCCGCCGGGATAGCGGGTCTCGTGGCATCGGCTTGGGCCATTGGGTTCCTTGCCGAAATCGACGATGAAATCTTCGTTGATCTTCATCCCACCATTTTCGACATCGCAGTCGATCATGACCATGACACCGCCTTGCGTGCGGATCTCAGGGTAGAACTGATTGTCCCAAGTCGAAAAGAGCGAGGTCGTCACGTAAAGCCGTCGCCCATCCAGCGACAGTTGGAACATCTGCGGCCCACCGGCAACCTTGACGCCGTTCACCGCAGGAGCGCGTCCAAGAAGCCCGCCCATCCAAACCTGTCCAGTGAGCTTTGGGTTATGCGGATCGCTTATATCGTATTGCCGCATATCGCCGTGCAGCCAGTTGTTGAGGTAGAGATACCGATCATCCATCGACACGAGGATCGCGGACATCACGCCCGGAACCGGAATGGGCCATTCTGGATGCGGCTCATTCTCCACATCTATGATTTTTTCCCACTCCCATTTCCCCGCTTCGGACTTCCAGAAATGGATCACGTTGGCGCTTAGCGCAGCGCCGCAAAATCCATGCGCACTGTCCGGATCATGCAGGAATTTCACTTCAAGCGGGATCAGGCCGTCTTCGCCCAGATACATGCTTTCGACCGGCGTCCGTTTCTCAAAATCCCAAAGATGGAGCCGCCGCCCGTATTTGAGGTGCCCCACCTCTTCAAGGTCGAAGCCGGGCATGAACGTGTTGGGCGCGGCCCATTCGGAACTTACCATCACGTTGTGCCGGGGCTGGTACCAGAAGTCATAGCTGAAAGGGATTTCGCCCATTGAGGCTTCCCAGCGTCCAACAATCTCGAAATCCTTGGTCAGGTGAAGATACCCCCCTGGAGCCTCGCCCATGGCATCCCCAAGAAACGAAATGATGATCTCCGATCCAAGGCAATGGACTGTATGCGGCCCGGACAGGTTCGCCTTGGATTTGATCTCGGCCCCGTCGATGACCTTGTGCAAGCACGGTGCGCGCGGGTCGGTGGCCGTGTCGACGACGTGGATATTGTTCGACCGCACGCCGGGCACCAAAAGATACTTCCGGCTCATCGAAGAGTCATCATGGCAGGAAGAGCACGCGTTCCACCCCATGTGATGCAACTCATCACCGATCCCCGGCATCTCGAGTCGGTGGATGACCTGCGAATAGGTCGGGCTGTCGGGGTCTGCATCAATCGTGGCAAGGTAGTCCGGCTTTTGAATGCCGGTGCCGGTGTAGATTGCGATTGTGTAGAGAAGCTTTTCGCGAGGCGCCCGGATTGCCTCAGCGGGGCTGGCATAGCCCGGCCCGCAACAGGTTTTGTCGTCCACCGCGTTCCTCCCTCAAAACCGCAGATCGCGTTTGTCGAAGGTTACATCGGTTTTTCAAGCAAATGATAGAGCGCGTTGTGGTCGCCCAATGCTTAGTCGGGAAAGGTCAAACTCTCTGGCGCTGGCTCAGCGAGGCGCGGCCGCAGAAGGCGCGTCGCTTGGTCGATCACAGCAGCTACACGCGCGATGCGTCGCGCACCGGGTCTGAACGTCAGAAAAACCGCGTTCAGGTTTTGCGTCCAATCGGGAAGGCAGCGGACAAGGGTGCCCTGGTAGCCCGCGTCGTCGAGCATGAACGCAGGCAGATTGGCAAAGCCTTGCCCGGCAATGGCAAGGTCTTTCAGAATTCCAAAGCTCTGCACCGCAATCGGCCCTTCAACGTCCACCTGTTCTTCCTTTCGGGCGCGCTGAAACCGCCAGGTTCCCCCCGGTCGATCTCCTCGAAAGGTCAGGCACGGTTTGTCGACCAACTCTCGCGGGTGGGTGATCGGGTGCCGGTCCACAAACAGGGGTGCCGCGACAAGCGCGCGGCGAAATCCGCCAAGCTTGATTGCCACAAGGCGGTCATCCTTGAAGGTGCCGACCCGAAAGGCGAGGTCCGTGCCCGGGTCCTGCATATCTTCGAACGCATAGCTAGGCCGCATGACAAGCGTCAGGTTGGGATGGCGGTCTCGGATCGCGGGAAACAGCACGCGGGCCACCATCGCGCCAAACTCTGGCGTTGCCGCAATCGACGCGCGGGATATTGCTGGCAAAACGGTTGTCGACGTGACCAACCCGCTCGATGGTTCAAAAGGAATGCCGCCCACACTTGTGCCCGAGTTGTCAAATACCACATCGGCCGGAGAGCAGCTTCAACGGGCGTTGCCTGACGCCCGGGTCGTCAAAACGCTCAACACCATGAACCATAAGCTGATGGTGGAGCCATACTTGATCGACGGCGCGCATGACGTGTTTTTGTGCGGCGATCATGCGGATGCGAAGTCGGCCGTCATCGCAATGCTTGCCGAGTTTGGGTGGAGCGATCCCACTGATCTTGGGCCGCTTGCGGCTGCGCGGGGGCTAGAGGGCATGATGTCGTTCTGGTTGCGGATGTGGGGCGTCGTGAAGAGTGCGAACTTCAACTATTGGATTGTGCGGGGATAGGGCCCTGAAGGCGCGAGTTTCGCGATGCAATAAAAGACTGGACAAATCCGACAAAATTAATCAGGAAATACCTGCCAAGTCAGGTAACCGAATCCCCAACGATGGCATGAGGCGCATTTTTTGCATGCGCGGACAGATTGCCTCGCGAGGGAAAGATGGATCGCAACGGAAGAAAAGATCGGAACTGGTTCGGTCAAAACAAGGCGAATAAGCAGTGTTGCGGACGGTCGCCGTCGGCCAAGGAACTGGCGCTTGCTGATGCAGGTTTTGATGACGCAGAACGCGCGGTCCTGAACGTCGCACGGCATTTTTGGCAAACCTTCGCGGTGCCCGAGTCGCAGGCTTGGCTTAGAGCCATGCAAATCGCGCAGGACGCGTCTGTGAACGACACATCGGGTGAGTTTGGATTGGAAGTTCTGGCAGCGGTGCAGTCCATGCGCATGAGCCGGTCCTCCTGTTTTTGCTTCAGCAGTCCCGGATGCCCGGGATGTTCTGCCATTGTCAGTGAACATGAGCGCCAGTTCATGAGTGTGCTGCGTGCGGTGCGCGAAGGGCGCAACGGTGTCGCCCAAACCCATGCCATGATACTGTGCGAAGGCAATGACACAGCGGCCTTTCTGGCGCGCATGTGCGGGCTCGCAATGATTTTGCCACCCCTGAAAACAAGCTCTGCCGCGACAAACCACGCGGCATCCATGGTTTGAGGCGCGCAGGCTTGCCGCGCATCTCAATAAAGCCCTCGTCGGCGCGCGCTTCTGAAGGCGTTCCGGGGTCGTATCGGCCGACGAGGGCATTTTTTGCCTTACTCAGATTTGGCGTTGTGCAGGTTTTTCAATCGGTGAAGAGCTTCCTGCGACCAAGCGATGCCCGCTTCGAAGAGTTCCTGAAGGACTACGACCCGCTGCCATGACACCTTATGACAAGAGCAATGAGGCGCAGGCTGCGTGCCCGCCTGACGGAAATCTGTTGATCGATACGCTGGAGCTTGACGAATTCGAGCGTGGCCTTCTTACGGTCGCACGACATTTTTTCACGTCTTTTGAGACGCCGGCGATGCAATCATGGGGGCATGCCTTTGCCGTCGCAGACGAGCGATGGGGCGAAGCACTGGGCCTGGCTGTGGCTTATCGTTTGCAGAAGGTCATTCGTGCGGTGCTGGATGCGCGCGATCATTCGATTTGTTTTCATGATCCCATGACGCCTGCATCGCGCGATTTTGCGACTGGTGACGAGGTGAACCTGTTGTTCATGTTGCACCACATGCGGCGCGATGAGACGGGAGAGGCCCGCGCCGCAGTGATGGCGCTTTGTTTGGACATGATGGATCCGCATGTGATCCGCGCAGGCCTGGCGTTTGCAGATCGCTTTTCTTGCGGTGCCAAGGTTCGAACGCATACGTCTTCGCCGCCTGATCTAAGGGTTGTCGTTTAGCATCAACTTTATCGCCTGCGTGCCGCGCAGAGCATGCGCCCTGAGCATGCCGATACTGAATCGAAGACTTACGCGGAAACCACCTTCCGCCTCCGCCCACGTAGGAACACCGTGACGATGATAGTGATATTCAGGACGTTCCAACCAATGCCATTCACAAAGGCCAATTCGTAGGACCCGGTCACGTCATAAATCCAGCCCGACATCCAGCCGCCCAACGCCATGCCGAGGATCGTCATCATCATGACGAACCCGACCCGTGCACCAGCCTCTTTCGCTGGCATGTATTCGCGAACAACAAGCGCATAGCTGGGCACGATACCGCCTTGCACCAGTCCAAAGGCGAGGCTGATCAGGTAAAGCGGGACAAGCCCGTCATATGGCAGGAACAGAAATAGCGCCAAGCATTGCAGGATCGCACCCACAAGCAGCGTCATGACGCCGCCAATCTTGTCTGCGACAAGGCCGGAGATGATCCGGCTTACGACCCCGCCGAGCAGCATCAGAGACAGCATCTCGGCCCCCGCCACTGGCCCGTATCCCAGACCCACGCAATACGCGACGATGTGAACCTGTGGCATGGACATGGCCACGCAGCACCCGATGCCCGCGAGACCCAGCAGATACATCAGCGCGCGGGGCGAAAATCCCGCGTTGCGTGCATTGAGCGAGGCGGTCGTCTCGGCCACTTGCATCGCCTCTTCGGGCACCTTTCGCCGAAGTAGCAGCGCAAGTGGGATCACCACACCAAGGGTCATGGCAGCAAGGATCAGGTAAACGGTTCGCCATCCGTCCTCCGCCAACACGCCGGTCAAAAGCGTGGGCCATATCGCACCGGAAAGATAGTTCCCGCTTGCCGCCAGCGCCACGGCAATTCCGCGACGCCTGAGAAACCAGTGCGAGATATCGGCAATCAGCGGACCAAATCCAACAGCGGTTCCCACGCCAAGCATCAGATGCGCGAGCAAGAGCAGGGGGAGCCCGCCCGAAACAACCGCCGCGCCATAGGCAAGTGCGGAGAACACCGCCGCGCCCGTTAAAGCCAGCGTTACCCCGTAGCGGTCGACAATCCGCCCGATCAGGAGATTGCCGACAGCAAAGCCGATCATGGTCATCGTATAGGGCAGAGAGGCGCTGGCGCGGCTCAGCCCCATCTCGGCCTCGATGGCCGGTAAAACCACGATCACCGCCCACATCCCGACATTCGCAACCGCGGCGATGGCGAGTGTGATCGCCAGCCGCAGCCACGAATAGCCGCTGTCGTGGACGGCGTGGCGGGTCATGCCGCCACGATGTTGGCCTCGGGGCCGTAGGGGAAGCCAGTGATGTTCTCGGCCCCCGTGTCGCCCACGACCAGAATATCGTGTTCGCGATAGCCTCCTGCGCCGGGTGTGCCCTCAGGAATCCAGAGCATGGGTTCGATGGAGACGACCATGTTGGGCTCAAGTACTGTGTCGATATCCTCGCGAAGCTCCAACCCTGCCTCGCGGCCGTAGTAGTGGCTGAGCACGCCGAAGGAGTGTCCGTATCCGAAGGACCGGTACTGCAGCAATCCTTCATCCGCGAAGAAGCGGTTGATCTCGTCGCAGATGCCCGAGCAGGTCGCGCCCGGTTTGATGAGGCTCAGGCCAAGCTCATGCGCGGCGACGTTAGCCTTCCAGATGCGCAGGGAGTCCGCGTCCGGTTCCCCCAAAAACAGCGTGCGTTCCAGCGCGGTGTAGTAGCCCGAGATCATTGGAAACGTGTTCATGCTGAGGATATCGCCAGGCTGAAGCTGACGCATGGTGACGGG
>Ga0064014_10096_pt1 | contig 38528 bp, 41 predicted proteins | sample CrowatWCoCulture_2_FD_61584 | JGI IMG/M metagenome (GOLD analysis project Ga0064014, IMG submission 61584) | Marine cyanobacteria communities from the University of California, Santa Cruz, USA, analyzing cyanobacterial DNA methylation -... | ecosystem: Host-associated > Microbial > Bacteria >...
ATGATGTGGAACTATATGCGGTTCGACTTTGGTGAGAGCTATTTCCGGTCAATCAGCGTGGTTGATCTGGTCATCGAGAAGATGCCGGTGTCGATCACGCTTGGCCTGTGGTCGACGCTGATTGCGTACCTCGTCTCAATCCCGTTGGGGATCCGTAAGGCCGTTCGTGACGGATCGACCTTTGATACATGGACCTCCGGACTGATCATCGTGGCGTATGCGATCCCGGGCTTTCTGTTTGCGATCCTTTTGCTCGTTTTGTTCGCCGGTGGGTCATACTTCCAGGTCTTCCCATTGCGTGGTCTGACGTCGGAAAACTTCGATCAGCTTTCGTTCTTTGGAAAGATCGCCGACTACTTCTGGCACATCACTTTGCCGGTTCTGGCCTCGACCATCGGGGCGTTTGCCACGCTCACCTTGCTGACGAAGAACAGCTTTCTCGACGAGATCAAGAAGCAGTACGTGATCACGGCCAAGGCCAAGGGGTTGAGCGAAAGCCGCATCCTTTATGGTCACGTGTTCCGCAACGCCATGCTGATCGTGATTGCCGGGTTTCCGGCAGTGTTTATCGGCGTATTCTTTGGTGGGTCCCTGATTATCGAGACGATCTTTTCGCTCGACGGCTTGGGGCGGCTTGGGTTCGAGGCCGCCGTCGCGCGCGATTACCCGGTCATCTTTGGCACGCTGTTCTTCTTCGGTCTTGTCGGTTTGGTCGTCGGTATCCTCAGTGATCTGATGTACGTCTTTATCGATCCGCGCATCGACTTTGAGACGCGGGAGAACTGAGATGGCGGTTGCAGAGCCTCTTCCCGAACGTCAGGACCCGCAGCCCGCAGAGCTTCCGCAGCCCCGAAAGGGGCGGTTTACGTTGTCGCCGTTGAACCAGCGCCGCTGGCGAAATTTTCGCCGGAATTCGCGCGCCTACTGGTCGCTTTGGATTTTCGCCATCATCTTTGGCATCACGCTGTTTGCTGAATTCATCGCCAACGACAAACCTTTGCTGGTGAGCTATCGCGGCGAATTACACGTGCCGATTTTTCAATTCTATCCAGAGACCCGGTTCGGCGGAGATTTCCGGACCGAGGCGGTTTACGGCGATATCGAAGTCCAGTGCCTGATCATCTCAGGCGGGTTGGAAAGCTGCTTCGACGACCCTGAGGGTGTCATCGAGCAGGCCGCAACGGGGATCGTGGACGGAGAAGAGATCGCGAAGGGTTGGATGCTTTGGCCGCTGATCCCTTACAGCTTTAACACCATCGTCGACAAACCAGGCGTCGCCCCGGGACCTCCGGATGCCCAAAACTGGCTGGGGACCGATGATACATCGCGCGACGTGATGGCGCGGGTGATCTATGGCTTCCGGCTTTCGGTATTGTTCACCATCATCGTGACCTCGATCGCGAGCGTGATCGGGATCGTTGCAGGGGCGGTGCAGGGGTATTTCGGGGGCTGGATCGACCTGTTCTTCCAGCGGTTCATCGAAATCTGGGTGAGCACGCCGTCGCTTTACATCATCATCATCATGTTCGCGATTTTGGGGCGAAGTTTCTGGTTGCTGGTCTTCCTGACGGCTCTTTTCGGGTGGCCGGCCCTGGTGGGTGTGGTTCGAGCCGAGTTCCTGCGCGCGCGCAACTTTGAATATGTTCGCGCGGCCAAAGCCTTGGGCGTGTCGAACTGGACGATCATGTTCCGCCATATGTTGCCAAATGCGATGGTCGCGACGCTGACGATGCTGCCCTTCATCATCACGGGGACGATCGCAACGCTCGCGTCACTTGATTTTCTGGGTTTCGGGTTGCCGTCCTCGGCGCCGTCGCTAGGCGAATTGACCTTGCAGGCCAAGCAGAACCTGCAGGCCCCGTGGTTGGCCTTCACCGCCTTTTTCACCTTCGCGATCATGCTGTCGCTTCTGGTCTTCATCTTCGAAGGCATCCGCGACGCCTTTGACCCAAGGAAAACCTTCCAATGACGTCGCCAGTTCTTTCCGTATCTGATCTGCGCGTCCGGTTTCGTCAGGACGGGCGTGAAACAGACGCCGTGCGCGGTGTATCGTTCGAGGTGGGCAAGGGCGAAACGGTTGCGCTGGTGGGCGAAAGCGGCAGTGGAAAATCGGTAACGGCACTGTCCACAGTGGCGCTTCTGGCGGACAACGCGACGGTCACGGGTTCGGTGACCTATGGCGGAGAAGAGATGGTCGGCGCGGATGAGTCGCGGCTGCGCGACGTCCGTGGCAATGACATCAGCTTTATCTTCCAAGAGCCGATGACCTCGCTCAATCCGCTTCACACGTTGGAAAAGCAATTGGGGGAAAGTCTGGCCTTGCACCAAGGCTTGGTCGGGCAGGCGGCGCGTGACCGGATCATCGAATTGTTGATCAAGGTCGGTATCCCTGATCCAGAGACCCGGCTTCAAAGCTATCCGCACCAGCTGTCTGGCGGTCAGCGGCAGCGGGTGATGATCGCAATGGCCTTGGCCAATGGGCCCGAGCTTTTGATTGCCGACGAACCCACGACAGCGCTTGATGTGACCATTCAGGCGCAGATCCTTGATCTGCTGGCAGATCTCAAACGGTCTGAGGGGATGAGCATGCTGTTCATCACTCACGACCTTGGCATCGTTCGTCGGTTTGCCGACCGGGTCTGCGTGATGAAAGACGGCGAGATCGTTGAGGCCGGATCGACCGAGGAAATCTTTTCCAACCCTCAGCATGCCTATACCCAAATGCTGCTGTCCGCGGAAAGTACGGGCCGCCCCGATCCGATCCCGGACGGCGCGCCCGTCATTGCTGAAACCGACGCGCTGCGTATTTGGTTCCCGATCCAGCGTGGTCTGTTGAAGCGCACCGTGGGGCATATCAAAGCCGTCAATGCCGCGAGCCTCAGCGTGCGCGCGGGTGAGACGGTGGGGATCGTTGGGGAAAGCGGTTCGGGGAAGACGACGCTCGCCTTGGCCATCATGCGCCTGATCTCTTCCGAGGGCCCCGCGATCTTTATGGGGCAGAATATCCAAGGGTTGCGCTCGGGCCAGATGCGTCCGTTGCGCCGTGAAATGCAGATTGTGTTTCAAGATCCTTTTGGGTCACTCAGCCCACGCATGACGGTGGAAGAGATTATTGCCGAAGGGCTTGAGGTGCATGGCACCGAACCGGGCGTAGATCCGCGGTCTCTCGTGGCCGAGATCATGACCGAGGTTGGGTTGGACCCGGCCACCATGCATCGCTATCCCCACGAGTTCTCAGGCGGACAGCGCCAGCGGATCGCGATCGCCCGTGCGATCATTCTGCGCCCAAAGCTCATCGTTCTGGACGAGCCGACGTCTGCGTTGGACATGACAGTGCAGGTTCAGATTGTTGAACTTTTGCGCGCACTCCAACGCAAATACCAACTGGCCTATCTCTTCATCAGCCACGATTTGCGGGTCGTGCGTGCGTTGTCCCATAGGGTGATGGTGATGAAGCAAGGTGACGTCGTTGAAAGCGGAACTGTTGATCGCATCTTTGACGCGCCCCAATCCGACTATACGCGTGCGTTGATGGCAGCCGCCTTTGCCGATGACCGCGTTGCCTGAACTTCATTGGTCCTGAAATACCTCCGGGGGAGCGCGCCGAAGGCGCGCGGGGGCAGAGCCCCCATGTCCCGAACGGTACTTAGACTTTAGCCGGGCCCAACTGGTTGGCAGCTTACGTTGCGCGCCGCAAGGCGACGACAGGCCAGTGCGGCTTCTTCCTCAGAGAACCCGACGAAGTTGGCGTCAAAGCTCCCGTTGCGGGGCACCACCTTTCGCAGGGCTTCGTCGAGCGTTGCCAATTCAACAAGCGCGGTTTGTAACAAAATCCGCTCCGCCTGATAACGGCTGCCATAGCTGCCGACATTGATTGACCAATGTCGTCCGCCGGATGTGGACATACGCGTCACAATCTCCGGACCATCGGCCCGCGTATCTGTCGGGGCGGAGGCAAGGATGACCTTGTTTGGACGTGGTCGGGGCGCTGCGGCGACCCGCACTGTGGCGATGGGCTGTGCGCGTATATCCAAGGCGTCTGGCGTGTCCTGCACAGCCGCAACTTCCACCGGTTCCGCGGCAACTTTGGCCAAGGTCTCTTCGATCTCCTCTGCCATCGCGACCAGCACATCCGTGGGCAACGGTATGGCGGGCCGGGCCATGGGGCGCGGGCTGACCGCCACAGCACGCACGACACGCACAGTCTTGGTAATGCTGCCGCCGCCGTTTGGCTGATAGGCTGGGCGCGCGGGTTTGCGGACCGCGACGCGGCTCGGGGCGCGCGAAAAGCCCATATCCAGAAGTTCGGCCACCCGCGCATTCCGGGTCGCGCCGGATTTTCCGCCGAAGACTGTTGCGATGATGCGTTCCTGACCGCGCTCTGCAGAGGCCACGAGGTTGTAGCCTGCGGCGCGCGTATAGCCTGTCTTGATCCCGTCGGCCCCGCGATAGGCGTTCAGCAAGCGGCGATTTGTGTTGTTCACCGTCTTGATCCCCGCATGGGTCGAGCGGCGTGAGAACAGGTTGTAGTACTCTGGATAGTCATAGAACACATGCCGCCCAAGGATCGTCATATCGCGCGCAGTCGATAGGTGCCCTTCCTGGGTCAAGCCATGCGCATTCTCAAAGGTCGTCTTGGTCATTCCCATCGACTTGGCGGTGCGGTTCATACGGCGTGTAAAGGCCGCTTCAGAGCCTGAGATTGCCTCAGCAATGGCTGTCGCAGCATCGTTGCCGGATTTCACCGCGGCTGCGCGCAAGAGATAGCGCAGCTTGATCCGCGACCCCGCTTTGAGCCCAAGCTTTGACGGAGGTTCGGCCGCGGCCTTTTTCGACACGCGCACCATCGTATCAAGTGTGATTTCGCCGTTCTCGACCGCCTCAAAGGCGACATAAAGCGTCATCATCTTGGTCAAAGACGCCGGATGGAGCCGCGTATCGGCGTTGCGCGAATGAAGCACCTCGCCGCTGCGCGCATCCATCACCATGGCCGCATATGGGGCCGCGTGAACGGAATAAGTCGTTAAAGTCAGAAGTACGGCTACGAATCCAAATAGCCGGACGGATCGCTCGATCGGAGTCGCCACGTCGCTTACCTTTTCACTGCCTCGTGCAAGGTCATAAATCGCCCTGCTTCGCGCGAAGAGTAACATGAGAGGCGGCACCGGAAAACAGTTTTGTTTCAATGCCTTCTGGGGTGTGGCGGGAAGGCGCGCCCATATGTTGTGGCTCCAAATCGGTGAACCACTATATGTGCGAATTCTAAAGGGTCGCGATTAATTCGGGCAGGTCCGCCAAGGACGTGATCTGATGAAATCGCTCGGAATTTCCGGGCGTATCCGCGCGTTCGTAGGACCAGGTCAGATCATGCGGAACATGCACGGCATGGGCCCCCGCCTTGAGCGCCGGGAGGATGTCGGATCGTAAAGAGTTACCCACCATGACCGATTGTGACGGCGTCATGCCCGGGCGAGAGAAAGCGTTTTGATAGGTTTGGGGCGTCTTGTCCGAGACGATGTCGACGCCGTCAAAATACTCACCCAGACCGGATTGCGCGAGTTTGCGCTCCTGATCCAGAAGATCGCCCTTGGTGATCAGGATCAGCGTATGGGTCGCGGCCAGAGCCCTTACCGCATCGGCCGCACCCTCAAGAAGGTGAATGGGGTGCTGCAGCATATCCTGACCGGCATCGATCAACTCGCGCACGACCGATCCCGCCACCCTGTTTTCCGTCACATCAAGCGCGGTTTCGATCATCGACAAAACGAAACCTTTGATGCCGAACCCATAATGCCCAAGGTTGCGCATTTCGGCCTCGGTCAGGCGTTCCATCAGGTGATCGGGGTCTGCGTAGTCTGCCAGAAGCGTCACGAATCGTTCTTGCGACAAACGAAAGAACGCCTCGTTTTGCCAAAGCGTATCATCCGCATCGAAGCCAATTGTCGTGATCATTTGCGGTTTTTCCCCAAATCGAGCCGAGAACGGGTGCCCGACCTCTTTTCAGGCGCTTCGTTGCGCTTATATTGTCGCGACAAACCCCTCAAGCTACGAAAACCGGGACCGCGAGAAATGCTCGATCGCCTTGTGATGATGTCGGACAACGACGCCCCCAACGGGCCTGAGGAAGATCTCCTTACCGAGACCAAGACCAAGACTGCCAAGCCGCCGCTCTATAAAGTGATGCTGCTGAACGACGATTACACGCCGATGGAGTTCGTCGTTCACATCCTTGAACGCTTTTTCGGGATGAGCCATTCGCAGGCCTTCGAACTGATGCTGATCGTCCACAAAAAGGGCCTGGCCGTCGTTGGTGTGTTTTCCTTTGAAGTGGCTGAGACCAAAGTCAGTCAGGTGATGGACTTTGCGCGGCGGCACCAGCATCCGTTGCAATGCACCATGGAAAAAGAATAGCGCCCCGCGCCCATCCGAGATGTTTGTCGAACGATTGACCCTCGCGCTGGAAGACGGCGTGACCATCCCAGATGCCGGGCGTATTGCGGTTGTGGACGCGCCTGCGGACGCGTTGGCCCAGTTTTCCAAAGATCGGACGACATTTATTTCGCGACAGCGCACGCTCTACGATGCTTATCAGGCCGCCGGTGTTGACTGCGCCCCAGCGCCGACTGGTGCGTATGCGGCGGCGTTCCTGTGTGTGCCCCGAGCAAAAGACGAAGCCAAGGATATGATCGCACGACTGGCGGCGTCGACGGGTGGCGAGATCGTGGTGGACGGACAAAAGACTCAAGGCATCGATAGCCTTATCAAGGCGCTTCGGTCCCACGGCGATGTTTCGCGGGTGATTTCAAAAGCCCACGGCAAACTTGCCGCTTTGCAGGGGCTTACTTTGGATGACTGGCGCGCCGAGCCGACGTTTGTCGATGGCTTCGTTACGCGGGCAGGTGTGTTTTCTGCGGATGGGATCGACCCCGGATCGAAACTGCTGGCGGAGGCTCTGCCACACCTCAAGGGCCGTGTCGCTGATCTGGGGGCTGGATGGGGGTATCTGGCCGCGTCAGTTTTGAAGAGCCCGGATGTGACAGAAATCGACCTTGTAGACGCGGACGCCGTCGCAATCGAATGTGCGCGGGAAAACGTGACAGACCCACGCGCCGCGTTCCTTTGGGCGGATGCGGTCACGTGGCAAGCAGACGTGGCCTATGACGCCGTGGTGATGAACCCCCCGTTCCATCGGGGCCGCGCTGCAGATCCTGGGCTTGGCCTATCCTTTCTTCAGACCGCAGCAAGGGTATTGAAACGCCGCGGCGTTTTGTGGATGGTCGCAAATCGCCACTTGCCGTATGAAGCGCGGCTGGCAGCCTTGTTTCGTTCGGTTGAAGAAGTTGCGGGTAACGCGTCGTTCAAAATAATCCGGGCCGAGGCACCAAAAACGCCGGGCTCGCGCTGAGGAGAGGTCATGAGCTTTTCGATTGAGGGCAAGACGGCGGTCGTTACTGGGGCCGCGAATGGGGTCGGACTTTCGATTGCGCGCCATTTCGTTGAACGCGGGGCGAACGTGATGTTCGCCGATATGGACGAAGCGCGGCTGGAGGCAGAGCTTGATGGGGCGGACGCCCCCAACGTTGCCTATTTCGCGGGTGATCTGCGCGAGAAACTGACGATTGCGAACCTGCTCTCGGCGACAATTGATGCGTTTGAGCGGGTGGACATTCTGGTCAACGCGAACCGCCAAATGCTGGCCGGGGATCCGCTACAAGCGGCCGAAGATCGGGTGGCGCATCTCTTGGAACAGAACCTGATGACATCGCTGCGGCTGACCCAGAGTTTCGCCAAACGGATGATTGCGCAGGCAGAGGATGAGGACGATGACGGGGCGACGCTTGGATCGATCATCAATATGTCATCCATCGCCGCGCGTCGTACGCAACCGGAGCTATTGGGGTACTCGGTCGCGTCGGCAGCGGTTGAACAATTGACCAGATCGATGGCGGTTGCGCTTGCCCCCCGTCGGATTCGCGTCAACGCAATCGCGCTAGGATCGGTGATGAGCGCGTCGCTGCAGAATGCGATGAAGGAAAACGAAGATTACCGCGAGACCATCATTGAAAACACGCCGCTGTCGCGGATCGCGGCACCGTCGGAATTGGCGGATGTTGCGCAATTCCTGGCCTCGGACGGATCCGGCTTCGTGACAGGTCAAATCATGACGGTGGATGGTGGACGCACGCTTGTCGATCCGGTTGACGTCCCGGCACACTAACCCGCGAACTGGGCCTGACACGCAGCGAGCTGTGTCCGAGTTCTGGCTTCGACTGCGCCGCGCTGTTGTTGGAGACCGTCCAGTTTAGCCTGTTCCTGTGCCACGTTGATTGCAACGGGCGTGCGTTGGATGCGGGTTGAATTGTTCGAGCAGAAGCTGACCCCGGCATTGTAGCCATAGTTCCCAAAGCACCAGTTGAAGCTGGGAACCGTCACCACATCTTCGCGAATGGCATAGCCGCGTTGAAGGTTTTGGGTCGTCTCAACGATAAGGCTGTCGATAACCTGAAGGTCGCGGGTTGCGTTGCTGACGCATTGCTGCTGTGGCGTGGCGCAGGCGGCCAAGCCCATTAGGCCGAGAATCAAAAGTGCCGGTTTCATGCGCCGAGTGTAGCCGTAGCAAAGGCAAAGGCGAAGAGTGAACGATGCGAAATCAGTGGGTTGGCATTGTGCGTCAGGCAAGGTTTACTGCGCAGTGAAAATTGGAGTGAACAGTTTGTCCGATACCATGGATCAGGAAAAACAGGCCGCATCGCAGTGGTTTCGCCAGTTGCGTGATCAGATTGTCGCGGCATTTGAAGGCTTGGAAGACAGCCAGGTTACCGGCCCTTTTTCCGGTGAGGAACCGGGCAGATTTGAAGTGACCGAGACCAAGCGCACATCCGAGGATGGAAGCGACGCAGGTGGCGGATTGATGAGCGTCATGCGCGGCGGGCGTGTCTTCGAAAAGGTGGGCGTCAACGTTTCGACCGTCTACGGAACACTGGGCGAACGGGCGCAGGCAGCGATGGCGGCGCGCAAAGGTATTCCCGGAATGAAAGATGACCCGCGCTTTTGGGCCAGCGGCATTAGCCTTGTTGCGCATATGCAAAACCCGCACGCGGCTGCCGTCCACATGAACACGCGGATGTTCTGGACGCCGCACGCATGGTGGTTTGGCGGGGGGTCGGATCTTAACCCTTGCATCGAGTACGACGAGGACACGCAGCACTTTCACGAGACGCTGAAGGAGCATTGCGACCGGCACAACGCCGAATACTATCCACGCTACAAGGCTTGGGCGGACGAGTATTTCTATGTACCGCATCGAGGGCGCGCGCGGGGTGTCGGCGGCATCTTTTATGATGACCACAACACCGGCAACTGGGCCGCAGATTTTGCGTTTACACAGGATGTGGGGTCAGCATTCCTGCCCGCGTTTTTGCCGGTGACCGAGCGGCGCCGCGACACGGCGTGGACAGATGCCGACAAGGATACACAGCTTGTCCATCGCGGGCTCTATGCGGAATACAACCTCGTTTACGACCGTGGCACAAAGTTCGGTCTGGAAACCGGCCACGATGCAAACGCTGTGTTGATGAGCCTGCCGCCGCTGGCCAAGTGGATCTGACGCTTATTCTCCCGGTGCAGTAAGGAAGTTTGCTTCGTCTGCACCGCGGAATGCGTTCCCGCCGCGCAACACGGAAGGTGCGTCGCCTGAACCGCTGGCATTGTCGTCACCCGAAAGCGCGCCGGAAACCCGCGCGAACAGGCCGGCGCGTTCTGCCGCCTCTTCCGGATTGGCGGCGCTCACATTGCCGAGGATCGAATTGTCGACACCCGCCGCGCGTGGCCCGACCCAAGCAAGGTAAGCAACCGCAGCAATCCGTGCCGTATCCGGCTTATCCTCGACGTCAAATGCGGAAAACTCAATCTTCTCAATCACGCAGTTTCCACGCTCTTCGCGCAGCGAGTTGCAGGCCGTCATTGCGTCAGAGTACATCAGCGCCTTGATTTCCTGGACTTTGTCTTGCGAAATTTCGGTCATCAGCTGATCGCGGGAAAGACCAACCGTCACGCGGTAGAGGTCGGTCGCGCCCTCTTCCGGGAAGGTGCCCAGATCATGGTCGGGGCGATATGCCAACGCCGACGTCAGTCGGAACGAGCCATCGCGACGCTGATCCACATCCACCTTGGCCGACACACAACCGGTGGCGAATGTTTCGAGGATCAGAGGGCAGTTTCTCTCCATTTCGTACAAAGGTGCGCGCGCTTCGATAAACATCTTGTGGAACTCGGGCGCAGGCGGCTCTTCGCCCTCGGCCAATACGTCGGTGATCGCGATATCGCTGACGAACGTCACGGCGCGATTGCGGTTCAGTTCTGTTGGATGGAAGAGGGACGAGATCTTTCGGCCTTCACGTATGTCACCGAAGAGGCTGTCGGCCCGCTGCCCGATCGAGGCGATGGAGGAGGGTACCACGGTCTCGCCATCAATCGCCTGTTCGAATGCTGCCTGTCGTCCAAGCGCGACGAGGTTAATGTAAAGAAGTGGACCACCGATGACGACGGCGCCCAGCAGGCTCATGATCAGTCTAGCGCTCATTGGTCACGCTCCATCGGGGCTGGGGTGAGTCGGGCGATATCGCCGCCAGAAGCGCGGGCTGCCAGTTCCAGTTGGGCGGTCTGCTCTTCTGCACGCGCCGCGGCTCCGGCGGTGAAAAAGAAGTTATCCGATGGAGTGTAGAACACGGTGCGGTCGGTGATCGGTTGATAGGCCATGCCCGTGCCAGCCTCAGACTGCGGCACGGCGCCGATCAGCAGGTTTGACACTGTCCACGCTCCAACAGCTCCGACTTCGGACGGTTGGCCAAACTGGTCTTCGAACCAGGCATTGTATGTCTGGTAACGGCGGATTGCGCGGGTTTCGTACGTGCTGTCTGACACACCATGCACGATTAGGCCCCAATGCCCAGCCGGGGCACGTGACGGGGCCGGCGCGCAGGTCTCACCGACTTCGAGCGCCGTGATCTGATCGGATGTGATCCCTTTAGGTGGGACAACTGTCTGGCCGGGATCGCCGATCATGACAATCTGTGCGATTTCGAGGTTGGGTGACGTTTGGAGGTTCCAAACCACAGGCTCGACACCAGACTGCAGCACAAAATAAAGCGGTCCCGCGGCTTCGGTCACGGCGACATTGACCATGCCCGTGGACGGACCTGGATCCGGCGCGTCGTCGACATAGCTGCTGCGCAGTGTCACCTGGCCGATCCAATCGCCCACAAGCTGGGCCATTCGGGTATTCGAATACTGTTTGAACGGGCTGGCGAGGTCGGCTTGGCCGACATGCAAATTCACAAGCTGCGCGCCCTCGGGAACCGGTGGCAAAGTGCACTCAGCCGAGACCGATAGCTGTTCCGCCGTTTGCGGCACGGCATAGTCGGCCTTGGGCAGTCCGGTCAGAACCTCATGCGCAAAATGCAGGGTGCCGGTATCCGAGATCATGGCCGGATGACGGATGTCGTATCCGTAGGATTCGGTACGTACGGCCTCTTGCGGTGTCTTGAAGTTTGAGTTGCTGGCTGTCGACAGGGAACCGCTGAAAAGACCCCCAAGTGCCGAAGGCGTCCGAATGGCCAGTTTGGGTGCCGAGCTTTCGGCCTGTGTAGCGACTTCTTTCTGAGGTGCGGCCGAAAAATCGCCGTTGAAGAACATCGCGCCTCCGGCCACGACCAGACCGCCCACCAGAAGGCCTCCGAGAAGAATATTAGGGTTCATGTGCCACCTGCACCTGCTGCTCAATGCTTCAGGTGTGCCGTGCCGTTGCGGCAATTTCGTGGCACTTGTCGGGTAATTCCCGTGCGTCAGCGGGGCGTGCGGACCGTGTCGATCATCAACTGAACATTCTCGGGATCGGCGTCAGGCGTGATACCGTGGCCCAGGTTAAAGATGTGCGGCCCACCGGAAAGTGCATCGACGATGCTGCGCGTTTCACGAACCAGATCTTCACCGCCAGTGACCATGTGACGCGACGCAAGGTTGCCTTGCACACACCCATCGATCTGTACGTTTTCGGCAATCCATGCTGCATCGACCGCATCGTCAGTCGCGACACAGTCTGCGCCCGTTGACTTGGCAAATCCCGCGTAGCGTTCGTTGGCGCCACGCGGAAACGCGATGACGGGGACATCGGGGTGTTTTGCTTTCAAAGCAGCAATGATGCGTTCTGCAGGGGCACGGCAGTAATCATCAAAATCCTGTCCCACCAGTGATCCTGCCCAACTGTCAAAGAGCTTGACCACCTCTGCGCCTGCATCGATCTGGGCTGAGAGGTAGACAATCGTTGCCTCCGTCAATCGGTCTAAAACGGCCTCGAAAAGAGCGCGATTTTCGGACTTGAGTGCGTGTGCTGGGCCTTGGTCCGGTGTGCCGCGCCCGGCAATCATGTACGTGGCAACAGTCCAGGGCGCACCGGCAAAGCCGATCAGTGTTGTCTCGCTCGGCAATTCCCGCGACAGGATGCGCACCGTTTCATAGACCGGGGCAAGGTGGTCATGGATGTCGTCAGGCCCTTTGATCTTGGCAAAGTCTTCCTCGGTTGTGATCGTCGACAGGCGCGGGCCCTCACCCGTCACGAACCACAGGTCTGCGCCAAGGGCATCGGGGACCAGCAGAATATCGGCAAACAGAATGGCCGCATCAAAGCCGTAGCGGCGGATAGGTTGCAGCGTGACCTCGGCTGCGAGTTCCGAGTTGTAGCACAACGACAAGAAGTCGCCCGCCTGCGCGCGCGTGGCGCGATATTCGGGCAGGTACCGCCCGGCTTGCCGCATCATCCAAATCGGGGGGACTGGCAAGGTTTCTCCGGCAAGTGCGCGGAGGAGAAGTTTATCTGTCACAATATCAACCCTTTGCAGCCTGCGATGTCACGTCGCACGGCGTCGCAACCGTCGCCAAGACGGGAATGGTTGTCAACCCAGCCTTACATCCTTAGACGTGACATATGGCATTTGAAGACCCCACTCCGACCGCGCCGTTTCGTATCGGCACACGTGGCTCACCTTTGGCGCTGGCACAAGCCCATGAAACGCGCCGACGATTAAGCACGGCCTTTGATCTGCCGGAGGACGCGTTCGAGATTGTGGTGATCAAAACCACTGGTGATCGTGTGCTTGACCGCCCGCTCAAGGAGCTGGGTGGCAAAGGGCTTTTCACGCGTGAGATCGAGGACGATCTGCTGGCAGGCAAGATCGACATCGCCGTTCATTCGATGAAGGATATGCCTGTCGATCAACCCGGTGGTCTGCTTCTTGAAACATATTTGCCGCGCGAGGACGTCCGGGACGGCTTTGTGGCCAACGGACCCAAGGGGCTGGCGGATCTGGCCGCCGGGGCGCTTGTCGGCACCTCGTCGCTGCGCCGGAAAGCACAGGTTTTGAACCGCCGCCCAGATCTGAAGGTTGTAGAGTTCCGGGGCAACGTCCAGACACGGTTGAAGAAACTCGAAGATGGTGTGGCCGAGTGTACGTTTCTTGCGATGGCGGGACTGAACCGGTTGGGAATGTCCGACATCGTCAGCGGGGCGGTAGACGCTGACGACATGCTTCCAGCCGTCGCGCAAGGTGCCATCGGCATTGAACGGCGCGCGGATGACGCGCGCGCGGCCGAGATGTTGGAGGCGATTCACGACACTCCGACTGGTCAACGGCTTGCATCGGAGCGCGCGTTTCTGGCCGCACTGGACGGGTCTTGTGAAACTCCAATTGCTGGGTTGGCGGAACTTGATGGCGGATCGCTGCGCCTGCGTGGCGAAATTCTCCGCACAGACGGTTCTGAGGCCCTCGCAGACGAAGTAACCGGCGCAATCGAAGACGGAGCTGAGATGGGGGCGTCGTTGGCCCGGTCGCTTTTGGCGCGGGCGGGTGACGGGTTCTTTGATTGGCGTTAGATCGCTGGGCTGTGACCAGATTCCGACACGACGTATGCGTCGATGTACTGTGCGATCAGCCTCACCGCTTCAAACGCCTCTCGCCTGATCTGAATTGTTGAGCCGGACCGCGCGGTCATTTCGGGAAACCTCCGCTCGATTCCGTCAAAAAGCCGCTCGATACGCTCAGGCGTTGACTGCGTGCGCTCGGCGAGACGTTCAAAATTAACCTCGAAGTCGCACATCAGGCTTTCAATAACTGCGGCCCGAACAATGTCTTCGCCGCTGAACTGATGGCCGCGCAGCGTGGCAAGCCGGCCTTCGTCCACCGACGCGCGATAGACTGAGGTTGCTGCGGCATTCTGGGCATATCCTTGAGGAAACCGCGAGATCGCCGAGGCACCAAGCCCCAACAGAACCGGGTACAAATCGTCCGTGTACCCTTGGAAGTTGCGCCGCAGCCGTCCGGTTTGAGCGGCAAGGGCCAGCCCGTCGTGTTTTTTCGCGAAGTGATCAATTCCAATCTCTTCATAATTGTCCCAGATGAACAGCTTGCGCGCCGTTTCGGCGAGAACCATGCGCTCTTCTGGTTTGGGCAACGATTCGGTTGGGATCATCGACTGTCGGCGGGCCATCCACGGCACGTGCGCATAGCCATATAGGGCGACCCGGTCTGGTGACAGTGACAGAACCTTTTGCACACTTTCCGAGATGCGCTCAGGTGTCTGATCGGGCAGGCCGTAAAGTATATCGACGTTGAGCGAAGGAATTCCGCGCGCGCGCAACCCGTCGATCGCGTCGCGGGTCAGGTCAAAGCTTTGCGGGCGCCCGATCGTCTTTTGGATCGAGGGGTTAAAGTCCTGAACGCCAACGCTCGCGCGGTTCATACCGTTCGCCACCAGCGCGTCCATGCGTTCGTCATCGATCTCGTTTGGGTCAATCTCAACCGAAAATTCGTAGTCGTCCGAGAAAGGCAGCGTGTTCGTGATGTTATGAACAAGCTGTTCGATCATGTCGCGCGTAAGGAGCGTGGGCGTACCGCCGCCCCAATGCAGGCGACCCAGTGAGACGCCTTTAGGCAACATGCCCTTGATCAGTTCGATTTCGCGGTAAACAGAACCAAGATAGGCGGCGACCGGTCGGCTGGACGGTGTCCCCTGCGTCCGGCAAGCGCAAAACCAGCACAACCGCTTGCAGAAGGGGATGTGGATATACATCGAGACGGCACTGCCGGGCGGAATGTCGGCAAGCCAGCTTTCCATATTGGTCGCGTCAACGTCTGACGTGAAGTGGTCTGCGGATGGGTAACTGGTGTATCGAGGCACGCGTGCGTCGAAGAGGCCCATCCGCCGGAGTTGCGCAATCCTATCCATGCCGATTAAACTAAAAGGAGAACAGGGAACAAACCTTGATCCTGATCAAGGGTGGAGAAACGTCGTGGGAGACCAACAGCCAATTGTTGATCTAAAGTCATGCGCGGAATGCCCAATCCGGCACAAGGCCGTTTGCGCCCGCTGCGAACCCCACGAACTTGCCGATCTTGAACGTATGAAGAGCTATCGCAGCTACCGACCCGGAGAAGCGATTGTTTGGGCCGGCGACGACATGGAGTTTGTGGCTTCGGTTGTGACGGGCGTGGCAACGCTTAGCCAGACCATGGAGGATGGCCGGACTCAGATGGTCGGCCTTCTCTTGCCGTCAGATTCATAGGGCGTCCGGGGCGCGAAAAGGCAAAGTATGATGTCACTGCAGTGTCCGATGTGACCTTGTGCTGTTTCCGAAAGCGTCCGTTCGAAGGTTTGATCGCGAGTACGCCCGCCGTAAGTCAGCGGCTTTTGGAAATGGCGCTTGATGAATTGGACGCGGCACGGGAATGGATGCTGTTGCTAGGGCGAAAAACGGCCCGCGAAAAGATCGCCAGCCTGATTGCAATCATCGCGCGCCGCAGCGAGGCGGTTAAGTCGCCCGAGGCGCGTGACACTGCGCTCGAGGTTGATCTTCCGCTCACCCGCGAAACGATGGCGGATTACCTTGGACTAACGCTTGAAACGGTCAGCCGCCAGATCTCAGGTCTCAAGCGCGATGGCGTTATTCAGCTTAATGGGAAGCGGCACGTGATCATCCCTGATCTTGACGCGCTGCTTGCCGAAACCGGCGATGATTCAGACGGCGGTTTTCTGTCCTGATCAGGTTTGCCTGATCTCCTTTCAAATCATTGACATGGATCAAGGCCCGCGCGGGTGAATCGCGCGAGGAATAGGTCAATGTCGGTCCGGCGGGGCTTTCGTGCTGCGCCGGGTGCGAGGTGAAGGGAACAAAAATATGTGGGACTACCTCAAGTTGGTGCTCCTCGGGCTGGTCGCCGTGTTTGCCGCAGTTGCGGCGAACTATGCCCGGGACGTGGCCTATATGGTGCACGCTCTAATCATCATGGCCGTGGCGGCCGGGATGTTCGTCTGGGTGCTTCGGCGGACCGATGAATACGAACTGCCGAAAGAGCGAAGTCTCTCATATATGGACGACGTCATTCGGGCCGGGGTAATCGCAACCGCCTTTTGGGGCGTCGTTGGCTTTTTGGTCGGCGTCTATATTGCGTTCCAATTGGCCTTTCCGGTGCTCAACCTCGAATGGGCGCAACCCTACGCAAACTTCGGACGGCTAAGACCGCTGCACACATCGGCGGTGATTTTCGCATTTGGGGGCAACGCGCTGCTCTGCACGTCGTTCTACGTGGTGCAGCGGACAAGCGCGGTGCGGCTTTGGGGCGGCAACCTCGCCTGGTTCGTGTTCTGGGGCTATCAGCTGTTCATCGTATTGGCGGCTACCGGCTATCTCCTGGGCGGGACGCAGTCCAAGGAATACGCGGAGCCAGAGTGGTACGTGGACCTGTGGCTGACCATCGTTTGGGTCGCCTATCTTACCGTCTATCTCGGCACGATCCTGAATCGGAAAGAAAAGCACATCTATGTGGCGAACTGGTTCTTCCTGAGCTTCATCGTCACCGTTGCTATGCTGCATGTGGTGAACAATCTTGCCGTGCCGGTGTCGATCTTCGGCTCCCGCTCGGTTCAGGTGTTTGCCGGTGTGCAGGACGCCATGACCCAATGGTGGTATGGCCACAACGCGGTGGGCTTCTTCCTGACCGCAGGTTTCCTGGGCATGATGTATTACTTCATCCCCAAACAGGCAGAGCGACCGGTCTACAGCTATAAGCTGTCGATCATCCACTTCTGGGCACTGATCTTTCTCTACATCTGGGCCGGACCTCATCACCTGCACTACACGGCGCTGCCTGACTGGGCATCGACGCTGGGCATGGTGTTTTCGGTCATTCTGTGGATGCCGTCCTGGGGTGGCATGATCAACGGTCTGATGACGCTTTCAGGCGCATGGGACAAGCTGCGCACTGACCCGATCATTCGGATGATGGTGGTGAGCCTTGGGTTCTACGGCATGTCGACCTTTGAGGGTCCGATGATGTCGATCCGGGCGGTGAATGCGCTGAGCCACTATACCGACTGGACTATTGGCCACGTGCACTCTGGCGCGCTGGGCTGGAATGGGATGATCACCTTTGGGTGTCTCTACTTCCTGACCCCACGCCTGTGGCAGCGGCAGGGGCTTTACAGCCTGTCGCTCGTCAACTGGCACTTCTGGCTGGCGACCATCGGCATCGTGCTCTACGCGGCGTCGATGTGGGTCACCGGTATCATGGAGGGCCTGATGTGGCGCGAAGTCGACGCGCAAGGGTTCCTCGTGAACTCCTTCGCGGACACCGTTGCGGCCAAATTCCCGATGTATGTCGTGCGGGCTTTGGGCGGGGTTCTGTACCTCACCGGTGCGATCATCATGTGCTATAACCTCTGGATGACCGTTCGCGCGGCACCGGCCAAAGACGCCGCTGCCCCCGCGATGGCTCCGGCAGAATAAGGGGACCGGAGACATGGCAATTCTTGACAAGCACAAGATCCTAGAGACGAACGCGACCCTTCTGCTGGTATTCAGCCTTCTGGTCGTGACCGTTGGTGGCATCGTGGAAATCGCGCCCCTGTTCTACCTTGAGAACACGATCGAGGAGGTGGATGGCGTCAGGCCATACTCACCACTCGAACTGCAAGGGCGCGAGGTTTACATCCGCGAAGGCTGCTATGTGTGCCACAGCCAGATGATCCGCCCCTTCCGGGACGAGCATATGCGCTATGGCCATTACTCGCTGGCAGCGGAATCGATGTATGACCGTCCGTTTCAGTGGGGGTCAAAGCGGACGGGTCCTGACCTTGCGCGCGTCGGCGGAAAGTATTCGGACGCCTGGCATGTGCAGCACTTCATTGAGCCACAATCAGTCGTGCCGGAATCAATCATGCCGAAATATGCGTTCCTCAAGGACAACATCATCACGGCAGACAGCATTCACATTCAAGATCTGATGGAAACGCACCGACTGGTTGGCGTTCCCTACACCGATGAAATGATCGCGAATGCAGCGCTCGATTTCCGCAATCAGGCGGACTTTGACAGCGATTGGGATGCAACCGTGGAACGTTATCCCGGGGCTCAGGTTCGGAACTTTGACCTCGAGCCTGGGATTTCCGAAATGGACGCCCTGATCGCCTATATGCAGATGCTCGGTACGCTGGTCGATTTCTCTGACTTCGAACAGACGCCCGACGGCTGGCAGCGCTGAGGAGGGAAAGATGGATACCTATACCTTCCTCCGCCAGTTCGCCGACAGTTGGATGCTCTTGGGACTGTTCGGGTTTTTCCTGTTCGCAGTTCTGCGTGTGTGCCTGCCGTCAACCAATGCCGCGCATCGCGACAGCAAAGAAATCCCGTTTCGGCACGAAGACGCACCTGCGCCTGAATTTGACGACGCGACCCCAGAGGAGGCGCGATAATGAGCAGCGACGACAAAAAGAGTGAGCTTGGTCATGGCACAACGGGCCATAGCTGGGACGGGATCGAAGAGTGGAACAACCCGCTGCCGCGCTGGTGGCTGTGGACCTTCTACGTCACGATTATCTGGGGTGTGCTGTTTACGATCGCGTATCCTGCCTGGCCGCTGATCAGCTCTGCGACAGGCGGCTTTCTGAGCTACTCCACCCGCGCGAACGTGGATGCTGAGATTACTGCGGTTGCCGAGCGCAACGCGCCGCTGAATGAACGGCTGGTTGCGATTGACCTCACAACCATTCGCAATGATGCGGAACTTCATGGGTACGCTGTGAACAAGGGTGCTGCGGTGTTCCGGGCGAACTGTTCGCAGTGTCACGGCGCGGGTGCTGCTGGTGTTCAGGCTTCGGGATATCCAAGCCTTCTGGATGATGCCTGGCTATGGGGCGGTGAGATCGATCAGATCGCCTACACCATCCGGCACGGCATCCGGAACGAGCAAGATCCCGACGCGCATTGGTCTGAAATGCCAGCCTATGGTGACATCTTCACGGACGAAGAGATTTCGCAGGTTGTCCATTACGCGCTGTCACTTTCAGACAGCCCCGAGCATGACCCGGCCCTGGCGTCGGCAGGCGAACAGTTGTGGTTTGACAACTGTGCCGCCTGCCACGGGGACGAGGGGATGGGTATGGCCGATCTGGGGGCGCCCAACCTGACCGACGCGATCTGGCTCTATGGTGGCAGTCTGGAGACTGTGACCGAGACTGTGACACACAGTCGCTTCGGGATCATGCCGGCCTGGGGTCTGCGGTTGACGGATGCCGAGGTGGCAGCAACCGCGGCTTACGTTCACCAGTTGGGTGGCGGTCAGTAAGTATATGATTTCGGGGCTTAAATGCCCTGAATGGCCGATCCGATCGCGGACCCTGTTCGCGCGTTTCCCGCGGTGGGATCGACAGGGCGGCGGTACCTTCGGGTGCCGCCGCTCCAACTTGATACAGGTCAACGCGTGGCAGGTAGGATGCTGCCATATATGATGGTGCGAACAGAGATGACCTCCGGAGCTTTTTGCATGAGCACCTCAGAGCCACCACAGCTCTATGCCGCACGCGAGCCGGTTTTTCCGCGCCGTGTCAGTGGCCGGTTTCGCACTCTGAAATGGTGGATCATGGGCATCACGCTCGGGATCTATTATCTGACACCATGGATCAGGTGGGACCGCGGTCCCAACCTTCCGGATCAGGCGGTGCTAGTCGATCTTGCGAACCGCCGTTTTTACTTCTTCTGGATCGAGATTTGGCCGCACGAATTCTATTTCGTAGCGGGCTTGTTGATCATGGCCGGGCTGGGGTTGTTCCTGTTCACCTCCGCGCTTGGCCGTGTTTGGTGCGGCTATGCCTGCCCTCAGACGGTCTGGACCGACCTCTTCATTCTTGTCGAACGATGGATTGAGGGCGATCGGAACGCCCGTGTGCGCCTTTGGCATGCCAAGTGGGATGCGCGCAAAGTTCGCCTGAGGCTAATGAAGTATCTCTCGTGGGCTGTAATTGGCCTTGCGACAGGCGGGGCGTGGATCTTTTATTTTGCCGATGCGCCCACATTGCTGCGTGATCTTGTGACGCTGAACGCGCGCCCGGTTGCCTACACAACAATGGCGATTCTGACCGCGACCACGATTCTGTTCGGCGGCATCGCGCGCGAGCAGGTATGCATCTACATGTGCCCATGGCCTCGCATCCAAGCCGCCATGATGGACCCTGACACAATCACCATAGGCTATCGCGATTGGCGGGGTGAGCCGCGCGGCAAACACCGCAAAGCCGAAGGTGCAGAGGATCTTGGCGATTGTATCGACTGCAATGCCTGTGTGAACGTCTGCCCGATGGGGATCGACATCCGCAACGGTCAACAGATGGAGTGCATCACCTGCGGGCTTTGCATCGATGCTTGCGACGACATCATGGACAAGGTCGGCAAACCGCGCGGTCTGGTCGGTTATTTCGCCCTGACCGACGAGGTGCGCGAGTGTGGTGGTGAAAAACCCATCCCCGTCTGGCAGCATGTTTTGCGCCCGCGCACCATTCTGTATACCACGCTGTGGTCCGGCGTTGGGGTCGCCTTGGTCTTTGCGCTGTTCATCCGGCCCGAGATCGACATGACGGTCTCGCCCATCCGTAACCCAACCTTTGTGACGATGTCGGACGGCACGATCCGCAACACCTATGACATCCGCTTGCGCAACAAACATGGCGAAGCGCGTCCGTTCAATATCACGCTTTATGGCGATCCGCAGTTGCGGCTTGCGATCGAAGGAACGCCGTATTCAAGTGTCGAAGTGCCACCAGACTCAACGCAGCTTTCGCGGGTCTATGTCATGGCACCGCGTGGGTCGGATGCGGCCATGCTAGACCGGACCGAGATCCGGTTTTGGGTTGAGGACCTGGCAAATGGCGAACGCGTTTCAAAAGATTCCGTCTTTAATGGAGATGCCCGATGAATACTGAAAAGAAGCTAACCGGATGGCATGTTTTTGCGGGATTTGCGGCGGCATTTGGCATCATCATCGTCGTGAATTTCACAATGGCCTATAAATCCGTGTCGACCTTTCCGGGCTTTGAAGTGCGCAATTCCTACGTTGCCAGTCAAAAGTTCGAAGCTGAACGCGACGCAATGCAGGCGCTTGGTTGGACCAGCGACGCGCAGCTTGCGGCAGATGGCGTATCGATCGAACTGAGGGACAAGTCGGGTGCGACTGTGATCTCCGACACGATCGAAGCCAAGATCGGCCGGGCGACACATACAGGCGATGACCGTGATCTTGTTCTGAGCCTCAAGGATGATCGTTACGTCGCAGATGGCGAGTTTGGAACGGGCACATGGACTCTGTTCCTGACGGCCACCGCCGAAGATGGCACGCTCTATCGCCAGCGCTTTGCCTTGGTGCTTAACGAAGAGTCATGACTTTGGTCGACGCCTCTCATCCGGCGGCTTGCCCGGCCTGCGTGGCCGGTGACGCCATGGATTTGGTTTCGGAGACGTCAGAGGCGCGACCGCAGGATATACGTCTGTCGCTTCCAACCATTCATTGCGCGGCCTGTATTTCGGGCGTTGAGCGCGCGCTTTCTGCGACCCCAGGTGTGAATGAAGCGCGGGTCAATCTCACCATGAAGCGCGCGCGCATCGACGCCGTGCCGGGTGTAACCGCCGATAGCCTGATCGAGGTGCTGGCGCGCGCCGGTTACGAGGCGCATGAGCTGGATCCAACAGCTCTCCGCGCGACAGAAGCCGACAAACAGTCTCGCGATCTTCTGATGCGCCTTGGCGTGGCCGGGTTCGCGATGATGAATGTCATGCTGATGTCGGTCGCGGTCTGGTCCGGTGCCACTGAGGCCACGCGGGACCTGTTTCACTGGATTTCGGCGACGATTGCCGTGCCCACGGTGGCCTTCTCGGCGCAACCGTTCTTCAAGAGCGCCTGGAGTGCGCTCCGCGTTGGTCGGTTGAATATGGATGTGCCGATTTCGCTGGCGATTTTGCTGGCAACGGGCATGTCGATTTATGAAACCGCGCAAGGCGGCTCACACGCATATTTCGATGCGGCCTTATCATTGACGTTCTTTTTGCTGGCAGGGCGGTATCTGGACTATCGCACGCGACATACGGCCCGTTCAGCGGCCGAAGAATTGGCCGCGCTTGAAGTGCCGCGTGTGACCGTGTTGCGCGACGGGGTTGAGTTAGAGGTGCCCTTGGCCGACGTTGGCGTCGGTGAGCTGTTGTTGATCCGACCCGGCGCGCGGATGCCCGCCGACGCGCGTGTGGTAACCGGCCACAGCGAGTTGGATTTTTCGCTTTTGAACGGCGAGACCCATCCGGTGGCTGTCGCGCCGGGGGCAGAGGTTTCGGCTGGGGTGATCAACCTCACCGGGCCTTTGGAAGTTGAGATTGTCCGCGCAGCAGAGGACAGCGCGCTGCGCCGCATGGCTGATCTGGTCGCCGTCGCAGAAGAAGCAAAGTCACGCTACACCTCGCTCGCTGACCGCGCGGCGCGTATCTATGCGCCTGTGGTGCATTTGCTGGCGCTTGCCACATTCATCGGCTGGTTCAGCGCAAGCGGAGATTGGCGTCTGGCGATGAACATCGCGGTTGCCACGTTGATCATTACTTGCCCTTGCGCGTTGGGCCTTGCGGTTCCGGCTGTGTCCACTGCGGCCTCCGGGCGGCTTTTTCGCAAAGGAATGCTGATCAAGCATGCCACCGCGCTCGAACGTTTGGCGGAGGTTGAGTGCGTTGTCTTCGACAAGACCGGTACTCTGACCCTTGGCACACCAAAACCCGATGATCTTTCTCACGTCGATGCAACGGATCTGGCGATTGTGCGGACGCTTGCGGCGGCATCGTCGCATCCGCTTTCGACCGCCCTGGCCGAGGCCATTTCTGCGCCTGGTGCGGTTCTGTCGGACCTCCGTGAAGTTCCTGGCTTCGGTGTTGAGGGGTGTTGGGATGGGCGTCTTGTCCGCCTTGGTCGTGCAGAGTGGATTGGTGCAGAGCCGGCCAAGAAAACGGCAACCTACCTAAAGGTTGGGGACGCAGCGCCCCTTACGTTCACATTCACGGACAGTTTGAGGCCCGGTGCGAAAGAAGCCGTCGCTGGCTTCAAAGCGGCTGGGTTTGACGTGATGCTCTTGTCGGGCGACACCGAAGCGGCTGTTCAAAACGTGGCGGCCCAGCTTGATATTCCTGTCGCCCGTTCGGGCTTGCTGCCGCAAGAGAAGGCCGCAGAAATCGCCGCCCTGTCACAGAGCGGCACCAAGACGCTGATGATCGGGGATGGAATTAATGATACGGCGGCGTTGGCTGAAGCGCATGTCTCAATGTCGCCTGCCTCGGCTCTTGATGCGAGCCGCGTGGTGTCAGACATCGTTGTACTAAGCACGTCGTTTGAAAGCTTGCCGGATGCGGTGCGAACGGCCACACGGGCGCGGCGGCGCATTTTGGAAAACTTCGGGATCGCTGCCACCTATAACGCGATTGCCATTCCGATCGCACTTGCCGGGTTCGCGACGCCGCTGGCCGCCGCCCTGGCTATGTCGACGTCATCGATCCTCGTGTCGCTCAACGCGCTGAGGTTGCACTGATGGAAGTCTTGGCAATCCTCATTCCGGTGTCGTTGTTTCTGGGCGGGTTGGGTCTGGTTGCATTCTTCTGGACGCTCAAGAAGGGTCAGTATGACGACCCCGCGGGCGACAGCCGTAGAATTCTGACCGACGACTATGACGACAAGCCAAAGTCCTGAGGCCTAGGCTCTGGACCTATAAACGGGGCGCGGCTTCAACGGCAGCTTTGACCCAGAGCAGACACTGGCGAAAAATGCGGCTATGACCGAGTTGCGGACAAACCGCCCTTTCGCGGCTGCTGCGCCAATGACCGCTTCAACGATTTCGCTATTAACTTGGCAGATACGGGCGGCTCTGCGTAAATCACGCTATGGAAACACAGACTGGTTTGATTGTTATCTTCGACACAGACTGTTTGATGTGTTCGGCATGGGTTAATTTCATATTGCGCCATGAACATGAGCCGTCTGCGAGGTTTGTGTCGGCGTGGTCCCATGAAGGTTTGGCTCTGGCGGCTGATCACCTTCTTACACCTCAGGATTTAGACACGACTTATCTTGTTATTTCCAACGGCGTTGGACTGACGAAAACAGATGCCACCTTTGCAATCTTTAGAAGCTTAAAAGTCCCATGGTGTTGGGTGGCGGTGTTACGCATTATGCCTCGCCCCATGCGTGACTGGTTTTATGATCGAATGGCGGAAAACCGATATCGGTGGTTCGGACGCAAAGACCAGTGCTTCTTGCCTCCTAAGGACCAAAGCGCGCGTTTTGTTCCAGGACCACCCCGTTCATCGGTTTTGCCAAACCATCGGCAGTCCACCGAGTGGCCGTAGCGAAAACTTGGGTTCAGCGGTGGGAAACGCGCCGAGAAGCGACGGGTGAAAGGCACGCAAGAGTTCGGCCATGATGATCGACACCTCCTTTAAGGCGAACTTGTGACCGGTACATGCTCTCGGACCCGCACTAAACGGAATGTTCGCAAAAAAAGGCCAGGTTGGCGATGTCATGAAACGCTCCGGATTGAATTGATCAGGCGCGTCAAAGAAGCGAGGGTCGCGACCGGTCATATAGGGGATAACTTGGAGCAGGTCTCCTTTCTTGACTGGAACGCCCGCAACATCCACGTCCGATATAGCCTGTCGCAAAAAGAGTGTGTATCCGGGCGGGTATAGCCGGAGTGCTTCGTCAAGGACCGCCCTTAGGAATGGCATTTCTCCGATATCTGTCGTAGCGGCAACCTCGTCCTGACAACGCTGCAACGCAGACGGATGGTCAGCAAGCAGCGCAAAAATCCATGATAGTGCGGCGCCGGATGTTTCGTGACCCGCTATCAACAGGCTCATCGCGTCGTCACAAATTTCCTGTTTGTCACCTGCATGGGTTTCGATCAAAACTTGCAACAAGTCATCGCCCGCTCGTCCACCTAGTCGTTCCTCCACCAAGTTTTGGACAAGACCGCGCATGAAGGCCATTGCGGCCTTCTTTTCCCGCTTTCCGGGAATGGGTAAGTAATCTGGCAACGTCAGCGGACTGGCGCATTCACGAAATGCAACTTCCGACAAAACTTTGATGTGCCGTGACACCTGAGCCATACCGTCAGAAAACCCACCGCCAAACAGTGTACGAAGTGCGATATCTAGGGCGATTTGGGCAAAGACGTCATCCGCATCTAGTTGTATGTCTCCGGCTTTATCGGCTTTGCCGGACAACCGTTCGACCCAGTCTTCTGCAACCTGTTGAAACACAGCCTCGTAGGCAGGCATTTTCCTTTGCGCGAAGGCCGGCAGCACTTTGCGGCGTCGGTTATGCCAGCTTTGACCTTCAGCGATGAACAGGCTTTCTCCGTTCCACTGTCGCAGAACCTTCATCATACGCTCAAAGCGGATGAATTGGTCAGCTTTGCTTGCGAGCACAACTTCAATCTGATCCGGGTGGAATAACAGCCAGGATCGAAAGGGCCCTAAGCGCAGTGGCACGTTATCGCCGTATGTTTCATGCATCTCAGCGTAGAAGCCAAGCTGATCACGTCTGATTTTCATCAGAGTGTCGATGCCGAGCCATCGTACGGAGGGTCCCTTCATCGAGCTGTCCTTTCGGCGGAGCCTTTGCGTACCTGCAATGGGAGGGCCAGGAGCAACCAAGCCTGCCCAATCAGGGCAAAGGCAAAATTTTGGTGGGCTATAGCCGCTGCAATCGCACATGAACCCTGAAAATCGTAGCAATTGTTAGGATGCACATAGGTCGCTGACGCGTTGTCAGACCATTGAATGTCCAAACCTCGCGCCCCATGCAGCCGGGCTGCGATAATGCCGTGCCATCCTGATGTCCTGCAGAGTGTGACGGTAGCGGGCCTTGGCGTCCATGGTTTCCAACGAGGCACCCATTCCGGCACGTTCGCTTTGTATTCCGGCCAGCCGACCGGAAACCGTTTCAGCAGATCGTTTCTATTGTGCCAACGCACCATACCTTGGACAAAAACCCAGGCCATGAATGACGCAGACATGATCCAGATGTTCTGCAAAAACGCACCCAAAATAAGAAAACCCAAGGCTGCAGACAATTGCATTGGGTTGGACACATAGGCGTAGATACCTGTTGTCACCAATCGCTTTGTGGGATCAAGCGGGATGGGCGTACCGCCACCCTGCAAGCAAAGTGCTTGGTTTGCAGAAACGCCGACTAAGGATGTGATGGTGAGCAAAGCAATAGTGAGACAGAGCGCCCAAACGGGACGGTCAAATAGGTCCCATGATCCGCCCATGGCTTGCATGATCAACGACGGCAGGACAGCAAATAGCAACCCGCCCGTCATAATCGCAAGCAAAGCGCAGCGGTATGGAAGATGCGTGTCTGCTTCTGTCCACTTTGCCAAGTAGATTGCTGGCAGATGTGCTGTCGCAAAAACGAACAAAACCCCTACGAACCAAGAGGGCCAGCAAACACCAAAGGCTCAAGCGAGCTAAAGACAGTCCCATGCAATCCGATGATGATCGGCAGGCACATCATCAGCGGACGCGTGTTTGGAAACGTAAAGTAAAGGCCCGGACCAAAGAGGATAGCACCCCAAGGATGATATCGGCGGGAAGCGCATTCAGCATCAACGCATCCCATCCATAGCTCCACCAGCCGACCCAGACTGCAAACGAGTGGGTCACAAAGACCATCGCGACTCCATATAGAAACGCAAACAGCCCAGCAACTTGAGTTCGCGGCGATAATTGCCGGGTTCTGACCATTGCGATTACGAGGCCGAGCGGTCCAAGAAGCAAAAGCCAGCGCAACGCAATCATCCAGGCTTCGGGCAGCGATAGCGCGATCATGCGATCACTTTACCTTTGATTTTTGCCTTGATTGAACATGGCATCTTAGTCTCAAACAGTTCGACAATCAGAAAGACAACCGGAAATCCGAGTGCGAGATGCAAAGCCCAGCCCGGGAATGCGATTATCAGCAGGACCTGCACCATGGCGCCAAGTTGCATCAGCACGCCTTCTTCTGACGACATTCCACGGCGTGAGGCCAAATATAGAAAGGCAGCGCCCGGCAAGATCACAGCCAACGGGAATGACAGAAGTTGTGTCTCATCCCCTGCAAGGAGATGTCCAACGGCTTCATAGCCGCGCAGTACAACCAGGCAGATTAAGGCTATGACCACTGCTAGACGTAAGGGGCCCTTTAAGCGAAACATGAGCCTCTGTGCCGCGAAATTCAGGCATGACTATGTCATCTCACCAGACAACTAGGCTCGAAGTAGCGGACTTTCGCTGCGATGCAACAAATCTTCAACTATGGGCTCAGTGCCGTCATCTGACGATTTTTGTCGGATGACTGGTTCGGGATGGATAGCGGACCTTGCGATGGTCGATTCCATTCACCCATGTAACGTGATTCATGTGCGACAGGAGGATTGTCCATGTCGCATCTATTCTGGCTCGACCAAAAGCGTCTCAACCGCATCAAGCATATGTTCCCAAAGCCACGGGGGGTTGCTCGTGCTGACGACCGAAAGGTTCTCAGCGGCATCATCCATGTCATTCGCAATGGCTTGCGCTGGCGGGACGCTCCGTCCGATTATGGGCCACATAAGACGCTTTACAACCGATGGGCTCGATGGTCCCAGATGGGCGTCTTTGTGCGCATCCTGACCGAATTGGCCGCTCAAGGCGATGAAACAGGCACGCTAATGATTGATGCGACCCACCTGAAGACCCATCGTACAGCGTTCAGCATGGGGCTTAAAAAGGGGGGCGTGGACGCCTCATTGGCCGCACCAAGGGTGGCCTGAACTCCAAACTCCATGCTGTGACCGATGCGGTGGGTCGTCCAATTCAGCTATTCCTGACAGCGGGGAACGTCAGCGACTACATCGGCGCACGGGCGCTTTTACCCTCACTACCTGCTGCGGAATGGATGTTAGCGGATCGCGGATATGATGCCGACTGGTTCCGAGAAGGCTTGAAAGAAAGAAGCATTAAACCCTGCATCCCATCGCGGCGGAACCGCAAAGACGTCATCCAACATGACACCAAGATTTATCGAAGCCGTCACAAGATTGAGAACATGTTTGGGCGGCTGAAAGACTGGCGCAGGGTCGCAACCCGCTATGACAGGTGCCCTGTTATCTTCATGTCTGCCATCGCCCTTGCGGCAACGGTCTTGTTTTGGTTATGAGTCCAGAGCCTAGATTTCTCCGGCTTGATTGATCAGTTCAAGCACGGTCGGCCCCATATCTTCGACAATCAAAGCGACACCATCCTTGTTTGGGTGAATACCGTCGGGTTGCATGTACTTTTGAAGTGCAGCGGCCAGATCGGTCTGGCTTGTCAGCGCTTGCAAAAAATCGGGATAGAGCAGTGCCCCATAAGCGTCCGACAGGTCGGGATAGATTGCGTCGAACTCGGATTTATAGTCGGGGCCATAGTTCGGCGGGGCAGTGATGCCGGCCACCATGATCGGCACACCCGCATCGCGTGCTGCGCTCAGAATGCCCTCCATATTGGCACGCGCTACGGCAGGATCGATCCCGCGCAAGACGTCATTGCCCCCCAACGCGACGATCAGGGCGTCCACCTCTGGCGTTAGCGTCCACGCGATCCGAGACAGACCGCCGGCAGTTGTGTCGCCCGAGACGCCGGCGTTGATCACACGGGCGGCGGCACCCTGCGCCACAAGCCATGCTTCAAGCTGGGGCACGAACCCCTGCTCAGGTACCAACCCAAAACCTTGGGTGAGGCTGTCGCCGAGGGCGGCTATGACAACCTCGTCAGCTACCGCGATGGGCGCTGCCAGCAAAAACGCACCCGCCAAAAGGTTGCGCCCAACGGTTTGCACCCCATATCCCCGCCTACGGACCCAGCCAAGGACATCGCCCATGACCGATACTGTGCTTTCCATGACCGATGCGAAGCTTTCGCTGGATGGAAATGCTGGGCGCATCGATATTCTCAAAGGCATATCGCTTGAGGTGCTGCGAGGGGAGACACTCGGTCTCATCGGTCCGTCGGGGTCTGGCAAATCATCGCTCCTCATGCTCATGGGCGGGTTGGAGCGCGCCACATCGGGAAAGATCGAGGCGTTGGGTCACAACCTGTCCGATCTTGATGAAGATGCGCTTGCCCGGTTTCGAAGGGATCATATGGGGGTCGTTTTCCAATCCTTCCACCTTATCCGACAATGACGGCGCTGGAAAATGTTGCAACCCCGCTGGAACTGGCCGGGGTCGGCGACGCATTCGAACGCGCGGCGTCGGAATTGGATGCCGTGGGTCTCGCAGATCGGAAGGATCATTATCCCGCGCAGATGTCGGGTGGCGAACAACAGCGTGTCGCCTTGGCACGTGCGGCGGCACCAAGACCTGAAATCCTTTTGGCGGATGAACCCACGGGAAATCTCGATGGTGCCAACGGGCAGGCGATCATGGAGATGCTCTTTGGACTTCGCGACCGACACGGTGCCACGTTGGTCCTTGTGACCCACGCACCAGAATTGGCCGAGCGTTGCGACAGGGTCCTGCGATTGCGCGACGGTTTGATCGATACCGAAGCTGCCGCCAAGGCCGCAGAATGAACTGGTCTGCGGCGTTCAAGATCGCGGCGCGAGAACTGCGCGGTGGACTTCGAGGGTTCCGTGTCTTTTTGGCCTGCCTCGCGCTGGGTGTTGCCGCAATCACGGCAGTCGGGATCGTGCGGGAGAGCATTACAGCGGGGCTTGAGCGTGAAGGGGCGTCGATCCTCGGAGGAGATGCCTCAATCCAGCTGACTTATCGGTTTGCTGAGGATTTTGAGCGCGATTGGATGGCAGAAAACGCGCTTGCAACGAGCGAGATCGTCGACTTCAGATCGATGGCGGTCTTTGACGCCGGGGAGGGCGCTGAACGTGCGTTAACGCAAGTCAAAGGCGTTGACGGGCTTTACCCGCTTTACGGTGAGGTCGTGCTCGACCCTCCGCGGTCCCTCGCGTTGGCATTGGCAGGGCAAGATGGCGTTCCCGGCGCCGTTATGGATCGTGTCCTGGCCGATCGTCTTGGATTGGCCGCAAGGGGCATCTTTCGGCTTGGGACGCAGGAATTTGTCCTGAGTGGGATCTTGGAACGGGAACCCGACAGCGCACAGGGTGGCTTTGGTCTTGGTCCCCGGACAATTGTCCGGACGGAGGATCTGGCAAACTCGGGGCTCTTGGCACCGGGGACTCTGTTTGAGACAGAGTATCGCTTGCGGCTTGCGGAAGAGTTCCCTCTCGACATCGCGCGGGCCGAAGCTGAACAGGCCTTTGGGCCGGGGATCAGGTGGCGTGACCGTCGCAACGGCGCGCCCGGCGTCGCGGTTTTCGTCGATCGGCTTGGGTCCTTCCTCGTACTGGTCGGGCTGGCGGGATTGGCCGTGGGCGGTGTCGGGGTCTCGGCCGCCGTGCGCTCCTTTTTGGCGGAAAAGACCGGCGTCATTGCGACACTCAAGACGTTGGGGGCAGAAAGTCCCACCATCTTCGCCAGCTACTTCCTTCAGATCGGCGCGTTGAGCGTTCTGGGCATCCTATTGGGCCTTGCCCTTGGTGTCGCGGCTCCGCTGGCATTTGCCCCGGTGATCGAAGCGCGGCTTCCTGTACCGGCGGCTTTTGCTGTGCACGCCTCGGCACTGTGGGAGGCGGCGCTCTATGGTGCCCTCTCCGCATTGATATTTACGTTATGGCCGCTCGCGCGCACAGAAGAAGTTCGGGCCGCAACGCTTTTTCGCGATGCCGTGTCGACCAAGTTCAAGTTGCCGCGTCCATTCTGGTTGATTGTGATCGCACTTTTGCTCGCCCTTCTCGTGCTGTCGGCGGCGATACTTTCGGGTGTCCCGACGCTGGCGCTCTGGTCGGCGGTTGGCATCGGCGGGGCTTTTGTGACGCTTGTGCTGGCAGCGCTTGGTGTGCGCTCTCTGGCCCGTTGGTTGGCGAAATCCCAGATGTTGCGCGGACGCACGACCGCAAGATTAGCGCTTGGTGCCGTTGGCGGGCCGGGCGGCGATGCAATGTCGGTCGTTCTATCGCTCGGGCTCGGTCTGAGCGTTCTGGCCGCCGTTGGTCAGATTGACCGGAACCTACGCAACGCAATCGCGTCCGATCTGCCGCAGGTCGCGCCCTCCTATTTCATGGTCGATATCCAGACAGATCAGCTGGGCGGCTTTATGGAACGGCTGAATACAGATGATGCCGTGTCCCGGGTTGAAACCGCACCAATGCTGCGTGGGATCATTACCGAGATCAACGGTCGCCCAGCTCGCGAAACTGCAGGGGATCACTGGGTTTTGGAAGGTGACCGGGGCATAACCTATTCCGATCTTCCGACCGAACAGACAGTGATCACAGAAGGTGAATGGTGGCCCGAAGATTACACTGGACCAGCACAGATCAGTTTCGCCGCCGAAGAAGCCGAAGAGATGGGCCTTTCGCTGGGCGATCGGATGACGATCAATGTGCTGGGGCGCGACATCGAAGGTGAGATCACGAGCTTTCGTGTTGTCGATTTTTCAACCGCCGGCATCGGGTTTGTCTTGTCGATGAACCCGTCGGCGCTTGCCGGTGCGCCCCATACCCATATTGCGACGATATATGCCGAAGAGGCTGCAGAGGCGCCAATTCTGCGCGATCTCGCCAGCGCGTATCCCAACATCACCGCGATCCGTGTGCGAGACGCGATTGCACGGGTCACAGATGTGCTCGCCGGGATCGCGGCGGCAATCACCTATGGTGCGCTGGCCACGCTGATCACAGGCGGCGTTGTCCTGATCGGGGCCGCGGCTGCTGGTGAGCGGGGGCGCGTATATGAGGCGGCGATCCTGAAAACGATCGGTGCGACACGTGGCGCGATCCTTGCAAATTTCACCCTTCGGTCAGCCATTCTCGGAGGTGCAGCGGGGTTGTGGCGATCCTCGCCGGGTCCGTTGCAGGGTGGGCGGTGACGACATTTGTCATGGAAACCGACTTCATCTTTGAGCCAGTCTCAGCCGTGGTGATCGTGGTCTCAGGAATTCTTGCAACCTTGCTTGCTGGGCTTGTTTTTGCGCTCAGGCCGCTTTCGGTTCGTCCCGCGCAAACCCTGCGTGCACGAGAATAAAGCGGAGTCTTCCAGCGTAGGAAATCTGCATCAAACCGGGCATCTGCCTATTTTTCTGGCATAGGACTTGATTCCTCGCCCGGCTTGGTGGCCTGGATTTGATCTGAGACGGCGCCACAATAAGCCTTGACGTGCAGGGTGCTTAGGGTTCCGCCCAATTCAGGGGTCTGGTCCGAGAAGCACCGCCGCGGCGGCAAACTCCGCCCGGTACACGGCGGGCCAAAATCCCGGGAGAACTCCTGCGCAGGACCAGTCCGCGCCTCTTTTCTTGTTCCGTCTGCGGTTGGGTCCTTTCGAAGGAAAGGCGGAACCGAACACGGGGAAGACGTCATGCTTAAGAAACTCCTTCTGGCAACGACCATTGTCGCCACCACCGCGATGCCTGCTTTTGCTCAGGAAAAAACAGAATTTAAACTCGCCTGGTCAATCTATGTGGGCTGGATGCCTTGGGGCTATCTCGAAGATAGCGGCATCATGGACAAGTGGGCCGACAAGTACGGGATCGATGTCGAGATCGTGCAGATCAACGACTATATCGAATCCATCAACCAATACACAGCTGGTGCGTTTGATGGTGTGTCTGCCACCAACATGGACACGCTTTCAATTCCCGCTGGTGGCGGCGTGGACACCACCGCACTGATTGTCGGCGATTACTCGAACGGCAACGATGCGGTGATCATCAAGGGCGAGGGTGATCTCGCCTCACTCGCGGGCAAGCCCGTGAACCTCGTTGAGCTGTCGGTTTCGCATTACCTGCTCGCGCGCGGTCTGGACAGTGTCGGCCTGTCGGAGGCCGACCTTGACGGCGTGATCAACACGTCTGACGCGGACATGATCGCGGCCTACGCAACAAATGATGTTGAGGCTGTGGTGACGTGGAACCCGCTCGTGTCGACCATCATGGAAGAACCGGGTGCGAACAAGATCTACGACAGCTCAGACATCCCGGGTGAGATCATCGACATCATGTTCGTGAACACCGAGACGCTCGCCGCTAACCCTGATTTCGGGAAGGCTGTGGCTGGCGCATGGTATGAAGTCATGGCGCTCATGGCAGCTGGCGACGAAGGTGCGCTGACTGCGATGGCTGAGGCGTCGGGCACTGATCTTGCCGGATACAAGGCGCAGTTGGCATCGACCGAGATGTTCTATGACCCGGCCGATGGGGTGAGCTTTACGTCGGACGACGCGCTCAAGTCCACGATGGTCGAGGTGGCTGAGTTCCTGTTTGACAAGGGCATCCTTGGTGAAGGCGCGCCCAGCCCTGATTTTGTTGGCGTGGAATATCCCGACGGCTCAACAACCGGCGACGCGTCAAACGTCAAAATGCGCTTTGACACGACATATATGCAAATGGCCGCTGACGGCGCGCTGTAAGGTGAACGGCCCCGCTATTCGGCGGGGCCTTTTCCCATGCGACTGATCAACCGATCTCCCGGTCCTGCACTCAGGGTATTTCTGACGCTTCTGCCGTTCGTGCTGGTGCTGGTCGCCTACATGATAGCATCAGAGGCGCGGCTCGCCGTGAACCCTCAAGACAAGCTGTTGCCAGCACCGTCTACGATTGCTGCAACGGCGGAGCGTCTGCTGACGGAGGGCGACAGACGGACAGGGCGGATCTTGTTCTGGCATGATACCGCGATCAGTCTGCAGCGGCTTGCCATCGGGGTCGGGCTTGCGTCCCTCACCGGGTTGGTCTTTGGACTTCTGATCGGACTGGTTCCGCACATCCGGGCGACGTTTGGCGGGTTTGTCGCGGTCGCATCGATGGTGCCACCGCTGGCAATCCTACCGATACTCTTCATCATTTTCGGCCTCGGGGAAGTGTCGAAGATCATGCTGATCTTCATTGGCATCACGCCCTTTTTGATCCGCGACCTCGCACAACGGACAGTCGAAATACCGCATGAGCAGATCGTCAAAGCTCAGACGCTTGGGGCCTCAACCGGCGTGATCGCGCTGCGTGTTGCGTTGCCGCAAATCCTGCCGCGCCTTGTGCAATCTGTACGCTTGTCGCTGGGACCGGCATGGTTATTTCTGATCGCGGCGGAGGCCATCGCGTCGGACCTTGGTCTGGGCTACCGCATCTTCCTCGTCCGTCGTTATCTCGCGATGGATGTCATCCTGACTTACGTCATCTGGATCACGATCCTCGCGTTCCTGATCGATCTTGCGCTTCGTTGGTTGTCGCGCCGTGCCTTCCCGTGGTCGGGGGACGGGTTATGAGTTTTGTCACCGTTCGCGATATCTTTCAAAGCTACGATGGGCGTCCCATCCTTGAGCGGGTGAACCTCGACGTAGAGGAGGGGGAGTTTGTCTCCATCGCCGGTGCGTCGGGCTGTGGTAAGTCCACGTTTCTCAGGTTGTTGCTGGCCGAAGAACAACCGACGCGCGGTGAGATCCGAATTGATGGCAACGAACCCGCAAAGGAACCGGGACCTGAACGCGGCGTGGTGTTTCAGAGATACTCGGTTTTTCCGCATATGACGGCCCTTGAGAACATAGTCGCGGCCGAAAGCTTTCCGACAACTTGGGGGCGCTTTGGTGGTGCGAAGAAGCGAGAGGCGAGAGAGCGGGCGCAGGCCACATTGGATCGGATCGGTCTGGGCCATGTTGCGGGCAATTATCCCGCGGCTCTGTCTGGCGGGATGCAACAGCGGCTGGCCATCGGGCAGGCGTTGACCGCAAAGCCAAGGGTGCTTTTGCTCGATGAACCTTTTGGGGCGCTCGATCCCGGAACGCGGCTGTCCATGCACGAGTTTCTGAGCGAACTGCGCAACGAGGCCCCGATGACCGTGTTCATGGTGAGCCATGATCTTGAAGAGGCGTTTAAACTCGGGGATCGCGTTTTGGTTTTTGACAAACCGCGCTGGGACCCCACCGACCCAGAGGCCTATGGAGCCACGATCACTTACGACTTTGATGCCCGCGACGGGGGCATCCCCTATCAAAGACTGAAGGAGGAGACACATGTTCTTCGGCCCACCTGAGCGCACGCGCTCGCACCACCCGGCCGACCACACTCATACGGAGGCGCGGTCGCATCATCCGGATCTTTCAAAGCTTCAGGGCTGGAAAGCGATGAAGGCTGAAGCCGACATTCCCGAAGGCCGTTGGGACGAAGAGCGACGTTGGGCGCTCAAGATGGGGCTGACTGGCGCGGACAGCATCGAGGATAAATCGATCCCAACCTTCGCGCGGGGGGAGTTGCCGCACTACGCCGGGATAAACACCTTCCTCAAAGCTCCCTATGCCGAGGACGTGGCGGAGGTTCAGCACTATGATGCGACCGTGCTCGGTATCCCGTTCGACGGCGGCACGACCTATCGTCCGGGCACCCGGTTTGGCCCACAAGGTGTGCGCAAAATCAGCGCGCTTTATACACCCTATAACTATGAGATCGGGTCGATCTGCGCGAACAGATGACGCTGTGTGACGCGGGTGACGTATTTACGATCCCCGCCAATATCGAAAAAAGCTTTGATCAGATCAGCCGGGCCGTTAGCCACGTTTTTCTCGTCTGGCTCGCTGCCCATCATGATTGGCGGCGACCATTCGATTGGTTTTCCCTGCGTGCGCGGATTGCCGAATGTACGTCGAAAAAGATCGGGATTGTTCATTTCGACCGGCACGCTGATATTCAGGAAAAGGACCTCGATGAGCGGATGCACACCACGCCGTGGTTCCACGCGACAAACATGCCCAACGTGCCCGCCAAGAACCTGGTTCAGGTCGGGATCGGCGGCTGGCAGGTGCCCCGTGAGGCCGTAAAGGTTGCGCGCGAGCGTGAGACCAACATCATCACCATGGGCGACATGGAAAAGATGGGCGTCGACAAGACCGCGGAGATGGCGCTTGAGATGGCGTGGGACGGGGTCGATATGGTTTATATGTCCTTTGACATCGACAGCATCGACTGTGGTTTTGTCCCCGGAACCGGCTGGCCGGAACCCGGTGGGTTTTGCCGCGCGAAGCATTGGCTCTCGCCTCGAAAGTGGCGGCAGAAGGCATCTGCGGTATGGAGCTGGTTGAGGTCTCGCCCCCCTACGACACGTCCGACATCACGGCTTTGATGGGGACGCGCGTGATCGTGGATGTGCTTGGGTCGATGGTCTCAAACGGGACGCTGGGTAGGCACAAGCAGTTCATTGACAAACCGGTCAGCATCCCAGCGGGTGAATTTGAAGGGCGGAGGTGGTCTAATGCCACATGATCACCCTCATCCCCACGGTCATGGCCATAACCATGCCCACGGAGATCACCTTCACAGCCATATGCATGACGAAGACCCGGCAGGTGATCTTCAGGTTCTTGCGACAGAATTCATCGACGGGTTCACCACCGCGCGAGACAAATCGGCCTATCTAGAACTCGCAGGGATCCCGCGCGAGATTGCGGATGATGGGGGTGGGCCCACATTGAAACTGGTTGATGTACGCTTGTCCACAGAGTGGCAGGTTGGCACGGCGTCCCCGTCCTTTGGGTCAGCAGAGTTAAGCTATCTGCCGTTCCCCGGAGAAATGATCCGCGAACGCGCCAACCTTGAGTTCATCTATGTCTCGTCACAGCGCAAGCTGTCTGTGGACCTACGTCAGCATCTCGCCGCCCGTGGGCGTTAGGACCGGTCGGCGATCTCTACGTAGTCGCGTGGTTCGGGACCGAATAGAGCGTGAGCGGGCGGATCAGGATGTTCCGCCGCTCTTGTTCTATGCACTGAATGATCCAACCGGGCATGCGACCAATGGCAAAGATCGGCACGTAGAGGTCCATCGGGATGCCATGAAGTTGATAGACAACGCCGGAGTAGAAATCGACGTTTACGTTCAACCCGTGACGTGAGTAGGGTTTCATGGCCTCAACAACCGCTTGCAGAATTTCATACCACTCGGGTTGGCCCATCTCTTGGCCGAGTTTCTCGACCCCTGCGCGCATGTGAATGGCGCGCGGGTCCTCGGTGCGATACACCCGATGGCCGAACCCTGTGACCGCTTCGCGGTTCCCACGTTTCTCGGCCACGTAGGCCGCGGCGTTTTCAGGTTGTCCTATCTCGGACACCATTTTCATGACGTCCTCGGCCGCGCCACCATGCGCCGGCCCGGCGAGCGTCGCCAATGCCGAAACGATTGCACCGTGCAGGTTGGCTTCCGTTCCAACGGTCACGCGAGCCGCAAAGGACGACGCGTTCGCGCCGTGTTCGGCGTGCAAGATGAAGTCAACGTCGGCAAGACGCGCTGCATCGGCGCTAGGTCTTTCGCCTTTGAGCATATACAGCCAGTTGGCCGCGTGGCTGAGTGTTTTGTCAGGTGTAACCGGATTGCGACTATTTCGGATCGCGTGATGGGCGGCGATGATGATTGAACCTGACTGATCAGACGTATCCCGTTGGCAACAAATGCTTCCTCGCTAACCTCATCAGTGCCATCATCCAGTGCCGCTAGTGCGGATACGGTCGTACGCAGAACGTCCATCGGATGGCCGTCTTTCGTGGCAGCAATGATATCATAGGCGGCCTTTGGCAGTTCGCGTGCGGCCTTTAGTGCTGCATCAAACTCTGCCATTTCAGACGCGTTCGGCAGTTCACCTTTGATCAGCAGATAGCACACTTCTTCGAAAGTGGATTTCGTTGCGAGGTCGTGGATTGAATACCCGCGATAAACCAGCGTACCTGCACGTCCGTCGATGTCACTGACATCGGAGCGTTCAAAAAATACGCCTTTCAGACCACGGTGAATCTTGACTGTGTCTGACATTGAGGGCTCCACTTTAGTCAGGGGTGAGGACAGTAAACATGATCGAGCAAGTCTTTGAGATCGCCCGGGCAAAGGGTGCGCGCGTGGTCTTGCCGGAAATCGACGACCCACGCATGCGTTCGGCGGTGGACCGAATTGAAGCGGACGGATTGGCTGAGATCGTGCCAATCCCGAAAACCGAGCCGACAGAGGCCGAAATCGCGGCGATCTTTGCTGTGCGCGCCAAAGCAACGGAAGGCACGGCAAGACGCATGCTGGAACGGCCGC
>Ga0064014_10097_pt1 | contig 38477 bp, 37 predicted proteins | sample CrowatWCoCulture_2_FD_61584 | JGI IMG/M metagenome (GOLD analysis project Ga0064014, IMG submission 61584) | Marine cyanobacteria communities from the University of California, Santa Cruz, USA, analyzing cyanobacterial DNA methylation -... | ecosystem: Host-associated > Microbial > Bacteria >...
AGGGCGCAACGCGCGATCATTGATTGGGGGCGTTGGGTATTCGGTGACAGTGTCGCTCAGGATCACGCTGGACAAGACCCGGCCCGAGGCGTTTGACGAGTTTCTCGCTGCGGCCCGCGACATCCCCGAGGTGATCGAGTTGCAGACCTTTCTGGGGCGGGTTGATGCGCGCCTGTCGGTCATCGCCCGCGATATGCGGCATTATCAAGAGATCTATCGCGACGCGATCCTGACGCTGCCGCATATCGCAGAGATCGAGGCCCTGATGCAGGTGGCGACGGTCAAATCGGGTGGGACCATCCCGGTATGAGCGACGTGGATGTCACCGATCTGGCGATCCTCCGGCTCTTGCGAGAAGATTCAACGCAATCCGCCGGCGCGGTGGGCGGCGCGTTGGCGTGAGCCAACCCAACGCATGGCGGCGGATCAAGCGGCTGCGCGATGCGGGCATAATCGCTGGGGAAACGGTTGAGTTCGACCTGGCCGCGCTGGGCTTTGGCGTCACCGTGTTTCTGGGGATAAAACTTGCCACGCGCGGGCGGGTGAGCTTGGATGAGTTTGAACGCGCGATCAGCGCCATTCCCGAGGTTCAGACCGTCGAACATGTGTTGGGGTTATACGATTACCGGGTTCGCGTTGTGGCCCGCGACATCGCGGATTTTGAACGCGTGTTGCGACGGCGGATCATGACCTTGCCCGGTGTCGGAGATATTGAGTCAAACGTTCTGTTGAGTGAAGAACACCGGGTCGGCCCGCTATGACGCAATTCGGTCAACGTGTTCTGGTTCTGGGCGGCAGCGGCACGATTGGTCGCGCGACTGTTGCGGCGCTGGCTGCACGCGGGCATCACGTGACGTGCATCCTGCGCGAAGGATCGGACGCGCCCGTTCAGGCTTCGGCAGTTCTGCGGGCCGATGTGACGGACGCGGGTCAGTTGCGCGGCGCGATCTCAACCAGCGCGGCCTTTGACGCCATCATCTCAACGCTCGCATCGCGCACAGGCGCGCCGACAGAGGCTTGGGCGATTGATCACGAGGCGCACCAAGTAGCGCTGGTTGCGGCGCAGGAAACGGGCGTTACACACTTCGTTCTGCTGTCTGCGATTTGTGTGCAGAAGCCGCTTTTGGAGTTTCAGAAGGCCAAGCTTGCCTTTGAGGCCAGCCTTGCCGCCTCCGGTCTGCGCTATTCGATTGTACGGCCCACCGCGTTTTTCAAATCGCTTTCCGGACAAGTCCAACGAGTTATGCAGGGAAAGCCGTTTCTTGCCTTTGGAGACGGGACACGGACCGCCTGCAAGCCGATCAGTGACCGCGATCTTGCAACCTTCATCGCGGAGTGTCTGACAGGGCCGGAGCGCTGGGATAAAATTCTTCCGATCGGTGGGCCCGGACCCGCAATTACGCCCGCCGATCAGGCGACGATGCTGGCAGAGCTTTTGGACCGTCCTGTGCCGTTGCGCCGTGTGCCGCCGCTGCTGCTTGATACGATCATCGGGGTCACGGGGGCGCTGGGGACGTTCAGCGGGAAGTTGGCCGCCAAATCTGATCTGGCCCGCATTGGGCGATACTACGCGACCGAGTCCATGTTGCTTTGGGACGCGGAGGCGGGACGCTATGACGCCGCTGCGACACCAGAGACCGGGTCAGACACGCTCAAGGCGCATTACGCCGAGCTGATCGCGGGGCGCTTGGACGCCGATCTGGGCGACCACACGGTTTTTTAGAAACTACCGTCGGCTGTTGCCGACCTGATCACACAGCGCTTTGGCTTGGGATACGCTGAGCGAGTTCGGATCGCCGCCGATGGTTGCAATCCCCGTCGGTGCACCGCCCCCTGGAGGTTCGGTAAGCGAGAAAATCGCCGGCTGATCCGGTGCAATCGGCTGCACGAGATAAAGGCGCGAGGCCGAGGGTGCCACGCGATCAGCCCCTTGGCCAGCGGCGCACCAGTATTCTTTGCTACCTGCGCCTGCACGGGGAAGGACGCTAAATGGCTCGCTCGCAGAGGTATATTTGATTGTGCCGCCAATGGGCGTCACGAAGGTGTTGGACCCGTCTGCGGACGGGGTCGGGGCGCAAGCTGCCAGGCTCAACAGGGCGGCAGCGGCGATGAAAGTTCGGGTCATGGGGCCTCCGGGCTTCGCTATGTCACAACCCTGCCGCAACAGAGCCTTCCAGACAATCCCGTTATCGGTGCGTCACCTTGTACCGCGCTGCATATTGGACTGTGTGGATCGCTGGTTTAGGTATAGCTCCTGCATGTCTGCACCGGAGGAAGCGCCATGTCCGCACTATTGCCTGATATTGATCCTGACGGATTGCTGGAGTTCTCGGTCGTCTTTACCGACCGGTCGCTGAACCACATGAGCGCTGCCTTTCAGAAGGTGATGCGCGACATTTCGGACATCCTAAGGGACGTCTATGCCGCTGATGCTGTCGCTGTCGTGCCCGGTGGCGGCAGCTATGCGATGGAAGCGGTGGCGCGGCAGTTGGCCACAGATGAAAAAGTGATGGTTATTCGGAATGGCTGGTTCTCATTCCGCTGGAGCCAGATCTTTGAAGCAGGCGATATCCCGTCAGAAGAGATCGTGTTGATGGCCCGTCGCACCGGGAATGATCCGCAAGCCCCCTTCGCCCCCGCGCCGATCGATGAAGTGGTCGCCCGCATTCGGGAAGAGGCACCATCGGTCGTTTTTGCACCGCATGTTGAGACGAGCGCGGGGCTTATCCTGCCTGACGACTATCTGCGCGCGGTGGCCGATGCTGTGCATGAGGTCGGCGGTCTGTTCGTCTTGGATTGCATCGCGTCGGGATGTGCCTGGGTTGATATGAGCGCCCTTGGTGTGGACGTGGTGATTTCAGCCCCGCAAAAAGGATGGTCAGCGCAGCCTGCGGCGGGACTGGTGATGATGTCCGAGGCCGCAAAGGCGCGGGTCAAATCCACCAAGTCGACGAGTTTTGCCGTCGATCTGGGCAAGTGGCTTGAGATCATGGAGGCCTATGAAAATGGCGGTCATGCCTATCACGCGACGATGCCCACCGATGCGCTGCGCGCGTTTCGCGACACCATGCTGGAAAGCCGCGAGTTCGGTTTTGATGCCCTGAAAGATGCGCAATGGGAGCAAGGCAACCGTGTGCGGGAGATGTTGGCGGCGCGCGGCATACGATCGGTCGCTGCGGACGGGTTTGGCGCGCCGGGTGTTGTCGTCAGCTATACCGACGACGATGCGGTTAAATCAGGCAAGGTCTTTGCCGAGCAGGGCGTTCAGATCGCAGCAGGTGTGCCGCTGCAAGTGGGCGAGGGGGACGATTATAAGTCGTTCCGCATCGGCCTTTTTGGGATCGACAAGCTTAAGGACGTGGATGCATCGGTCGCGCGGTTGGACCGGGTGCTGGATCAGGTGTTCTGAGCCACGCCCATCCCTTGGGACATGATGGTGCGCCGCAGACCGGGCAGATCATGCACGGTCTTGAGACCTGCGGTGCGCAACCCCTGAACGAGCGGCGCGTCTGATTTACAGACACGGTTGAACAAATCAATGGCGCTGGCGCGCAGGCGCACGTCGCGCCCGCGCGCTTTCTCATAGGCATCGAGCATCTTGGGGGTTCCGAGCGCGTCAGGTGTCGCATGCGCCAAGTCGCGCAGCACGCGGATGTCTGCAAGCGACGTGTTGAGCCCTTGTGCTCCGATGGGCGGCAAGACATGCGCGGCTTCGGCCACGAGCGCCACACGCTGCGCTGCCATTTTTGTTGAGGTCTGCGTGATCACAGGCCAGAGCCTGCGCGGGCTGGCCAGCGTAAGCCGACCCAGCACATGGCAGGAGCGGAGCGTCATGACCTCGGCCAGGTCTTCTGGCGCCATCTGCATGCAGTCTTGCGCGACATCGCCATCCTGCATCCAAACCACACCCGACGCAGATTGCCCATCGACATCCTGCGCCGGAACCAGCGTGAACGCGCCGCCACGGTTATAGATTTCGGTCGAGATGTTGTTGTGCGGCAGCGGGTGCGTGACGGTAAAGGCGAGCGCCTTTTGTCCGTACCGTTGCGTCCGCGTTGGGATGCTCGCCAAACGTCGCACGGTTGAGGCACGCCCGTCCGCGCCGATCAGAAGTTGGGCCGACAGGCTTGTCCCGTCGCTGAGACGCACAATCGCCTCGCTTTCGCGCTGGGTCATCCCGTCGATGGCTGTGCCGGATCGCATGTCGACCCCCGGCATGGCGGCGACCGTTTCTGTCAAAACCTTGCGCGTGATCCAGTTGGGCAGGTTCCATCCGAAGCTGTCCTGACCAACATCCGCTGGCTCAAACGTGCGTTCCGCCGTGATTTCCGGGGGTGTGCCGGTCGTGTCGATGACGCGCAGGGCGTCCAGCGGCACCGCAAAGGGCGCAAGTTCGTCCCACACCCCGGCATCGCGAAAAAGCGCAATGGAGGGTTGGAGGAACGCGGTTGCGCGCAAGTCAGAGGCTTCATCTTCCACCGCTTGTGGCGGTGGGGCCGGGTCAGCAATGACGACGCTGAACCCTGCTGAGCCAAAGGCGGCCGCCGCGGTCAGACCCGCAACGCCACCTCCGGCGATCACGATATCAACTTGCTGGCGTGTCATGGGACTACCTCATGCCTGCCCCGCGTCTGTGGTTCAACCCCAGGTGATCACCAGAAGCGCGATGAAAATCGTCGGGACCAGCAGAAGGGCGGGGATGATCAGACCCGGATAGCCAAACAGCATGATGGCGATCCCCCATGCGCTCACCAACCCGGCCGCGCCGTAGTAGAGGTTGTCGGGGCCATGCTCGACCGTATCGCGGGCCATCCAGCCGATGAACGGGATCATGTAAAACAAGCGCAGCAAGATGGGGCGCCGGGCGCGCGTGGACATTTGAAACTCTCCATAAATTCGTCTGTTCGCACGTTTATAAATGGGGCGCGATTGCAGATTTTCACGTCACAAAATGACGCATCTATTCGATTAATGCGCAGATAAAATCGCCAATTCTATCAGTGTGATAGTGGATGTGGTCGGGGTCATCTGGGTGCGGTTGTTCGCTGACGTGCACGGTGCGCATGCCCAAGCGATGCGGCACGATCAGATTTCGCGGCTCATCTTCGAACATTGCCGCAGTCTCTGTCTCGAATCCGTCCTTGCCGAACACGCTTGCAAAGGCCTGTGCCTCGGGTTTGGGGCGGAAGTTTGCGTCTTCGACGCCATAGATTGCGTCGAACAGAGTCTCGAGCCCCAGTGCGGCGGTCACACGGCCCGCGTATTCGGCGGTGCCGTTGGTGTAGATGATCTTGCGACCGGGCAGGTCGCGGATGCCCTGATAGAGCTTGGCGTCGTGTTCAAGGTGGTCGAGGGAAATCTGGTGCACGTCTTCAAGGTAAGGCGTGGGGTCAACCCCGTGCACATCCATGAGACCGGCGAGTGTTGTTCCGTATTGCTTCCAATAGTCGACACGAAGCTGGTCGGCCTCAGCTTTGCCAATATTGAGCGCGTCCATCACCCACTGGGTCATGCGCACTTCGATCTGATCAAAGAGCGCCGCCTCGGGTGGGTAAAGTGTATTGTCGAGGTCAAAGACCCAGGTTTGGACGTGGGAGAAATCGCGCGCGCTCATGTGGCAGGAGCTAGTTGAGTGACACGGGTGTGACAACCCGGCGCGCCACGCTAAACTAAAGGCGAGACGACAAAGGAGCGACCGATGGACAACACTGCGAGCCAGAGGGACGCCTATGACCTGATCCTGCACGCGATTGATATCGGGACGTACAAACCCGGTTCGCGTCTTGTTGAAAGCGAGCTTGCGGAACGTTTTGGCGTGTCCCGGACGCCCATTCGCGAAGCGCTGCAGCGGCTGGAGACCCAGAATCTGTTGTCGCGGGACGGGCGGAGCCTGATCGTGGCATCGCTTGATCACAATCAACTGTCGGAACTCTATATCGTCCGGTCCGAGCTTGAGGCGCTGTCGGCGCGGTTGGCCGCCCGTCACGCGACGGAAGAGGAGATTCGCGTTTTGCGCCAGATGATCGCCGATGATGGTGCACTGGTCGGTGACCCGCCTGCACTGGCCCGCGCCAACCGGCGTTTTCACCGGCAGATCCATCTGGCCAGTCACAACCGGTTCCTCGTGCAGCAGCTTGATCTCGTCTATCGCTCGATGGCTTTGATGGCGACAACGTCTCTGGCGGCCGACGGACGCGGCACCACGGCCCTGAAAGAACATCAGGCGGTCGTCGATGCGATTGAGGCGCGCGATGGTGATGCGGCTTATGCGGCCCTCAAAGCCCATATCTCAAAGGCATTTGAGACGCGCCTGAGGGCTGATGCGGACGCGACTGCGGGCGTCTAGCCGCCGTTCTGCCCGTGTTGGGTCTTGTCCCGGTAAAACGGGTTAAAGATCGTCTCAAACAGCGCCTTATAGACCGCCAGCACTCCCAGCGGAAAGTAGAGGATCATCGTTACCACCCAGGGCGACAGCCAGCGTCGGTCGGGTGTCTGCACAGCGGCGAGGCCTGCCACCATCACGAGAAGTTCGGCAGTTACAAAGACCCCGGTAAGCAGTCCAAGCGGCCAGCCCGCAACCGGAGTTGGCAGGGTCGAGCCGCCATAGAACGCGAACGCCCAGAATACCCATAGCAGCGGCCAGAGCGCGTATTGCATGAGCGTTCCCAGAAACAGAATCTGCACCCCCCAAAAGCGGCGAGCGCCAAGCTCTCCATAAAGTGCGAGCGGGCGGCGCATATGCACCATCCACGTCATGGCATAGCCTTTGAGCCAGCGTGATCGCTGCCGGATCCATGGAACGGGTCTTGCCGTTGCCTCTTCCGCGGTTTCACTGTCGATCAGCACCGTGCGGTAGCCGCGTCGCGCGAGCCGAAGCCCAAGATCGGCGTCCTCGGTCACGTTATGGGCGTTCCAACCATCCAAAGCGTCGATTGCGATGCGTCGGAAGAACAGCGTCGTCCCGCCCAAGGGAAGGACGAGCCCCATGCGTAAAAGCCCCGGCAACATCAGACGGAACCATGTGGCATAGTCGATGGCAAAGCAGCGTGTGATCCAGCTTGTCTGGGTGTTGTAGAAATTCAGCACGCCCTGAACACAGGCAACGTCGGGCCCGTTTGCGGCGAAGGCCGCCGCCACTTGGCGCAACTGGTCTGGGGCAGGGGCATCCTCTGCATCGTAAATGCCAACGATGTCGCCTGATGTGAACGGCAACGCATAGTTTAGGGCGCGTGGTTTGGTCCGGATCCGCCCTTTGGGCACTGCGACAACCTGCATATGCGGGGGAAGGTCCGTCCGCGCCAATGTGCGCTGCGTCTGGGTGTCGTCGGCTTCGACGATCAGGCACACCTCCAGCAGGTGCTCGGGGTAATCGAGCCGCCCCAAGCGGGCGACCAGCCGCGACGCGATCTCGGCTTCGCGGAAAAGGGGAACCAGAAGCGAGATGCGCGGCAAGACGGAATGAGAGGCCGGTTGCGCTGGGGCCTGCTTGCGAGAGACGAGAAAGTGCCACAGCGCGCCGGCCCGGAGTGCCGACGTGGCGATGAGGCAAAAGATCGAGACGAGTAGTGCGGCTTGAAGGGTCGCCTCGGGCGCCAAGGCGATCGCTGCAAGAAGCATCACGGCAATCCCGGCCCACAGACGTTTGGCGGCAGCCCCGCCCATGTCGCGGCAGCTTTCCATCGTTGGAACCGAAGTCTCGGCATGGGCGACCATCGCTTGCGCATCAAGTGCCGCAACCTGCGTGGCAATCCAAGATGGGTCGCATGGTGTCAGGGCGACATGTCCAAAGGCCTGTTCCAGTTGCCCAATCACGCGCGGTCCGAGATTGGGGTTTGAGGTCGCCACAACTGTAACCGCGCCGCTTTTGCGCACCGGCAAGAGACCGTCGCAGAGCGCCCGGTCGCGCCCGTATCGCGACAGCAGACGTGGATCAGCGACCGCGCCCGGGGCAACCGCCTCTGCCGATTTGAGCGCGGAATGTATTGTCACAGCACGCCATCCACTCACCAATGGTGGGCCAGCGTAGCGTGCGATTGGTTAACGGTGTTTTAAAGTCTTGTTAGGATGCGGCGCGCAAAGGGCCGCCCATTGCACCGACGAAGCGTTCAAACAGGTAGTAGCTGTCCTGAGGGCCGGGGCTGGCCTCGGGGTGGTACTGAACCGAAAAGACCGGGCGGTCGGCAACACGGATGCCGCAATTTGACCCATCAAAGAGCGAGACATGCGTCTCAACCACGCCATCGGGCAACGACTGCGCATCAACGGTAAAGCCGTGGTTCATCGATGTGATCTCAACCTTGCCGGTCTCGAGGTCTTTGACCGGGTGGTTGGCACCGTGATGGCCGTGGTTCATTTTGATCGTCTGCGCGCCGAGGGCGATGGCGAGCATCTGGTGCCCAAGGCAGATGCCGAAGACGGGGATGTCTGTCGTCTCAAGCACGGTGCGGATCATCGGCACGGCATAGGCGCCGGTTGCGGCCGGGTCACCGGGGCCATTGGACAAAAACAAGCCCTCAGGATTGTGCGCCAAAACCTCTTCGGCGGTGGCGGATGCGGGCAGAACCGTCACGTCGCACCCTGCGCTTGTGAGGCAGCGCAGGATGTTGCGCTTGGCGCCATAGTCGATCGCCACGACCTTGCGCGCTGGACCAGTGCGGGCCGTATAGCCATCAGGCCACGCCCACCGCTTTTCAACCCAGCGATAAGACTGAGCGCAGGTGACGTCTTTGGCCAGATCGAGCCCTTCAAGACCGGGAAACGCGCGTGCGGCGGCCACGAGGGCTTCGATGTCAAAATTGCCGTCGGGATCATGCGCAAGGGCGACATGCGGCGCGCCTTGCTGGCGGATGGCGCGGGTGAGGCGCCGAGTGTCGATGCCGCCGATCCCAATCCGACCCGTACGCTCAAGCCATGCGGTCAGGTTTTCCGCCGCGCGCCAGTTCGAGGGCTCGGTCGAGTCCCATTTCACCACCAGCCCGTCCGCAATGGGATCGGCGGTTTCGTCGTCTTCGGGGTTCACGCCGACATTGCCGATATGCGGGAAGGTAAATGTTACAATCTGCCCTGCATAGGACGGGTCGGTCATGATCTCCTGATACCCCGTCATGGCCGTGTTGAAGCACAATTCTGCGGTTTTCTGACCTGTGGCGCCAAACCCGTATCCGTAGAACAAGGACCCATCAGCAAGGGCAAGGCAGGCAGTGGGCTTGGGACGACTCATGGGGCAGGCTCCGCTCGGCAAATCGCGCGGAAACTAGGGGGTGTGGTCGGTCCGGTCAACCACACGATTTGTGCCGTTCGGTCACGCGTTGTACACGGCGCGGGTTTCGGGTAGTTTCGGGCTTCTGACGTGTTCTGGGGATGAGGCCACCGATGGAACTAAGAGCCCGTATCAGCAGCGAGCTGAAAGAGGCCATGAAGGCAAAAGACGCCGCGCGTTTGTCGACGCTGCGGCTCATTAATGCTGCGATCAAGGATCGCGATATTGCGGTGCGCGGCGAAGGCCGTGAAACCGGCGCCACCAATGATGAGGTTCTGCAGATCCTCAGCAAGATGGTGAAGCAACGGCAGGAAAGTGCGCGCGCCTATGAAGAGGGTGGGCGGCTGGAACTGGCCGAGCAGGAACGGTCGGAAATCTCGGTTATCGAGGACTACCTGCCCAAGCAGCTTGATGAGTCGGAGACCGCTGACGCCATCGACAAGGCGATCAAGGCTGTGGGCGCGGATTCGATCCGCGACATGGGGAAGGTCATGGGCGTGCTCAAGTCGCAATATACTGGTCGGATGGACTTTGGATCCGTCGGTCCGATGGTCAAAGCCCGGCTGGCATGATGAGGCTGGCAGGCGCCACCGCTTTGGTTGCGCTTGCCGCGAACGGGGCACCCGCGCAGGAGTGGGAGTATCGGCTCACTCCGTACGTCTGGTTTCCGACATTCGAGAGCAGCTATCAAAGCGGCGACAGCCCCGACGGTGAAGATTCGTCGAGCTTCTGGGATATCTTCGAGGGCGGTTTTTTGCTGTTTGGGGAAGCGCGCCGCGGCGATCTGGCCTTTCTTGGCGAATTCAACGTCCTCACGCTTGGCGATGACGTCGGTGTCGGCAGCGTAACTTCGGTCGAGATCGGGTTGGATGGCACCATGGTGTCTGCCGTGGCGTCATGGACCGCGTTGCGCTCAAACTCGGGCCGGTTTGACCTGATCGCGGGGGCGCGGGCGTGGGATGTCACGCTGGGTGCGGAGTTTCCGCCGGTCCTGAGCTATTCCGTGCCGGTGCAATGGGTGGATCCGATTGTAGGCGTCGCGGGGCGGTATGACTTCTCCGATCGGTGGAGCCTTGAGGGGCGCGCGGATATCGGTGGTTTTGGCGTGGGGTCTCAGGTCTAGGGGGACGTGCAACTCAGGTTGGGCTACGCGATAACCGATTGGGCCACTGTGGTCGGGGGCGCGCGCTATTTGCACGTCGACTTTTCAAACGATGCTGTGGATGCGGACATGACGATCTATGGACCGTTTGTGGCGATGGATTTCCGGTTCTAAACGGCGGAGTTACGTGCCCCGTCAAAGGCGCGTGTCAGATCGTCATACAGCGCCACACGCTCATCCGGAGACAGAAACGACCCGATTTCAACATCCCGGTCTCCGCCATGGAGCGTCAAATAGTTTTCGACCGGACCATCCTTGGGATGCATTGCAACGCGCACCCAATAGGGGTTGGCTTTCCAATGCTGTGCCGGGCCGCGTGGGTTCGTCCTGGTGAGTTCAACGAGATCAGGGCTGAGCGTCAGAACTTCTTCCAGATCCCCGTCTTTGTAGCTGCGACGCAACGCGATCCACAGCATCCACAAAGCCCCCATCGCAAAGGGCAGAAGGCCCCATAGAACCGGCGTCCCGAGCACGGCGAACAGGGGCAGGAGTGCGAGTGCAAACATCATGCCAATCACCCAGGCAAAGCCCTGCGGGGGCAGAGACCGATGTGGCCAGAGCCGGATCGTTTCCAAGTCGCTCGTGTCGTCGCGCGTGTAAGGCATTGAAGCGACTGTAGGTGACTGAGGCAGCCCTTCAAGCTTGTTTGGCTTCAGAGGTGGCAGCTGTGACGAGATGTCCGGCGTAGCGCACCAGTGGGGTGGCCAGGAATGGAGGCCGCACGGTCACTTCAAAGGTATAAAGCTCGCTGTCTGCGCTTTCGCGGGTTGAGATACGTGGCCCGATTGCCAGTGGCATCGGAAGCCCGAGGAAGCACCAGCCGACCAACGTCATCGTGATTTCACCGTCTTGTGTGTCGAATCGGGAAATTGCGGTCACAGGCCCCACCCGCTCATGCAAGGCCCCGCCAATGGCCCATTGCACAGACGACATGTGTCGCGCACCGATTTGACGACGCCAGCGTTCGCCTTTGGCGGTGGAAGTTTTGGAGAGCGTGAGTGGTGCGTCTTTCACGGCAGGCGGGAAGCCTGCAAGCGTCCCGGCACTGCGGAGGATTGCATTGCGTGGGCGCTCTACCGTGATGCGTCCCTCGAATACGCCGTCGCCTTTATGGAACCGCTGTAGGGGTTCCGGCAAAGCCGAAAGAGACGTACCCAAGACATCGGCGTATGCTGTCATCCGACAAGGCGATGCCGCAGGGCGTCGTCGGGCAGGGCGCATAAGTCGTCATGGCCAAAAAGGGCATAGCGATTTCTGGCAAGGCGAGCATAGAGCCAGTCTTGTGCCGGTCGCGGTAGGATGCGGAAGAGGTTGAACACCCGAAAGGCCGGTTTCAGCGTTCCACCCAGCCGCAGCATGGCGTCAAATGAGCCATATGCGCGCCCGTCGCGGATCATGAGCCACGAGGCGGGGTCTTCCGGGTTCAGCCCGTAATGCGCAAGGAGCGACGATCCCAGTGGTGACGTCACTGTTGCGATACGCACCTGATCCTTTTGGTCCCAACGCGCAATACGCCGTGCCGCCCCTGAACAGATCGCGCAGTTGCCATCCATAACCAGGACAATGCGCGTTTCGTCAAACTCGGGGACGGTTTGGTCATTGCGAAACGAATAGTCGGGCTGGGTCTTGGGTCGCATCTCTTCGGCCTTTCTACGCTAGGATCTATGCCTCCTGACCATGGCCTCAATGCGGCAAATCCGTCCGAGGTGCATCGGCAAAGAAAAGGCCCCACCAATCACTCGGTAGGGGCCTGATGATCTTTGGTCTTAACTAGCGTCAGTGCGCTGTGCCGCGATCCCAGTCCGATTGCTTGGGCAGCGTTTCGAACGTGTGCTCTGGCGGCGGGCTGGGCAGGGTCCATTCCAGCGTGTCCGCATGCTCGTTCCAGTAGTTGTCTTCGGTCACTTTGGCACCGCGCGTCAGCGTGTACCAAACGATGCCGATGAACAGCAGGAACGAGGCAAACGAGATGAACGCACCAATCGACGAGACGTAGTTCCAGTAGGCGAATGCCTCAGGATAGTCGATGTAACGGCGCGGCATGCCCTGACGGCCCAGGAAGTGCTGCGGGAAGAACGTCAGGTTCGACCCGATGAACATCATCCAGAAGTGCACCTTGCCCCAGAATTCCGGGTACTGACGGCCCGACATTTTGCCGATCCAATAGTAGACACCGGCAAAGATACAGAAGACCGCACCAAGGCTCATCACGTAGTGGAAGTGCGCAACCACGTAATACGTGTCGTGGTAGTAGCGGTCGACGGCTGCCTGGCTAAGAACGATGCCTGTTACCCCACCAAGCGTGAAGAGGAACAGGAAGCCGAAGGCCCAGAGCATTGGTGTTTTGAACTCAACCGAACCGCCCCACATCGTGGCGATCCAAGAGAAGATCTTAACGCCCGTCGGCACCGCGATCACCATCGTCGCCAGCATAAAGTAGGTCTGCTGGTTCAGGGTCATGCCAACCGTGTACATGTGGTGCGCCCACACGACAAAGCCGAGCGCGCCAATGGCGATCATGGCCCAGACCATCGGCAGGTACCCAAAGACCGGCTTACGGCTGAACGTCGCGATCACGTGGCTGATCAGACCAAAGCCCGGCAAGATGATGATGTACACTTCCGGGTGGCCAAAGAACCACAGGATGTGCTGGTAAAGAACCGGGTCACCGCCGCCCTCAGGCTGGAAGAAGGTGAAGCCAAAGTTCCGGTCCATCAGAAGCATGGTGATCGCGCCCGCCAGAACTGGCAGCGACAAAAGAATCAGCCACGCCGTGACAAAGATCGACCAGGCGAACAGTGGCACTTTGAACAGGGTCATGCCCGGTGCCCGCATGTTCAGGAACGTGGTAATCATGTTGATCGCGCCAAGGATCGACGAGGCACCCGAAACGTGGACCGCGAAAATCGCGAGGTCCATCGAGTAGCCTTGCTCGTTCGTGGAGAGCGGTGGGTATAGCACCCAACCAACGCCCGAACCCATCTGTCCATTGCCGCCCGGGCTGAGGATCGAGGCCACGGCGAGCGACGTACCAGCCACGTAGAGCCAGTAGCTGAGGTTGTTCAGACGCGGGAAGGCCATGTCCGGTGCACCGATGTGCAAGGGCATAAAATAGTTGCCAAATCCGCCGAAAAGCGCCGGAATAACAACAAAGAACATCATCAGAATACCGTGGCCGGTAATCAGAACGTTCCAGAGGTGACCGTTTGGCGTACACTCTTCGCCGGCACCAGCGGCGAACATCCGCGCGCCTTCCATACACATGTACTGAACGCCCGGTTCCATCAGCTCCATACGCATGTAGACCGTGAAGGCCACTGCGATGAACCCGACGATGCCGGACGTGAAGAGATAGAGGATACCGATGTCCTTGTGGTTGGTGGACATGAACCAGCGGGTAAAGAATCCCCGCTCGTCGTGTTCCTCGTGTCCCTGAATGGCTGCGTCTGCCATATATCGCTCCCACGTATGTTCCCTAGACCTCTGCGCCATGGTGGCGCGAGGCGTTACACGGCGTTTTAGGGATGTTGCGAAGTGGCGGCAATGGGCAAGTTGGCGCAGCCGCTTGGAAAAAGTGTCTCAGGCGCGTTGATTTTTTGGGTGTCCATGCGGCGCTGCGGCATATGGCGGCAGCCGCGGCGCCCGTGACGTCGTCAGGATGGCAGTGGACCAAAGACGCGTGAAAAGGATTTGCGCAGTGCAACGTCGACGTCAGCCATCGTGACCGGCAAGCCGAGATCGACCAAACTGGTGACCCCATACTCCGAGATGCCACAGGGTACGATCCCGTCGAAATGCGACAGATCTGGTTCGACGTTGATCGAGAGGCCATGGAAACTGACCCAGTGGCGCATATGGATGCCGATGGCCGCGATTTTCTGCTCGCAAGGTGTGCCATCGGGATTCGGGGGACGCTCGGGGCGGACAACCCAGACGCCCACGCGGCCTTCACGGCGTTCGCCTGTGACCCCAAACTCGCCCAGTGTCTCGATCACCCAATCTTCCATCTGACCCACGAAACGCCGCACGTCGCGCCCGCGCGCTCCGATATTGAGCATCGCATAGGCCACACGCTGTCCCGGCCCGTGATACGTGTACTGACCGCCGCGTCGAGTGGGATAAACCGGAAACCGGTCCGGTTGCGTAAGGTCGGCGGGGTCGGCCGACGTGCCGGCCGTATAAAGCGGCGGATGTTCCAACAGCCAGATCGCCTCATTCGCCTGACCGCGCGCAATGGCATCGGCACGCGCCTCCATCTCGCGCACAGCGAGGTCATAATTGGTCAACCCGCCAGAGATGATCCATTCCGTCATGGCGCAGCGACAGTGTCGTACCGCGAGAGAAGGTTCAAGAGGGGGCAAAAAGGCCCTTCACATCCTCCAAACCCTTCGCTAAAGAGCGCGGGTCCTACCGGTCAAGACAGTGCGGTCGTGGCGGAATTGGTAGACGCGCAGCGTTGAGGTCGCTGTGGGGTAACTCCCGTGGAAGTTCGAGTCTTCTCGACCGCACCATCAAATTCCAAATACATCAATAAATACAAGTATTTGCGAGTTTTCTCGTGCGTGTTTCCCATACCTGCGCCCATACTTCATGCTCAGATTTCGGGGTTTTGGGTCGATTTCGCACCTCAAAGCGTTCAGACCCATCCAGACCGGTCCAACCGGTCGAAAAAAGAAAATGGCCGACCGGGTTGGACCGGTCGGCCAAAAAAGTTGTCGTGCCCGAAATGACCGGTCGGTCAGGTCGGTCAAGCGTATTCGAGGGCTTTGATCTGCTCGACCTCACTGGTTACAACCAGATCGGCACCGTGAACTCTTAGGTCATAGTCCTGCTGTAAGTTCATCCAGAACTGCGGTGTCGTATTGAAAGCGCGGCCCAAACGAACAGCGGTGTCGGTCGTGATGCTCCGCTCACCCTTCACGATTTGGCTCACGCGATTGGGTTTCACATTGATGTGCCTAGCTAAAGCCCGAAGAGACATACCGAGCGGTTCGAGAAACTCTTCCTTCAAGATCTCGCCGGGGTGGATCGGCTCAATCGTGGTAATCGCAGATTTCGACATCGTATGCGTCTCCTTCATGCCAGCGGAAGCAAACCCGCCATTGATCGTTTATTGGTATTGAATGCTGACCGGCTCGGTCGCCTTTCAGCAATTCCAGTCTGTTCCCCGGAGGACTTCTGAGATCTTTGAGCATCGTAGCTGCGTGGATGATCGTCAGCTTCATCATGGCTTTGCGGCCAAAGGCTCTGAACTGTCGATCCGCCTCACTCTTCTCGAATAGCCTGCGGGTCTTTTTGCAGGCGTAACTCTTGATCACCTAGTATCTCCGTTACGTGTTACGGAACACATAACGCTAAGTCAAGATCAAATCAAGTACGATGATCACGATCATGGTCACGATGATCATCACCATCATGATGATCCCGATGAGGTTCTCGCAATATGGACCGGAGCGTTCAGATGTATCCAGTTCGGTCTTGATGTCGGAGACAGTTAGAGAAACCAGCGGCTGGCTTGGCCCAATGCCAGCAGGATAAGCACAAAAATGGCGGCGGAATAGACGGCATCGACCTTTTTTCGGATCGCGTGAACACTGTCGTTCATGACGGCAACAGCGCGTTCGATGCGTTGTTCCGCGTCTTCATTCGCTTCATCGTCGTCGCCATCGAAATCACGTTTCAGGACCGAGACCTTGGGTGACCAGTAGAGACGGATCTCCTGTAGGCGTGCGCTTGTGCCGCCACCGAAACGATCATTGTCGTTGTTGCATAGGATCGCGTAGCTGAAACGGTGCCCCGGTATGCCTGCGCCCAAGCTCTCGTAGTCTTGGTCGTACAGATCGGCGAGGAGAGTGATCTGGGCGGATGTAATGCCTCCGGCCTTGATCTGTGCCGCGACCTCGGAGAATTGGTCCTTGCCGAGGAAGACCTGAGCGTGAACGTCAGTATCGGGGTCGTATTCGGTTCCACCGTAGACATTTATCGAGCCGAGTTCATCTTCCAGCATCCCTTCTTCGGGTTCGTCCTTGTCGCGAAAGAACGAATACTCGGGTACGGTGCTGGTCTTTCTCAACTCTTCAATGTCGGCCCAATATATTGTGACCGAGATGTCGGTGAACATTAGGTTGTCGCTATCATCGAGCGTGATCGCATACAGTCTCGCGTCGTTCAGCTTACCCTTCGCGGTAATGACTTCGCGAAGGCAGTATCCGGCAACGCTGTCCGGCTCATCCTCGTCTTTGATTTCCCAACTAGTCTCGTTGGCGAGTTGAAGTTCCTCGACCGGAATGTAAAGGAGATTGGGTTTTTCGTGTTGGTACCCACGCGGTCTTTGCCATCCTAGGAATAGTTGTATGTCCGCGTGGCGTCGTTCTTCTGTGCCCAATCCGATGTATCCGAAAATCCCGACATTGGCCAAATCCCTCGCTGGAATACTCAACTAACAGTGACCCTAGCGGAAATGGTGTCGATCTTTCAAATGGACCCACTTTGCCACGAAGGCGAAATATTTTTACTGTGTCGCTCAGCTAAGATTCGTCGTCTTGATGGCTGGGCCACGTGCGCGACAAATCTATCCCGCAGCCTGGTCCTTGTTATAGGCACCCTGCTGAGAGACGAACATGTTGTAATACAGCGCTTCGTTCGCCATCAGCTCTTCATGAGTGCCGTATTCGGCAATCGCCCCGCTTTCGAGGACGTATATCCGATCTGACGAGATGACCGAGGACAGGCGGTGTGCAACCATGATTGTCGTGCGGTTTTTGGACAGGCGATTCAGTGCGGATTTGATCCGTTCTTCGGTCCGTTGGTCCAGTGCCGATGTCGCCTCGTCGAGGATGACAATCGGCGCGTCCTGCAGAAACGCGCGAGCAATCGCGATCCGCTGCTTTTGACCTCCCGACAACTGAGCGCCTTTGGGCCCGACGGGAACATCACCGCGTTCCGCAATCAGGGCGCTGAGTTCGGCAGCTTCTGCTGCCGCTGCGACCTCGTCATCGGTTGCATCAGGCCGTACATAGCGGATGTTTTCGATGATGGATTTGTTGAAAACAACGATGTCCTGGGCCACGACCGAGAAGCTTTTGCGCAGATCTTTGATCTTGATGTCGCTGATGTCCTTGCCGCCGATGGTCACCGTGCCGTCGTTCGGCTCATAAAGACGTCCGAGCAAGCTGAGGATCGTCGTTTTGCCCGATCCGGTCGGGCCACGATCGATGTGACCTGCCCGCCTTTGAACTCCATATCGAGCGACCGCAAGACAGGTGATCCTTCGTGGTATTCGAAAGACGCCTTGTCCAGCACGATGTCGCCTTGCGGGTCAAAGTCGCTGGTGGCCCCCGGCCGGTCATAGATTTGCGCTTGTTCAAGGAACAGGCGGCGGATGCTTTTGAACAGAACAAGGCTGGCCTGCAGCGTGACAAAGAACTTGGACAGATTGCGGCCGGGATCAAAGACCAGCACCAGCCCAAGCAGGAAGGCGATCATCGCCGCGCCATCCATGTCAAAGTCAGGGCTCAGCACCATATAGCCGCCGCCCCCGATCACGAGCACATAGGCCAGCGCGGCGGCGAAATCGAGGAATGTCAGAACCAACGCCTGCGCGAGCTGGAGATTGACGGTCAGATGCCTGATGCCGTCATTGGTCTTTTCAAGACGGCTTTCTTCCATCTCTTCCTGACCTGACATCTTGATCGTCCGCATGCCATTGGTCATCTCTTCGATGCCGGTCATGTACTGACCCAGCGCGGTTTCCGCGTTTGCCTGAATGACCTTGATCCGATCCGACACGCGCTGAATGGCGAAGAGGATCCCCGGCACCACGGCCAGCGTGACAAGGAACAATATGGGCTGCTTATAGAGCAGATAGCCTGACACCACGATCACGGTCGCCCCGTCGCGCAGGGCGTTCACGGTCGTTTGCCCGATAAAGCGGCTGAGGCCTTCCGCCTGTTGCACAAGCCGCAAAATCACGTCGCCCGTGTTCGTTCGGTCGAAATAGGACAGGTCGAGCGATAGATACTTGGCGACCATGTCACAGCGCAAGCGATAGACCGCGTCAGCGGCAAGCGTCTCAGATATACGGGGCACCACGTAGGACAGGATGCCGCGCAACATAAAGACGCCGAAGACTATCGCACAGATCCGCGCGAGTTCTGCAAAAGCGCCGCTGTCAAAGACAACGCGCAGGCCACTTTCCGTGAGACTCAGAAACTGCTGATAGATTAGGCCCTGAACAAAGATCATGGCGAACACGACCAAAAGCCACGGCGTGCGCGACTTCAGATACGTATTCCAGAACCACTTAAGCGCATCGCGATCATCCGCATTAAAAAGCGGTTGCCGTGTCTTGGTGCGTCCAAACATTGTTAGCAAACTCATGCCTTAAAGGATGCATTTTGCCGCGCGAAGGCGGTCTGTGCATTTCGCGGTTTGTCGCAGGAAACCATCATGGTTTCAATCCGCCGCGCGTCCCGTAGTTACGTCTTATGCAGGCAGGCGACACATGCTCAATTACGCCGCATCCAAAGACTGCCCCGCCGCCGAGTTCAGGATAGCGCGGGAAAACCTTGGTCACCTCGTCGCCATGTCGGGTCCCCATCAGATGTGACGACCACATGACTTTCCACTCCGAATTGAACTGCAAAAAGGCATGGAGCAGATACTGTTCGTTCCAGTTTCTGTTCTGATCCAACGCCCAGATTTCGGGATAGTCATCAGGCAGGAAGATGTCGTGGATATGCACCATCACACCGGGTTTAAGTCGCGGAATAACCTCAAAAAATAAGTAATTTACGTCACTTCCAACCTTGGATACATGCGACGAGTCGATAAACAGAATATCCCCATCTCCAAGCCTGTCAAAAAACGACAAATCCAGATCTTCGACTTTGGACATGACAAGGTCGGTTATCCCGTCAACGCCATCGACGAGGAACTGATGGGGGTAGGGTTCAACGCAACTGAAACTAAGTGACCCGTTCAGAATTCGACGATTCACGTCCGCCGTGATGAGCGAGGAATACCCCGAACCGACCTCGATCATAGCCTTGGGTCGAAAGTGGCAAAGCGCGGTGAACAGGAATTCTGCGTCGAGAACCGGAAACTGCGTATTGCCGTAGAAATATGTCCTGGCATCGTCTGGCTTATCAACGGGATAGTCGATCTGTGTGACATACGGCGCGAGGGCGCTTAACAACGCAAGCTGGGCGTCGACGTTGTAATCAATGCCAACCGAACCTTCTTTGCGCGCAAAGATGCGATCTCTTCGGGCCGCAATGTCTTCGGGGTTTGCGATGGGCGAATAGAAATGCCCGATCGGATAGAGGAGTTTTATCTTTGGCGCCCGCGGCGCCCGCTTGGACAACGCATGCGCGTCCCCTTTGGCTGCCCACGGGTTCAGTTTGGAGATCGCGCGTCTTGCGCGTCCGTTCTTGGGGCGATTGGGCCCGTCTTGCATGCTTGCTGCCTGCGTGTTGGTCCGGACCACGCGCCCGAATTTCCATCACCGGGGTAGCTTGGCCAACCAAGGCGGTCAAGTTTGCTTGGGCGGTTCCGGCTCGGGTGCAGCTGAACTGGCATGCGCGGCAGTTGCATTGCCGACCCTGAAAAAATAGAACAACGTCCAGACAAAAGGCGGGCAGAGTGCCAATGAAATCGCACGACAAAGACCAAGATCGCGCCCCCATTGAAACTGCCCGTCAAAGCGCGCGACAGATGGATCCGCTGGGTCTCGCCGCACAGTTTCTGGCCAAACCACGGGCAAATGCCTGGCAGCATTCCATCTCGGCCTTCCTAGCAAAGCTTCCCTTGCTTCCCCCGCGTCGCCGTGCAAAGTTCGCCTACTCCGCGGCCAAAAGAGATTTTGACGCTCTTGCGGCGCGTCTTCTCGATATCTCGGCAAACGGCGTGTCGGACAGCGGTGCGGCGGTTGATTTCGACGGATTTCGCGGACGGAGCCGCCGTGGTGTTCTCGGGGCTGAGTGGCACAAGGCTTTCGTTGCGGCGCTTCAGGACACGGGCCGCGACATATACCCGGAAATCACCGTGTCGCTGGTGACCTATAACAGCGAAAAATGGCTTGATGGTTTTTTTGCTTCGCTTCTGGCTCAAGCGTACCCGTTGGACAAAATCAATCTGATCGTCGTCGATAACGGGTCCACGGACGGGACCTTGGACGCGCTTGCTTCTTGGCTCGACGGGAATAAGGCGCGCTTTGCATCCGCCGATCTCGTTCGGCAGAGCAATGTTGGGTTTGGCATGGGCCACGACGTGGCGCTGCGGCAAAGCACAGATGCGTACGTGTTGGTGACGAATGTCGACCTTGTGCTGCCGCAGGACGCGCTCACCACACTCGTGCGCGCCGCAGAGGCGGACCGCGAAGACGTCGCAAGTTGGGAGATGCGCCAGAGCCCCTATGAGCATCCGAAATACTATGACCCCGTCACGCTTGAGACGAGTTGGTCCAGCCACGCCTGCATTTTGATCCGACGCAGCGCCTATATCGATGTGGGCGGGTATGAAGAGCGCATCTTCATGTATGGCGAGGACGTCGAGTTGTCCTACCGTTTTCGCGGGGCAGGGTATGTCACGCGGTATGTGCCGCAGGCCGCAGTGACGCATTTCGTTGATTTTGAGGATGCGGGCGAGAGGCCGTCTCAGTTCGCAGGCTCGGTCGCAGCAAATGTCCTACTGCGTCATCGCTATGGCGATGCTGCGACCGTGGCCGACGGGATGCAGAACCTGTCGAACCTTGTCGCCACGACTCAGAATGCGCAGCGGCGCGCGGCACTGGAAACGGCTCAAACGCAGATCGCCAAGGATGCCGGTCATTTCGCCTCGACTAAGCTGCCAACGGTTCCGGCCCATTTCCCGTTCAACGGTTTTGACTATGACGTTACGCGGCAAGGTCATGCGGTTGTGCTGGACAATGCAGAGATCGTGGACCCACCGCTTGTCAGTGTGATCACCTGGACCCACGGACCGAACACGCGCCTGCTGGAAGAGGCGCTTTTAAGCGTGGGGCATCAGACCTACTCCAATATCGAACACATCATTGTCGAAGATAGAACGGACTACGCCGAGGCCACGGTTAAGCGCGCGCAATACCTTGCCCGGCCAAGTCTGCGGTACCTTAAATCGGGCGGGGCGGGGCGGTCCGCGGCGGGGAATGCAGGGCTCGCTGCGGCGACCGGAACGTACGCGCTGTTTCTGGACAATGACGATCTGCTCTTTGCAGATCACATCGAAATTCTTGTTCGGTCTCTCCTGAACACTGCCAACGCGCCAGCGGCCTATGCGCTGTCGTGGGAGGTGCCGACCTTCTATGATCAGGGCGGCAATTACCGCGAAGCAGCCCCCGTTTCCAAGCTGGGTCAGTCTCGGAAATTCAGCGCTAAGGCGCTGCAAAAGCAAAACTTTCTGCCCATCCAAAGTGTTCTTTTCAAGCGCGAGCTTTTCAACCGTTTCGGCGGGTTTGACGAAGACATCGACTTTCTCGAGGACTGGAACCTCTGGTATCGCTACGCGCAGGCAGGAGATTTTCTGCACGTGGCCAAAACGACGTCCATGTACCGCGTTCCGGGGGATCAGGTGTTCCGCGCGGCCCGTGAGAGCGGCATGGAGGACGCCCGCGCCCAGGTGCGTCGCGCGAACGAAAAGGTTGCATCGGAAGGGCAGCCGCATAAGTGACCATGGCAGCTTTGGGAGACCGTGATGCGGATGCTCGTTCTAGAAGATGATGCCACACTTGGCCCATGGATCGAAAACGGTCTGCGCGAGGCTGGTCATGTCGTTGATCTATTCCAGAATGGCAAAGATGCGTTGGTCCGGTGCCATGGGCGCGCCTTATGACATTCTAATACTCGATCGGATGGTGCCGGGTCTTGATGGTCTGTCCGTCCTCAAGGCGCTTCGGCAGGCCAAGATCGACGCGCCCGCAATATTCCTCACCGCGCTGGGCGAGGTCGACGACCGTGTCGAAGGATTGCGTGCAGGAAGCGACGATTACCTTGTCAAACCCTTTGCGTTTGCCGAATTGCTGGCCCGGCTTGAGGTAATCTCGCGCCGCAACGCCCCTCAGGCCGAACCGACGTCCGAATTGACCGCTGGTGACATCACGCTCGATTTGCATCGCCGCTCGTGCCACCGGAAGGGACAGTTGGTCGATCTCAACCCCAAGGAATTTCAGCTGTTGGAAGTTTTCATGCGCTCCAATGGTCGGGTGCAGACCCGGACGATGCTGCTAGAGCGTGTCTGGGACATGAGCTTTGATCCCACGACAAGCGTTGTCGAAACCCACATCAGCCGGTTGCGCGGCAAGATCGAAAAACCGTTTGGCGACACCCTGATCCGAACGATCCGGGGCACGGGGTACATATTTGAACCGGCTTAAGTCCCTCTGGCAGCAATCCGCGCTTCGTCAGACGGTTTGGTTGCTTGGCCTTTTCGCGGTGATCTCGCTTGTCGCATGGGGCGGCACTTACGTGCTGGTCTACCGCGAAACGATCAGCGTCGTAGACGCGCGGCTCGAAGACCGGATGCGCGCCGCGCAGGCCGCCTTGGCTGCCGGGCAACCACTGCCTCTGCTGGGCGATGGTCAGTCCGCAGAAATCTCCCAAGGCGGATGGCCTGAGGGGTTTCAGAACGTCGATACCGAAGAGGAATTCGGCCCGGACTTTCGCTACCTCGTGCGCAACACGGCACAGGGGCAAATCGTCCTTGGCGAAAACGTCGACCGGCAACAGGAAGTGTTGCAGATTCTTGCGGCCGGGCTCCAGATCACACTCGCCGCCTCCCTGGCGGCAGCAGTTGTGATTGGCCTTGGCATCACGGTCCGGGCGCAACGTCGCATGACAGCTATCACAGATGGCTTGGCCGCCGTGGGCGCAGGGAACCTGAACACGCGCATCGACCTGACCGGCGGCGATGATCTTGTCATGCTTGCGGATCGCATCAACGCAACCACAGCCCGGCTTGAACGTGCAATGTCCCAGATGCGCGTGCAGTCCGCCAACATCGCGCATGAACTTCGCACACCTCTGGCGCGCCTTCGCGCGCGCGTTGAAACGGATCTGGATCAGCTTGAAGGCAACACACGTGCAGTCTCGGCAGACGATCTTGTGACGCTGCTCGCCGATATCGATCAGATAGATGAGACGTTTACGGCCTTGCTCCGTATCGCCCGATTGGAAAGCGGGGCTGCCGCTGCGGATTTCGGGCCTGTGGACTTGGGCGATCTCGCGCAGGACGTTTATGACGTGTTCGAACCGGTTGTTGCGGATGCCGGTCAGCGCCTGACATTGGCAATCGAACCGGGTCCGGCAACCATTCACGGTGATGAGCCATTGCTGGTTCAGCTTGTCGGGAACCTGATCCAGAATGCACTGCGTCACGGCGCACCCGCACAAGAGATTACTTTGCGCGTCGATGGTCCGGCTCTTTCCGTGGAAGATCAGGGGTCAGGAATTCCTGAACACGAACAAGCGCGGGTGTTCGAGCCTCTCTATCAAGGCGAAGCGTCGCGCACAGGGCAGGGCGTAGGGTTGGGCCTTGCCATGGTGCGGGCGATCGCAGATGCGCATGGGGCCACGATGACAATGGCGCATGGCAATTCGGCACAAGGTTTCGTCGTAACTGCGACATTTGCGAACCTTACAGATTTGTAAGATTCGCGTCAGGCGCGCGACAGGCGCGGTCCCCATCTGTGATTGGCACACAGAAAGGGCACCAAAATGGACAGGATCAAAACAGCATTTCTCACCGTTCTCGCCGTTGTGGCTGGGCTTTTTAGCCTCGGGGTTTTCGCAACAATTGGATTGGCTGTTGTTGGGTTCCTCGCCGTCTTCGGTTCGGTCGCCGCGCTTTTCGCATGGATCGCCAGCCGCAAGGTCGAACAGCCCAGCCAGACCGTTGAGACATAAAGGGAATAGTCGATGCACATGAATCGCCGGATGTTTTTGGCCGGAACCGCCTCTGCCGGGGCGGCTTTGGCCGGGCTCGGATTTGCACAGGCAGGCATTCGCCCGCTGCCGCTGATCCCGATGACCGACCTCACAGGCGGGATCGACAGCCGCATTGCTCTGAACCTTGCCCCCGGCGTTCATGACTTTGGCAATGGTGCGTCGAGCGCCACCTTCGGGATCAACAATGCGTATCTCGGGCCGGTGCTGCGCGTGAAGCAGGGGCAGACGCTGCCATTTGACGTGACCAACGGTATTGGCGAGGTCACCACACTCCACTGGCACGGCCTTCACATTCCGGGCGATGTCGATGGCGGTCCGCATCAAGAGATTGAACCCGGCCAGACGTGGTCACCCGATGTACCCATCGCGCAGCAGGCGTCGATGAACTGGTTCCATTCGCATACGCACGGATACACGGCGCAACAGACCTACAAGGGCCTCGCAGGCGTGATGCTGATTGAGGATGACGCAAGCCTCTCGGCTGATCTGCCCACGACCTACGGCGTTGATGATTTCACGCTGGTGCTTCAGGACAAGATGTTCAACGGCGCGGGCGAGATGGATTATGTCGTCTCAGGCGAAGTGTTCGAAGACGGCTTCACGGGCGAAACGATGGTCGTGAACGGCGCTATTGCCCCGGTGGGCCAGACGGTGCCAAGCGGGCTCGTCCGTCTGCGCATCCTCAACGCCTGCAACGCGCGCTTTTTGACCCTTTCGATGGCAACGGGGCCGCTCAATGTGATTGCAACCGAAGGTGGGTTCCTACCCTCAACGGTGCAGACCGACACGATCATCATGTCGCCCGGCGAACGCTATGAGGTGCTGGTCGACATGGCGGCGGTCGAAACTAACAGCCTGATGGTCCAGTTCGAACAGGAGGGACTTTTGTCGATCCTCGGCGGTTTGCTGGGGCAGGGCGGTGGCGCTGTTGAAATCCTCAACCTCATGCGCGGTGGCGACACCGGGTTCACGGGCCAAATGCCGAACCGGCTTGCCAATCTCGCGCCTGCCGATCGAAACGCGGCGACGCGCACCCGGTCGTTTGAGTTGAACATGGGCGACGGAGAAGAGCTTGCCGCGCTGGCCGCAAACTGGGGCAATGTCTGTGGGGGTGGCGGAATGGCCATCAACGGTCAGCCGATGAACATGGACCGGATCGACGAAGAGGTGCGCAAAGGCGAGACCGAGATTTGGCGGATCAGTGCTGATGATATGGAACACCCGTTCCACATCCATGGCTGTTCCTTCCGTATCTTGAGCCAGCAAGGCGCCGAACCCCCGGCCTATGCCCAGGGGTGGAAAGACATGGTGCATGTCGAAGACGGCTGGTCCGAGGTGCTCCTTCGCTTTGATTATGACGCGCCCAAGGACACACCCTACATGTACCATTGCCACATCCTCGAACATGAGGATTGCGGGATGATGGGACAGTTCACTGTCGAGGCTTAGGCCTAGGCCAAAATTGCGTTGATCTTGTCCAGCGTCGCGACGTTCACCTTCACGCCTTCACTTGCAGCCCGCGCGCGGGCTGCGCCGCGCCCGTCGCCCGGCAGGTGCGCGCCCGACTGTTCGTGGATCGCTGCAGCAAGCGCTTCGACGCGGTCCGCAAACACCGCGCCTGCCGTCGCGTCGGGATCGATTGCAATAAAGCACTGACCCGTCTTTGGCGGTCCGCCCTTGGTCCCGGAAAACGGCGAGGCGTCCTTGCCCAGAGTTGCGCCTGCAAGTGCCGCCGCCAAAAGCTCAACCATCAGCGCAACGCCCACGCCCTTGTAGCCGCCCGAGGGGGCCATTGACCCCTTCAGCCCGATCTCCGGGTCGGTTGTCGGCCTCCCTTCGGGATCAAGCGCCCAGCCCTCCGGGATCGGTTTGCCTTCGCGCGCGTGTTTCATCACTTCGCTCTTTGCGATGGTGCTGGCGCTTTGATCGATATGGATCGCTGGCGTCTCGTCGCGCCCCGGTGCCGCAACCGAGAACGGGTTTGTCCCCACCACCGGCCGCGCCCCGCCCGACGGCGCGATCGAGGCGGGCGCATTGGTAAAACCGAGCCCCACAAGCCCTGCCCGCGCCAATCGCCCCGTGTGATAGCCCAACACACCGCAATTGTAGCTGTTGAAGACCGTCAGAACCGCAATGCCCTGCTCCCGCGCCAGCGGGATCAGTCGGTCAAACCCCATATCGATCGCGGGATGCGCAAAGCCGGTGGCCGCATCAACGGTCAAAGCGCCCGGACGCGGGTGCGACAGCACGGGTCGCGCCGCGCCATCGACTTTGCCACAGCCCACATGCTCGCAATAGATCGGGATGTAAGCCAGCCCGTGACTTGCGACCCCATCCGCCTCTGTCGCAGCAGTCGCGACAGCCAGAGGGCGGGCGTTTTGTTCGGTTGTGCCCGCCGCGACGAGGGCGCGAAAACTGATATCTTCGATCTCGGCCAAGGTCAGTGTTTGTGTGTCCATCCCATTCCCCTTCAATCCGTATCGGCAAGCCCGGCACCCGCACCTTTCAGGCGCGAGGCTTCGGTGGCCGGTGCATAAGTCTTTGCGGCAAATTCTTCCAAACGTGCCCAGGTCGCCGCGCTCGGTGCGGCCCGCGTCGCAGGCGCTTGCAGCGTTCCAAATTCAGACGGGGCGACCGACACAAAGACGTCGGACACCGCGCGGCCTGCATCACCCTCAAGGTGCAGCGCCTCACCATCGGTCCAGCCCGCGCCGTCTTGCCATCTCACGTCGACTGGCGTGGCCAGCGCAGCCGCTGCCATGGCCGCGAAGGGCGCCAAGAACAGCGGCGAAATCACCGCGCCGATCCGCACGTCCCCCAAGTCATGTGCGCGGTCCGACAAAGCAGCGCCCGCGATGATTGGACAGGCAAACGCTCCGGGCGCAACCCAGGACGCACCATCGATCACTGGCGTCATGCTGATCAGGTCTTGCCCCGCGGCGGCATCCAGAACCGTTTGCAACGCCGCGCACCCATCGACGCCCTGCGCACAAAGCCAGCGCGCCGCGCGGCCAGCATCCTCCGCCAACCCCCACGAATACCCCGCGCCACGTGTCGCCTTTTTGGAGGTCGCCTCGACCTCATTGAGAGACAAGGTCACGCAGGCCGCTCCGGATAGACCCAGTCGTCGCAGGTTTCAGCGCTCAGATCCTCGGGATAGGGCGCGCCTGCATACATGCAAATCCGCACCCAGCGGTCGGATCGGGGGTCAAACTTGGTCGCCCCGAAAAACGACAGCTTGGCCCGCAGCATATCGATGGGCAGGACCTTGGCGCTGATCGTGTTGTCACGGATTTCGCCATAGGGCGCCACGCGGTGCATCTGCGCGCGTCGCACGGTGTGGCGATGCTCCGGATGCTTTAGCAAGACTTCTGCGATCGCAGTGTTGTCCGGCCAAGCGTGCAAATCCGCAAGCGCCGCCGCCGCGTCTCGCGCTGGGGCCAAGGGCTGCTCATAGGGGGCGATCGGCTCTTCGAACCGTTCACCCAGACGCGGTTCCAGCTTCTCTTCCGACGTATACCATGCGCGGGCGCAGTTTTCCGGCGCGGACCAGTCCAGGTCTGCCGCCCAATCAAATGACGCTTCAATCAATTCGCGCATGTCGGCCACGCACATCGCGCCGTCGATGCGCGTCGCCGCTTTGTTGTCATCTGACATGCAGTGGGCGAGGCCGTCCACGAGTTGGCCATAGGGTTCGAGGATCAGAGACGCCAAAAACTCCTGTCCTTCCTCCGCCAGGGTGTCCTCGGCCCACGTCATCACGCGGTCCCACGGGGTGGGGTGGTCAAGCCCTTCGGCTCCCAGATGCGCATTCAACGCAACGATATCCGCGCGCAGCGCCTCAAGACGCTCGATCTGCAACGGATGGGCGGACTGCCATGTTTTGACACCGGCTTCGGCGCGTTCCAGCGCGCTCCAGAAAGCCGCCTGTTCATCTTGCGTGGCCTCGGGCACTGACCGCACGCGGGCAATTGCCTCTTCCCGGACCATGATCCAGTTGTTCAGCAGCACTGGATGATTGACCAAAAACGGTGCCATGCCCAATCCGGTCGAATTGCCGATACCAAGGCTGCGCGCGATGGTGGGGTCAAGTTCGACCGCTGTGTCGCCGCCTTTGACCTGCGCCATGTGCTGAACGAGATCCCGCACAAACGTCCGGATCAGAAACACCGTCAGCATCTCGGCCTGAAACGGCACCTTCATCTCGGTCCGGTCTGAAATTTGTTCGCGATCAGCGGCCCCGAATTTGCCCGACCCGTAAACGGCGGTCGTGCGCATGAGGTATCCAACATCGTCGACCATTGCTCGGTCAGGTTGTCGGCCAGCGGCAAGGGCATCCACAACATGCGCCCAAAGCCGTACGGACCGATTGGCGCGCGACAGCGTCAACTCGCGATCCGAAACGCGCCCCGCCTCCTGAACTGGTACATTCCGCTCAAGCCGGTTCAGGTCGTCCTCGGTCGGCACGCCGTCGAACAGGGCAAATGTGGCGTCCCACGCTTCTGCGATGACCCGGTCCGACCGTTGGTCATCGGGCAGATCATGGGCAAAGGCCACGAGGGAATAGGTTCGATCCGGTCCTTGCGCGGAATAGACCGCCCGCCCGACACCTGAGGCGTCGATGTCGAACACGGGTCTGGAAAACGTCCAGCCCTCTGCCGCCATGCGCCGTGTCAGAATGCGCATAAAGCTCAAGCGGCTTTGGTGGAACGACCCCAGCCGTTTCAGACGCATCACGGTCTGTGGTGATCTGCGCGCGACGACTGGCTTGGCGGTCATGTGCGGCCCTCCGGCCCGAAGTTTTCGACAAAGAAGCGGTACCAATTGCCGCCCATAACGCTCGCGACCTCGGCGTCGCTCATGCCCACGGCGCGCAACCCGTCCGCGATGTTGCCAAAGTCGCGGTTGTCCTGAAACCAGTCCGGCATCGGTGGAAAGCCGGGTGCAGCAGCCGACCCTTCGCCATAGTCGATGTCCTTGCTCCACCGCCCCACGCGCATCCATTCCACAACGCTGTCGGGCTGATCCTGACAAAGGTCTGACCCAATTCCGAGATGCGTTGTCCCGAACGTGTCCGCTGTCCGGGCGATCATCTCGCAAAAGCTCTCAACCGTGCAGGCCGACCCGTCTTTGAGGTGATGCGGGTAAAGCGAAAACCCGAGCATCCCACCGCGCTCAGTTACCGCCCGGATCACATCGTCTGACTTGTTGCGGCGGGCAGGGGCCCAGCTGGAGGGATTGGCGTGGGTGATCGCGATGGGGCGTTCCGAGATTTCCGCCGCCTCAATCGTAGAACGATCCGCAGAATGGCTCATATCCACGACGAGCCCCACGCGGTTCATCTCTTTGATGACCTGCCGCCCCATTCGGGTGATGCCAGTGTCCTCAGCCTCATAGCACCCAGTCGCCAGAAGGGACTGGTTGTTATAGGTCAACTGCATGAACCGCGCGCCAAGCGTGTGCACGATCTCAACCAGCCCAATGTCATCTTCGATCGGGCTTGGGTTCTGAAAACCGAAAAAGATCGCGGTGCGCCCGGTCTCTCGTGCTTGGTCGATGTCGCTCGCTGTCAGACCCTTCATGATCAGGTCCGGGTAAAGTTCAAACCAGCGGTTCCAAGCTTCGAAGTTCAGTACCGTTTCGCGGAAGCTTTCGTGATAGGCGATGGTGACATGAACCGCGTCCACACCGCCGGCGCGCATCTGACGGAAAATCTTCTCCGACCAATTGGCATATTGCAGCCCGTCAATCAGCACGGGTGCGGCCTTGATGATGTGGAACTGATCAGGGGCAAGTGGCTTTCTTTCACGCGGTTCGCGCCGCAGCGTGGACCGAGCCTGCCCCTTGCGTCAAATGCAATCTTGCACTCACGGACTGCGTCACTTACGCCGACGAAACTCCGACGTTATCCAGCATGGTCATAACTGGCAGGACAACTTGTCACTGTTGGGTATCTTGCAAGTCAGAGGCGGTCAGTATACATCGGTATACAAATAGAGGATTCCCATCGGGCAATCCGATTTCACCACGCATCAGAGCCAGGACCGCCATGAGCCATTACACCGATTACCTTGCCGAAATTGAAACCCGCAAAGAAGACGGTTTGCACCCCAAGCCCATCGACGACGGTGCGCTGGTCGAAGACCTGATCAAGCAGATCGTGGATACCGACAACGAACACCGCGATGACTCGCTAAACTTCCTTATTTACAACACCTTGCCCGGCACGACGAGCGCCGCGGGGGTCAAGGCGCGGTTCCTCAAAGAGATCATTCTGGGCGAGGCAACGGTCAAAGAAATCTCGATCGAGTACGCGTTTGAGCTTCTGTCGCATATGAAGGGCGGTCCATCGGTCGAGGTGCTCCTCGATCTGGCACTTGGTGATGATGCCGAAATCGCGACGCAAGCGGCGGATGTGCTGAAGACCCAAGTCTTCCTCTACGAGGCCGACACTGAGCGTCTGAAAGAGGCGTATGAGGCCGGAAACAGCTTTGCCAAGGACATCCTTGAAAGCTACGCTCAGGCCGAGTTCTTCACGAAACTCCCTGATATTGATGAAGAAATTGAGGTCGTCACCTACATCGCGGCCGAAGGCGACATCTCGACCGACCTCCTGTCACCCGGCAATCAGGCACACTCGCGTTCGGACCGTGAGTTGCACGGAAAGTGCATGATTTCTGAAGCCGCGCAGAAAGAGATCGAGGCGCTGAAACTCCAGCACCCCGACAAGCGCGTCATGCTGATCGCGGAAAAGGGCACGATGGGCGTCGGCTCCTCGCGGATGTCGGGCGTGAACAACGTGGCACTCTGGACCGGCAAGCAGGCCAGCCCCTATGTGCCGTTCGTCAACATTGCCCCGATCGTGGCCGGCACGAACGGCATCTCGCCGATCTTCCTCACAACCGTTGGCGTGACCGGTGGTATCGGGATCGACCTTAAGAACTGGGTGAAGAAGCTTGATGAGGACCGCAATCCGATCCTCAACAACGATGGTAACCCGATCCTTGAGCAGAAGTATTCGGTCGAGACCGGAACGGTTCTGAAGATCAACACCAAGGACCAAAAGCTCTATAGCGAAGATGGCGAAGAGGAGCTTGTTGACTTGTCCTCTTCCTTCACGCCGCAAAAAGTTGAATTCATCAAATCGGGCGGGTCCTACGCGGTCGTCTTTGGCAAAAAGCTCCAGACGTTTGCCTGTGAAACGCTTGGCATTCCGCTCAAATCCGCCTTCGCACCGTCCAAGGTCGTCTCACATGAGGGGCAGGGCCTGACTGCGGTTGAGAAGATCTTCAACAAGAACGCTGTTGGCGTTGAGCCCGGCACCGTCCTTCATGCCGGGTCGGACGTCCGTGCGACCGTCAACATTGTCGGCTCGCAGGACACAACAGGATTGATGACCAGTCAGGAGCTTGAGGCGATGGCCGCCACGGTCATCTCGCCAAAAGTCGACGGGGCATATCAGTCGGGCTGTCACACGGCGTCGGTCTGGGACCTCAAGGCACAGGCCAACACCCCGCGTCTGATGGCCTTCATGCACAAGTTTGGCCTGATCACCGCGCGTGACCCCAAAGGTGTCTATCACTCGATGACGGACGTGATCCACAAGGTGCTCAACGACATCACAGTGGACGACTGGGCGATCATCATTGGCGGTGATAGCCACACCCGTATGTCCAAAGGCGTCGCCTTTGGTGCTGACTCTGGGACTGTTGCTTTGGCGCTGGCCACTGGTGAGACCACGATGCCAATCCCGGAAAGCGTGAAAGTGACGTTCAAAGGGACGATGGCCCCACACATGGATTTCCGCGACGTTGTCCATGCCACGCAAGCTCAGATGCTGGCGCAGCATGGTGACAACGTCTTCCAGGGCCGTGTGATCGAGGTGCACATCGGGACGCTTCTTGCGGATCAGGCCTTTACGTTCACCGACTGGACGGCCGAGATGAAAGCCAAGGCGTCGATCTGTATCTCGGAAAATGAGACCCTGATCGAGTCGTTGGAGATCGCCAAAGCGCGTATCCAAATCATGATCGAAAAGGGCATGGATAATGACGCGCAGGTCCTCCAAGGCCTGATCGACATTGCCGAACGCCGCATCGCCGAGATCCGTTCGGGCGAAAAGCCCGCTCTGGCGCCTGATGCGAATGCGAAATACTTCGCTGAAGTGGTTGTCGATCTCGACGCGATTGATGAGCCGATGATTGCCGACCCGGACGTGAACAACGCCGACGTGTCAAAGCGCTATACCCACGACACGATCCGCCCGATCTCGTTCTACAACGCCGAGAAGAAGGTCGATCTTGGGTTTGTGGGCTCGTGCATGGTGCACAAGGGCGACGTGAAGATCGTCGCACAGATGCTGCGTAATCTTGAAAAAGAGCATGGCGAAGTTGAGTTCAAGGCACCGCTCGTGGTGGCCGCACCGACCTATAACATCATCGACGAGTTGAAGGAGGAGGGCGACTGGGCCGTTCTTCAGAAATACTCGGGCTTTGAGTTCGACGACAGCGCGCCCAAGCAAACGGCCCGGACCGAGTATGAGAACATTCTCTATCTCGAACGCCCCGGCTGTAACCTCTGCATGGGTAACCAGGAAAAGGCCGCCAAGGGCGACACCGTGCTTGCCACGTCCACGCGTCTCTTCAAGGGCCGGGTTGTTGAAGACTCCGACGACAAGAAGGGGGAATCGCTTCTCGCCTCAACCCCGGTTGTGGTGCTTTCGGCCATTCTGGGCCGGACGCCCACGTCGGATGAGTACAAGACTGCGGTGGATGGTATCGACCTGACCAAGTTCGCACCGCCAAAGCAGGCACCGATCGATACACTTTCGGTTCACTTCTAAGCTGCACGGATCAGTTCCAAGAGGGCGTCGCGGGAAACCGCGGCGCCCTTTGCATTCAGGGGGCGACGACGCCTTTTTTCAGAATGATGTTCCCGTAAAGCCGGGTTTCGCCGGTTTGCACGATCGCAAAGGCGGATGAGGCGCGATCGTAGAATGCAAAGCGTTCCAATGATGCGATAGGGGCAGGGGCGTCCGCTGTGGCATCAATAATGCGCTGAAAATCCGCGACCGCCTCGGGGATGGCAGAGGCGTCGCCCACGACTTGCATGGTCAGCGCGGGATCCGGCACGAAAGTATCAAGCGGCATAACCGACAGAACCGCGCGCAGAATGTCGGTGGCTGAAACGCCATCTGCGCGAATGCACTGTGGGCCCGAGCTGCTTCCGGGATAATTGGCATCGGCGATCACGATGTCGTCCCCGTGCCCCATCGCGGCCAGCGCGTGCAGAAGATCGGGCGACAAAAGCGGGTCGAGGTTACGCAGCATCAGGGGCCTCCGTCGGTAGGGGTGCGTCTGCCCGGATCAGGCCTTCGCTTCGCAGGTCAGACCATAGCCCGGGGGGGACGGATTGTTCCAGTATCGCGATGTTGGCAGCAACTTCCGAAGCGTTCACAGCGCCGGGGATGACGGTTTTCACGGCTGGATGGCCAAAAACGAATTGCAACGCGGCCTCGATCAACCGCACCCCATGCGCCGTGCACACAGCTTCGATCTTGGTCACGCGGTCGAGGATTTCATGCGGCGCATCGGCATAGTTGTATTTCGCCCCCGCAATCGGCCCCGTGGCAAGAATGCCTGAGTTATACGGGCCGCCGAGGATGATCCCCACGTCTCGCTTTTCGCAAAGGGGCAAGAACGAATTCAGTGCCTCTTGCTCCAATAGGGTGTAGCGGCCTGCCAAGAGAAAGCCGTCAAAATCTCCCAGACCCATGAGCCGTTCGCAAACTTCCCATTCGTTGACGCCGGCACCAATGGCGGAGACTTCGCCGGCATCACGCAACTCCGTCAGCGCACGGTAACCGCCGCCATCAAAGAGTTCGCGAACCTTTGCATCGCTGACCTCCTGGCTGCCATGGCTAAAGACATCAACGTCATGGACCAAAAGAACATCCGCGCGGGCAACACCGATCCGTTCTTTGCTGGCCTCATAGGACCGCATCACGCCATCATAGGTATAGTCATAGACGATCCGCTTCTGCGGGACGTCTACGAACGCCTCCGGCGTGACCTCGTCCGGGGCGCAGTCGACAAGCAGCCGACCGACTTTGGTTGAGAGTTGGATCGTTTCGCGGCCAAATCGGGCAATCGCTTCACCAAAGCGCCCCTCGGATCGACCAAGCCCGTATTGTGGTGCGGTGTCGAAAAAGCGAACTCCGCCATCATATGCGGCTTGCAGCGCACCTTGGGCGTCCTCTTCGCTAATCTTGCGGTAAAGATTTCCCAGCGGTGCCCCACCGAACCCCATGCGCGTGACTGGAACCGGTATTTTGCTGCGGGAGTTCAAAAGGGTTGTGTCGCTCGCCTTCATGTCTTGATCCTTTGAGGGGGCCTAAGTCGTGAACATCTCGGGGCGCTCGCGCTCCAAGGGTTCAAGCCGCTTGATGAGTTGTCTCAGATGGGACCGCATCGCGTTGACGGCTGCGGCAGGGTTCTGTTCGCGGATTGCTGCAAAGATCGCGTCGTGCTCATCCACCGTGTCCGCTGTGCGACCTGGCTCGGGCAGAAGCAACAAGCGGGCCCTTTGAACCTGAAGCGAAACGCTTTCGACAGTCGGGGCGAGCAATGAGATGTCGCAGCATTCGAAGATCAGATCGTGGAATTCTTCGTCGAACTTATAGAACTCTGCAAAGTCGAGGTCTTCGACAAGAAAGCGCTGATGCCGCATGTTGCGGGCAAGGCGGGCAAGTTGTTGTTCGCTGCGCAGTTCCGCAGCGCGGGCCACGGCGGCCAACTCTAATGCCTCACGAAGAAAACTCTGCTCGCGGATTACGCGGAGAGAGAGCTTTGACACGCGGGTCGCGGACTGCGGGACGATATCGACCAACCCATCCTCAGAGAGGCGACGCAACGCGTCTGCCACAGGTGAGCGTGACACTTGAAGACGCTCACAGATAGGCGCCTTGCGGATCACCACGCCGGGGGCAAAGCGCAGCGAAAGAATCGCGTCACGGATCGCGTGGTACACGCGATCGCTCAGCGACCCGGAATAGTTTCCGAGTTCGGAGAGTTGGGAAACGTCGGCTTCGATCACGGAGTTTTCTTTACTATCATACTAACATGTTAGTTGACTTAAAATTTTAGTCAAGCTACCGCTGAAGGAGCAAAGGACAAGCCAGAGGGCCAGTCATTCGTGTTGAAGACCGCGAGAAGCGCACCAGAGATCATACGCTTGCATGAGCAAGATAACGTTATGATTTCTTTGGTAGATTTGTCCGCCGGGGCCTCGCCGGCAGGGCTGGATGTGGCGCTTATCGGGTCTGTTCCGCGGGGCCACAAAATTGCGACTCGGCCCATCTCAAAGGGCGAGAACGTCTATCGCTACGGGCAGATCATTGGACAGGCGAAGTCCGATATCCAGCCCGGTGAACACGTCCATGTTCAAAATCTTGGTATGGGCGCGCATTCACAGGATTACGCCATCGCGTCAGAGGTGCCCGCCTTGGCGCCCATCGCCGCACAGCGCACTTTTGAGGGCTATCACCGTGCGGATGGCCGTGTGGGTACGCGGAATTACGTGGGCATTTTGACGACTGTGAATTGCTCTGGTTCGGTTGCTCGGTTCATCGCTGAGGCGGCCGAGAAATCCGGTCTTCTCGACGCGTTTCCGAACGTCGACGGCATTGTCCCGATTGTCCATGGCACGGGGTGCGGGATGTCGGGGTCGAATGAAGGGTATAGCGCTCTGTTCCGCACATTGTCGGGATATGCGCAGCATCCGAATTTCTCTGGCATTCTACTGATAGGGCTGGGGTGCGAGGTGATGCAGCTGTCCGACCTGGTCGGCGGTCGTCCAATCCGGCCCGATGGTGAGCTTCGCTATATGACCATTCAGAATGAGGGTGGCACGCGGCGGACGATCGAGCGCGGATTGGCAGAGCTTGAAGGGCTTCTTGAGATCGCGAACCGTGCGGTGCGCGCGCCTGCGCCGGTCTCGGCCATCACGGTCGGTATGCAGTGCGGTGGTTCGGACGGGTATTCGGGCATCACCGCAAACCCTGCGCTTGGACATGCTTCTGACTTGCTGGTTCGGCATGGCGGGACAACCATTCTTTCCGAGACACCCGAGATCTATGGCGCGGAACACCTTTTGACCCGGCGCGCTGTGTCGCAGGAGGTTGGCGAAAAGCTGATCGACCGCATCCGCTGGTGGGAAGCGTATACCGAGCGCAACGGCGGCGAGATGGACAACAATCCAAGCCCCGGCAATAAGCGCGGTGGTCTGACCACAATCCTTGAGAAATCCCTCGGTGCTGCGGCCAAGGGCGGTTCGGCGCCGTTGAGCGGTGTTTATGAATTTGGCGAAATCGTAACGACGCCCGGTTTCGTTTTCATGGACAGTCCCGGCTTTGATCCGTGTTCGGTGACAGGGCAAGTCGCGTCGGGGTCGAACATCGTGGTCTTCACCACAGGTCGAGGATCGGTTTCCGGCTACAAGCCTACGCCGTGTATCAAGCTGGCCACGAATTCCGAGATGTACGCCCGGATGGCCGACGATATGGACCTTAACTGCGGCGATATCGTCACCGACGGCGTAAGCATCGCCGAGAAGGGCGAAGAGCTTTTTGAGATGATTATCAGCGTTGCCAGCGGCGCGCCCACCCGAAGCGAGGAGCTTGGCTTTGGCGGGGCGGAGTTCGTTCCGTGGCAAATCGGGGCGGTCATGTAGCGACCATCCCAGAACCCACCGGCTTTCAAAGAAAACAATACACAAAGCCATACCAACAAGGAGGAGATCACATGCTACGCAAATTACTCGGAGGGTCCGCGCTCGCGCTTACAGCGGCGATGGCCACAGTGCCGACTACAGCGGTCGCGGATGGCCACTATGACGGTGTCACGATCAACATTCTCACCCGCCCGGGTCCCGTGATTGCGGGGCGCATGGTTGAACGCGGTGAAGAGTTCACGGCCATGACCGGCGCAGAAGTTCGCGTCGCCGAAGTGCCGTTTGCCGAAATCTTTCAGAAACTTCTGACAGATTGGGCAACGGGAACGAATTCGATCGATGTCGGTGTCTTTGCGTCTGGTTGGGGCGTGGAACTGGTTTCGGGTGGGCTTGTTGCCAATCTCGACCCGTTCATCGAGGCCGACGACAAGATCAACCTTCAGGACATCGCGCCGTACTTCCGCGACTTTAACCAGAAGGTCGAAGGATCGACGTACTTCATCACAATCGATGGCGATTTCCAGATGATGTACTATCGCACTGACGTGTTCGAAGAGGCAGGGCTTGAACCCCCCACGCACATGGGAAGAGTACCTCGAAGTCGGCGCTGCCATTCACGGCATGGACATGAACGGGGACGGTGAGCCAGACTTTGGATCGTGCACGTTCATGAAGCGTAACGCGCAGAGCTATTTTGCGATCCAGTCGATTGCGGCGGGTATGGTTCAGTCCAAAGGGACGAGCGAAGGGCTCTACTTTGATCCTGAAACCATGACACCAAAGATCAACAATGATGCTTGGAAGAAAGCCTTTGAGGTGTTCAAGGCGTCCGTTGCGTTCAACCCGCCGGATGTTCTGAACCACGACATCGGTGACACGCGTGGGCTGGCGCTTGCCGGACGTTGCGGCATGGTCATTGACTGGGGCGACATCGGTCCGCTCTCGATCGAAGAGGGCAGCCAGATCAAAGACAAGGTCGGCGCCATCATCATGCCGGGGTCAACCGAAGTGCTTGACGTTGAAACCGGATCTCTGGTCGCGTGTGACGACACCACATGTCCGCATGCGGTGGACGGCGTGAACTTTGCGCCCTTCGCAGCCTTCGGCGGGTGGACCGGCGCGATCTCGGCCACGCTCGACGATCAGAAAAAGCAAGCGGCCTATGACTTCCTGAGCTACATGAACCAGGCAGAGCAATCCAACCTCGACGTCACGATGGGGTGGACGGGATACAACCCGTACCGCAATTCCCAATTGGACGACACGGCGGCTTGGGTCGAAGCAGGCTTCAGCGAAGCATCGGCAGCCAACTATCTCAGCGCGATCAAGGAAAGCCTGAACCACCCAAATATGGCTTCAGATTTCC
>Ga0064014_10098_pt1 | contig 38359 bp, 37 predicted proteins | sample CrowatWCoCulture_2_FD_61584 | JGI IMG/M metagenome (GOLD analysis project Ga0064014, IMG submission 61584) | Marine cyanobacteria communities from the University of California, Santa Cruz, USA, analyzing cyanobacterial DNA methylation -... | ecosystem: Host-associated > Microbial > Bacteria >...
GCGTTACATCGTGTTGCACTACACCGCGATGACATCAGCAAGCGCGGCTTTGGAGCGTCTGTGCGATCCGGTCCACGAAGTGTCGGCGCACTACCTGATATCTCAGCAAGGCGAGGTGTACTCCCTCGTCGACGAGGATCGCCGTGCTTGGCATGCGGGGGGCAGGCGCGTGGGCTGGCCAAAGCGATATGAACTCGCACTCCATCGGGATCGAATTGGACAATGACGGCCGTTCACCCTTTCCTGAACCGCTCATGGCCGCTCTTGAGGCCTTAGTCGCCGAGATCTTGATCCGCCACGACATTCCACCTGAAAATGTGATTGGCCATTCTGATATGGCCCCGGGGCGCAAGATCGATCCAGGTCCGCGTTTCGACTGGGCGCGGTTGGAGGCGCAGGAGCTGGCGAGACCACGCGCGCATACAACAGGGCCGGATGTCCCTGCTGCCGCCGAATTTAGGGCGTTGGCGCAGGCCTTTGGGTATTCGGCAGACGTCAATGACGCCGCATTGCTTGAAGCGGTTCGATTAAGGTTCAGGCCACATGCGCGCGGCCCATTGGTATCTGCAGATTTTGGACCACTCGGGCGAGGTGAAGTGTAACTTTTTGCGAGGCGCTGCCTCGCGCTCCGGGATATTTTTCGATCAATGGAGGGGCTGCCGGTCTCCATTGATCCGCAAGTATCCCGGGGGGAGCGTCGCGGAGGCGGCGCGGGGGGCAGCGCCCCCCTGATGTCCAACAGTGTTTGACAAGCTGTCCGATCAAAGGCTAGGCCCTCGGTCGCGCGGATGGCTGGACGGTCGCGGAGAAACCTCCGAGGAAAGTCCGGACTCCACAAAGCATCGGTGCCGGGTAACGCCCGGCCGGGGAAACCCGAGGGAAAGCGCCACAGAGAACAGACCGCCCCGCTCGCGGGGTAAGGGTGAAACGGTGGGGTAAGAGCCCACCGCGGGACGGGCAACCGGACCGGCACGGCAAGCCCCACCGGGAGCAATGCCAAATAGGGACCTCATGCGGGCTGCTTTGGCCCAGAGGTCCGGGTTGGCAGCTAAAGGGACGTGGCAACGCGTCTTTTAGATGAATGACCGTTCAGGGTCGCAAGACCCGGACAGAATCCGGCTTACAGGCCATCCGCGCTTGACACCTGTGTCCTCATGAATAAAAGGCGGGCTTCAGGATTCTTGCGGCATGCCAAATGCGCCGCCGCTTTAGGAGAAGAACAATGGCGAAGCCGACGACGATCAAAATCCGTCTGAATTCGACCGCTGACACGGGCCACTTCTACGTGACCAAAAAGAATGCTCGCACCATGACGGAAAAAATGGTGGTGCGAAAGTATGACCCCGTCGCGCGCAAGCATGTCGAATACAAGGAAGGCAAAATCAAGTAAGCCTGACTTTCAGTCGGACGACATCAGGGCCGCGCGAGGGAACTCGTGCGGCCCTTTTCTTTTTTCATTGAGGACGTTGTCATGACTCAGACTTTGACTGTTCGCGCCACGACATCTGCGGATCTCGCAGTGGTCGACGCGCTTTTTGCGCGCTCTTATCCGGCGCTCCTAAAGGCGGATTATAAGCCATCGGTGCTCGTGACCGCTTTGCCGCTGATTTCGCGGGCACAGCCGAGGCTTTTGTCCTCGGGGACGTTTTACGTCATCGAGGATGAAGATGGCACCGTTTTGGGTGCCGGTGGATGGAGCCGCGCCGCGCCCGGTGGCGCGCGTGAGGCTGCTGGGTTTGGGCACGTCCGCCACGTGGTGACTGACCATCGGTCTACGCGTCGCGGTGTGGGGCGCGCCCTGATGACGTATGTCGTGGACCAGGCGCGCGGCGCAGGGCTCAGACGTTTGGCCTGTCAAAGCACACTCACGGCGGTTCCGTTCTATGCGGCCTGTGGGTTTCGCGCTTTGGGAGAGGTTGCGGTTCCCTTGCGTCCCGGCATCACCTTTCCCGCTGTCGCGATGGAGCGGGATCTCCTCTGAACAGTCTCCCCATTACCGCCCCATTATTGCCAAGGAATGGGGCGGGTTACGCGGTAACGCTGAGTGGATGAGACTTCAGGAGGACGACTCCATGCGTCTGATTCTGCTTGGCACACTGGCTGTCGCGCTGGCTGCTTGTTCCACCGTCGAAGAGCGGACTGACCGCCGGTCGGGGTCGGGATTGACCCAAGGCTCGCTCGGCGCGACTGGCAAACACTCGCCCGAGGAAGGGCGCGTTACCGAGGTCGCGATGACCGCGCCTGATCAGGTGCCGCAATTCAATATCACAGCACCCGGCGCGACCGGTGACCGGTCGGCGGCAGCTGAATTGGCCGCGGGCTATGACGCCGACCCGATGGGCGTTGGCGTTACACTGGGCGGTGAGCTTTATTGGCTGCGTCAGGTGCGCGCGAATTCAATTGAGTTTGCTGTTGCCGAGCCTCAGACGGACGCGGGCGCTGTGGGCGGTGTGTCGGCACTCACCGACTATGCATCGACCCGTATTGGATGCTTGCTGACCGGGGAAACCTGGACGTTTGACGGCGTGTTGGTGGCAGGTCTGAACTGCAGCTAACCGCAGCTTGATCCCTAAACGAATAAGGGCCGGCAATCGCCGGCCCTTTTCTATTGCGTTGTGTTCCAGCGATTACTCGCGGCTGCCCATGAACTGCAGCAGGAACATGAACAGGTTGATGAAGTTCAGGTACAGGCTCAACGCGCCCATAATCCCGGCTTTGTCCAGCCATTCCTGATCCATGTGCTGAGCATGTGCGATATAGTCAGTCTTGATGCGTTGCGTGTCATACGCAGTCAGACCCGCAAAGATCAGAACACCGATGATCGACACCGCGAACATGATCGCTGGTGAGCCGAGGAAGATGTTGATGATCGACGCCACGATCAAACCGATCAGACCCATCATCAGGAACGCACCCCAGCCGGAGATATCCCGTTTGGTGGTGTATCCCCATAGTGACAGACCCGCGAACGCGATTGCCGTTACAAAGAACGTTTGCGCGATCGAGATGCCGGTGAATGCGGCGAAAATCCACGAAATCGACAGCCCCATCACCGCCGAAAAGGCGTAAAAGAAAAGCTGCGCGCCCGAGGCGGAAAGCCGATTGATGGCCGCGCCAAACGCGAAGACCATGATCAGCGGCGCAAACATTGCGATCCAGCCGAGGATGTTGGGTTGCAGTGTGACCGGATCAAGGAAAATCGCCAAAAGCGCGGGCGAAGAGCCCACGGCCCAAGCGACCGCACCCGTCATCACCATGCCTACGGACATGGTGCCGTAGACCTTGTTCATATGGGCGCGAAGCCCCTGATCAATCTCAGCGGACCGGGTGCCGGCGCTGGTATAGATCGTTTGTGGTTCAGCCATAAAAGCCTCCGATAGTGTCCCTGTTGCGCGGCCCCCCGGGATGGGGACCGCACTTGGAAGTAAATATCGGTCAGCTTTCCCTGTTTTTCAAGGATTCCACGCCGAAAGGCGACGGTTTTGCTCAACGACTGGTTAAGCGCGCCATCCGGTCGGAACGTCCCATACCGGGCGTGCGGCTTCTGCCTTGGCGGCATCGGCGCTCACGCCAATGTCTGACAGTGCATTCGCATCAAGCCGGGCGAGCGCACGGCGTTGGCGGTAGAGGGCCGCGAAATCGACGAAATTCGCAAAAACCGACTTAATTTCAGCGGTTTGCGGGCGGGTTGCGCCGAAGCTCTTGGTGGTGGTGGTCATGTCACTATCCTCCTTTGCTGATGTTTCAAGTGGTTTTCATAAGCGATGTTGATGTGTATGCCGTTTTGTGGTTCATTTGTGAAGCGAATGTTTTTGAACTAATCCATCAAAAGGTGTGATATGCCACGCAATCTCGATCTGACGGCCCTGCGCTCCTTTGTCGCCGTGGCGGACACGGGCGGCGTAACGCGCGCGGCGGGGGTTCTGCACCTGACGCAATCGGCCGTGTCGATGCAGCTCAAACGGCTGGAAGAAGCTCTCGATATCTCGCTCTTGGATCGGTCGGCGCGCACGGTGTCGCTGACCTCGGCAGGGGAACAATTGGTCAGCTATGCGCGTCGCATTCTCGCACTGAACGATGAGGTAATTTACCGAATGACCGACACCCGGTTGGAGGGTGAGATCGTGTTGGGCGTGCCCCACGACATTGTTTACCCCGCAATCCCGCGTGTCCTCCGGCAATTCGACGCAGAATTTCCGCGCGTCAGAGTGCATCTTGTGTCGTCGTACACCCGCAAGCTGGTGGACGAATACGCGCGCGGCGAATGCGACCTGATCCTGACGACCGAGGATTATCTGGGGCCAGAAGGCGAGACGTTGGTTGAAAAACCTCTGATCTGGGTCGGTGCCCCGGAAAGTGTGGCGGCACGGCAGCGTCCGTTACGACTGGCGTTTGAAAAGAACTGCATCTTTCGTGGTGGTGCGCAGCGTGCGCTTGATGCGGCAAGCATCGATTGGGACATGGCCGTGGTATCGGATTCTACCCGGACCGTAGAGGCCAGCGTGAGTGCCGACCTCGCCGTTCATGTGGCGATCAAGGGAATGGAACCACCTTATGTGGAAGAGGTCAGCGCGAGCGCCGGGCTGCCAGAACTGAAAAGAACGCGTATCAACATGTACCACCCCAAAGGAACGGGAGAGGAGATGATCGACAGCCTCGCCGACATGCTACGCGTGGCCTATCAAGGGCTTTAAGGCAGTATCAGCACTTTGCCGGTGGCTTTGCGTTGGGCCAGCAGATCCAGCCCCTCCGCAGCCTGCGCCAGAGGCAATCGGTGGCTGACATGCGGGGAAATCGCCCCATCTGCGTACCACGCAAAGATCTGTTTGAGACTGTCCTTCACAGCGACGGGATCGAGTCTGAGGAGTCCACCCCAGTAAAAGCCCGATAGCGTGATGTTCTTGACCAACGCGTGGTTCAACGGCAGTGCCGGTGTGTCTCCGGCGGCAAATCCGATGATCAAGAAATGCCCGGCCGGTTTTAGGGCACGGAACGCCGCCGCACCGAGATCGCCGCCAACGGCATCATAGACGACGTCCACCCCGCCAAGAGCGCGCAATTCGGATTTCAGATCGACAGTGCCCGTATCGAGCGTCACGTCAGCGCCGGCAGAACGGGCGATATCGCACTTATCCTGACCGCGCGCACAGGCAATGACGGTTGCGCCCATCCTTTTGCCGATCTCAACCGCGGTCAGGCCGACACCACCGGATGCTCCAAGCACGACGAGGGTTTGTCCGTTCTGCAAGTTGGCGTTTCGAGTGAGGGCAAGATGCGACGTTCCATATGCAATTGGGAGTGCGGCCGCGGTTTCAAGATCGACGGTTGCAGGCAATCTGATCGCGCGATGCGCCGGGACGATCAGGTATTCGGCCAGCCCACCACGCCCAACGAAGGCGGCCATCGGCTGTCCCATCCAATTTTGATCGACGCCTTGCCCGACAGCTTCAACGATGCCGGAAATCTCCATGCCCGGCGTGTGCGGCCAAACGGTCTTTTCCTGATATCGATCCTGCAGTGCCAGCAAATCGGCAAAATTCAACGCGCAGGCCGCCACTCGGACCAGCACGTCGCCTTGCCCAACCGCAGGGACCTCGGTGGTAGCGAGGTTTTCTTTTGCCCCACGTTCCGTGAACACGACCTTTTGCTGGAAATTTTCGAGCATTTCGCGCGAATCGGCTCATTAAAAGTTGATGTATCTTGGCTCTCTTGGGGCTCGTTGCGGAGTTGTGCAACACACGTTCGGCGTGTTATTGGTTTTTCCTATTGAAAACCGATAATCTGCGATACTTTCTTCAAAAGCAATATTTTTAAGTTTTTTCAATGTTTTGACCCTAGTTGACGTTAGGGTACCTGCCCAAAAAGACAGGTTGTAATGGTAACGGGTTCTACCCGCATATGTGGCAATGAGGAAAAGAGGAGCAGCCCGGATGAAGCACCCAGTGGACGTTCATGTAGGCAAGCGCGTGCGCCATCGGCGTTGGATGATGGGCATGACGCAGCAGCAACTCGCGGATCAGGTTGGAATTAAATTCCAACAAATTCAGAAGTATGAGACCGGAATGAACCGCATCAGCGCATCGCGGTTGTGGGATATCGCAGCAGCGCTTGACGCACCGATCAGCTTTTTCTTCGAGGGCTTGTCCGCCGAAGATGCCGCCGATCAGCCGCGTTCAGGTGTCCCAGGCGACATCCTGGCCGACAAAGAAGCACTTGAGTTGGTCCGGTCATATTACGCAATCCCTGAGACGCAGCGCCGTCGCCTGTTCGAACTGGCACGCGTGTTGAGCGACGTCGTCTAATACCCCTTGCGCAATGCCTTGCGCCCGCACATGACTGACCTCGGTGGTATTAGAACCGGGGTCCGAGGTCATGGCGACAGTTGATTACGATGAGATGTGGCGCGTCGCCCATGATTTGGCTGACGCGGCGCGGAGCGAGACGCTGGCGCTTTTCCGCGCGCCAGGCCTGACCGCCGAAAGCAAATCCAGCGACTATGACCCAGTGACCGAGGCTGACCGTGCTGCGGAACGCGCGATGCGCGACGTGCTGGCAAAGCAACGGCCTCAGGATGCGATCTTGGCCGAGGAATACGGTAACCAGGCTGGGACAAGCGGCCTGACCTGGGTCCTTGATCCTATTGATGGCACGCGCGGCTATGTCGCCGGAACCCCGACTTGGGGAACGCTGATCGCGTTGTCAGATGACAGCGGGCCAAAGCTTGGGATTATCGACCAGCCGTATATCAACGAACGCTTCTGCGGAGGGGGGGAGCGCGCGGATTACATGGGGCCACAGGGGGGCGGTCCGCTTGCCACGCGGGCCACCACTGAGCTTTCTGACGCAGTGGTCTTTACGACCTTTCCCGAAGTCGGAAGCGCGCAAGAACGCGCGGGTTTTGAGTCTATCGCGTCCCAAGCACGTTTGGTCCGCTACGGGATGGATTGTTACGCCTACGCTCTGGTTGCATCGGGGCAGGTTGATCTTGTGATCGAGGCCGGTCTTCAGCCTTATGATATTCAGGCGCCCATTGCCGTCGTTGAAGCGGCCGGGGGCGTCGTCACAGATTGGCAGGGCGGCTCTGCCGCGATGGGGGGACGCGCCGTTGCTGCCTCCAATCCCGTGATCCACGCCAAGGCGCTGGAAATCCTGTCGCGGTTTGCGGGATGACCGACGTTCTTCTCCGTCAGATTTCGACACTCCTCACGATGGACGATCAGGGTAGCGAGCATGCTGACATCGACGTGCGGCTGCGCGATGGCGTGATTGCCGAGATCGGACCGGGACTTGCGCCTGATGGGGCCGAAATTGTTCATGCCGCGGGCTGTCTGGTTACGCCGGGATTGGTGAATACCCACCACCATCTGTATCAAACGCTGACGCGGGCTGTCCCCGGGGGGCAGGACGCGTTGCTGTTTGGGTGGTTGCAGACGCTTTATCCGATTTGGGCGCGTTTCGGGCCTGAGGAGATGTTTATTTCAACTCAGGTGGGGTTGGCTGAGCTTGCGCTGTCCGGATGCACGACGAGTTCTGATCACCTTTACCTCTACCCCAATGGCGCGCGGTTGGATGACACGATCGCAGGCGCAACGGAGTTGGGCATGCGGTTTCATCCGACCCGTGGGTCGATGTCCATTGGCGAAAGCGATGGCGGACTGCCCCCCGACAGCCTTGTCGAGCAAGAGGCAGCGATCCTTGAGGACTGCATTCGTGTTGTCGACACGTTTCATGATGCGCGCGAAGGGTCGATGGTGCGCGTCGGCATTGCGCCGTGTTCGCCATTTTCGGTCAGTCGCGGGTTGATGCGCGATGCGGCCCGGCTGGCGCGGGACAAAGAGGTGCGGTTGCACACCCATCTCGCGGAAAACGACGAAGACATCCGGTATTCTGAGGAAATGTTTGGCTGTCGCCCCGGCGAATATGCCGAAGAGCTTGGATGGACGGGCCCCGACGTCTGGCACGCCCATTGCGTAAAGCTCGACGCGAGCGAGATCGATTTGTTTGCGCGCAGCCGTACGGGCGTGGCGCATTGTCCGTGTTCCAACTGTCGGCTGGGGTCCGGGATCGCGCCGGTGCGCCAGATGCGCGATGCGGGGGTGCCGGTGGGTTTGGGGGTTGATGGATCGGCTTCCAATGACCGGGCCAGTCTTGTGGGGGAGGCGCGGCAAGCGATGCTTTTACAGCGCGTTTCGCTAGGGGCGGATGCCATGAGCGCGCGCGAGGCGCTCCGGATCGCCACGCGCGGCGGGGCCGAGGTCTTGGGGCGGGACGATATCGGACAGATCGCGGTCGGCAAACGCGCCGATATCGCGATATGGGATATGTCCGGAATTGAGGCCGTGGGAAGCTGGGACGCGGCCGCGTTGCTTCTGGCGGGACCGGCGCTGGTGCGGGACCTTTTTGTCGAAGGGCGACAGATCGTGCGGGACGGTCAGGTCACGACGATTGATTTTTCGGCGCAAATTGCGCGCGCAAATGATTTGGCTAGGGCGTTGATGGCCTAGATCGCGCGTATGCCGTCGATCCAGACGGACGCAATCGCGCGATCTTCGCCCATCATGATGGTCGCAAAAAGCGCTTCCCAAACATCTTTTGCACGCTCTGCGCGCTGGGCGATTGCCGGTGTTGACGCAAGGTCGAGCACGGTGATATCGGCCTCCGCGCCCGGGGCGAGACGACCCACCGTCCCCTCTAGTCTGAGCGCACGCGCTGAGCCTTCCGTGGCCAGCCATATCAGCTCGGTTGGGTGCAGGGGACGCCCGCGGAGCTGCGCGACCTCATAAGCTGCCGCCATCGTGCGCAGCATTGAGAATGACGATCCGCCGCCGGTATCGGTCGCAAGACCCACGCGCATGCCAGCGGTAGTAAGTCCATCCATGTCGAAAAGACCCGATCCGATAAAGGTGTTGGACGTCGGGCAGTGCACAACGCTGGCATCCACCTCAAGAAGGCGGGCGCGCTCGCGGTCGGTGAGATGGATCGCATGGCCGTAAACGCCACCCCCGCCCAGTAGCCCATGCATCTCATACGTATCAAGATAATCGCGCGCGTCAGGAAAGAGCGATTGGACCCATGCGATCTCGTCTGTTTGTTCCGACAGGTGGGTTTGCATCAAGCAATCGGGATGCTCTGCCCATAACGCCCCAAGCGCAGAGAGCTGATCGGGCGTTGAGGTGGGGGAAAACCGTGGCGTGATGACGTATTTCAACCGCCCCCGGTCATGCCAGTGTTCCAGAAGAGCCTTGCTGTCGTCATAGGCTGTTTGCGCCGTGTCGCGTAGCGTGTCCGGCGCGTTGCGGTCCATGCACGTCTTCCCGGCCAGAAGACGCATGCCGCGCGCCTCAGCCGCTTCGAAAAGGGCGGTCACACTTTGCGGGTGGATCGTGGCATAACTGGCGACCGTGGTCGTGCCGTTGGCCACGATCAGGTCGAGATAGCGATTGGCGATTTCAGCAGCGTAATCCGCATCCCCAAAGCGCGACTCTTCAGGAAATGTATAGGTGTTTAGCCAGTCGATCAGGCGTTTGCCCCAACTGGCGATGATCGCCGTTTGCGGGTAGTGCGCGTGTGCGTCGACAAATCCCGGTATCAAAAGGTGGTCGCCATATTCAGTGACGCGCGCGTTCGGGGTGTCTCGCCGAAGCTCATCTGCAGCACCGACGGCCTCAATCACGCCGTCTTGAACCAGAACCGCACCGCGTCGCTCATGGCGAACCGCACTCGGCCCGTCCAGAAACGGGTTCCCTTCAAAGGTCAGAGTTTGGCCCAAGAGAAGGTCGGGGGTGGTGTCGGGGTGCGCGGACATAGCGCGGTGAGACTAGGCGCTCTCGCGGGCCGGGTAAATTGTTGAAACGACTGTTTTCTCGGCTTTCCACGCCTTATGGTCGCCGCACGTTCAGGAGATGCGCCCATGACCGAGCCTCAGATCGCAGAAGAGCCACGTGACGATGACGCCTATGCGTTGAGCGAGCGGTTGGTCCCCGATCTCAGGCTGGCACTGGCCACGTCGAACGCAGATCGCGTGCGCGCCCTGTTTGAACCGCTCCACCCTGCCGATGTCGCCGACGTGGTTGAGCAGATTACCCCACCCGAACGGCGTGAACTGCTTGTTCTGACGCCAGAGCTGTTTGACGGTGAGGTTCTGTCGGAACTCGACGAGTCGCTGCGCGAGGATGTGATCGAGTTCCTTCCGCAAAAAGCCTTGTCCGACGCTGTGCGTGAACTCGACAGCGATGACGTTGTCGACATCCTTGAAGACCTTGAAGAGCCGCAGCAAGAGGCGCTGTTGGATGCGCTGGAAGAGGTGGATCGCGCCGCGGTCGAGATCGCCCTAAGTTACCCCGAGGATTCCGCTGGACGCCTGATGCAGCGCGAGGTTGTGACCGCGCCTGCGCATTGGACTGTAGGTCAGGCAATCGATCATCTGCGCAACTCCGACCATTTGCCCGAGCATTTCTACCACGTGATCCTTGTCGACCCGCGACACCGCCCGATCGGCCATGTCACGTTGGGCAAGTTGATGTCTTCCAAACGCGATGTGCCGTTGGCCGATATTCAGGAAGAGGTTTTTCAAACCATTCCCGCCGATCAGGATGAGGGCGAGGTGGCCTATGCGTTTAATCAGTACCATCTGATTTCAGCCCCGGTGGTCGATGCGGATGACCGCCTTGTGGGTGTGATCACCATCGACGACGCGATGGCGGTGCTCGACGAAGAGCACGAGGAAGACATTTTGCGCCTGTCGGGCGTCGGGGATGAAAGCCTGACCGATGATCCGTTGCAGATCGCACGACAGCGCTTCCCATGGCTGGGTGTGAACCTTTTGACGGCGATCCTGGCCTCGATCGTTATTTCGCTCTTTGAAGGCGCGTTGCAGGCCGTGGTGGCTTTGGCGGTGTTGATGCCGATTGTCGCCTCGATGGGTGGAAATGCGGGAACGCAGTCGCTGGCCGTCGCTGTTCGTGCATTGGCCACCAAGGACCTGACGGCATCAAACGCGCTGCGGGTTGTTCGACGTGAGGCTATTGCGGGCTTGATCAACGGACTGGCCTTTGCGGTGATCATGGGCGGACTGGCGGCACTTTGGTATGGCAACCCGGCACTAGGAGGGGTGATCGCCGCCGCGATGGTGATCAACCTGATTGTCGCGGCACTGTCGGGCGTGCTTGTTCCGCTGCTGTTGGAGCGCGCCGGCAAAGACCCCGCACTGGCATCAGGCACTTTTGTCACCACGGTAACCGACGTCGTGGGCTTTTTCGCCTTTCTCGGGCTTGCGACCATCGTGTTGCTATGAGCGTGGGCGACGCAAAAAAAGCGGCGCGGGCCGCGGCGCGGGCGCGGCGTTATGCGGCCCAGTCGGATGGGCGCAATACTGCTGCTTTGGCGCATTTGACACACAGCCTGCGACCCTATCGCGGCGCAGCTCTGGCGGGATATCTCCCAATCCGAAGCGAAGCTGATCCCCGACCAGTGATGGCCGCGCATGTCGGCGCGTGTGGTGTTCCCATAGTTTTGGGTAAGGCCAAGCCGCTGGAGTTCCGGGTATGGACGCCTGCCACAAGGCTACTCGAAGGCGCATTTGGGGTGATGGTTCCTGAAGATGACGTGCCGCTAGTGCCCCGAGTTCTGATTGTGCCGATGCTTGCTTTTGATGAGCGAGGCTACCGGCTTGGTTATGGTGGTGGGTTCTACGATCGCACTTTGGAAGCGCTTAGACAGCGCGGACCGGTGACGGCGATCGGGTTGGCGTTTGCCGCGCAATTGGCCGATGACCTGCCCATCGAAGCAACAGATCAACCGCTTGATATGATCGTGACCGAGGACGGCGTCCTTGCCACGGGCGCGCAGCCCGCCTAAGCCAAAGCCCATGAAGATACTATTTCTTGGTGATGTTATGGGGCGGTCGGGGCGCAGCGCGCTGAAAGATCGGCTGCCTGGCCTGCGCGAGCGTCTTGGCGCAGAGTTCGTGATTGTGAACTCAGAGAATGCAACGTCGGGTGTCGGTCTGTCGCCAGCCCATGCCAAGGAAATCTTTGAGGCGGGTGCGGATGTGATCACGCTGGGCGATCACGCGTTCGATCAGCGCGATATGCTGACCTTCATAGAACAAGAACCGCGTATCGTCCGGCCCCTGAACTTTTCCAAGGCAGCACCGGGGCGCGGGGCACGGATTTTTGCCGGGCCGGGAGGGCAGAAGGTTTTGGTCCTGCAGGTGCTGGGACAGGTTTTTATGAAGCGCCCCTTTGACGACCCGTTTTCTGCCGTTGAGGCGGTGCTCAAGACATATCCCTTGAGCGGGGCGGTGGCTGCAACCGTGGTCGACATGCATTGCGAGGCGACCTCGGAAAAGATGGGCATGGGCCATTGGTGTGATGGGCGGGCGTCGCTGGTGGTGGGGACCCATACGCATGTCCCGACCGCAGATGCGATGGTGATGCCCAAAGGCACGGCGTATTTGACGGATGCGGGTATGTGCGGGGACTACAACTCGGTCATTGGGATGGAAGCGGCTGAGCCCATGCGCCGGTTTGTGACCGGGATGGGCAAAGGGCGTTTCACACCCGCAAGTGGTGAGGCGACGCTGTCCGGCGTTCTGGTCGACACCGATCCAAAAACCGGCCTTGCGCGGACGGTGACGCCGGTACGCGACGGGGGTCGCTTGTCATCCTCGCCGTGAGGCGCTTGCGTCAAAGGCTGCAAGCGCAGAAACTGACCTCATGATTGATCTGGCCGCTTATCTTGGACCGAACGGTCCGGCCTTTGTCAGCCTTGGCGTTGTCGTCACGATGTTCGTCTTGTTCGTGCGCGAAGTCTTTCCTGCGGAAGTCACTGCAATCGGCGGTGTGGCGCTGATGCTTTTGTTCGGGATCCTGCCTTACCATGCGGCGTTGTCCGTGCTGAGCAATCCTGCGCCATGGACGATTGCCGCCATGTTCATCGTGATGGGCGCATTGGTGCGCACTGGCGCGCTGGCGGCGTTCACGCAGTTTGCCGAGCGGCAGGTTGGTGTTGCGCCCAGACGCGCGGTCGGCGGTCTGTTGGGCGGTGTGGTGCTGTCATCGGCCGTTGTGTCCAATACGCCTGTTGTTGTCGTGATGATCCCGGTGGTGGTGCAGCTCGCTCGCAAGTTGGGCGTAGCGGCGTCGCGTCTGCTGATCCCGCTCAGCTATGCGGCCATCCTCGGCGGAACCCTGACCCTAATCGGCACCTCGACGAACTTGCTTGTCGATGGTGTGGCGCGTGCCAACGGCATGGAGGCCTTTACGATTTTCGAGGTCACCCCGCTTGCCGTCTGCCTTGTGATTTGGGGCGTGGTCTATTTGCGGTTTGTTGCGTGGCGTTTGCTGCCCGAGCGGGACAGCATGGCAAGCCTCATGTCTGACCGGTCAAAGATGAAGTTCTTTACCGAAGTCGCCATTCCTGAAGACAGCGCGCTGATTGGCGAAGACGTGAAATCGGTCGATCTGTTCCGGCGCGACGGCGTTCGTTTGATCGACGTCTTGCGCGGCGATGCGTCGTTGCGGCGTGATCTGGGCGGTGTCCAGCTTTCGGCCGGCGACCGCGTGGTCTTGCGTACGCAGATGGATGAACTTCTGGGCCTGCAAGCCAACAAGGATTTGCGCACGGTCGACAAGCTGTCCTCGGTCCAGACCACCACAGTTGAGGCATTGATCACGCCGGGATGCAGGATGATCGGGCGCACCCTGGGCACATTGCGCCTGCGGCGTCGTTACGGTGTTTATCCGTTGGCGGTGCATCGCCGCAGTCAGAACATCGGCCGGCAGTTGGACGATCTTGTCGTGCGGGTGGGGGACACGCTTTTGTTGGAAGGCGCACCGGAAGATATCCAGCGCCTTGCGGCGGACATGGAACTGGTTGACGTCGCTCAACCCACGGCGCGGGCCTACCGCCGGTCGCAGGCTCCGCTCGCACTCGCCGCTCTGGCAGGCATCGTCGTGTTGGCGGCGCTGGGCGTGGCGCCCATCCTGATGCTGGCCATTCTGGCTGTTGCATTTGTTCTGGTCACACGATGCGTCGACGCGGACGAGGCTTTTGCCATGATTGATGGGCGGCTTCTTGCGTTGATATTCGCGATGCTGGGGATCGGGGCAAGTCTTGAGGCTTCTGGCGCGGTCGCAATGATCGTCAATGCGATCGCGCCGTGGCTTGCGGGGTTGCCGCCGGTTCTGCTGGTCTGGGCGATTTACCTGCTGACGTCGGTTCTGACCGAGACCGTGTCGAACAATGCCGTCGCGGTTGTTGTCACCCCCGTCGCAATTGCGTTGGGCGGCGCGCTGGGCGTCGATCCGCGCCCTCTGGTGATTGCGGTGATGGTTGCCGCCTCGGCTTCGTTCGCAACACCTATCGGATACCAGACGAATATGATGGTCTATGGTCCGGGCGGTTACCGCTTCAGCGACTTTCTTAAGGTGGGAATTCCTCTCAACCTGAGCGTTGGGGTAATTGCCTCGCTTTTGATCCCGCTGATCTGGCCGCTTTGAGTTTGGCTTTGTTTTCAAAGCGGCCAGAACACCAGAATAGCCGGGATAGAAACCCCGACGACTAAAGCCTCGAGCGGAAGGCCCATGCGCCAGTAGTCTGAAAACCTGTAACCGCCGGGACCCATGACGAGCGTATTGTTCTGATGTCCGATCGGCGTGAGAAACGCGCAGGATGCCGCCACCGCGACCGCCATGAGGAACGGGTCGGGCGATACCCCAAGGCGTTCGGCCATGGAAATCCCGACAGGGGCCGCAACAATTGCTGTGGCAGCGTTGTTGAGCACATCGGACAAGGTCATTGTAACGATCATCAAGAGCAATAGCGCGACCCATGCCGGGGCGGTTTGCGTCGCGCTTAAAAGTACATCCGCGATCAGCACCGTACCGCCCGCGCTGTCGAGTGCTGCGCCGAGCGGGATCATCGACCCCAGTAGGACGACCACCGGCCATTGAACATGATCGTAGATGTCGGAGATCGGCAAAACGCCCGCCAGAACATAGCCCACCACAACGGCCCCTAGCGCAATTGGCAAATCGACGAGACCAAGCGCGGCAAGGGCAACGGCACCGGCAAAAAGCGCAATCGCGATCCCGGCCTTGGATGCATCGGTGTTCGGCACGCCACGATCCGCAATTGGCAAGACGCCAAGCCATGCGGTGACATCCTCGGCCCGGTCGGACGGTGTGAGCAAAAGCAGGATATCCCCGCTCCGGATCGGCGTGTGGCGAAGGCGTTTTCTGATCGTTTTGCCATGACGTGAGAGGCCCATCAGAATTGTGCGCTGCCGCCACGCAAGGCCGACGGATTGGGCCGTTTTGCCAATCAGTCGGGAGCGATCTGTCACGACCGCCTCGATCAATGTGGTGCCCGCGCCTTCTGCCGTCACGCGCTCTTCGCGCTCCTTTTCGGCATAGTCGAGCCGTGCGGCGGTGCGGAATTCGTCCAGCGCCTCTGGCGTTGCCTCGAGCACAAGCGCGTCACCTGCCTGCAGGATGGCATTCCGCTGAGTGCCATAGCGTCGCTCGCCATCCCGTATCAGTCCAAGAATCGCAACATCTGCGTCGTCTGCTGTCGCAACCAGCGAGGCCAGCCGTTCGCCGACATGCTTGGATCCTTCGGGCACCGTTAATTCGGCCACATATGCGTCGACCGCCGCATGCCCTGCAGCCGGATCCTCGCGCTGAGGAACGAGCCGCCACCCGACAAGCGCGATGAAGGCCAGGCCGACAATCGCCGTAATGCCTCCGACCGGCGCGAAATCGAACATCGCAAAGCTTTCGCCCAGACGGTCTGCGCGGATAGATGCGATCAGGATGTTGGGTGGCGTGCCGATCAGTGTAATCATGCCCCCGAGGATCGTTGCAAACGACAGCGCCATCAGCGTGCGCGAAGGTGGCCGACCAGCCTTGCGGGCGGTTTGCACATCAACTGGCATCAGGAGCGCGAGCGCGGCGACGTTGTTCATAAAGGCCGACAGCACGCCGCCAACGCCGCCGATCGAAGCGATATGGGCGGGGATGCCGCGCTCAGAACTGATGAGTTGCCGGGTGATGAGACCAACTGCGCCGGATCGAACCAAGCCGGCCGAGACGATCAGAACAAGTGCCACGATCACTGTTGCTGGGTTGCCAAACCCCAAAAACGCCTCCGATGCCGGGATCAGACCGGCCAGCACGGCCACAAGCAAAGCAGAGAAGGCCACAAGATCATAACGAAACCGCCCCCACAGAAAGAGAGCGAAGACACCGCCAAAGATGGCAAAGAGAAGGATCTGATCAGTCGTCATGGGTCGCTTGCCTCAAGCGAACTGTATTGCGGGACGCAATGCAAGCGGTGCTGCTCTTGCGGGCGGTGGTCGGTCTGAAATATACCCCCCCAGACAGAGGATCTACGAACGGGACGCGCGCCATGGCAGGCCATTCAAAATGGGCAAACATTCAGCACCGCAAAGGGCGTCAGGACGCCGCGCGGTCCAAACTTTTCTCCAAGTTGGCCAAGGAAATCACCGTGGCCGCCAAGATGGGCGATCCGGACCCCGATAAAAACCCCCGCCTGCGTCTTGCGGTGAAGGAAGCCCGATCGCAATCGGTGCCCAAGGACGTGATCGAGCGCGCGATCAAAAAGAGCCAGGCCGGTGAAGGCGACAATTACGAAGAAATTCGGTACGAGGGTTACGGCCCCGGCGGTGTGGCTGTGATCGTTGAAGCCATGACCGACAACCGCAACCGGACGGCGTCTGTCGTCCGTTCGACCTTTGGCAAGCACGGTGGCAACCTGGGCGAGACGGGATCGGTCGGGTTCATGTTCGAGCGTAAAGGGTCGATTTCATATCCGGCCGCTGTCGGCGATGAAGACACGGTGATGATGGCTGCGATCGAAGCCGGTGCCGAGGATGTCGAAAGCTCGGAAGACGGGCACATCATCTATACGGCTGATACGGACCTTAACGAGGTGTCGAATGCGCTTGAGGCGGAGTTGGGCGAAAGTGAGTCGGCCAAGTTGATCTGGCAGCCGACGACCACCACCGAACTTGACCTCGACGGGATGCAAAAGCTGATGAAGCTGATCGAAGTTCTCGAAGATGACGATGACGTTCAGCGCGTAACCGCAAACTTCGAAGTCTCTGATGAGGTTCTGGCCCAGCTTTGACCTCGGCTTGCGAGGCTCTGCCTCGCGCTCCGGAGTATTTGGAAAACAAAGAAGTCGGAGGCGGTTCTGGCCTAGTCCAGGAACCAGTTCGGTTCCGCGTTGCCACCGCAGATTAGCACACCGACTTTTTCGTCCGGGGCGGGTACGTATTTTCCACTGGTCAGCGGCGCAAGCGCGGTGGCTGCGCCGGGTTCCCCAATGAGGCGTGCCGTCTCCCATAGACGCCGTTGTGCGTCGACCACATCGTCATCGGTGACCAGAAGTGATCCGACGTTTAGTGACGACATGATCTCCCAGTTCAGTTTGCCGATCTGAGAGGCGCCGAGTGAGCTTGCCGCGACACCGGACGGGGTCACCTCGGCGCCCGGTCCCTGAGCAAGCGTTGCCGCGTAGGCGGCGGTGTGCTCTGTTTCCACAGCGATCACCTTGGCGCGTGTCTGGTACCAGGCAGCGATGCCGCTGATCAGTCCTCCACCGCCGACAGCGATGAAGAGTGTGTCCAGATCGGGTGATTGCGCATCGAATTCAAGCGCGGCTGTCCCGTTGCCCGCAATCATGTGGGCATCGTCGTAAGGGTGAATGATGCGCGCGCCCGTCTCGTTTGAAAATGCGATCAGCTTTTCGGCGATTTCCGACATGTAGCGGCCAGCGCGGATCACCGTCGCGCCGTATCCTTCCATGCGGGCGACCTTGGTGTCTGTCGTGATGTCGGGCGAGAATACAGTGCAGGCGGCGCCGAACTGTCCGGCGGCATAGGCGATAGCGGCGCCTGCATTGCCACCTGAAGCCGTCACAACTCCGGCCTCTGGCAGAGGTGCGGCGAGACAGGCGTTCATTGCGCCCCGCGTCTTAAACGACCCGGTATGCTGGGTTTGCTCAAGCTTCAGGGCAACGGGGATCGGTGCGAGCGCATGTGCCTCGACGGTCAGGACCGGTGTGGCACGCACCCGATCTTTGACGTGGGCGTACGCGGCTGAGATGTCGTCTGGTGAAATCACGGTGGTGACCTGTATTCCGGGGTTTTTCGGACGCACAGTTGCGGTTGGGTAGGGCGAGGTCAAGACGTTGGGGTTGCAACCGACCGCTGTTCACGGCACTCACGTCGGACACGAACGAAGAACACCCAATAATGCTTTCGGCCTTCATACCCGGTTTTGGACTGGGGTTCAGTCTCATCCTCGCGATTGGCGCGCAAAATGCTTTTGTCTTGCGGCAAGGGTTGCGGCGGGCGCATGTCTTTGCAGTGTGCCTGACCTGTGCGCTGTCGGATGCGATTTTGATTGCTTTGGGGGTTGCTGGGTTTGGGATCGTCGTAGAAGCCGCGCCTTGGATACAGCCTGTATTCCGCTGGGCAGGTGCGGCGTTTCTGGTCGTTTACGGTGCGATCGCCCTCCTTAGCGCGATCCGAGGCGGTGAGGGTTTGACTGCTGATGGAGGTGACGCAGGTTCGGCGCGGCGTGCGGTTCTGACGGCGTTGGTGTTTACCTGGCTTAACCCGCATGTCTATCTCGACACAGTCGTCCTTCTAGGGTCGATCTCGACCGAATATGTCGGCAAACAGGTCTGGTTTGCCGCGGGCGCGATGACCGCGAGTTTTGTCTTCTTCTTCTCGCTGGGCTACGGCGCGCGGATTTTGGCGCCGATGTTTGCGCGCCCAAGCGCATGGCGCATTCTGGATGTGGTGGTCGGACTGACGATGTGGGCTATCGCGGCGTCGCTGGTGTTCTATTGACGGCACCGCCGCAGGATCGGCCACTGGCCGGCATTTTGTGGATGTTGGCGACCGGCATCCTCTTCGTTGGTGTCAACGCGATCGTCAAACATGTCGGATCAGAGCTTCCCGCGACGCAATCGGCCTTTTTGCGGTTTGTGTTTGGATTGGTCTTTCTCCTCCCGACGATTGGTGTCCTGTTCAGGACGCGCATTGATCGTGGTTCCCTTCGTCTTTTCGGTATTCGCGGGGCGGTTCACACAGTCGCGGTCATTTTGTGGTTCTTTTCCATGGCGCGCATTCCCATGGCAGAGGTCACGGCCATGAATTATCTCGCACCCGTCTATGTGACCGTTGGTGCGGCGCTGTTTCTGGGTGAGCGGTTGGCGATGCGGCGTATTCTTGCCGTTGGCGTTGCGATCCTGGGTGTTTTGATCATCTTGCGGCCTGGCTTTCGTGAGATTGAGGCGGGACACATCGCGATGCTTGGGACAGCCTTCTTCATGGGATGTAGCTATCTCATTGGAAAGCGCGTCTCAGGTGCGTTTGATCCCGCAATTATCGTTTGGATGCTGTCGATTACAGTGACTTTGGGTTTGCTGCCTTTCGCCATTGCGGTCTGGGTGCCGCCAACTTGGGAACAGGTGGGTTGGATGTTTTTGGTGGCCGGTTTTGCAACGGGGGCGCATTACACCATGACGCTCGCATTTCAGGCGGCGCCAGTGAACGTGACGCAGCCCGTGACATTCCTTCAACTGGTTTGGGCATCTTTGGTCGGTTGGCTCTTGTTCAACGAACTGCCCGATATCTGGGTTTTCGTCGGGGGCGCTCTGATCATTGCCGCGATCAGTTACATCGCAATTCGCGAGGCGCAGCTTCGGCGTAGCGTCACCCCGCAACCCGAGGCAACAAAGGCGGGGCATTAACCGATCCGCGCTTGCGCGACTTGCGGTCTGCGACACGCCATGCGTTATTTGGGGGATGTTAAGGATTTGTTTACCTTTCTTGCTTTTGGCGAGTTCCGCCGTCGCGGATGTGCGCGGAACCGTGCGTGTTGTGGATGGGGACACCTTCAGGATGGGCAGCGCGACCATTCGCCTGCACGGTATCGACGCGCCAGAAGGCAAACAAACCTGCACGCGCAAATCCGATGGTGCGGTCTGGCGTTGCGGGGCATGGTCGGCGGAACAAGTGCGCGCACGTTACGAAGGCCGTCGTGTTCGCTGTCAGGAAATTGATCGCGACAGCTATGGGCGCATTGTTGGCAGGTGTTTTCTGAACGAAGAAGAGATCAACCGCACACTGGTTCAGGAAGGATACGCAGCAGCCTACACGCGGTATTCGCGGCGGTACCTTGATGACGAAAAAGGTGCGATCGTCGCAGGGCGTGGCATCTGGTCGTCTGAATTTACGCGACCTGAGGATTGGCGCAGCGCGCAGCGCAACGCACCCCCAGCGGCCCAAGTCAGCAGTTCGGACGGATGCCGGATTAAGGGCAACATCTCAGGATCTGGGCGCATCTACCATATGCCCGGACAAGAAAACTATGACGCAACCCGGATCAACACGAGCAAAGGCGAACGCTGGTTTTGCAGCGAAGCGGAAGCCCGCGCGGCGGGGTGGCGCCGCGCAGGACGCTGAAACTCACGCTTTGCGTGCGTAGATTTCGATGATAGGGCGCTGCCAAACAAACGGCGAGCGGACCCCTTATGCGGATAAAAGGTATTCTTTTCGACAAAGACGGCACTTTGTTTGATTTCCGCGCGACGTGGGACGGTTGGGTCGGTGACCTTTTGACTGAACTTGCCGCTGGCAATGCGGGGTTGCTTGAGAGCCTGGCGGCGAGTGTCGCCTATGATTTTGAGACGCGCAGCCTGCGCCCGGGCAGCATCTTTGTTGCAGGCACCAATGCCGAGACCGTCGATCGATTGCTCATGCATCTGCCGAATTGGACGGCGCGGGACCTGGTGCTTTTCATGGCCGAGCTTGGGGGCAAAGTCGTCCCAACGCCTGCGGTTCCGCTACCGCCGTACCTCGTTGGACTGCAGGAAAAAGGGTTTCGCTGTGCCGTCGTGACAAATGACGGGGAAGCTCCGGCGCGCCAGCAGCTTGCACAGGCTGGGGTTGAGGAGTTGTTTGACACTGTAATCGGTTTCGACAGCGGCTTTATTCCCAAGCCCAAGCCTGACACCTGCCTTGCGGCAGCCGGTCGGTTGGGGCTGGCACCGGAAGCCTGTGTGATGGTGGGGGACAGCACACATGACCTGCATGCCGGTCGTGCGGCTGGTATGCTGACAGCAGCGGTTTTGACCGGCGTCGCTGGCGCAGATGAGTTGCGCCCGCATGCCGATATCGTTTTGCCTGATATCGGCCATCTGCCGGGATGGCTGGACGCCCAGAATTCATTGCCCTGATCGGTTCGCGACATCATCCGTCGCTTTCGCCTGTCTCAAACCGGATGCGCATACGCCATTCTGCGAAAGACGCAGGAGGATGCGATGAGCGATACAGCGACACCCACACGGCGAAAGCGCGCAGGTGGACGGGCCGGAAACACAAGGCGTTCCAGCCCCGCAGTGATTTCCCAGATGCCGTGGTCGGTTCCGGCAAATACCGATGCGCCGACCGAGCCGCTAAACGACGAAGGAATTGCGGCCGTTCATGATGGCGCGATGCGTATTCTTGAAGAAATCGGGATCGAGTTTCTGAACGAAGAGGCGCTCGCCATCCTCGCCGATGCGGATTGCATCATCGATGGCACGAATGTTCGGATGGGACGCGACTTCGTGATGGAAATGATGACGAAAGCGCCGTCTGAATTCACGTTGACGCCACGCAATCCTGACCGTGTGCTGCCCATTGGCGGGCGCAATATGGTCTTCGTAAACGTGTCTTCTCCGCCAAACTACTGGGATTTGGAAACCGGCAAGACACCTGGGACGCGTGCGCAGTGTCAGGATCTTTTGCGTCTGACCCAGTACTTCAACTGTATCCATGTCGCGGGCGGCTATCCGGTTGAGCCTGTTGACGTGCATGCCAGCGTGCGGCACCTCGACGTGCTGTTTGACAAGCTTACCCTGACTGACAAGGTGGCTCATGCCTATTCGCTGGGCAAAGAGCGTGTGGAAGACGTGATGGAAATGGTGCGGATCGCAGGCGGTCTTACCGAGGAGGAGTTCGAGGCGACGCCGCGAATGTACACCAACATCAATTCGACCTCGCCTCTCAAGCATGACGAGCCGATGCTCGATGGCTATATGCGTTGCGTGCGGCGCGGTCAGGTGACAGTGGTTACACCGTTTACGCTGGCCGGGGCGATGGCCCCTGTGACGATGGCCGGCGCCGTTGCGCAATCAATTGCCGAGGGTCTTTGCGCGATTGCCTTGGCGCAATGGATCAAGCCCGGCGCGCCCTGCGTTTTGGGGACCTTCACATCGAATGTAGACATGAAATCGGGCGCCCCTGCTTTTGGAACGCCGGAATACATGCGCGCCACCCAGATGACTGGGCAGATGGCCCGGTTCTATGGCGTGCCTTTGCGCGCGTCGGGGTCTTGTGCGGCCAACGTGCCCGATGGTCAGTCCATGTGGGAGACGTCGCAGTCGCTTTGGTCGGCGGTGCAGTCGCATACGAATATGGTCTATCACTCGGCCGGTTGGCTGGAGGGCGGCTTGATCGCCAGCCCTGAGAAGTTTGTGATGGATTGCGAAGTCATTCAGCAGATCCAGCGGTATTTCGACCCAGCCGTTGTGGCGACCACGCCCGAAGATATTGCCGTGGACGCCATCAAGGAGGTTGGCGGGGAAGGGCATTTCTTTGGGATTGATCACACGCAGGAACGGTATGAGACCGCGTTCTATCAACCCTTCCTGTCGGATTGGCGCAATTTTGAAGGATGGGCGCTGGACGGAGCCGTTTGGACAGCCGAACGCGCGCACCGCGTGTTCAAGGAGATCGTGGGGAGCTTTGAAGCCCCTCCGATGGACCCCGCAATCCGCGAAGAGCTCACGGAATTCGTGGAGCGCCGCAAGGCCGAAGGGGGCGCGCCCACCGATTTCTAATCGCGTTGGCGGAATCTTAAACCTCTTGCGGTATCACATCCCCCAATCACGGGGTGAGAGTGATGCATGGATTGGTGAACAAAGCCGTTGAATGCTTTGTGCGGGATACGCATGGGGCGGCCATTTGGCGCGATATCGCAAGTAAGGTTGAACCGGGGCTCGAACGGTTTGAGCCGATGTTGCTTTATGCGGATGACATGACGGATCGGTGCCTGTCGCATCTGGCTGCACACCTGGATATGCCGGTCGAAGCGATTCTTGAGGATCTGGGCACTTATCTGGTGTTTTCCCGCACGACAGAGGCGCTACGCCGATTGCTGCGCTTTGGTGGGGTCACGTATTCAGATTTCCTGATGTCTTTGGACGATCTGCCGGACCGTGTGCGTCTTGCTGTGCCTGACCTTGTCCTGCCGGAGATTTCTGTCGAGCAGGAAAGTGAGCAGATCTACAAAATACGTGTAGGCACGGGGATGGTGTCGTTTGGATATGTTCTGGTCGGCGTTCTGCGGGCGCTTGCAGATGACTATGGCACCCTGGTGATGCTTGAACATGAAGGCACGGATGATGCGGGCGTGAACCGGATCAGCATCGAAGTGCACGAGATCGACTTTTCCTCTGGTCGTGCCTTTGACCTGACTGACCGGAGGGCCACAGGATGACCACGACAGTAGACGACCATAGCCTTGACCAATTGATGCCGATGCATCTGCGCCTCACGGCGGATGGGACGATTGTTCACATAGGGCCAACCCTCAGTCGCCTTTCGATCATGCCGGAGGCGACCAAAGCCGGCTTTTGGGATGTATTCGACGTTCTCAAGCCGCTCAAAGCGCGTGCGTCTGCAACTCTGACGGGTTTGTTGGGCACGCCTCTCAAGCTTCGGCCCAAGGGCAAGGCCGATGCGCCGACGATGCGCGGTATGGCTGTTGAGCTTGAGGATGGCGGGGTAATCCTGAACCTGTCCTTCGGGATTGGCGTCGTCGATGCCGTTGCGCGCTACAGCCTGACACAAACCGACTTTCCACCCACGGATTTGGCAATCGAAATGCTTTATCTGTTCGAGGCCAAGTCCGCGGTCATGGATGAATCCCGTCGTCTGAACCAGCACCTTGAAGACGCCAGATCCCTGGCGGAAGAACAGGCATTTACCGACGCATTGACCGGCCTGGGCAATCGGCGCGCGCTGGAGGTGGCTATGGACCGATTGATCGAACGTGGTGACGCGTTCAGTGTGATGCATCTGGACCTCGATCATTTCAAGGAAGTGAACGACACTTTTGGGCACGCCGCAGGGGACCGGGCTTTGGTTGTGGCGGCGGAAATTCTGAAGGGATCGACGCGCAAGCGCGACATTGTCACCCGGATTGGCGGGGATGAGTTCGTATGCATCATCTATGGCGCAACGGCGCAAGCAAATCTCAAGGGCTTGGGGGAAAGGATTATTTCGGGGCTGGAACAACCGATCCCGTTTGAAGGCAACAGCCTGAACATTTCAGGGAGTGTCGGGATCACGTTGGTGGAGCCGGGCGCGCAAACACTAGCGGATGATCTTATCGCGCAGGCGGACGCAGCGCTTTATACCTCAAAAAACGCAGGACGCGGTTGCGTGTCTTTTGCAAGCTAGGGCCCCTTCATAAAAGGAGATATCGCATCAATCGTTCGCTGGCGGCACCGGTATGGGTTCCGTTAAACTGCGCCGCGTTCTGTGACATTGCCCGCAGAGCAGATGCATCAGAGAAGAGCTCCAGCGACCTTTTGGCAACGTCTTCTGCAGTGGGCAGGCTCTCGAATGCGCCTGCTTCTGCCGCCTCATTGGCAGGAAACGCGACGCCGTAGAACGACGGACCCATCAGCACAGGTTTGCCCTGAGCAAGAGGCTCGATGATGTTGTGCCCGCCTTTTTCAACCAAGCTTGCGCCCACAAAGACGATGTCAGACAGCTGATAATAGAATGCCATTTCACCCAAGGAGTCGCCGATGAGGACATCGGTGTCTTTTGGAACGGCCCCCTCAAATTGGTCGTTCAAACACCTGCTCCGCAAGGCGACCGAATAACCCGCGTCCCGAAGGGCACCGGCGACCGCCGCGAACCGTTGCGGGCTGCGTGGCACCCAGACAATCAGCGGGTTCAGTGCTGACTGTTTGAGGCTGCGCACGAGCGTCATCAATTGCTCTTCTTCGGCTTCAATCGAGCTTGCGATCATCAATGTCGGGCGTGCGATCCGGTCGCGAAGCGCGTTTGCCGGGGGCAGTTGTGCGGTCTCTATGTCCTGGTCAAACTTCAACTCGCCCACGAGCTTGATCCGATCCGATGGGACACCCGCGCCCAAATATGTTGCGCGCCGCGTCTCAGACTTGGTCGTGATCCGACTGTATCCACCAAAAAGAAGGGGCCTGATCCCCAACCGGCGGAGATCACGTTGAAGAGACTTTTCGATATAATTCCCGTTGACCTGTACCATCGGCACGCTGCGCCGATATGCCCCGAACAACTGGCCGGGCCATGTTTCCATTTCGACAGCGATACCGATCTGCGGGCGGAGCCTGCGCAGGAACAGTGACATCGTCCAAAAGAGGTCCAGTGGCACATACCCCGTTCGCAGTTGACCGGACGCGATTTCATCTGGGAAGAGCTTTTGACCCGCCGTCAGTCCGGCCGGTGAGCTGTGGGTCAGCACCACCTCATAGCCATCCCGCAACAGCAATTTCACAACGGGGGAAACAGCCCGCGTTTCCCCAAGTGAGGCCGCAAACACCCAAACGGGCGCCCGCGTGCTCCGTTGCCAAATGCCAAACCGTTCCCAGAGCCGGGCGCGGTACAATGGCTCGCGCCGAGACCGCCAGAGGAGGGCGCCAAGGTATACCGGAAGAAGCACGTGAAACAGGGCCTGATACACCCAGTACGCAAACCTAAGTTTGAATGGCCTCGGAAAGGCTTCGGGGGGGAGAGGACTGCTTTGGCTCACGTTCCCCAAAAGAAACATTCACCTCCAAGCGTCAAGAGCTTTGCATCCGGTATGCGCGGGGGTGGGCGATCCTGTACGGACAGGAAGCGGCGCGCCATGCCCATACGCCCCCACTGCGATTCATGCACAAAGGGACGAACTAACTCTCAATTAGGCGGAAATGGCAGCCCGTAGGGGAATCGAACCCCTCTTTCCAGGTTGAAAACCTGGCGTCCTAACCGATAGACGAACGGGCCACTCTCGCGTGCGCGGTTATCTATGCAAAGCGCCGCGCAAGGGCAAGTGGATTCTTTGGACAAAACGCCCGAGGGGCATTTTTATGCGACGGCCACGTCATCCACGACGAGTTGCACGGTTTCGCGCCCTTGCCAGCGATTGATGTCAAGCTTGCCAGCGATGTGAAACCGTGAGCCATCGCGCGCCTCAATCGCCGGGCCAATGGCTGTATCAAAGGCGCCGAAAGCGATGGCGTCCAGCGCGTGGGCCACGCCGTCGCCAAACCGGAACTTAAGATGGTTTTCGCCCACGCGCCGCGCGGAGAGGATTTTCTGATCCGGAAACGCAAAGCGGGGCGTGGGGGCACCCATACCAAAAGGACCCGCGGTCTCGAGCGCGGCCACGAGATCGAGTGTCGCTGCCGCCGGCATCAGAATGTTTGCTAGGGTCAAATCGGCGGCACCCAACGTTGCTGCGCCCTGACGTTCCAGCAGATCGCCCAATCTTTCCATAGCTGGGTTCAGCTGGGCCCGCGTGAGGCTGAGACCGGCGGCCATCGGGTGTCCGCCGCCTTTCTCGATCAAACCCTCATCTGCAAGCCGTTGAATGGCCGAACCAAGATCGATCCCGCGCACTGAACGCCCAGATCCCTTTCCATCGTCGCCGTCAAAACCAATGACAACGGCCGGGCGGTTTGTCTTCTCTTTGACCCGCGCCGCCACGATGCCCACGACGCCTGGGTGCCAGTCGTCGCCTGCCGCCCAGGCGAGGGGCGCCTGCGCATCGCGTTCTTCGATCTCGGCCAACGCTGCTTCACGAACTGCTGCTTCAACGTCACGGCGTTCGGTGTTGAGGCCATCAAGCTTTTCAGCCAGTGAAAGCGCCTCGTCAGAGTTCTCTGTTGAGAGAAGCCGTGCCCCAAGATCTGCCCGGCCCACGCGACCGCCTGCATTGATCCTTGGGCCCAGCACAAACCCCAGGTGATAGGCATTGGGCGCGGTATCGAGGCGCGCGACATCAGCCAGTGCTTTCAGCCCCGGACGTTCCCGACGCGCCATAACCGAAAGTCCCTGACGCACGAACGCTCGATTAACGCCGATCAGGGGCGCGACATCGGCAACGGTTGCAAGCGCGACGAGGTCAAGAAGCGCAATAAGGTCAGGCCCCCGGACGTCTTTTGCTTTCAATCGGCGGTTTGCCTCGACCAACAAGAGGAACACCACCGCCGCTGCGCAGAGGTGGGACAATGCTCCGTCTTCGTCCTGACGATTGGGGTTCACCACGGCTACCGCAGGCGGAAGTTCTGCGCCACCCAGGTGGTGATCCAAAACGATCACGTCCGCCTGTTGAGATGCCGCCGCCAGAGGATCATGGGACAGTGTTCCGCAATCAACGCAGATGATCAGATCGTGCGATCCTGCCAATTCGGTCATGGCCGTGACGTTCGGCCCGTAACCCTCGTCGATGCGGTCAGGGACATAGACCGTTGCCGGCTGTCCCATTTGGCGCAGCCACCAGACAAGCAGCGCGGCAGACGAACCGCCGTCTACGTCGTAATCGGCAAATATCGCGATACGCTGGCCTTCATGCAGAGCGGTCAACAACCTGTCTGCTGCCGCCCCCATATCCTTTAACGACATGGGATCCGGCAAAAGATCGCGCAGCGTGGGGCTCAGGTACGCCTGCGCCGCTTCTGGCAACACTCCAAAGCCTGCTAGAACACTTGCCACGCTCGCCGGAACATCCGTTCCCTGTTCAATCGCTGCGGCAAGCCGTTGCGTGGCCTCGTCTGGGCCAAGCCAGCGCCGCCCGGTCAGCGACGCGTCGACACCCAGGAACGCGCTCAACTCGTCGGATTGCGATAGGTCATGCGCCGCACCGATCCGGTTTTGGAGCGCATGAGGATCGTGTCGGCGGTCAGGTACCCCACTTCGCGTTTAATGCCCGACAGGATCGATCCATCCGTGACGCCGGTTGCCGCAAAGATTACGTCACCCGTCACAAGATCGTCGCGCGTATAGACCCGATTGAGATTTGTAATCCCGGCCTTTTTCGCCCGAGCTTTTTCGTCATCATTGCGGAACAACAGTTTGCCAAACATCTGCCCGCCCATGCATTTCAGTGCAGCAGCAGCCAACACGCCTTCGGGTGCGCCACCAGAGCCCATATACATATCGATGCCAGTGTCAGGTTCTGCGCAGTGCATTACGCCCGCGACATCACCGTCCGTGATCAGCCGAATTGCCGCGCCGGTCGTACGAATCTCTTCGATCATCGCCTCGTGACGCGGGCGTTCGAGAACGCAAACCGTAATATCCTCGATCGAACAGCCCTTCGCGGCGGCAAGGGCCGACACCCGATCTGCCGGTGACATGTCGAGCGTGACGACGCCGGTCCGATAGCCGGGGCCGATGGCCAGCTTTTCCATGTAAACATCCGGCGCATGCAGCATGCCGCCTCGCGGTCCCATAGCGATCACGGCCAAGGCGTTTGGCATATCCTTTGCGGTGAGCGTCGTGCCCTCAAGCGGGTCAAGGGCGATATCCACGGCGGGGCCAGTCCCAGTTCCAACCTCTTCCCCGATATAAAGCATCGGGGCCTCGTCGCGTTCACCTTCTCCAATCACGACGACGCCATTGATGTCTAGCTTGTTGAGCTGATTTCGCATGGCGTCGACCGCCGCCTGATCTGCTGCCTTTTCGTTGCCGCGCCCGATAAGCTTGGCAGACGCCAGTGCTGCAGCTTCGCTTACCCGCGCGAGGCCCAGTGACAGCATACGATCCATGAATTCGGGGTGATCGGACATAATGGTGGTTCCTTGGGCCGAGTTTTGTTGCCAGAGCCCTAACCCCTATTGGCGATTGTCTCAAGCCGGGACCGCATATGGTCGATTGCGGTTTTCTCGCCCACACAGGCCCGATAAAGAGGCGCGGGCAGAGTCAGGCCCGGACGGGGCAAAGGAGGCTATCATGGCCAATGTCGTGGTTGTTGGCGCTCAGTGGGGCGACGAAGGTAAAGGCAAGATCGTTGATTGGCTCAGCGAACGCGCGGATGTGATTGCGCGGTTTCAGGGTGGCCATAATGCGGGCCACACCCTGGTGATTGATGGCGAGGTCTACAAGCTGCACGCGTTGCCGTCCGGCGTGGTGCGCGGTGGGAAACTGTCTGTGATCGGCAACGGGGTTGTTCTTGATCCGTGGAGTTTGCTCAAAGAGATCGCGACAATCCGGGCGCAAGGCGTCGAGATCAGCCCGAAGACTCTGATGATCGCCGAGAATACGCCGCTGATCCTGCCGTTCCACGGAGAGCTTGACCGTGCACGCGAAAGCCAGAATTCGGTCGCAAAAATTGGGACCACCGGGCGCGGTATCGGTCCTGCATATGAAGACAAGGTTGGACGGCGTGTGATCCGCGTTGCGGATCTTGCCGATGATGCAACGCTAGAGTTGCGGGTCGACCGTGCGCTTGTCCACCACAACGCGTTGCGCTCTGGTCTGGGGCTTGAGCCAATCGACCGCGACGGTCTTATCGCGTCGTTGAAGGAAGTTGCGCCAGAGATCCTGCAATTCGCCGCTCCGGTGTGGAAAGTGATGAACGAGCATCGCAAGGCCGGTAAGCGGATCCTTTTCGAAGGGGCGCAAGGGGCACTTCTAGATATCGACTTTGGCACTTATCCCTTTGTTACGTCATCCAACGTCATCGCGGGGCAGGCGGCGACCGGGGTCGGTATCGGCCCCTCCGCGATCGATTTCACGCTCGGGATCGTAAAGGCCTACACTACGCGTGTTGGCGAAGGTCCCTTTCCAACCGAGCTGTTTGATGATGACGGACAGCGGCTGGGCGAACGCGGGCACGAGTTTGGGACGACAACAGGCCGCAAGCGGCGGTGTGGGTGGTTTGACGCGTGCCTCGTGCGGCAAACCTGTGCCGTATCCGGGGTACAGGGGATCGCCTTGACGAAACTTGATGTGCTGGATGGGTTCGAAACCCTGAAAATCTGCACCGGCTACGAGCTTGATGGGAAGGTGCTGGATTTCCTTCCGACAGCGGCTGATCAGCAGGCACGATGCAAGCCCGTTTATGAGGAAATTGAAGGGTGGAGCGGCTCGACCGCAGGGGCGCGCAGTTGGGCCGATCTTCCGGGGGAGGCCGTGAAGTATGTGCGTCGGATAGAAGAATTGATCAAATGCCCGGTCGCGCTACTCTCCACCTCGCCGGAACGCGACGACACGATCCTCGTGACGGACCCGTTCGCCGATTAACGAAAGACGCATCATGGCACTTTCTTACAAGGCCCGCAGACGTTGGTCGCTGGTCATCATCCTTGTGGGGCTTCCACTTTATATCGTGGCGGCTGTCACCCTTGTGAATTGGGCAGACAGTGTTTTTGGACGTCAAATCGTTGCGGTTGAGTTCGCGATATATGTGATCCTCGGGTTTCTCTGGGCCGTGCCCTTTCGGTCCGTGTTTCGGGGCGTCGGCAAGGCGGATCCTGACGCCGCGCCCACCGAGCCCAAAGACTAGCATCTCCGCGTTCGCAAGTTCCTCACGTGTACAAAAAAACGGGCCGCGAAGCGCGGCCCGTTGGTGTTTGCTATGCGCAGCGGCTTACTCGCCAGCGATCCGCGCGTCGGGGTTGAACCGCGAGGTTTCCGCGATTGTGAACTGCCCGCGCTTGAGCTTTTGGATCTTGCCCTGGCGCAAAAGCTGCCCAAAGGAGCGAAGACCGGCTTCGCGCGTGAACTCGGCCTGCGTGTCGAACTTGGCGACGCGCTTCATGAGTTGGGGGCGCGAGAAGTGCGGGTTGCCTTCGACGAAGGCCGAATAGGCCGCCGCAGCTTCCAGCAGATCCGGTAGTTCATGCGCGTCCATCTTGGCGGCAAAGTCCGCAAAGTTGTCGGCGCCTTCAGCCGCTGCCGAAAAGTCGGCTTTGTCGGCCGAGATGCGACGCGGACGCACGGCTTCGACCGGGGTACCTTCGTTGGCTTCGTCGCCATCGACGCGCAGTTCGGATACCAACATCAGCGGTGCTGCGGGTTCTTCCATAACGGGCCGCTCTGAATGCTCAGCTGACACTTCCGGGCGCTTTGGGCGAACAACAGCAGACAGGTCTTCACGATACTGCTCCTGCTCTTCCGCCTCGTTCGCTTCACGCTTGGTGACGCGCTTGAGAAGGCGGTCCGCCTTGGTCGCCGCGACAGCCGCTTTGAGATGCGCAATCGCAGAGCGACGGCGCGAGCCTTCGCTGTCTTCCATCTTGCTGTCTGTTTCGTCCATCAGACGGGCCACGTCCGAGGTCGCTTCTTCGTCAGCATCGGTCAGATCGCCCAGACGGGCACGTGCTGCAACCATTCCCGGCGAGTCGTCCGCCTCAGCGTCGTCCTCGAAGTCGTCGACATCGTCCTCTTCCGCCCCGGAAAGTTCCTCATGCTGGGACGCGGCCACGATGGCATCGACATGCGCAACTTCCTCGGCGATGTCATGCATCTCCTCGGCATCGTCGTCTTCCACGTCGTTGTCCATAGCGGCACGAATGCCTGCGGTCAGGTCGTCTTCGAACGCGGCTTCTGGTTCGCTGTCATCCTCGTCTTCGGACGCTTCGAATTCAGCTGCGATGAGGTCTGCGCCAGCGTCTTCTTCCTCTTCCTGTTCGAAAGCGGCAAAGTCTGCTTCGCTGTCTGCGACGGGCTCAAGGTCGTCCTCATCGTCATCTTCTGACGACATCGCTTCCTGAGAGGCCGCGACGAGCTCCGAGACGTTGGCCATCGACCAGTCGCTTTCGACTTCGGTTTCGTCCGTCAGCGTTTCTTCAGTGGCTTCGATTTCGGTTTCTTCGAGTCTTTCGGCGACCTCTGTATTGGCCGCAAAGGCGTCAAAGTCATCGCGCGCCAGCTTGATAATGCGGGCGGCTTTGACATCGTCGTCGCTATCCTCGTCGCTCTCGTCGGCCATGACGTCTTCTTCGCTGGCGACATCATCAGCGTTATCGTGCGCCGCAACGTCGTCCTGGAAGGGTTCGTCTTGCTCTTCGTTGCCTTCGGTTTGTTCTGCGAAGGCAGCGATTGTTGCTGCTACATCGTCGGCGTCTTCCACCTCGGCGTCAGCTTCGGCTTCAGCGACGGCCATCTCGATCTCGTCCGCTTCCGCCTTAAGCGCTTCGCTTGGTTGCCAGTCAGCGGTTTCTGACGGATCGACCGGCGCATTCTCGGCCATTGCCGCGTCTTCGGCGTGAACTTCTTCGGCATCGCGCGACTTGTCGACAACAGCCCGAATACGGCTCAGCTTTTCGGCGACGCTCTCTGTCTCAGTGGCGTCGTCCGCAGCTTCAGGCGCGTCCTCAACCTCATAGCCCGTGTCGAGCTCATCGAAGGTTGGCAACGCAGGTGCTTCAACGTCGTCTTCCATCTGGCGCAGGTGCACGCCGCTATCGCCGACGCGCGCTTCTACCTTGCGCTGAATCTCTTTCTCCGCAATTCGGTGCAGCATCTCTGCATCCGGCTGCGGTGGTTCCGCCCCAAAATAGCGGTCATCCGCTGCGAGGTCGCGAAAATATTCCGCGATCGACCGCATGGTCGAGAACGGATCATCGAAACCTTCGAGCGTGCACGAAAATGTCCCGTAAGATACGGTAAGAATTTTGCTCGTACCTACCATCTGTCGATCGCTTTCTCCCCCGATCCAGCGACAATCTGTTTACCACGGCATGGATCGTAAATAAGAACGCAACTGGGAAAATCGCGGGATTTTTTCTGGTCGGAAATGTGGCAAAGGTCCCGGCGGGACACGGGACTGGCAGAGTGACTATAGCTGTTCATACGCAACATCTTGTGACGATTCTGGGCTCAGGCGAGGCTAGTGCGGAAGATATTGATGAACTCTTGACCCGGGCACCGATTTTGGTCGCCGCAGACGGTGGTGCGGATCGTGCCCTTGAACTGGGGCATTTGCCGCATGCGGTCATTGGAGACTTCGACTCACTGTCATCTGATGCGCAACAACGCATTCCGCAAGAGCGTCTTCACCGAATCGCTGAACAAGAAAGCACGGACTTCGAAAAATGCCTCAGATCCATCGATGCGCCGCTAATTCTTGCAACCGGCGTGACCGGTCCCCGGATTGATCACGCGCTTGCGGCGTTTTCGATTCTGGCCCGAAATGTCGGTCCGCCCTGCATTCTCGTGGGGGCGGACGATATCGTTTTCTCAGCGCCGAAAGATTTGGCTTTGGATCTGCCGATTGGGTCGCGGTTTTCGCTGTTTCCCATGACTGAAGTTACAGGCCGATCCAAGGGTTTGCGCTGGCCCATCGATGATCTGGAGTTTGCGCCCGCAGGTCGCGTTGGCACATCAAACGAAGTGACGGGCCGGGTAGAGATTGAGTTAAGCGGATCTGGAATGCTCATTATCGTGGCACGCACCGCGTTGGACACCGTCATTGGTGCGATAAGGCGTTAAGAAACCTTTCACGTTAACCAATTCGTCACACTTGTCCGGGATGGATCTCGGTGTGGCGGCGTTTTTATCAAATTGTGTAATCTGGGCAGAGCAAGTGCCTTGGCTTGCGCTGCACTGTTCAGTACGGGCATCGCGTCAGCCTCGACACTTTCGGTACACGATTTGTCCGGCTTCAGCGTGTCGGATGTTGCTGGTACCAAATCTATTCAACACAACCGGCCTTCACCCGTTATCGTTTGGGATGACTGAAAGTGGACAAAGGAAGCTTCGTGGTTTCTTACCACCGATCCCAAATTCACGGCGGGCTGGAACGTCGCGCTTTTGACGGCGCGTGATCTGGGGTGGACGCCAGCCGACGAAGTGGAACGGCCAGGCTTTTGGAACCCGATGGCTGCCTTTGCAATTGTCCTGACATCATTGCTGATGACACCGCTTAGCAATTCGGCACGTTCACGGCCAAACCGCCGAGTGACGTTTCCTTATACTTGGAAGACATATCGTCACCGGTCTGGCGCATGGTTTCGATGGCGGCGTCCAGCGGCACGAAATGTGTACCGTCACCTCGCAAAGCCAGCGAAGCGGCTGACACGGCTTTGATCGCGCCGAGACCATTGCGCTCGATACAAGGCACCTGAACAAGCCCTTTCACCGGATCGCATGTCATACCGAGGTGGTGCTCAAGCGCGATTTCTGCGGCATTCTCGACTTGTTCAGGGGTGCCGCCCATGACCGCGCAAAGACCCGCCGCAGCCATAGCTGACGCTGATCCAACCTCGGCCTGGCATCCACATTCCGCCCCCGAGATCGACGCGTTGTGCTTGATCAACCCGCCAATTGCAGCGGCGGTCAGAAGAAAGTCCTCAATCCCGTCGCGCGATGCACCGGGCACATGATCAAGCCAATACTTAAGCGTGGCTGGCAAAACACCCGCTGCACCGTTCGTCGGCGCGGTGACAATCTGACCACCGGCGGCGTTTTCTTCGTTTACCGCCATAGCATAGACGCCGATCCAGTCGTTGATCGTATGTGGCGCGGTCAGGTTGAGACCACGCTCGGCCTCCAGTGCCGCGTGAATATCAGCGGCACGACGCTTGACCCCGAGACCACCGGGCAGCGTCCCCCGGGTTTCAATCCCGCGGTCAATGCAGGCCGACATCGTGTCCCACAAACCCGATATTCCGCTTTCGAGCTCTGTGCGTGTCAGACGGGATTGTTCGTTTGACCTTTTGAGGTCCGCAATGGTTTTGCCTTCTCGCGCTGCCATGCTCAGCATTTCTGCCCCGGATTTGAACGGGTAGGGCACCGGGGGACTGTCATCGGTATCCTTGCCTGCCGCCAGCTCATCCGCCGTCAGAACGAACCCGCCGCCCACCGAGTAATAGGTTTCCGCAAAGATCACATCGCCCTGACCATCAATCGCCATGAGCTTCAGCCCGTTGGCATGTCCGGGGAGCGGTGGGCCATAGTCAAAGACCACGTCGCGCGAGGGGTCGAGTGACAGGGGCTCAAACCCCTCTGGCTCAACAACGCCGTTCTCATGCGCGCGTGCCAGAGCGGCTTCGGCAAGCTCGGCGTCGTATGTATCGGGGCGAAAACCTGCAAGCCCAAGAATGACCGCCCTGTCTGTCGCGTGCCCGACCCCTGTGAACGCCAGCGATCCGTGGAGGCTAGCCTTCACCCCGACTGGCGAGAAGGGAGAAGCGCGCAGCGCGTCCAGAAAGCGTGCAGCGGCAACCATCGGGCCCATCGTGTGCGAAGAGGACGGCCCAATGCCGATCTTGAACATATCAAAAACTGAAAGAAACATCGCGCGCTTCCGTGAAACGATTTCGCGACAGCTAGGTCAGGCGGCTTGCGCGGGCCACCCCGAAAACGACAAATCGGACAAGCGCGGCGTCAGATGCGGTGGTTGAAGACCCGAACCGCCTGGGTTTCGAGCACGGCAATCTCAGACAGGATCACCCGGCGCAGAATGGCATCGGTCGTGTGCACGAGCCGATCGCGAAGCTTTGTCAGCGTTGCAAAAAGAGTGCGATGCGCCGGAAACGCACGGTCGGTGGTCAAAGTCGCGTGATGGGTCATCATGAAGCTCCTTTCAAGACATCAGGTGGGGCGTTGATGGTGTCGCACCAAGCCCGCCACACGCGTTTGTGTGTGGGGCGTGTGCTTTGGGATGTGCGGTTGCGGCGCGGTGGCGGAAACGGGCCCACAGCTCGGATTGCCGAATGGCGTGTGCCATTGCGACCCGTCTTTGGTGGTTTTGGGTGTGGGCAAGTGTTGCGCGCAGCCCGCTTGAACGCGCCAGCATTGGCAGAGGCGACACAGGGCCGCTGCCACGTGGTCTTGCGTTGCCGTGAACCGCAAGCGAGTTGCGCGTTGCTGTAGGGGCGTTCTGGGTCAATTGACGATCCTCCTCGTGACAATGACGTAAACAGACGTAAACACGCTGGCCTTTGCGCCCAATCACGCGATTGCGTGAAATTTGGCTGTGTTTTCGGGTCGCACCTGTGCCGAATTGCGCATATAACCCGCGCCGAACTGACTTTACGGAGCCTTGGGTGATGACCGAATCCCTCTCGCCAGCCGATCGGGCAAAACGCGTGGCGGCGCTTCGGGCCTGCGATTACGTCGAATCCGGCATGAAAGTCGGTCTTGGTACGGGGTCGACCGCCGAATGGCTTGTGAAGGCTTTAGGCGATCTTGTCCGTGACGAGGGGCTTGAGATTACGGCGGTGGCAACCTCTTCGCGGACGGCCGAGCTCGCAAGATCGGTTGGGATCACAGTCGTGCCTTTGGATGAGGCCGGATGGCTGGATCTGACGATTGATGGCGCGGACGAATTCGATCCCGAGTTTCAGCTTATCAAAGGTGGCGGTGGTGCCCATCTTCAGGAAAAGGTGGTTGCGTCAGCCTCTGACAGAATGATCGTCATCGCGGACCAGACCAAAGACGTGGCAACCCTCGGGGCGTTTCCATTGCCGGTCGAAGTGCTCCAATTCGGATGGCAAACGACCAAGTCTCTGGTTGAAGAGTTGTTGGCCGGGATGGACGTGGTCGGGGACAAGGCTGTCTTGCGCAAAGACGGAGACATGCCGTTTGTGACGGATGAGGGCAACTTTATCCTCGACATGCATCTGGGCCGCATCGGCAATCCCCGCCAACTGGCCATGGTGATCAACCAGATCCCCGGTGTCGTGGAAAACGGCCTGTTTATTGATATTTGCGATACCGTGATCGTCGGGCATCCCGATGGCACGGCGGTTGTGCGGGACATCAATGACGGCACAGTGACCGAAAGCCGGGTCACATCGGATGACGTGACCAACATATTTGCCGACAACGCGGAGTGAGCGGGATGAGCTTTGACTATGATCTCTTCGTGATTGGTGGCGGATCTGGCGGTGTGCGCGCGGCGCGCATTGCGGCATCCGAACACGGGGCCAAAGTCGCACTGGCCGAGGAATACCGCATGGGCGGCACGTGCGTCATTCGCGGCTGTGTTCCGAAAAAACTCATGGTCTTCGCGTCGGGCTATAGCGAACGAATTGAAGATGCCAAAGCCTATGGCTGGAACGCGTCCGGTGACAGCTTTGACTGGCCACAGTTTCGCGACCACCTCCATACCGAGCTGGACCGGCTTGAAGGCATCTATCGCTCGGGGTTGGACAAAGCTGGTGTCGAAATCTTCGACGAACGCGCGGTTGTCGCGGACGCACATACCGTCAAGTTGGCTTCGGGCAAAACGGTGACGGCCAAGCACATCCTGATCGCCACGGGCGGTCATGTTGTCTTCCCTCAAGGAATTGCGGGGGTCGAGCTTGGGATCTCGTCCAACGAGGTGTTCCATCTTGAAGAGTTGCCAAAAAAGATCCTGATTATTGGCGGCGGATACATCGCGTGCGAGTTTGCCTGCATCTTTAACGGTCTGGGCTCCGACGTTACGCAGTATTACCGGGGTGCCCAGATCTTGCGCGGCTTTGATGAAGAGGCGCGGGGGCTTCTGGCCGAGGAAATACGTGACCGAGGCGTTGATCTTCACCTTGGGACCAACGTGATCGAGATGGAGCGGCGCGACGGCCGCATCTGGACCAAGGCCACGAACGGCCGTGAAGATGTCTTCGATCAAGTTCTATTTGCAACCGGGCGCGCCCCGAATTCTGGCGGATTGGGGCTTGAAGCGCTTGGCGTCGAACTTGGTCGCAAAGGGCAGATTGTCGTCGACGAATACTCACAGTCCACGGTGCCCTCAATCTTTGCGGTGGGTGATGTCACGGATCGGATCAACCTCACGCCAGTTGCGATCCGCGAGGGTCATGCCTTTGCGGATACTGTCTTTGGTGGTACGCCGCGCCCATCGGATCACGAACTCGTTGCCTCAGCCATCTTTACGCAGCCAGAATACGGATCGGTCGGCATGACCGAGGAAGAGGCACGCGAGAAATACCGCATCGAAGTGTACTGCGCGTCGTTTCGTCCCATGCAGAACGCCTTTATCGGAAAATCCGAACGCGTCCTGTTCAAATTGATCGTGGATCAGGACAGCCGCAAGGTACTGGGCTGCCATATCATTGCTGAAGGCGCGGGCGAATTGATCCAAATGGTGGGGATCGCCATCAAGATGGGTGCGACCAAGGAAGACTTTGATCGTACCGTTGCGGTCCACCCGACAATTTCCGAAGAACTTGTCACGATGAGAACTCCGGTCCGGACCGCTTGAATTTGCGCGAAGGAACCACAGGTAAAATAGCAATCCATGAACGACCGAATTAAGGAAACTCGCTTAGATGGCCGGTAACAATG
>Ga0064014_10099_pt1 | contig 38261 bp, 37 predicted proteins | sample CrowatWCoCulture_2_FD_61584 | JGI IMG/M metagenome (GOLD analysis project Ga0064014, IMG submission 61584) | Marine cyanobacteria communities from the University of California, Santa Cruz, USA, analyzing cyanobacterial DNA methylation -... | ecosystem: Host-associated > Microbial > Bacteria >...
GCGCACCACTTCTGAGGGACAAGCCACTAACGGCAACCTCCCAGACGAAAGCAACTGTTTGAAAGTACTGAAGAAAATGAGTTTTAAAATTCTTCAGATTAACGGTTGACAGGGCGGCGGAACGATGTAGAATACGCCACCTTGATTGAGTAACAGCTCAAACGCTCTTTAAAAAGTTGACCAAGTAATTCGTGTGGGCGCTGGCCGAGGTATTTCGGATACGAAATATCAGGACAGTGACTCGTCGAAATTGAGTTTTGTCTTGAGCAAGAATAGAGAATCTTCGGATTCTTGTATGATTTAAACTGAAGAGTTTGATCATGGCTCAGATTGAACGCTGGCGGCAGGCTTAACACATGCAAGTCGAGCGGTAACAGGGGGTGCTTGCACCCCGCTGACGAGCGGCGGACGGGTGAGTAATGCATAGGAAACTGCCCAGTAGTGGGGGATAGCCCGGGGAAACCCGGATTAATACCGCGTACGCCCTTCGGGGGAAAGCAGGGGATCTTCGGACCTTGCGCTATTGGATGTGCCTATGTCGGATTAGCTAGTTGGTGGGGTAAAGGCCTACCAAGGCGACGATCCGTAGCTGGTCTGAGAGGATGATCAGCCACATCGGGACTGAGACACGGCCCGAACTCCTACGGGAGGCAGCAGTGGGGAATATTGGACAATGGGGGCAACCCTGATCCAGCCATGCCGCGTGTGTGAAGAAGGCTTTCGGGTTGTAAAGCACTTTCAGTGAGGAGGAAAACTCTGCGACTAATACTCGTAGGGCTTGACGTTACTCACAGAAGAAGCACCGGCTAACTCCGTGCCAGCAGCCGCGGTAATACGGAGGGTGCAAGCGTTAATCGGAATTACTGGGCGTAAAGCGCGCGTAGGTGGTTTGATAAGCGAGATGTGAAAGCCCCGGGCTTAACCTGGGAACGGCATTTCGAACTGTCAGGCTAGAGTATGGTAGAGGGTAGTGGAATTTCCTGTGTAGCGGTGAAATGCGTAGATATAGGAAGGAACACCAGTGGCGAAGGCGGCTACCTGGACCAACTACTGACACTGAGGTGCGAAAGCGTGGGGAGCAAACAGGATTAGATACCCTGGTAGTCCACGCCGTAAACGATGTCTACTAGCCGTTGGGACTCTTGAAGTCTTAGTGGCGCAGCTAACGCACTAAGTAGACCGCCTGGGGAGTACGGCCGCAAGGTTAAAACTCAAATGAATTGACGGGGGCCCGCACAAGCGGTGGAGCATGTGGTTTAATTCGACGCAACGCGAAGAACCTTACCTGGCCTTGACATGCAGAGAACTTTCCAGAGATGGATTGGTGCCTTCGGGAACTCTGACACAGGTGCTGCATGGCCGTCGTCAGCTCGTGTCGTGAGATGTTGGGTTAAGTCCCGTAACGAGCGCAACCCCTATCCCTAGTTGCTAGCAGTTCGGCTGAGAACTCTAGGGAGACTGCCGGTGACAAACCGGAGGAAGGTGGGGATGACGTCAGGTCATCATGGCCCTTACGGCCAGGGCTACACACGTGCTACAATGGTGCGCACAGAGGGCTGCAAACCCGCGAGGGGGAGCCAATCTCACAAAACGCATCGTAGTCCGGATCGCAGTCTGCAACTCGACTGCGTGAAGTCGGAATCGCTAGTAATCGTGAATCAGAATGTCACGGTGAATACGTTCCCGGGCCTTGTACACACCGCCCGTCACACCATGGGAGTGGATTGCACCAGAAGTGGTTAGTCTAACCTTCGGGAGGACGATCACCACGGTGTGGTTCATGACTGGGGTGAAGTCGTAACAAGGTAGCCGTAGGGGAACCTGCGGCTGGATCACCTCCTTAAACGAAGCCGAAGGCTTCGGTCAGAGTCCACACGAATTACTTGGTTAGACTTGAGAAGAGAGCAAAAGGGTCATACAGACCCGTACCGTACTTTGGGTCTGTAGCTCAGGTGGTTAGAGCGCACCCTGATAAGGGTGAGGTCGGTGGTTCAAGTCCACCCAGACCCACCAGAATTATCCAGCTCGGCGTTATCGAATGACTTGCATAGCAGGCTATGCGGCGCCATCCGATGCCTTGATCTGAATAATTCTTGTAATAGCTTTTATGGGGCTATAGCTCAGCTGGGAGAGCGCCTGCCTTGCACGCAGGAGGTCGGCAGTTCGATCCTGCCTAGCTCCACCAAAGCTAACTCGATGCTAACTATCGGTTGGCAGTGTACAGAAACAAGTGTTTCAACTTGATGATAGTGTCGAAGCCCTTCTTTCTGATCACTGGGTCAGATTTGCTCTTTAACAAATTGGACGAGATAGAACACGATTTGATGATTCTCATTATCTCCGGAATTCATGATCAGAGTGATAACGATTTCAAGCGTTATCCGGTGTTGTCGTTGAAGTGGTTGTTATATGCTTCAAGTGAGCTGTCTCTGATCCTGACAGTTGTTGATCCTGGTTACCAGGTTGATCTGGATGACATGGATACAGTTGTCTTGGGGTTATATAGTCAAGCAACTAAGCGCATACGGTGGATGCCTTGGCAGTCAGAGGCGATGAAAGACGTGGAAGCCTGCGATAAGGTTCGGGGAGCTGGCAAACAAGCTGTGATCCGGGCATTTCTGAATGGGGAAACCCACCGACTTTCGGGTCGGTATCTTACACTGAATCCATAGGTGTAAGAGGCGAACCGGGGGAACTGAAACATCTAAGTACCCCGAGGAAAAGAAATCAACCGAGATTCCCTAAGTAGCGGCGAGCGAACGGGGATTAGCCCTTAAGCTAAACAACTGGTAGGAGAAGGCTCTGGAAAGTGCCGCCATAGTGGGTGATAGCCCCGTATCCGAAACCTGAGTTTAGTGAAATCGAGTAGGACGGGACACGTGATATCCTGTCTGAACATGGGGGGACCATCCTCCAAGGCTAAATACTCCTGACTGACCGATAGTGAACCAGTACCGTGAGGGAAAGGCGAAAAGAACCCCTGTGAGGGGAGTGAAATAGATCCTGAAACCGTATGCGTACAAGCAGTCGGAGCGGACTTGTTCCGTGACGGCGTACCTTTTGTATAATGGGTCAGCGACTTATGTTCAGTGGCGAGGTTAACCGTTTAGGGGAGCCGTAGGGAAACCGAGTCTGAATAGGGCGATTTAGTCGCTGGGCATAGACCCGAAACCGGGCGATCTATCCATGAGCAGGTTGAAGGTGCCGTAACAGGCACTGGAGGACCGAACCCACTGTCGTTGAAAAGCCAGGGGATGACTTGTGGATCGGAGTGAAAGGCTAATCAAGCCCGGAGATAGCTGGTTCTCCCCGAAAGCTATTTAGGTAGCGCCTCGGACGAATACCACAGGGGGTAGAGCACTGTTTCGGCTAGGGGGTCATCCCGACTTACCAACCCGATGCAAACTCCGAATACCTGTGAGTACTATCCGGGAGACACACGGCGGGTGCTAACGTCCGTCGTGAAGAGGGAAACAACCCAGACCGCCAGCTAAGGTCCCAAGTACCAGTTAAGTGGGAAACGATGTGGGAAGGCTCAGACAGCTAGGAGGTTGGCTTAGAAGCAGCCATCCTTTAAAGAAAGCGTAATAGCTCACTAGTCGAGTCGGCCTGCGCGGAAGATGTAACGGGGCTCAAACTGGTCACCGAAGCTGCGGCTGCATACTTTGTATGCGGGGTAGGGGAGCGTTCTGTAAGCCTGCGAAGGTGTGTTGAGAAGCATGCTGGAGGTATCAGAAGTGCGAATGCTGACATGAGTAACGACAATGCGGGTGAAAAACCCGCACGCCGGAAGACCAAGGGTTCCTGCGCAACGCTAATCGGCGCAGGGTGAGTCGGCCCCTAAGGCGAGACCGAAAGGTGTAGTCGATGGGAAACGGGTTAATATTCCCGTACCTTGGATAGCTGCGATGGAGAGACGGAGAAGGCTAGGTGAGCCGGGCGACGGTTGTCCCGGTTTAAGCGAGTAGGGAGTGGACTTAGGCAAATCCGGGTCCACAATCTCGAGACGCGACGACGACTGCTCTTAGAGCGGGAAGTCATTGATGCCCTGCTTCCAGGAAAATCTTCTAAGCTTCAGGCTATTCGAGACCGTACCCCAAACCGACACAGGTGGTCAGGTAGAGAATACCAAGGCGCTTGAGAGAACTCGGGTAAAGGAACTAGGCAAAATGGTGCCGTAACTTCGGGAGAAGGCACGCTGGTGGTAAGTGATACCCCTGCGGGTGGAGCTGAAGCCAGTCGAAGATACCAGGCCCCTGCGACTGTTTATTAAAAACACAGCACTGTGCAAACACGAAAGTGGACGTATACGGTGTGACGCCTGCCCGGTGCCGGAAGGTTAATTGATGGGGTTAGCGCTTGCGCGACGCTCTTGATCGAAGCCCCGGTAAACGGCGGCCGTAACTATAACGGTCCTAAGGTAGCGAAATTCCTTGTCGGGTAAGTTCCGACCTGCACGAATGGCGTAACGATGGGGGCGCTGTCTCTACCCGAGACTCAGTGAAATTGAAATCGCCGTGAAGATGCGGTGTATCCGCGGCTAGACGGAAAGACCCCGTGAACCTTTACTATAGCTTCACAGTGAACTTTGAGCATGTTTGTGTAGGATAGCTGGGAGGCTTTGAAGTGGGAACGCCAGTTCTCATGGAGCCAACCTTGAAATACCAGCCTGACATGTTTGAGGTTCTAACTTGGACCCCTTATCGGGGTTGAGGACACTGTGTGGTGGGTAGTTTGACTGGGGCGGTCTCCTCCCAAAGCGTAACGGAGGAGCACAAAGGTGGGCTAAGCATGGTCGGACATCATGCGGTTAGTGTAATGGCACAAGCCCGCTTAACTGCGAGACAGACACGTCGAGCAGGTACGAAAGTAGGTCATAGTGATCCGGTGGTTCTGTATGGAAGGGCCATCGCTCAACGGATAAAAGGTACTCCGGGGATAACAGGCTGATACCGCCCAAGAGTTCACATCGACGGCGGTGTTTGGCACCTCGATGTCGGCTCATCACATCCTGGGGCTGAAGCCGGTCCCAAGGGTATGGCTGTTCGCCATTTAAAGTGGTACGCGAGCTGGGTTTAGAACGTCGTGAGACAGTTCGGTCCCTATCTGCCGTGGACGTTGGAGATTTGAGGAAAGCTGCTCCTAGTACGAGAGGACCGGAGTGGACGAACCTCTGGTGTTCGGGTTGTCACGCCAGTGGCATTGCCCGGTAGCTATGTTCGGACAGGATAACCGCTGAAAGCATCTAAGCGGGAAGCCCCTTCCAAGATGAGATCTCCCTGGACCCTCGAGGTCCCTGAAGAGCCGTTCAAGACCAGGACGTTGATAGGTCGGGTGTGTAAGCGCTGCGAGGCGTTGAGCTAACCGATACTAATTGCTCGTGCGGCTTGACTATATAACACCCAAGACAATTGCGGATAACGCAGAGCCTAACCGCTCAAACGAAATCAATACCACTCAGTTCTACCTCTCGTCCCCCAGTGATCAACCGTTTTGCCTGACGACCATAGCGGTCTGGAACCACCTGATCCCATCCCGAACTCAGAAGTGAAACAGACCAGCGCCGATGGTAGTGTGGCGTTGCCCATGTGAGAGTAGGTCATCGTCAGGCGCCTAATACCAAAACCCCAGCATCCTTGATGCTGGGGTTTTTTATTGCCTGAAACTCAGGCCCTCGCTCACCTCAACCCGGTGATATACTCTCTCCATAACGAACGAAATCTCTGAATGGAGCCTGCCAATGCCTGCCACTGATCACCTGGTCATCTTCGATACAACACTCCGTGATGGTGAGCAAAGCCCCGGTGCCACCATGAACAAGGCGGAGAAGCTCCGCATTGCGAAAGCGCTGGAAAGGCTCCGTGTCGACGTTATTGAGGCAGGGTTCGCGATTGCCAGTCAGGGTGATTTCGAGGCAGTGAAAGCGATCGCTGAGTCCATCAAGGACTCGACAATCTGCAGTCTCGCCCGTGCGCTCGACAAGGATATCGATCGCGCAGCAGAAGCCATCCGGCCGGCACAGCGCGGCCGCATTCACACGTTTATTGCCACGTCGCCCATTCACATGAAGCACAAGCTGCAGATGCAGCCGGATGAAGTGGTAGAGCAGGCGGTTCGCTCGGTCAAACGCGCCCGGAGTCATGTCGACGATGTTGAGTTTTCATGCGAGGACGCCGGACGCTCGGAACTGGACTTTCTGTGCCGGATCATCGAAGCGGCAATTGATGCGGGCGCCAGCACGATCAACATTCCGGATACGGTGGGCTACGCGATTCCTGAACAGTTCGGTGAAACCATCCGTCAGCTTCTGAACCGGATTCCAAACGCGGACAAAGCTATTTTTTCGGTGCATTGCCACAACGACCTGGGGCTGGCTGTGTCGAACTCCCTGGCGGCGGTTTCTCAGGGAGCCCGTCAGGTAGAGTGCACCATCAATGGGTTGGGTGAGCGGGCCGGTAACGCGGCGCTCGAAGAGATTGTCATGGCGGTTCGTACCCGCCAGGATCTGTTCCATATCGATACCCGCATTGATGCCCAGCACATCGTGCCGGCGTCTCGTCTTGTTTCTACAATCACCGGTTTTCCGGTACAGCCCAACAAGGCTATCGTCGGCGCCAATGCCTTTGCCCATGAATCCGGGATACACCAGGATGGGGTTCTGAAGCACCGGGAGACCTATGAGATCATGCGGGCGCAGGACGTTGGTTGGCATACCAACAGCCTCGTCTTGGGCAAACACTCCGGTCGGAACGCCTTCCGTACCCGTTTGCTGGAGCTCGGAATTCAGTTTGAGACCGAAACGGAGCTGAACGAAGCGTTTACAAGATTCAAGGCGCTCGCAGATCTGAAGCATGAAATTTTCGACGAAGATCTCCAGGCGATTGCCAGCGATACCCGACAGAAAGAGGAGGATGGCCGGTATGGCCTGGTTTGTATGCAGGTATGCTCCGAGACCGGAGTCGTGCCCAAGGCCAATCTGACCCTGACGGTAGACGGCAAAGAACACAAGGTTGAGGCCGAAGGCAGTGGGCCGGTCGACGCCACGTTCAAGGCAATCGAATCCCTGGTGGATTCCGGCTGCAACCTTCAGCTGTATTCTGTGAATAACATCACCAGCGGCACCGACGCCCAGGGTGAAGTGACTGTGCGCCTGGAGCGCGGGGGTCGGATTGTTAACGGCGTGGGTGCTGATACTGATATCATCATCGCCTCTGCCAAGGCCTACATAGAGGCCCTGAACCTGATCAGTAAGGGCGGAATTCGACAGCATCCCCAGGTTGCGGATGTGTGAGAATGTGAATTCGGTGAACCCGGACAGGCGAAGTTAATGATTGGATCGGAAGCAGAGCGTCAGTTTTACCTGGGAGCCGCGGGAATACGGATGTGGTATGCCCGGCAACCGCTGCCGGGTGCGGCGCCAAGTCCTGAGTTTGAACTTCCCGAGGCCGCTGAGGTTCCACAAACTATCCCGGTCGTTTCCGAGCCTGTCTCTCGCCCCGCAAGCAATGCAGGTCGCCCGGCCCCGGGTAAGCCGACAGCGCCGGATCGAACCGAGGGCGTTGCCAGAATCGCGGATCTGCAGGCGTTAATGGAAGCTGAGGCAGGCGCTCCGGGGAAAACCTCCCGACAGCGCCCCGAATCGCCTTCCTTGCCTGAGGCCGTTGCGGAGTCCCCGGAACCAGAGCCGCCAGAGGAGACGACAGCGCGGTCGACCATGATGCCCGCAGAGCGCGTCAATCTCATGGTCTGGGCAGGGAGTGGTGCTGCGCTGATCGGAGGCATGTCCGCGGATGCCAGCAGTCGGCTCCAGGAAACCCTCGCGTTGAATATCCTCAAGAGCCTGGGCGAAGGCCACCCCCGGATGCTTGGGCATGTGTCCTGGCCCATCTTCAACAATCTGCTGGTGCCCGGGAACTCCGGCCATGACTTTGTCGAGGTAATGCGCAGTGTTCTGTCGGGTCTGGAGCATCAGCAGGTTGTGGTTCTGCAAGGCGCCGGAGACTCAGATCACAGCTGGCTGTTGGAGGCGCTTGGTCGTGACGCGGCGGTTCGGTTTCCGCACACCCTCGCGGAGATTGCCGGTGACCCGACCCTGAAGCGGTCGCTCTGGCAGCAAATACGGCCCCTGGTCGCCCGTTAATGACCTATCCGGAAACCTACCAGAAAGTCCTCCACGCCGATCTGCTGGTTCGGCCTCTGGCGCCTGACGATGTTCCGGCTGTGCTTGATATCGAGCGCCAGGGTTATTCCCATCCGTGGAGCGAATCGGTGTTTCTTGATTGTTTCAAGGACAACTACCGGCTCTGGGTGTCTGCCGTGGCGATATGCTGATGGCCTACGCTGTCGTGGCCTATATGGTTGATGAAGCCCATTTGCTGAATATCTGCGTCCACCCGAGCGCTCGTGGTGAGGGTGTCGGACGCTATCTCCTGAGGCACGTGCTTGCAACCGCAGCCCATGAGGGCATGTCCCAGCTGTTGCTCGAAGTCAGGGTCAGCAATCACGCTGCGATTGCTTTGTACCAGAATGAGGGCTTTCACGAGATCGGCCAGCGACCCGGGTATTATCCGGCTGCCAATGGCCGGGAGGATGCCCGCGTCCTGATGCGTGCTCTCGGACAGTGACCGCTTCAGTACGAGTTAGCGTCACAGCGGCATAGGGCCTATAATGGCGGCCTTTTCCAGAACATCAGATTCAGGTTGCTTTTCGATTATGTCTAACCTTTCCCAGGAAGTGGCCAAGCGCCGCACCTTTGCCATTATTTCGCACCCGGATGCCGGTAAGACCACCATTACCGAGAAGGTGCTGTTGTTCGGACAGGCGATTCAGAAGGCCGGAACCGTCAAGGGAAAGAAGTCTGGTCAGCATGCCAAGTCTGACTGGATGGAAATGGAGAAAGAGCGGGGCATCTCGGTAACCACGTCCGTTATGCAGTTTCCCTATGGTGGCAAGCTGGTGAACCTGTTAGATACGCCGGGCCACGAAGATTTCTCCGAAGATACCTACCGGACCCTGACCGCAGTGGACTCCTGCCTGATGGTGATTGACAGCGCCAAGGGTGTCGAGGCGCGGACCATCAAGCTCATGGAAGTTACCCGCCTGCGGGATACCCCCATTCTCACGTTCATGAACAAGCTGGATCGCGATACCCGGGATCCGGTGGAACTGATGGATGAAGTCGAGGACGTACTGAAGATTGCCTGCGCGCCGATCACCTGGCCCATCGGTATGGGCAAGAGCTTCAAGGGTGTGTATCACCTGCTTCGGGATGAGGTCATTCTCTATCAGTCCGGTCAGGGGCACATGATTCAGGACAAGCGGGTTATCTCAGGTCTTGATAACCCGGAGCTGGATGACGCCATTGGCGGCTATGCCGACGATCTGCGTGATGAAATTGAGCTGGTCAAAGGCGCGTCCCACGAGTTCGATCAGGAAGCCTTTCTTGCTGGCGAGTTGACGCCGGTGTTCTTTGGTACCGCACTGGGTAACTTCGGTGTCGACCACATGCTGGACGGCCTGGTGGAATGGGCCCCGGCGCCTCAGCCGCGGGAAACCGACCAGAGACTGGTTCAGCCCGCCGAAGACGGATTCTCCGGCTTCGTGTTCAAGATTCAGGCGAATATGGACCCGCAACACCGCGATCGCGTCGCGTTCCTCCGTATTGTCTCCGGCAGTTACAACCAGGGCATGAAGGCCCGTCATGTGCGTATCGGCAAGGAAGTCCGTTTTTCCGATGCACTGACCTTCATGGCCGGCGACCGCGAGCACGCCGAGCAGGCCTTTGCTGGCGATATTATCGGCCTGCACAATCATGGCACCATCCAGTTGGGTGATACCTTCACCGCCGGCGACGACATGAAGTTCACCGGTATCCCGAACTTTGCTCCGGAACTGTTCCGTCGGATTCGCCTGAAGGACCCGCTCAAGGCCAAGCAGCTCCAGAAAGGGTTGATCCAGCTGTCGGAAGAGGGTGCCGTACAGGTATTCAGGCCCCTTCGTAATAACGATCTTGTCGTTGGCGCAGTGGGGGTTCTGCAGTTCGACGTGGTGGTCAGTCGCCTGAAAAGTGAGTACAAGGTTGAGGCGATTTATGAGCCGATCAACGTGGCCACGGCTCGCTGGGTGACCTGCAGTGATGACAGGAAACTGGATGAGTTTCAGCGCAAGAACAACGATAACCTGGCCCTTGATGGCAGTGACCGGCTCGCCTATATCGCTCCGACCATGGTAAACCTGAATCTGGCCCAGGAAAGGTATCCGGACATCCAGTTCCACAAGACCCGGGAGCATTAACGATTCCGGGCGGAGGTGACTGTGCAGCTGATCGACGCCCATTGCCATTTCGATTTTCCCCAGTTCGATGGCCGCCGCGATTCGGAGCTTGAGCAGGGCCGATCGCGCGGGCTCCGCGGACTGGTGATACCCGGTGTCCGGCGACCGGACTGGGGCCGGGTCCGCGAGATAGCGCTGGCTCATGATGGTCTGTTTTACTGTCTCGGTATTCATCCCTGGTTTGTGGGTGAACACTCTGAAGAAGATCTGACTCAGCTCCGCCGGCTGCTGGAGGCTCGTCCCGACCGCTGTGTGGCAATCGGTGAGTGCGGGCTCGATCGCATCCGGGGCAGTCTCGAAGCCCAGTGGCCCTGGTTTGAAGCGCAGGTGGTGCTGGCTGACGAACTGAACATGCCCCTGGTGATTCACTCCGTAAAGACCCATGACGAGGTGCACAGTCTGCTCAACCGGCGGCAGTGGGACGGTCGGGCCCTGCTTCACGGTTTCAGTGGAAGTTTTCAGCAGGCCAGCAAGCTGGTTGACCTGGGGTGCTTCATCGGCGTGGGTGGCGTGATCACCCATCCCCGGGCCCGAAAGACCCGCGATGCAATCGCAAGGCTGCCACTGGAAGCGCTGGTGCTTGAAACGGATGCGCCGGATATGGCGCCAGAGGGGGTTCAGCAGGGGCAGAACTCCCCGCGGTATCTGTCGGATATTCTGGACGTCCTTGCGGAGATCCGTGGCGGGACGCCGGAGCAACTGGCGCCGGTGCTGCTGGGTAATGTGTCCCGGTTATACGGCTGGTCCGGCGCCGGTATAGGGGAATAACGAAACGAACCGACACAGGGTTGGCTTTCCTGGGTGGTTCGAGTATACTTCGCGCCCTGGCTTTTCAAGGCGATGTCATTATCTCAGCCCCGAATGATGGCAGCGCAACACAGGTATGGAACCTCCTCCGGATGCCTTGCATTTACCGGTGGTGGTTTTTAACGTTTCTTATATAGCGTTCAAGGCGGAATCAATGAAGACTCTGAGTGCGAAACCAGAAACAGTAAAACGTGACTGGTACGTTGTAGACGCAGCCGGCAAGACGCTGGGTCGTCTGTCAACCGAAATCGCCCTACGTCTGCGGGGCAAGCATAAGCCTGAGTACACCCCTCACGTAGACACCGGTGATTATATTGTTGTGATCAACGCGAGCCAGGTGCGGGTTACCGGCAAGAAGGCATCTGACAAGATGTACTACAGTCATACCGGCTTTCCGGGTGGAATCAAATCCATCAACTTCGAGAAGCTGGTCGACAAGGCTCCCGAGCAAATCATTCAGAAGTCTGTCAAAGGCATGCTTCCGAAAGGCCCGCTCGGTCGCGCCATGTTCAAGAAGCTGAAAATCTATGCCGGCGCTGAGCATCCTCACGCAGCCCAGCAGCCCAAAGAACTCGACATTTAACGGAAGGCGGATATGTCTGTAGCACAAAATTACGGTACTGGTCGCCGCAAGACATCCACGGCTCGGGTTTTTATCAAGCCGGGAAGCGGTAACATCTCTATCAATGGTCGCTCAATCGAAGATTTCTTCGGTCGCGATACTCTGCGCATGATCGTTCGTCAGCCGCTGGTTGTTGCCGAATCTACCGATCGTTTCGATATCCAGATCACCGTCAAAGGTGGTGGTATCAGTGGCCAGGCTGGCGCTATTCGCCACGGTCTGACCCGCGCTCTGATGGATTACGACGAAACTCTGCGTCCGGCGCTGCGTAAAGCGGGTTACGTTACCCGTGACGCGCGTGAAGTCGAGCGGAAGAAAGTGGGTCTGCGCAAGGCGCGTAAGCGTCCTCAGTACTCCAAGCGTTAATTTCGCTGGAGCAGGATCCTGGAAAACCCGGCCCTTTTCGGTCGGGTTTTTTTATGTTCGAGTGATCTGTCAGCAAATTGATCTGGAGCAGGGGTGAGGCGCCAGCGGCGGCTTTCTGACTTGTAAGCCTCTGGTAATTTCATTACCATTTGGACGCTTATATTTTTGGGTTGTGAAGTCCTTTTGATGCGCATTGTCGGCTGTGTTGCGGGCGGTGGCATCGCCTGATGGGAGAAGACCATAATGAATAATGGCGACGTTAGCCAAGGCCGGCGCCGGTTTCTGATCGGTGCTACGTCTGTGGTGGGTGGAGTCGGCGTCGTCGGTGCGGCGGTTCCGTTCCTGGGGTCGTGGAACCCCAGTGCAAAAGCGGAAGCAGCCGGTGCACCGGTAACCGTCAATATCAGCAAGATTGAACCGGGTCAGCAGATCACCGTTGAATGGCGGGGTCAGCCGGTTTGGATCATTCGCCGTACCGACGAGATGAATGAGAACATCGAAAAGCTTAACGATCGGGTGAAAGATCCGAACTCGGAAGTGCCGCAACAACCTGAGTACATCGACGGCATACTCCGGTCGCTGAAGCCGGAATTTGCTGTGTTGGTCGGGCTGTGTACGCACCTCGGTTGTGTTCCGTCCTACCGGCCGGAAGTTGCACCGGCAGACCTGGGTGATGAGTGGCTGGGCGGTCTCTTCTGTCCTTGTCATGGTTCCCGCTACGACATGGCAGGAAGGGTATACGAGGCACAGCCAGCACCCACAAACCTTGTGGTTCCGCCGTACCGTTTCGACGATGATTCGACCCTCACGATTGGTCTTGATCCGGAGGCAGCGTAATGAGCAAATTACTTCACTGGGTGGACGAGCGCCTTCCGGTCATCGAAGCCTGGAACAAGCATCTGGGCAAGTACTATGCTCCGAAAAACTTCAACATCTGGTACTTCTTCGGATCACTGGCGATGCTGGTACTGGTTAACCAGCTGGTGACCGGTATCTGGCTCACTATGAGCTATAACCCGTCGGCGGAAGGCGCGTTTGCCTCCGTCGAATACATCATGCGTGATGTGGAATGGGGTTGGTTGCTCCGTTACCTGCACTCTAGTGGTGCTTCGGCATTCTTCGTAGTGGTGTATCTCCACATGTTCCGGGGGCTGATGTATGGCTCCTATCAAAAGCCGCGTGAACTGATCTGGATCTTCGGTATGTTGATCTATCTGGTTCTGATGGCTGAAGCGTTCATGGGCTATCTGCTGCCCTGGGGCCAGATGTCCTACTGGGGTGCCCAGGTTATCGTTAACCTGTTCGGTGCCATTCCGGTCATTGGTGAAGATCTGTCACTGTGGATTCGTGGCGATTACCTGATTTCCGGCATTACCCTGAACCGCTTCTTCGCATTGCATGTGGTGGCGCTGCCGATCGTTCTGCTTGGTCTGGTTGTGCTGCACATCCTTGCGCTGCACGAGGTTGGTTCCAACAACCCTGACGGTATCGATATCAAGAAGAATAAAGACGAGAATGGTGTTCCTAAAGACGGCATTCCGTTCCACCCTTACTACACAGTCCATGACCTCATGGGTGTCGGGGTATTCTTCTTTATCTTCTTCATCGTGGTGTTCTTCTTCCCCGAAGGCGGTGGGTTGTTTATTGAAAAACCGAACTTCGAACCAGCCAACCCTCTCAAGACGCCTGACCATATTGCTCCGGTCTGGTACTTCACGCCTTTCTACGCAATGCTGCGTGCGGTGACCGTTGATCTATTCGGTCTGGATGCCAAGTTCTGGGGTGTTGTGGTAATGGGTGCGGCGATCGCTATCCTGTTCGTGCTGCCCTGGCTGGACAAGAGCCCGGTCCGTTCAATGCGCTACAAGGGTTGGTTGAGCCGTATTGCCCTGGCAGTTTTCGCGATCAGCTTTGTGGTGCTTGGCTACCTTGGCCTGGTGCCGGCAACTGAAGGTCGCACCATGGTTGCCCAGGTTCTGACGGTGGTGTACTTCCTCTACTTCATCCTTATGCCGATCTATACGCGTATGGAGAAAACCAAGCCAGTTCCAGAGAGGGTGACAGGATAATGAGAAAGCTGATTTTTGGTCTTTTCATCGCGGTCCTGCCGGCTCTCGGGCTGGCAGCGGGTTCAACTGTGCCGCTGGACAGCTTTGAGTCAGATCACTCTGACAAAGCGTCTCTGCAGCGCGGTGCAGCCCTGTTCACCAACTACTGCATGGGCTGTCACTCCATGGAATATGCCCGCTACAAGCGCGTGGCTGAAGATCTGGAAATCCCCGACGAGTTGTATGAGGAAAACCTGATCTTCACCGGCGCCAAGATTGGCGAGCTGATGAAGAACTCCATGAACAAGAGCATGGCTGCTGACTGGTTCGGTGCGCCGCCACCAGATCTCACGCTGGAAACCCGTTTGCGTGGCGAAGCGTGGGTGTATTCCTACTTGCGTGGTTTCTACAAGGACGAGTCCCGTCCGCTGGGCGTGAACAACGTGGTGTTCCCGGCTGTGGGTATGCCCCATGTTATGGTTGGCATGCAGGGGCTTTGCGCCGTCGAGCCCAACATCGGTACCCCGGCCAGCGTTGAGCCGCTGAGTGGCAACATCAACAACGCGGACGTTTGTCCGGAGTACGCGATCGAAGGCAGCATGTCGGGAGCCGAGTTTGACCAGGCCATGTACGATCTGACCAACTTCATGTCTTACATGGGTGATCCGATCAAGCTTGAGCGTGAGCGTCTGGGGATCTTTGTACTGATCTTCGTAGCCATCTTCTTCGTGTTTGCCTACCTGCTCAATCGTGAGTACTGGAAAGACGTACACTGAGAAATAGGGTATAATCCCGTCCCCTGAGTTCCAGCGGGCATAACCGGCCCGCTGGATTTTTGCGTTTTTTCAGGATCATTTCGGTTTGTTTACTCGTGAGGTAGTTCTATGGGCGTTGTGACCAAGCGGTCATCAATGACGTTTTTCTCGGATCCAGCCAGCCATTACAGCCACAGAGTGCGCATTGTTCTGGCAGAGAAGGGTGTTACCGTCGATATCGTTGATGTGGATCCCGATAATCCGCCGGCTGAACTGGCCGACCTGAACCCGTACAACGCCCTGCCGACGCTGGTGGATCGTGATCTGGTGCTTTATGAGCCCAACATCATGATGGAGTACCTCGACGAGCGTTTCCCGCATCCGCCCTTGTTGCCGGTATACCCGGTTGCCCGAGCCAACAGCCGTCTGATGATCCATCGCATTCAGAAAGACTGGTGTGGCCTGGTCGACCAGATTCTGGCGCAGCCGAACGCCAAGGCTTCTGAAACAGCGCGCAAAGAGCTGAAAGAGAGCCTGCTGGCAACAGCGCCCCTGTTTGGGGAGATGCCCTTCTTCCTGTCCGAAGAGTTCACCATTGTAGACTGCTGTATTGCCCCGATCCTCTGGCGCCTTCCGTCGCTGGGTATTGAGCTGAACGAAAAGCAGGCCAAGCCACTGCAGAAGTACATGGAGAGCATCTTCAGTCGGGAAGGGTTCAAGGCAAGCCTGTCCGATCTGGAAGAAGACATTCGCAGCTGATTTGGTAACGTTCCGCTGGCCGGAGCAGGAGAGTGGCAGTGGCTGAGAGTAAAAACACCATGACGTCCAGCCGCCCGTACCTGGTACGAGCATTCAATGAGTGGATTCTGGACAATGACTGTACCCCCTACATCGTGGTGGACGCAGGCATTCAGGGTGTACAGGTGCCGACCGAGCACGTGGCAAACGGTCAGATTGTTCTGAATATCAGTCCGGGAGCGGTGCGTGGCCTGGTTATCGGTAATGGCGCACTGGAGTTCAGTGCCCGTTTCGGTGGCGTTCCCATGCAGGTGTTCATTCCGCTGCAGGCGGTTATGGCAATCTACGCCAAGGAAAACGGTGAGGGCATGGTGTTCGGCAGTGAGCCAGGCTCACCGGATCCGGACGGCACTTCCCGAGAGCGTGAAGGCGAGCAGTCTTCATCCGGGCAGGAGGATCGCCCTTCGGGCAGGCCGACGCTCAAGGTCGTCAAGTAAACCTTCATCCCGCCTTAATAAGAAAGCCAGCATTTGCTGGCTTTTTTATCCCCCGAAGATCTTCGCGTCGATCAGCCCGCAGAGGGCGTTAATGATGAGCAGCAACAGTGGCGTTGCCTCGGTGGGGCTGAGATTGTTCAGTGCAATTTCGTGATCTTCCGGGTGCAATAGCGACGTTATATCCGATTTTTCCCGTGCACTGAGAACCACAACGCTCATTTCCCGGTCATGGGCGACCTGGATCGCCTGGATGAGGTTGGCCTTGTGCCCGTCATCAACAATGACGAAAAGCAGGTCTCCGGGTTTGCCAATTGCCCTGACCTGGCGGGAGAAGGTGTCGTTGAACCGGTTGTCCCGGCAGATGGCGGAATAGGTCGTCGCATCGGCACCAAGGTTGATGGCGGGTAGTGCGGGTCTGTCCTGGTCGAACCGGTTCAGAAGGGCGGTGCAGAAGTACTGGGCCAGAATGTTGGCATTGCCATTGGCGCAGGTGATGATTTTTCCATCCTGGAGCAGAGTGCCCACGAAGGCATTGGCAACCTCCTCAATATCAGGACCCACCGTGCTGGCGGCCTGGGCGGTATGCTCCATATGGCTTGCGAACCACTGATTGATCTGGTGTTCGGTGTCGGTCATTTTCGGTATCACTATCCTGCCAGAATTGCGTTCCTGATCCATTGTACCCGGTATTTTTTGACGGTACCCGGGCTGATGGCAACCACGTCTATTCGTGAGAGGCTGTCCCATAGCCCGTGCCGGTGCAAATAGAAGGAAACTGCACGAATCAGGCGTTTCTGTTTGGGGTAATTGATTGAGCTTGCCGGGTCAACGAGACTGCCCGCGCCTCGGTAGCGGACCTCAAAGAACACAAGGGTCTCGCCATCCTGGCCCACGAGGTCTATTTCGCCGCCGCGATTGTAAACATTGCGCTCAAGAATCCGGACGCCTCGACTGGCAAGGTATCGGGCTGCGACGCCTTCGAAATGATTGCCCAGGGTTTTGGTGCCATCCATGGCAGTTGATTTGCTCCTGTGATGTTATTCGCTGAGGGGCGCGGTTTCCTGTTCCGGGGTTTCTGCCTCGCTCGCTTCGGTCACCGGGTCAGGTATGAGCTCTGGAACCCCATTGCGGAACTGGGCCCATAGCTGTTCCCGGTGGATGCTGCCCTGAGGCGTCATGGTCAGTACGCCGGTCTGCCCGGAGATCGACGCGCTTTCAACCTGTTTCAGCAGTGGCAGGCGTTTACTCAGTTGCCACGCATCGGCGCCCATGGCGAACAGGCGGCCGGGTTGGCCGCGGGTGCCGGGCAGGTTTTCCGTGGCGCGGGTACGCAGTTCGTTGTCGTCACCCAGAACCCAGGGAATGTCGGTGAAAATAACCCCGTTCAGGTCACGGTCCCGGGACGGTGCAGGGGAGCCCTCGTAGATAATGGAAGGCGAGTAAACTGGCAGATCACCCCCGAAATAAAACGCGAACAGTGGTTTGAACTGCCGTGCCACCGTGGGCTCTGCCACCATGACGATGGCGTCTGCGTCCTGCCGGCGCCTCGGCTCGAACTCGACGTCCATGCCAATAGTCCGTTCAACCTGAATGGCCCGGTCCCGGGAAACGGTGATGCCCAGCAGGTCGGCCGTTACCGCCCGAAGGTTGTCCTCCCGGTAGAAGCGTTCAATATCCAGGGCAACGCCGTCATGGGAGGCCATGCGTTTCAGCAATGCCGCCTCGACGCGATCGCCCCATTCGCCGCCGGGGATAAGAACCAGAACCTGACGCAGTTGTTCGGCGGCAAGCCGGTCGGCAATCTGCCGCGCCTCGTCTTCAGCGGAAAGCCCGAATTGATAAAGTCCGTCAGCAGGCTTGGTATCGGCAGGCAGGTAATTCAGCCCCAGCGCGGGCACCGGCAGCGTATTCATTGAGCCAAGGCCGGCCAGCGCTTCTTTTTCCAGGGGGCCAACAATCAGGTCGATATCCTGCTCGGACAGCTGTTTGTATAGATCGCTGAACGATGTGCCGGCGGTGTTGAAGATGCGAATGTCGGTTTCACCGCGGTCAGCAGAGTCGTCGAGGTAGTAGGCCGCCAGAAAGCCGTCGCGAATCGCCTTGCCGGCGGTTGCCAGCGGACCCTCGAGGGGCAGGACGAGGGCGATTTTTTCAGGGCGGCTTTCGGCCAGCGTGGCGATCAGTTGCAGCTCCGAGGGCAGTATCTGGGCGGCCGGATGACCGGGCCAGTTGTTCTGCCAGCCACGGATAATCCGGCCCTGCTCGTCAATGCCGGCGTCCGGTGTCCGCACAAGGCTGGCCAGTTCCAGCCATCCCTGGGCTTCGTAGCCGATTGCCTCGGCAGAGGCTGAGCTGAGCTTGCTTTCGGGAACCTCTTCCAGCAGAGACCAGACCCGGTTGTGAATCTGTTGTGCATCCGCGGTGTTGTCCGTCTGGGCCAGCAGAATCAGGGTCATGGCTGCAGACATGGGGTCACCGGCCAGGGCGAAGGTGTCCGCCTGCAGGTTGGCCGCCCGGGCAATCAGGTCAGCCGGGTAGTCTATAAAGGTCGACGGAGTGAGTTCCCCGGCGATCTCTTTGGCCCAGGATTCATCTTCGAGGGCGGTGGCGCTTGCCATGGTCAATAGCAGTTTCTGGTTGCCAAGCCCCGTAGCGGGTTGCGCCAGCTGCTGACTTTGAAGTAGCGTTCTGGCCGCCGCGTGATTGCCCTGGTCCTGGAACCTGCTGGCGATCCGGAGCAGGTAGGCCTGGGCGGTTTCGATGTTGTCTTCGTTGCTCGCCAGTTCCAGGGCCTGATCGGCGGTTTGTGCGACATGGGTTTCGAGGTTCACGGTGGCGCAACCAGCCGACAAAAGGGCGGCAGTAAATACGCTGGCCAGGGCTCGTTGATGAATGCGGATCTTTATCATGGCAGGCTCGACATACTCCGGATGATTGGGCTTGTAGCGCCAGACTAACGGTGGCAAGTTTAACAGCTCCGGGGTTAATTCACATGACGTAACTGTCACGGTCCCGGACTCCCCATAAGAGAGGCAGAAGCTTTGAAAAACGAGGTCAGCGATTTCCCGTCGTCAGATAGCCGCAAGGGTGAGTCGGGTGGCACGCTTTATGTCGTTGCCACGCCCATCGGCAATCTTGATGATCTGTCTCCACGGGCAACCCGGACGCTGGCCAGTGTAGATGTGGTGGCTGCCGAAGATACGCGGCACAGTGGTCGGCTGCTGAGCCATTTGGGTATACAGAAGCGAATGATCGCGTTCCATGATCACAACGAAAAGGATCGCGCCGCCGGGATTCTGGCTGAACTCCAGGCCGGGCGTGATGTGGCTCTGATCTCCGATGCCGGTACGCCGCTGATTTCGGATCCAGGTTATGTTCTGGTGCGTGAGGCCAGGGTGGCCGGGCACAGAGTCAGCCCGATCCCGGGGCCCTGTGCCCTGGTGACGGCATTGAGTGCTGCCGGCCTGCCGACAGACCGCTTTCTTTACGTGGGGTTTCTGCCGGCGAAACGCTCTGGTCGCAAAGCCAGTCTGGACTTGCTGAGCAGTGAAGTGGCGACTCTGGTTTTTTACGAATCGCCGCATCGAATCCTCGAATCGGTGCGTGATATCGCTGAGGTGCTGGGATCCGAGCGAGAGATTGTCCTTGGTCGCGAGATTACCAAGACCTTCGAAACCTTCTATTCCGGTTCAGTGGCAGAGGTTCTGGCAGAGTTGGAGCGAGACCCTCACGGAAGCCGCGGCGAGTTCGTGGTTATGGTTCGGGGTGCGATGGCCCAGGCGGGTAACAATAAGGAAGCTACCATGGATGTGGACCGGGTGCTTCGTGTTCTACTGGCGGAGCTGCCGGTCAAGAAGGTCGCCAAAATGGCCGCCGAGCTTACCGGGCTATCGAAAAATGAGCTTTACCAGCGGGCCCTGACGCTGAAGGATGGCTGAACACCGTGGCAGTTTCTCTTGCAAGGCCATGGGCGCAGGAGTATTGTCTCGCCCGAGCTCGCCAGACAGTCGCCGCCGGTTTTCCGGGGGAGGAAAGTCCGGGCTCCATAGGGCAAGGTGCCAGGTAACGCCTGGGCGGCGCGAGCCGACGGAAAGTGCAACAGAAAGTATACCGCCTAAGCGCCTTCGGGCGCCGGTAAGGGTGAAACGGTGCGGTAAGAGCGCACCGCGTGGCTGGCAACAGTCCACGGCGATGGTAAACCCCACCTGGAGCAAGACCAAATAGGAATCCAATGGCGTGGCCCGCGCTGGATTCGGGTAGGTTGCTTGAGGCCTGTGGTGACGCAGGCCCTAGATGAATGACTGTCCAAGACAGAACCCGGCTTATCGGCGAGCTCGCTTTTTCCCTTCCTGAAACGTCTGTCATTCTCAACAGGCGTTCTTTATAGCCAAAAAATCTTAAACCTCACTTGCAGTCTTCAGAGTTTTTTGCAGGTATTTGATTTTACTTCTTTTCTTTTCCGTAATCTCACCATTTCATCGAATCTGGCTCTGTAACCTCTTGTCATAAAAGGAAGTTTTCCAAGTGTGGCGCTGTTTGCGGCGCTTGCATTGTGTATTGCGTGTTCTATACCCGAACATTTCATAAACACCCCAAGCAGCAGCCACGAAATTTTCTCGGTTAGCCCATTACGCCCAGATATGAGAATTATTAGTAGTATGCGCGCCAATGTCGCTCTGATGTCATCCAGTCACCGGCCTTAAGTGTTTATTATTTGATCAATTCCAGCGTCCGGGCGAGGGAAGGCCTCCCGAGCCCGAGATGGAGGTGAGCGCCGACGGCGGCTCAGCCGGTGTTTAACCTGGGCCGAGGCAGGCGATATAACCGTTCGGTGACTGTGTGCAGAAGGGCCTTGACCGGGCAGCTACCTGGCAGGTGGAGCTTGATGCGGTCTTTGTACTGCACCACCCGTACGGCCAGCTTGAACAGCTTGATGATGACCGTCGAGGGCTGGGCCTGAGACAACTCGGTGCCTTGCAACAGTTCGGCGCGCAAGGCGTGATGCAGCACATAGGCGGCGCAGGAGAAAAACAGGCGCAGGTGGTTGGCCGCAAAGCGGCAATCCGAGGTGCGGTCGCTGGCCAGGTCGTTTTTCATCATCTTGATGAAATTCTCGTCCTGGCCCCGGGCGCAATACAGCTCGGCGTACAGTATTTCCGGGGTTGACTCTTCCAGGGAGGTGACGACGAAGCGGGGGTTATCGCCGAGGGCCATGGTTTCGGCTTTCAGGACAGTGCGAAACGCCTGTGGCCAGGAACGGGCCTGATAATCGATCTCGTGGAAGGTGCGCGAGCGTTGCGGCGGGGCCTGTTCCGCGAGGCGAGCGTTATGGCAGCGGGTATCGTGCAGCCGCCGGGTGGATTGCAGGTGTGGCTCGGCCAGTTTTTTCAGACGGCTGTTGCCGGCCAGGCCGAACAGGAAATCGGTGTACGGATCGTCGAGCGCCAGTTGCATCAATTCCACGTTGGCGAAATGAGCATCACCACGCAGCAGGATGCGGGTCTCGGGCCAATGCTGGCGCAGCCGTTTGAGCACCCGCTTGAGGATCATTGCGTTCTCTGCCCCCGTCGGGCGTTTGCCGGGGCGCAGTGCCGCGGTAATGAACTTGCCCGACAGACCTTCAAACAGAAACAGTGGCAGGTAGCAGTGACTCTGGTAATGGTGGTTATAAAACGCCAGTTCCTGTTGGCCGTGGGTCTGGTCTTCGGAGTGATCCATGTCCAGCACGATCATCTCTGGAGGCTTGGCGTAGCTGGCGACAAACTGCTCTACAAAGGCCTCGGCGAGACGGTAAAGGTCGCGGGTGTTAACGGCATTTTCCAGGCGCGAGAAGGTCGGTGCGCTGGCCAGATCCTGCTCTGGCTCAAGCGGCTTGCGTTCGGTGCCGAGCTTGAACATCGGGTCACGGCGCAGGGTGTTGGCGTCATTGGCATCGGCATAGCCACAGGCGATCTGGAAGATCCGCTGAGTTAATAGATCGGAAAGTGAGTGGTCGATATAAGAGGCGTGACGGCGGTCGTCGATGGCCTGGGCCAGTCGATGAACCAGGCCAATCTGTTGGTCCACCCCACGCAGCAGCAGGGGGCCAAAGTCGGATGACAACGCTCCGCCCTCGAAATCAGCTCGCACGGTAAAGCCGGCAAAGGGAGGAAAGCGCAGTTGAGTTGGGATAGAATTGGACATGGGCGAACCTTGTTTAGCTTCTTCCGAAGCGTTATTGGTGTAACTCCCATTATATCAATGGGTTGAGCAAGGTTCGCCTTTTTTTATGAATAATTCGGGCTATAGTGTGCAGAAGTGGGAAAAAGTGGATTCTAGTGGTTTTTTGTGGATATCAGGCACCCAGAGACAGCGTAAATGAGTAATTTTCTCGGCAGTCATGCCATCAATATGGATGCGAAGGGTCGCCTGGCGATCCCCGCCAAGGTGCGCGAAGAGCTCGCGCAGGCCTGTGGTGGGCGCATTGTATTGACGGCAAACGCTGACGAGGAGCGGTGCCTGCTGCTTTATCCCGAGCCTGAATGGGAGGTTCTGCGGCCCAAAATCGAGGCGCTTCCGAACATGAACAAGGCGGCCCGGCGCCTGCAACGGCTGATTCTGGGTAATGCTGCACCCATGGAGCTGGACTCTGCCGGGCGCATCCTGATTCCTCCAACTCTGAGAAGTTATGCCCATCTGGAGAAAAAACTGATGCTGATCGGGCAGGGCAAGAAGCTTGAGCTCTGGAGCGAAGAGCGCTGGTTCGCCTGGCTGGATGAGTCCTCCGATGATGAAGAGATGCCGCCCGAGATGGAGGCGCTGTCCTTATGACCTCCGATCGCAGCCAGGAGGCCGGGGCAGCGTACTCGCATCGCTCGGTGCTCCTGGATTCGGCGGTCGACTATCTGGTCAACGACCCCGATGGCTATTACGTGGATGGCACTTTTGGAAGGGGTGGTCACAGTCGCTTGATTCTGGGTCGGCTCGGGGAGTCAGGGCAGTTACTTGGAATTGACAAGGACCCCGAAGCTATCCGTGCAGCGAGCGAGCTGGAAGCCCGGGATCGCCGCTTCCGCAGTTTTCACGGTTCCTTTGCCGAGCTTGGCAGTGCGGTAGCGGCGCAGGGCTGGCAGACAGTTAACGGTGTTTTGCTGGATCTGGGTGTGTCATCGCCTCAGCTGGATGATGCCTCTCGTGGGTTCAGTTTCATGCGTGATGGCCCATTGGACATGCGCATGAATACCGAGCAATCGCCCAGTGCAGCGGAGTGGCTGGCAACGGCGGAGGAGTCCGACATTGCGAACGTGATCTTCCGTTACGGCGAGGAGCGGTTCTCCCGCCGCATTGCCCGGCTCCTGGTCGAGCGTCGGCAGGAAGCACCCGTCGAGACCACTCGTCAGTTGGCCGAGCTGGTCAGCGAGGCGGTGCCGAAGAAAGAAAAGCATAAGCATCCGGCCACCCGGACGTTTCAGGCAATCCGGATCTTTATCAACCGGGAGCTGGAGGATCTGGAAGTCGGCCTTAAGTCTGCGGTTGACCATCTGGCACCCGGCGGGCGACTCGTGGTGATCAGCTTTCATTCGCTGGAAGACCGGTTGGTCAAGCGCTTCATGAGGGATCTGGCCCGCGGGCCGCAGTTGCCTAAAGGTGTTCCGGTAACGGCAGAGCAGGAGGCCTCCGACTTCCGCTTGGTTGGTAAGGCCAGCAAGGCCGGCGCTGACGAAGTAAGTGACAACGTACGTGCCCGCAGTGCAGTCATGCGGGTGCTGGAACGCACAGATCTCAGGAAAAACTCGCAGGGGAGCGCGTAACCATGGGCGCGGTAGCCATTGAAGAGCCGGTAAAAACGGCAAAGCTCAACAAGCAGAAGGTCCGCGACGGTGTTGCAACTGCGGTCCGGATTTCAAGGCAGGTATTCGCCGCGACCCGGCAGGGCAAAGTGCTGGTCTCGCTTGGGCTGGTGGCCGTGTTGCTGGCGTCCTCCATCGGCGTGGTGGTGAGCGCCCACGAGAACCGGGAGCTCTTTAATACCCTGTCGCAGCTTCAGTCCGAGCGCGACCGCTATCAAAGTGAATGGAGTCAGCTGCTGCTTGAACAAAGTGCGCTTAGTGCCCACGGTCGAGTCGAAAAGCTGGCGGCTGAGCGTTTCAGCATGGTAGTGCCGGGGCGCCAGGATATTGTGCTGGTACCGCTGATGTCGCCGGTTGCAAACCGATAATAAACGAAAACAACAACGATTCAGGGTGATCGACGTGTCCGATCAGGGAAAGAAGACAACATGGGGGCAGCGTTTGGCGTCCGGGCTGGCAGCCTGGCGCTTTGGCTCCGTCGTGGGCGTCTTTCTCCTGGTCGTTGGTGTACTTGGATGGCGTCTGGTCGACCTCCACGTCGTGGATAACGACTTTCTGCGTAAACAGGGTGATGTCCGGACCATCCGGGTTGAGAGTATTGATGCTCATCGTGGTGTTGTCACCGATCGTTATGATGAACCGCTGGCCGTCAGTACGCCAGTGCAGACCATCTGGGCCAATCCGTCGGAGGCCGACCCCGCCGAGGCACGACTGACCAACCTCGCCCGGCTTCTCGACATCAACGAGGCCTCCCTCCGGCAGCGCCTCAACGAATACTCCGGTCGGGAATTCATTTACCTGCGTCGCAAGGTTCAGCCGGATCTGGCCAGAAAGGTCCTGGATCTGGAGATTGATGGCATATACACCCGTCAGGAGTACCGTCGCTATTACCCCGCGGGCGAAGTGACCGCTCACGTCGTAGGCTTTACAGACATTGATGAGCGCGGCCAGGAAGGGATCGAGCTGGCTTACAACCAGTGGTTGTCCGGTGAAACTGGCCGCAAGCGCGTCCTGAAAGACAACCGGGGGCGAATCATCAAGGATCTGACCCTGATTCGCGATGCCAATCCCGGGCGGAACCTGGCGCTTAGCATTGATCTGCGGCTGCAGTACCTGGCTTACCGGGAACTCAAGGCTGTTGTGGCGGCTCATAATGCCAGAGGGGGCACGCTGGTGATGCTCGACGTGGATACCGGTGAGGTCCTGGCGATGGTGAATCAGGGGTCCTATAACCCCAATGACCGCAGCCAGCTTGCCGCCGAGAATCTACGGAACAAGGCCATCACGGATTTGTTTGAGCCAGGCTCGACAATGAAGCCAATCACCATGGCGGCTGCGCTGGAATCCGGCAGCTATTCGGTTAACAGCACTATCGATACCAGCCCCGGTTTTCGCCGTTTTGGTCGTTTTACCATCCGGGATCATCGCAACTATGGCGTGATGGATATGGCTGAGATCATTGTCAAATCCAGCAACGTCGGTATCAGCCGGATCGCCACCGACCTCGGTGGCGATGTGATCCGCGATCTATACGCCCGTCTCGGGCTCGGGCAGCCAACCGGTATCGGCTTCCCGGGCGAAGCGGTGGGGTGTTGCCATCGCCACCCAAGTGGCGTCCGGTGGAAGAGGCAACCCTGTCTTACGGGTACGGTATGAGTGTGAACGCCCTTCAGCTGGCCCAGGCCTATATGGTGATTGCCAACGGTGGTGTGCGCTATCCGCTGAGTCTGGTCCGGCAGGATGAAAAGCCGGAGGGTCAGCGAGTGCTGTCCGAGCAGGTCACTTATCAGGTCCGGAATATGCTGCGAGAGGCCGTTTCAAGGGGAACCGGCAAACGGGCCCAGCCGGGTTCTACTCGGCCGGGGGCAAGACCGGAACGGTCCATCTTGTGGGTGCCCAGGGCTATGAGGACAGCCAGTATAAGGCGATTTTTGCCGGTATGGCGCCCATTGATAACCCGAGACTGGTTACGGTTGTGGCCGTTGATGCGCCGCAGTCCGGAGAATATTACGGTGGTGAAGTGGCGGCGCCGGTGTTCTCACGGGTGATGAGTGACGCACTGCGACTGTTGAATGTGAAGCCTGAACTGGAAGTAGGCGAGGCCGAAATGGCTTCGTCTGCATCCGGAGAGCGAGGGTAGGCCTATGTGCATCACATCTCTCAGCACGTTATTGCAAGGTATTGTGGCGGTTCCGTCGGTGTTCGACGTGACCATTCACGGTCTGAAAACCGACAGTCGGGAGGTCGCCTCCGGCGATGCGTTTATAGCCCTGTCGGGTGCCCGAACGCCTGCCGATTTTTATGTCGACAAGGCCATTGAGGCTGGCGCGACGGTTATTCTCCTCGAAGCCGAACAGGCCGGCGAGTGCACTGAACATCATGGCGCCCTGATTGTGCCGGTGGCAGGGCTTCGAAGCCTGGTAGGCCGGATCGCAGATCGGTTCTTTGAACATCCCTCCCAACGGCTTCGCCTGATTGGTGTGACCGGGACCAATGGCAAGACGTCGGTCTGCCAGTATGTGGCGCAGCTGCTTAAAGAAACGGGGACCCCCTGTGGCATCTTGGGCACCTTGGGGTATGGCATGCCCGGTGCGCTTCAACCAGCAACTCACACCACGCCGGATGCGGTTCAGGTTAACCGGGTCTTGTCCCGGATTGTAAAGCAGGAAGGTCGCGCTGCTGTGATGGAGGTGTCCTCCCACGCGCTGGATCAGGGCCGGGTAGACAACATCTCGATGACCGGGGCCGTGTTTACCAATCTGACCCGGGATCATCTCGACTACCACGGCTCCATGGAAGCATACGGCGCAGCCAAGGCCCGGCTGTTCGAGCGGGAGGAGCTGCACTTTTCAGTGATCAATTTTGACGATCCTTTCGGCCGGCAACTCTTCGAACAGCTGGACGGCAAATGTGATCGCGTGCGCTACAGCCTTCACGAAGCCCAGACCGAACTCTGGTTGCGGGAGTTCCGGCCAACCGACGACGGTTTTGAAGCGGAAGTGGATGGCGAATGGGGCCGGTTTGTTATCGAGGTTCCCCTGATGGGCAGCTTCAACGCGAGCAATGTTTTGGCGGCGATGGCGACGGTCCTCACACTCGGCGTTCCGGTCGAGCGTGTACAGCAGGCGGCCGGCCGACTCACGCCGCCCCCTGGCAGGCTCGAAAGGTTCGATGGTGCCAATGGCGCCAGGGTGGTGGTCGATTACGCCCACACCGCCGATGCCCTGGCCAATGCCCTGGCAGCGCTGCGCCCCCATGTGGGCGGTGAACTGATCTGTGTTTTCGGCTGCGGCGGTGATCGCGATACCGGCAAGCGTCCGGACATGGCTCGGGAAGCGGAGAAGCTGGCGGATTGGGTAGTGGTGACGGACGACAATCCCCGAAGTGAAGATCCCAAAGCAATTGTGCAGGATATTCTGGCCGGATTCTCGGATTCAGAAAAGGTGGCGGTCATTCATGACCGGGCCGAGGCCATCCAGTCGGCGATCCGGTCGGCCACTCCGAACGACCTCGTTCTGATCGCAGGAAAAGGGCACGAGGCCTACCAGGAAATCGCCGGCCAGAAATACCCGTTCAGCGATGCCGAGCAGGTTCGCCACATCTTGAAACTCAATGGGGGTGTGGCATGATGCGCGCCTTTTCGCTGGCGGAAGCCAGGGGCTGGCTGGGTGCCGAGTGCCCGTCGGGCGATCTTGCGTCAGTGAGTTTCACCGGGGTTTCCACCGATACCCGAACCCTGGAACAGGGGCAGCTGTTTGTAGCCCTGCGAGGCGAGAATTTTGATGGCCACCGGTTCCTGCAACAGGCGCTGGACAAGGGCGCGGTTGGCCTGGTGGTCGATACGTCGGATAGCAGTGTTGACCTGCCCCAGCTGGTGGTAGGCGACACGCTGGAAGCCCTGGCCCGGCTCGCGGCGGGCAACCGTGAAGAAAGCGGAGCCGGCATTCTTGCGATCACCGGTAGCAGTGGCAAGACGACGGTCAAGGAGATGTGCGCCGCCATTCTCTCGCAGATGGGCAAGACGCTGTCGACAAAAGGCAACCTGAACAATCACATCGGTGTGCCACTTACGCTGTTTGGTCTGTCGCCAGAACACCAGTATGGCGTGATTGAACTGGGAGCCAGTGGGCTGGGTGAAATTGCCCATACCGTTGCCCTGGCGAAGCCCCGCGTTGCTATTCTCACGAATGCCGGCGAGGCCCATCTGGAAGGGTTTGGCAGCTACGAGAATATTGTCCTGGCCAAGGGCGAAATCATTGATGGCGTGGCGGCAGATGGGCTGATGGTGCTCAACCGCGACGACCCGGCTTTTGAGCAGTGGCGAACCCGTGCCGGCGCCCGTCGTGTCGCCGGAGTCAGCCGTCTCGGTGCCGAAGCGGATTATCATGCGGTCATCGAAAACCAGGACGCCGGAACCAGAACCATTCAGGTGAGCGGGCCGGATGGCTGGCAGTGCCGGGTGACGCTGGGACTGGAGGGCGATCACAACATCACCAACATGCTGCTTGCCATTGCTGCCACCCGCGAGCTGGGTGCCAGTGATCAGGCGATTGCTGACGGGCTGGCCAGTGTTGCGCCGGTGAAAGGGCGGCTTCAGGTTCTGAAGCTGTCGCCGGAACTGACGTTGATTGACGACAGTTACAACGCCAACCCGTCGTCCATGAAAGCCGCGCTCGGGGTTCTGGCCGGGCGCGAGGGTCAGAAGATTGCGGTACTCGGCGCCATGGCAGAGCTTGGCGCTGAGGCAGGGCATTGCATCGGGAGGTCGGAGAGTGCGCCAGGGAGCGCGGTATTGACCGATTGATCACCGTGGGCCCGGGTTGTGAAGGTTATGCCGACGGGTTTGGAGAGTCCACGGAGCTTGGGCTGAGCCATGAGCAGGCCGTTGAATCGGCTGTTGGAGATAAAAACACACCGTTGACAGTGTTGGTCAAGGGTTCTCGCAGTTCCGCCATGGAGCGTGTGGTGGAGGGAATTAAAGAAAAGGTGAATAACTCATGCTGCTCTGGCTGACAGAGGTCCTATCACAGTATTTCTCCGCACTGACGGTGTTTCAGTACCTGACCCTGCGTGGAATCCTGGGCACACTCACCGCGCTGCTGATTTCGCTGATCATTGGCCCGGTGATGATCCGCAAGCTGAGCCAGTACCAGATTGGCCAGGCGGTAAGGGATGACGGCCCCCAGACCCATCTGAGCAAAGCCGGCACGCCGACCATGGGTGGCGCGCTGATCCTGGTGGCCATCGGTATCAGTACGCTGCTCTGGGCCGACCTTGGTAACCGCTATGTCTGGGTTACCCTCCTGGTGACGCTTCTGTTCGGTGCGATCGGCTGGGTCGACGACTATCGCAAGGTGGTGGAGCGCAACCCGAGAGGTCTGCCGGGCCGCTGGAAATACTTCTGGCAGTCCGTCATTGGTGCCACGGCGGCCGTGGTGCTGTTCTTCAGCTCGGCGTTGCCGCAGGAGACCTCTTTGTACGTGCCGTTTGTAAAGCAGGTGTCTCTCACCCTTGGTCCGGTGTTGTTCATCCTGCTCAGCTACTTCGTCATTGTCGGAAGCAGCAACGCGGTCAACCTTACTGACGGTCTGGATGGGCTCGCGATCATGCCCACAGTCATGGTGGCCGGCGCACTCGGCCTCTTTGCCTACCTGTCCGGGCACGCCCAGTTCGCCAACTACCTGCTGATCCCGCACCTTCCGGGCACCGGCGAGCTTATCGTTTTCTGCGGTGCCCTCGTCGGAGCCGGGCTTGGTTTTCTCTGGTTCAACACCTACCCGGCCCAGGTATTCATGGGTGATGTGGGCGCTCTGGCCCTTGGCGCCGCCCTGGGTGTGGTTGCGGTGATTGTTCGCCAGGAAATTGTCCTGTTCATCATGGGCGGGGTGTTCGTGATGGAGACGATATCGGTGATTCTGCAGGTTGCGTCGTTCCGGCTGACCGGCCGACGGATCTTCCGCATGGCGCCGCTGCACCACCACTTTGAATTAAAAGGCTGGCCGGAGCCGAGGGTGATTGTCCGGTTCTGGGTTATCACCGTCGTTCTGGTCCTGATTGGCATCGCCAGTCTGAAACTGAGATAGGAAAGCGCTGCAACTATGAGTGTCATTGTTTCGGATCGTCGCACACTGGTCGTAGGGCTCGGTAAAACCGGGCTTTCCTGCGTGCGCTATCTGTCCGAACAGGGGCGGGACGTAGCTGTGGCCGATAGCCGCCAGGCGCCTCCGGGCCTTGATCAATTGAAGGCAGACTGGCCGGATATTCCGGTCCACCTGGGCACCTTTGATACAGAGCTGTTTGCCGGTTTCAACGAACTGGTGGTCAGCCCGGGCATCAGCATTGCCGAACCTGCCATTGCAGCCGCCGCGCGCCAGGGTGCAAGAATCCGCGGTGACATTGATCTGTTCGCCGAGGCGGCCGATGCGCCCATCGTGGCCATTACGGCTCCAACGGTAAAACCACCGTCACCACCCTGGTGGGTGAGATGGCGAAAGCCGCGGGCCGGAAAGTCGCTGTCGGCGGCAACATCGGCACCCCGGCGCTTGATCTTCTGGGTCAGGGCGCCGACCTGTATGTACTCGAGCTGTCGAGTTTTCAGCTCGAGACCACTGATGAACTGAATGCCCTGGCGGCGACGGTACTGAACGTCAGTGACGATCACATGGATCGTTACCCTAACAAGATGGCCTACTTCCAGGCCAAACAGCGGATTTTCCGGGGCTGCAAGAACGCCATTGTTAATCTGGACGACGCCCTGAGTACCCCCATGGCAAGGGACACCCTGAGGTTCCTGTGTTTCGGTTTTCACCGGGTGAACCCGGAAACGTTCAGCACCCGGGACGATGAGCAGGGCACCTGGATTACCTTTGGCTTCGATAACCTTCTGTTGGCGAGCGAGCTGAAGCTGATGGGGCATCACAATATCAGCAACGTGATGGCCGCTCTGGCACTGGGCCATGCCGCTGGTCTGCCCATGGATGTGATGCTGACGGTCGCCCGTGAATTTCCGGGGCTGCCGCATCGCTGCGAGTTTGTGCGCCGGCTGAACGATGTGGATTTCATCAATGATTCCAAGGGCACCAATGTCGGAGCCACAGTGGCCGCCATTGGAAGCCTTGCACCGGACAATGGCAAGGTCGTGCTGATCGCCGGTGGTGATGGCAAAGGTGCCGATTTTACCGCCCTGGAAGCGCCCATTGCATTGCATTGCCGGGCTGTGCTGTTGATTGGTCGCGATGCTCCGGCCATCGCCGATGTGCTGGGCAGCGGTATTCCGGTTCACCGGATGGACAGCCTCGCCGAGGCGGTTGCCCGTTCCGCAGAGCTGGCGGTGCCCGGGGATCGGGTATTGCTTTCGCCGGCCTGCGCGAGCTTTGACATGTTCCGTGATTATCTCGATCGCGGTGACCAGTTCCGTTCTCTGGTGGAGGCCCTGTGATGCACGCAGATCTTTCCCTGCAGAACCGGAACCAATGGCTTGGCGAGGTCCAGCCTCTGCCCATGCTGGTGATCAGTTCGGTCGCATTGCTGGTGATGGGCGTTGTCATGATTTCCTCCGCATCCATGGATATGGCCGCTGAAACCATGGGTAACAGCTACCACTATGTGATTCGCCAGCTGATGTTTGCTGGTCTTGGTTGCCTGCTGGCGCTGGTCGCCGTCAACGTTCCGGTGGCCTGGTGGGAGCGCAGTGGCTGGCTGCTCCTGGGTATCGGTCTGCTGGCCCTTGTTCTGGTGCTTACGCCTCTGGGACATACCGTTAACGGCTCCACCCGCTGGATCCCGTTTGGTCTGTTTAACGTCCAGGTGTCGGAAGTGGCGAAGCTCTGTCTGATTGCCTACCTGGCAGGTTACGTGGTCCGTCGCCGGGATGAATTGCTCAATACCTGGCCGGGTTTCCTCAAGCCGCTGGTGGTTCTTGGTCTGGCCTCGGTGCTTCTGGTCATCCAGCCGGACTTTGGTGCCACTGTGGTGCTGGTGACAGCAGCGGCGGGCATGATCTTCCTGAGCGGTGTTCGGCTTAGCCGGTTTGTCCCCCTGATCGGCACGCTGGTGGTGCTGGGTGCGATTCTGATCGTTACCCAGCCCTACCGCCTGAAGCGGGTCGTCAGTTATCTCGACCCCTGGAAAGACCAGTTCGACAGCGGTTACCAGTTGACCCAGTCGCTGATCGCGTTTGGCCGCGGGGACTGGGGCGGTGTCGGCCTGGGTAACTCCATCCAGAAGCTGTTCTATCTGCCAGAGGCCCATACCGACTTCATCTTCGCCATTATCGCGGAAGAGTTCGGTCTGTTGGGATCCCTGCTGGTGCTCAGCCTCTTCACCCTGCTGGTTGTGACCGGGTTCGTTATTGCCCGCCGGGCAGAGAAAGCGGACATGCCGTTCGGCGCCTGTTTCGCCTATGGACTGACTCTGCTGATCGGCCTGCAGGCAGGGATCAACATGGCGGTCAGTACCGGCCTTCTGCCCACCAAGGGGCTGACCCTGCCGCTGGTTAGCTACGGCGGATCCAGCCTGATGATCACCTGTATCTGCATTGGCATTCTGGCCCGCGTGGAAATGGAGCGTCTTGATCAGGAAAAACTCGCCCGGGAGAAGTCCGGTCCGAAGACGCGGGGAGGTGCGGTGTATGACTGAACAGCGCCGTTTCCTGATGATGGCCGGTGGCACCGGCGGCCACGTTTTCCCGGCCCTGGCCACGGCACGGGCACTCGAGGCACGAGGGCACCAGGTGTACTGGCTTGGCGCCAGTGGTGGCATGGAACAGCGACTGATTGGGGAAACCGATATTCCGCTGTCACTGATTCATATTTCCGGTTTGCGGGGCAAGGGCAAGCTCGCGCTGGTAACGGCACCGTTTCGTCTGATGCGGGCGTTGGGTGAGGCGTTCACCATCCTGCGCCGGATTCGGCCGGATTGTGTGGTCGGAATGGGCGGGTTTGTCACCGGGCCCGGTGGCGTGGCCGCCTGGCTGAGCCGGACACCGCTGGTGATACATGAGCAGAACGCCATTGCCGGCATGACCAACCGGATTCTGGTGAGATTTGCTGAAACCGTGCTGGAGGCGTTCCCAGGCAGCTTTGGTCCGAAAGTCGTCACCCGCTGCACCGGCAATCCGGTTCGAGAGGATCTCGCGGCCCTGCCGGTGCCCGAACAACGGCTGGCAGGACGCGAAGGTGCCCTGAGGTTGCTAGTGATTGGCGGCAGTCTTGGCGCCCAGGTTTTCAACGAGCAACTGCCCGAGGCGCTGGCAATGTTGCCGGAAGCTGATCGTCCGGTGGTTCGCCACCAGTGCGGTGAGCGTCATGCTGATGCGGCCCGGCAGGCCTATGAGCAACATGGGGTTGAAGCCAACGTGGAGCCGTTTATCAAGGACATGGCAGAAGCCTATCAGTGGGCAGACCTGGTGCTATGTCGGGCCGGTGCGCTGACGGTTTCCGAATTGTGCGCGGCAGGTATCGGGGCGGTTCTGGTGCCGTTTCCCCACGCCGTGGACGACCACCAGACAAAAAACGGTCAACAGATGGTGGCGGCGAAAGCGGCGATCCTGATCCCCCAATCAAAGATGACCCCGGCGGTGCTGGCGGAAACCCTGGGCGATCTGGCCCGGGATCGCAGCCGGGTAACTGATATGGCGAAGGCCGCGCGAACGCTGGCCCGCCCTGACGCAACGGAGAGAGTCGTGAATTACTGTCTGGAGGCCGCCAATGGCTGATGCAACCAATCCACCCCTGGTCTATCAGGTGCCTGAAATGCGCCGGATCCGTCACATCCACTTTGTGGGGATTGGTGGAGCAGGGATGAGCGGCATCGCCGAGGTTCTCAAGAACCAGGGCTACGACGTTTCCGGGTCGGATCTGAAAGAGGGGGCTGTGACCGATCGCCTGAAAGCGATGGGCGTTGAAGTCCAGATCGGCCACCGGGAAGAGAACAGCGCCAGTGCCGATGTCGTAGTAGTTTCTTCGGCGGTATCGGCGGAAAACCCGGAAGTCATGGCGGCTCGCAGTCGTCGGGTGCCGATCGTCCCCAGGGCGGAAATGCTGGCGGAAATCATGCGCTACCGTCACGGCATCGCCGTGGCCGGAACCCATGGCAAGACCACGACCACCAGCCTGATTGCATCCATTCTGGGCGAGGCGGGTCTGGACCCGACCTTCGTGATTGGCGGCAAGCTGAACAGTGCCGGCACCAATGCCCAACTGGGAGGGTCCCGTTATCTGGTGGCAGAGGCGGATGAAAGTGATGCGTCTTTCCTGCACCTGACGCCGGTGATTTCAGTGGTGACCAACATCGAAGCGGACCACATGGACACCTACGGCGGCGATGTCGAGAAACTGAAGCAGACCTTCGTGGACTTCCTGCACAACCTACCGTTTTACGGTGTTGCGGTGATGTGTGTGGATGATGGTTACGTTCAGGAAATCATTCCCCGGATTTCCCGGGCGATTATTACCTACGGCATCGAAAACCCGGAGGCGGACTACCGTGCCGAGAGCATCAATTCCGATGGCTTGCGGACTCACTTTGTGGTGAAGCGTCCGGCCGGTCGCAGTGATCTGACAGTCGAGCTGAAAATGCCAGGCCGACACAATGTATTGAACGCGCTGGCGGCCATTGCCGTGGCCACAGACGAGGGCGTTGACGATGACGCCATCTGCCGCGGGCTGGCGGGCTTTGCCGGGGTCGGACGCCGGTTCCAGGTTTACGGCGATTACCAGACACCCAAGGGCACGGTCACCCTGGTGGACGATTACGGACACCACCCCACGGAAGTGGAGGCGGTTATTCGTGCGGCACACGATGCCTGGCCGGATCGTCGACTGGTCATGCTGTACCAGCCGCACCGCTTCACCCGGACCCGTGACCTCTATGAAGACTTTGTCCGGGTGCTGTCGGAAGTGGACGGCTTACTGCTGATGGATGTTTATTCCGCCGGCGAACCGGCGATTCCGGGTGCCGATGGCCGGGCCCTGTGCCGCAGCATTCGCCAGCGCGGGCAGGTAGAACCGGTCTTTGTCGAGGATAACCGGGAAATTGAAGCCCTGTTGGCCAATGTCCTGCAGGATGGCGACCTTCTGATAACCCAGGGAGCTGGCGATATCGGTGGTGTGGCTTCGCGGCTGGCGGCCGCAGGAGTGATTGCGGGTGAGTGATATGCATCATAACGAAGCACAGGCCTATCAGGCAGATCCCGAACTCGTAAGGGCGCTTGGGCGCGTTGCGGTCTTCATGGGCGGCGATTCCGCCGAGCGGGAAGTGTCTCTGAAGAGTGGCAAGGCTGTGCTGGCGGCGTTGGTATCGGCCGGGGTGGATGCCTATGCCGAAGACGTCAAGGGCTGCCTGCTGAGAACGGTTGATAACCCGCAATTCGATCGTGTCTTCATTGCCCTGCATGGCAGGGGCGGCGAGGACGGTACGTTGCAGGCCATTCTGTCGCAGGCCGGGATTCCGTATACCGGCAGTGAAATGCTGGCCTCCGCACTGGCCATGGACAAGCTCAGGACGAAGTACGTGTTCGAAGGTTGCGGCTTGCCAACGCCGAAGTTCCGGACCATGTCCGGTGCAGACCAGGCGAATCAGATTATCGGCGAACTGCGGGCGCCACTGAGCGTGAAGCCTTCCCGGGAAGGCTCCAGTATCGGCATCCGCAAAGTGTATACCGCGGCAGAATTGGCAGAAGCCTACGAAGCCGCGGCCGCGCTGGATAGCCTGGTACTGGTGGAGGAGTGGATCGAGGGGCCGGAGTTCACCGTCAGTCTGCTGCAGGACCAGGCGCTTCCGGCGATTGGCCTGAGCGCCAGCACCGACCACGTCTTTTACGATTACGACGCCAAGTACCTGGCGGACGACACCCGCTATCAAATTCCCTGTGGCCTGGCACCCGAGGACGAAGTTCGCCTCCAGCACCTGGCACTGGATGCGTTCCGGGTTGTCGGCTGCCGGACCTGGGGCCGGGTCGACATTATGCAGGACAGCGACGGCCAGTTCTGGCTGCTGGAAGTGAATACCGTGCCCGGGATGACCGACCACAGCCTCGTGCCTATGGCGGCCAGGGCGGCAGGCATCAGTTTCGAGGAACTGGTGGTCCGGATACTGAAGGACACCCTGGAGGGCGCCGATGCTTGAGACACTGCTGATCCGGAGCCGGGCGACACCGTCCGAGCCCCCGCGGCGCCGGGGGGCAACGTCCCTTGGCCCTGAGCGGGACCGGTTTGGCGTGTTGAAGGGTGTGCTGGCGGCCGTGCCCTGGCTTCAGGTGGGCATGGGCGCCGTGATTGTACTGTTGGCCGCCCTGGTGCCCTGGGGTACCGGCAAGGTGCTGGGTGCCATGGATCAGCAGATCCTGGCGGTGGATGTGAAAGGGGATTTTGTGGGCGACAGCCGGGTAGCCATTGAGCGCGCTGCCGGCGACTGGATCGGCAAGAGCTATTTCGCCACGGATCTTTCGGAAATCAAGGCGAGTCTGGAGCGCCGGCCCTGGGTTGAGTCCGCCGCAGTGCGTCGGGTGTGGCCGGACCGGCTGGTAATCGATATCCGGGAGAAGAAGCCGCTGGCCTACTGGACTGACGGGCGCCTGGTTAGCCGGACTGGCGAACTGTTCGCGCCGTCCAATCCGGAAGTGGCAGGTCGACTGCCGCGTCTGGCCGGACCCGATGAAAGAGTGCGGGATGTGATCAATATGGCGCGGACCATGAGCGACAGGCTGGTGGCCCGGGGCCTCGGATTTTCGGGCCTGGCCCTGGAGCATCGGGGCGCCTGGACCCTGCAACTGGCCAATGGCATCGAAGTGGTGCTTGGCCGGGACCAGGTGGAACAGCGGTTCGAGCGGTTTATTACGGTTTATGAAAACCGGCTGGCAGCACGGTCGGATGAAGTCAGTCGGGTGGACGCCCGCTACACCAATGGTGTGGCGGTCAAGTGGAAAGCTGTTGAGACAGCCTCCAGCCCGAAATCATAGCAACAGTTAATTCAGACCTACGGTTTGGTGGAACACATGTCATCGGTTGAAACGGAAAACATGATTGTCGGCCTCGATATCGGAACCTCGAAGGTGGTTGCGATTGTCGGCAAGCGCAAGATGGACGGCACCATCGAAGTGGTGGGCATTGGTTCCCATCCTTCCCGGGGCCTCAAGCGTGGAGTGGTGGTGAACATTGAAACCACTGTCCAGGCCATTCAGCGCGCGGTGGAAGAGGCGGAGTTGATGGCCGGGTGCCGCATTCACTCGGTGTATGCGGGTATTGCCGGCAGCCACATCAAGAGCCTGAACTCCCACGGGATTGTTGCCATCCGTGACCGGGAAGTCACCCAGGCCGACATTGACCGGGTAATCGATGCCGCCCAGGCGGTCGCGATTCCTGCAGACCAGAAGATTCTTCACATTCTGCCCCAGGAATTCGTGATCGACAGCCAGGAAGGCATCAAGGAGCCGATGGGTATGTCCGGCGTGCGCCTGGAAGCAAAGGTGCACCTGGTGACCTGCGCGGTGAATGCCGCCCAGAACATTGAGAAATGCGTGAAGCGCTGCGGCCTTGAGGTGGATGACATCATCCTGGAGCAGCTGGCATCCAGTCACGCCATCCTCACCGAAGACGAAAAGGAGCTTGGGGTCTGCGTCGTGGATATCGGTGGCGGCACTACCGACATTGCCGTGTTCACCGGCGGCGCTATTCGCCACACGGCGGTGATTCCGATTGCCGGCGACCAGGTGACCAACGACATCGCGATGGCGTTGCGCACACCGACCCAGAATGCTGAAGAAATCAAGATCAAGTATGCCTGTGCGCTGACCCAGCTGGCCGGTGCGGATGAAACCATCAAGGTGCCCAGTGTTGGCGATCGCGCGCCGCGGGATCTGTCCAGGCAGGCCCTGGCTGAGGTGGTGGAGCCGCGCTATGAGGAGCTGTTCACTCTGGTTCAGTCAGAATTGCGCCGGTCCGGGTTCGAGGATCTGATTCCGGCAGGCATCGTGATAACCGGCGGTTCCTCCACCATGGAAGGTGTGGTGGAACTGGCCGAAGAGATCTTCCACATGCCGGTAAGGCTGGCCTGTCCGCAGGCAGTCTCCGGTATGACGGAGGTGGTCAACAATCCGATCTACGCCACTGGCGTTGGTTTGTTGATTCATGGTTTCCGCCAGATGGATCTGGGGCGGGCACCGGTGCTCAAGGGTGAAGATGCACCCTCGCTGTTTGAGCGCATGAAAGCCTGGTTTACCGGTCATTTCTGACGGAACCGGGTAGTTAGTACACGAAGGTATCTCGAAA
>Ga0064014_10100_pt1 | contig 37325 bp, 44 predicted proteins | sample CrowatWCoCulture_2_FD_61584 | JGI IMG/M metagenome (GOLD analysis project Ga0064014, IMG submission 61584) | Marine cyanobacteria communities from the University of California, Santa Cruz, USA, analyzing cyanobacterial DNA methylation -... | ecosystem: Host-associated > Microbial > Bacteria >...
TCGAGCGGATAAGCACAACGCATGTTCGGGGTTAGGCTGTCATCCTCGAAGTCCAGCTCAAGCGTATCCTCATCATAGACCATGTTCTCGATCACCGTGCCGAACATTTTGGTCGTGGCAAAGATCTCCGGCTCTGCTTCCGCGCTGAGGTTTATGGTCTTGGCGTAACACCCACCTTCAAAGTTGAAGGTACCGCGATCGGACCACCCGTGTTCATCGTCGCCGATCAGCGTGCGCGACGGGTCGGCGGAAAGCGTTGTCTTGCCGGTGCCGGAAAGACCAAAGAATACGGCTGTGTCGATCGGATTTTCTGGAGCGTGGTTGGCCGAGCAATGCATCGGCATGATGCCTTTGCCGGGAAGGATGTAGTTCAGAAGCGTGAAGACTGACTTTTTGTTTTCACCCGCGTACTCAGTGCCACCGATCAGGATCAGCTTTTTGTCGAAGTTGAGCGCGATCACCGTTTCCGAGCGACAGTTATGTTTCTCGGGGTCCGCCTTGAACGTCGGAGAGTTGATGATCGTGAACTCAGGTACGAAAGAGGCAAGCTCGTCTGCCTCAGGACGACGCAGCAAGTGGCGGATGAACAGGTTGTGCCAGGCAAGTTCGGTTACAACACGCACATCCAAGCGGTTGGCGGGGTCCGCTCCTCCAAAGAGATCCTGAACGAAATAGTCGCGCCCCTTCATGTGTTCCAGCATGTCAGCGTGCAGGGCGTCAAACCCCTCAGGAGACATTTCGCGGTTGTTGTCCCACCAGATGGTGCTTTCCACAAACGGCGTTTTGACGACGTGCTTGTCCTGTGGTGAGCGGCCGGTGAATTTACCGGTCTCGACCAAAAGCGTTCCGCCGATCCCTAAGCGGCCTTCTTTGCGCTGAAGGGATTGTTCGATGATCGCCGGCTCTAGGAGGTTATAATAAACCGTGCCCAGTCCAGTGATGCCTTGATCTTCAAGTCGCATGTCTGGGTTGACGCGTCCGGTTTCCATTTTTCTCTCCCGACCCTCTTTGGGGCATTGATTTGAGCAATAAAGTTGCGCCGCCGATTGCGGCTGAAGGCTTATTGGCAGGTCTGAAAGGCGGGCGATAGGGCTGGGTCACGACGTTAGCGCAACCAAATTCAAGTTAGCGCAACCATGGCCGCCGACTGGCGCCGTTCAGGCAACAGTAAGGGATTTCTGACATCAAAAAGCGTGGAAAATGGCCTGAATCGACGATTATTGTTGATTCGGGCAGATCAACGCACGATTATGCCTCAAAAAAGACGCATCAATTTGTGTCAAACAAGGCAGTGAGAGCAGAATAAGGAATAGGCTCATGTCCAGAATCGCTCTGGTCGATGACGACAGGAATATCCTGACGTCGGTTTCCATGACGCTTGAAGCCGAAGGTTTCGAGGTCGAAACTTATAACGACGGTCAAGCCGCGCTTGACGCATTTAACAAGAAACTGCCCGATATGGCAGTGTTTGATATCAAGATGCCCCGCATGGACGGGATGGACCTGCTGCAGCGGGTTCGTCAGAAAACCGCGATGCCGGTCATTTTCCTCACATCCAAGGATGACGAGATCGACGAAGTTCTCGGTCTGCGCATGGGGGCGGACGACTATGTCAAGAAGCCTTTCTCGCAACGGTTGCTTGTCGAACGCATCCGCGCGCTTCTGCGCCGGCAGGAAGTAATCAACGGTGATGCCGCGGGCGAAGCCGAACAAAGCCAGGTCATGGTACGTGGCGAGCTGCGCATGGACCCCTTGCGCCATTCGGTAAGCTGGAAGGGTCTTGACGTGTCCCTGACCGTGACCGAGTTCCTGTTGCTTCAGGCACTGGCGCAGCGTCCCGGTTTTGTCAAAAGCCGTGATCAGCTGATGGATGTGGCTTACGATGACCAAGTTTATGTCGATGATCGAACAATCGACAGCCACATTAAGCGGCTACGCAAGAAGATGCGTATGGTTGACGATGAGTTTTCGGCGATCGAGACGCTTTACGGTATTGGGTATCGCTACAACGAAGAATAAACGCGAATGATGGCATCGGAGATAGACGTGGACGGGGCAAAACCCGCCCGACAGGCCGATGTGGTGCTTGGGGAAGATTGGATCGGCCCGGACGCCACGGTCGAGTCTGAACTTCGGGCCAAACGCGAGCGGCGTGGGTTAATCTCGATTAACCGGTCTCCGCTGGCGCGCAAAATCATTACGTTTAATCTTTTGGCGATACTCGTGCTCGTCGCGGGTGTTCTGTTTCTCAATCCTTTCCGTGACAGCCTTGTCTTTCAGCGTGAGCAGGGGCTTGTTATTGAAGCCCAGCTCATCGCTGAGGTTTTTGAGGCCAAACTTCCCGAAAACGCACCGGTCAATCTGACAGCCGGTGACGGTCTCGACGTTTCAGAGATTCTTGGCGCACTGGCACTACCCTCTGCTGTGGATATCCACGTATTCGGACCGGGCGATGCGCTCTTGGGCAGTTCGTTGTCTCAGGATCGACCGGTGAACCCGCTTACCTCAAGCTTTGAGCGTGAGGGTCGCAGTACAGTTATCACCGATTTCCTAAACACAGCTTGGGAAGGTTTGAGCCGGGTATTTGCCTCCGGCGGCGATGCCATCGAAGCGGATGTCGTCGCGCAGGCCAGGCCCTGGCACTGCAGGCCGCTAACGGTCAAACCGCAGTTGATACGGGCACCGATGCGCAAGGAAATACGATCTTTGGCGTCGCAACGCCGATCGTGCAAAACGGCACAACCGTGGGCGTCGTGGTGGCCACCAGCGCCGCGGGTGAAATCGACGAACTTGTGCGCAGTGAGCGCGAACAAGTCCTGCAGATGTTCGTGATCGCCATTCTGGTTTCGATCGGGCTAAGCCTTGTTCTCGCGTCGACCATCGCAAACCCACTGAGCGATCTGGCCGCCGCGGCCGAGATCGGCCGTGAGAAGAACGCCCGCAAGATGAGCCCCGGGCGTGTGCGGATCCCAGACCTCACTGCCCGCCCGGACGAGATTGCCCGTCTTTCCGGTGCGCTGCGTGGCATGGTCGCCGCGCTTTATGATCGGATTGATGCCAACGAACAGTTTGCCGCCGATGTGGCGCATGAGATCAAGAACCCGCTGGCTTCGCTGCGATCCGCCATCGGCTCGCTGCGGTTTGTCAAAAAAGATGAGCAGCGTAACAAACTGCTCGATGTGATTGAACATGACGTGCGCCGCCTTGACCGTTTGGTCAGCGACATTTCGAACGCGTCGCGTCTGGACAGTGAGTTGGTGCGAGAGGACGAACAGCAATTCGACCTTCTGACGATGCTGTCCAATCTCGCCGACCACTTGGGTCAGGAAGCCAAATCGAACGGCATTGAATTCATCACTGACCTGCCCTCCAATCCGATTGAGATCGAGGGGCTGGAAAGCCGCCTGGCGCAGGTCTTTGTCAACCTGATCACCAATGCCATTTCGTTTTGTGAAGCGGGTGACGCAATCCGCGTTTGGGCCCGCAAGCGCGATAATCGTGTGCTCGTCGTGGTCGAGGATACGGGGCCCGGCATTCCTGAGCAGGCGCTGACCAAGATCTTTAACCGTTTCTACAGCGAACGCCCGGTTGGGCAGTTTGGCAATAACTCGGGGCTTGGCCTTGCGATCTCCAAACAGATTGTCGAGGCGCATGGTGGCGTCATCTGGGCCGAGAACATCCGCCCAACTGAAGAAGACGTCACATCAGAACCGCTGGGAGCGCGGTTCGTTGTTGGTCTCCCGGTTTAATCAAACCTTATTGACGGGGCAGATTTAGTGCCCGGCGAAATCTGGCATGCCAGCGCGGTCGAGGTGCGGGGACGTGCGATCGTCGTGACTGGCCGAAGTGGACGCGGCAAATCAACCCTTTGCCTCGCGCTTATGGGCCTTGGCGCCACACTTGTCGGGGATGACCGCGTTCGGCTTCGATCGGTGGCGGGCGTTCTGACAGTCTCTGCGATTGACGACCTGTCCGGCAAGATCGAAGCGCGGGGTCTTGGCATCTTGGCGGTGCCCTTCACCTCTTCGGCAGAGGTTGCATGGGTTCTCGATCTTGATCTTGAGCCTGCGCAACGTCTTCCCGAGGCCGAGTTTCGTGACGTCCTGGGGCAGAACGTCCCCTTGCTTCGTCCGCTGGAACACCCACATGCTGCATCTGCGCTGTATCAGGTGCTGATGTACGAAAGACTTGCCCCATGACCTTGCCGGGTCCTGAAGATACGCCTTTGGTCCACGCACCGCGCCTTGTGCTTGTCACGGGACCGTCCGGTGCTGGGCGTTCGACGGCGATCAAGGTGCTCGAAGACATTGGGTTTGAGGCGATTGATAACCTCCCGCTCTCCCTGCTGCCACGATTGATGGATGGACCACCACTGACGCAGTCGCTGGCGCTAGGCGTTGATGTGCGCAACCGTGATTTTTCGATCGATGGTATCATCGAGATGGCGGAGACACTGGCGCAAAATGCCGAGTTCGACACGGACCTTTTGTATTTGGACGCCCGCGCGGATGTGCTGATACGCAGGTTCTCGGAAACGCGACGTCGACATCCTTTTGCGCCCTCTGAGACACCCACTGTTGGGGTCGAACGCGAGCTTGAGCAACTCGCAGCGATCCGTACACGGGCCACGATCCTCGTAGATACTTCGGACCTCACGGTGCACGATCTGCGCGATGAGATCTTGCGGGTATTTCGCCCGGATGCCGAACAGTCGTTAAGCGTCTCGGTGCAGTCATTCTCTTACAAACGCGGGTTGCCGCGCGGGGTCGATCTGGTTTTTGACGTGCGATTTCTGGCCAATCCGCATTGGCGTCAAGACTTGCGACCTCATGACGGACGGTCGCCGGAAGTCACAGGTTTCGTTGAGAGCGATCCAAAATTCGCAGAGTTCTTTGAAAGGACCTCGGATCTGTTACGCTTTCTGCTGCCCGCCTACCGGGAAGAAGGGAAAACGCATCTTGCCGTCGGCTTTGGCTGTACGGGCGGAAAACACAGATCCGTGGCTTTGGCAGAAAAAACGGCGAAGCTCCTTGCGGAGGAGGGCTGGCAGGTGTCTATACGGCACCGAGAGTTGGAACAGCCGGGTGGTATGCTTACACCTCAGCCAAAAGGTCCGGTCGCGTGATCGGTATTGTGATTGTCGCACATGGTGGATTGGCGCGAGAATACCTTGCGGCCGTCGAACATGTCGTGGGCAAGCAATCCGGGATCAAGGCAATTTCCATTGAGCCGGACCACGATCGCAACCTGAAACAAACCGAGATTTGCGCAGCCGCCGACGAAGTGGACGCAGGCGATGGCGTGGTGGTTGTTACTGACATGTTTGGTGGATCACCCTCAAATCTGTCGCTTCGTGCCTGCAGTCCAGCAAATCGTCAAATTCTGTATGGCGCGAACCTTCCAATGCTGATCAAGCTCGCAAAGTCCCGGCACCGCCCGGTTCCGGAGGCCGTGGATAAGGCTCTGGCCGCTGGCCGGAAGTACATTGACAGTTTTACCGGAACGAGCTGAAGGCGCGACCATGACCGAGGCCACTTGCAAGACACTGCACATCCTGAACGAAAAAGGTCTGCATGCGCGGGCTTCTGCAAAGCTTGTTGAGGTGGTCGAACAGTTTGATGCAGACGCCGAAATCTCACGCGAAGGGATCGAGGCATCAGGCGACAGTATAATGGGGCTGTTGATGCTGGCGGCGGCAAAGGGTACCACCATCCAAATCGAAACGCGTGGACCTCAGGCCGAGGCGCTCGCAACAGCCCTGCAGGAACTGGTAGAGAACCGGTTCGGAGAAGAGACCTAAATGGCCGGAGTACCCCTCGCCAAATTCTCGCCCGAGCCGGAAGAGGCTGCGCCGCCGCCACGACCGGTTGCGCCGCCCGCATTGAACGAAATCCACGGCAATCCGGACTATGTGCCCTATGACAAGCGCAAGCTGTCCTATGCCGCGACTTTCGATAACAAGCTGCAATCAACGATCATCCGCACGATGGAGTGGATGACGGGCAAGATTACGTTCTTGCGCAAGATCCGCGCCTTTGAGCGCGAGGGCGTCACCCCGGGGCAGGGGTTCTGGGCGCCTGCTTTGCGCCATATGGGCGTTGAGATCCACACGCCTCAGAGTGAGCTTGACCGCATCCCCGCGACGGGACCACTTGTCATTGTCGCAAACCATCCCCACGGGCTTGTCGATGGATGGTTCTGGCCGAGTTGGTCGGTCGGGTGCGGACAGACTATAAAATACTCACACGCAGTCTTCTGACCGGTGTCGCTGAAATTAAGGAATTCATGATCCCCGTGCCATTCCCTCATGAGGAGGGCGCATTGGAAAAGAACCTGGAGACGCGCAAGCAAACAATGGCACATCTCGCCGATGGCGGGTGTGTGGTTCTTTTTCCATCTGGTGTCGTCGCCTCGGCAGACAGTTGGTTTGGCGATGCCGTTGAACGTCAGTGGAATCCCTTTACAGCCAAGATCATCAAGCTTTCCGGGGCGCAGGTCGTGCCGATCTGTTTCTCCGGTCAGAACTCACGCGCCTATCAGATCGCCAAGCAGATCTCGCCCGTGCTGCGTCAGGGATTGTTGCTTCATGAGGTGGTGTATTCCCTGAACAAGCCGCAATCACCGGTGATTGGTAAACCGATTGAGCGCGCTGTTCTGGACGAATGGGCCGACAATCCCCGTGGGTTCATGTCGTGGCTGCGTACGAAAACGCTTGAGCTTCCCAAAACCGAACGCAACTAGCGCGTGGGTACCGGAACCTCGCCGCGATAGTCGTAAAAGCCGCGCTGGGTTTTCCGCCCAAGCCACCCGGCTTCGACGTATTTGGTCAAGAGCGGACAGGGGCGATACTTTGTATCCGCCAGCCCGTCATGCAGAACATTCATGATCGCCAAACAGGTGTCGAGCCCGATAAAATCTGCCAGCTCCAGCGGCCCCATCGGATGGTTGGTGCCGAGTTTCATCGCGGAATCAATTGAGGCCACCGATCCAACACCTTCATAGAGCGTGTAGACCGCTTCGTTGATCATCGGCATCAAGATGCGATTGACGATGAAGGCGGGAAAGTCTTCCGCTGTCGCCGCCGTCTTGCCGAGGCTCTCAACCACCTGTTGAAGCTCAGTGTAGGTTGCCTCATCCGTGGCAATGCCGCGGATCAGCTCGACCAGTTGCATGACCGGTACCGGGTTCATGAAGTGAAACCCCATGAACTTTTCAGGCCTGTCTGTCCGCGAGGCGAGGCGCGTGATCGAGATCGAGGACGTATTCGATGTCAGGATCGTATCGCGCCCAAGATGCGGGACGAGATCCTCAAAGATCGCCGTTTTGATGGCCTCACGTTCGGTTGCAGCTTCAATGACCAGATCGGTTTGACCGAGGTCCGCCAGCTTTGGCGTCGTCGCGATCCGTTTGATCGCCTTGTCCTTGGTCGCGTCTTCAATTTTGCCGCGTGCAACCTGCCGTGTGAGGTTTTTGTCGATCAGTCGCAAAGCGGATGCCAGAGCGTCCTCGCTGATGTCAGTCATCAGGACATCATAACCGGCAAGCGCAAAGACATGCGCGATGCCATTGCCCATTTGACCTGCGCCGACAACACCAACGGTCTGGATGCTCATGTCTTTCCTCGTCTCTGCTCAAAGACATTTGGCAGGAAGCTGCGCAGCGCACAAGGTCCGTCGCACCCATCGTTTTGCGGCAAATCCGCAAATTAGCGGTTTGGAAAGACCTTTCTGCGACACCAGACCCGGGTGAATAGAAAATGAGTGGGTGGACATGGCTTTCGAAGACATGGGCGGAGAGGGGCTGAATTATTTCCCCTGCCGTTACGGGCGTTCGCGCCTTTTGTTTCGCGGACCAAAGCGCAAGCTGGTTGGGGATTACATCACGGTTCTGGGCAGCAGCGAAACGTATGGCAAGTTCGTCGAGACACCGTTCACGGATCGGTTGCAAACCGACCTGTCGCTGCCGGTGGTTAATCTGGGCTGCATGTATGCCGGTGTAAGCGTCTTCGTCGACGATGATGCCATTCTGTCGGCGTGTTCAGACGCCAAGCTGACGATCATTCAAGTGATGAGTGCGCAGAACATGTCGAACAGGTTCTATACCGTGCATCCGCGTCGCAATGACCGGTTTCTGAAAGCGTCAGAAACATTGCGCGCGATGTACCCAACAACAGACTTTACGGACTTCAACTTTACGCGCCACTTGTTGACGTCGCTTAAGCGCGAGTCCGAGCAGGGTTTCGCGTTGGTTGAAGAGGAATTGCGCCAGTCATGGCTCGCCCGGATGCGACTTTTGATCAGCAAGATAGATGGCCCGGTTGCCTTGCTGTGGATGTCGGACCGCAAACCCGGAGATCAATTTGACCTTGACCGTTCCGCCGGGCCGCACTTCGTCGACGCTGAGCTCTTGGATCAGTTGGCGCATGATGTCGTGGGCGTGGTCGAAGTTGTGGCGTCTGAGGAGGCGAGTGCCGAAGAGCTAACCGATATGGTCTATGCCCCGATGGAGGCGCCTGCTGCGGCTGAGCTTCCCGGTCCGATCTTCCATGAAGAAACGGCCCGGACACTTGCCCGGGCCGTTCCTGAAATGCTTGCGTCTTCACGCGGTAAACGCAGGGCGGCGGAAGCCGCCCCGATGTTCCGTTCGGAACGCAGTCAGAGTTTTTCGGCCAGTTCGGGCACAGCCGTAAACAGGTCGGCAACCAACCCGTAATCGGCTACCTGAAAGATCGGAGCCTCTTCGTCTTTGTTGATTGCAACGATGACCTTTGAGTCTTTCATGCCTGCAAGGTGCTGGATCGCGCCCGAGATGCCGACGGCAACATAAAGTTCGGGGGCAACCACCTTGCCGGTCTGGCCGACCTGCCAGTCGTTTGGTGCGTAGCCCGAGTCGACAGCGGCGCGAGAGGCACCAATGGCACCGCCAAGCTTGTCAGCCAGCGTTTCGATCAGTTTGAAGTCGTCTTCCGACCCGACACCACGTCCGCCCGATACGACGATGCCCGCGCTGGTCAGTTCAGGCCGGTCGCTTGCTGCAACTTGGTCTTCGACCCATTCACTCACGCCGGGATTGTCCGCAGCCGAGATCGTCTCGACGGCCGCAGCGCCACCTTCGCCAGCGGCGTCAAATGCCGCGGTACGAACCGAGATGACCTTTTTCGAGTCAGAGGATTTGACAGTCTGAATGGCGTTGCCCGCATAGATTGGGCGTTCAAACGTGTCCGCATCCACGATGGCCGAGATGTCCGAGATGACCATCACATCCAAAAGCGCAGCGACGCGCGGCAGGATGTTTTTGGCATCGGTCGTGGCGGGTGCGACGATGTGGTCATAGTCGCCAGCCAGCGACACGATCAGCGCTGCTGTCGGCTCTGCAAGGCGGTGACCCAGCGACGGGTCCTCAGCGACAAGCACCTTAGAGACGCCGTCGATTTTGGCAGCGGCTTCACCTGCGGCAGCGGCGTCTGCGCCGGCGCAAAGTACGGTCACGTCGCCCAGTTGCGCGCCAGCGGTCACAGCTTTTGCAGTGGCGTCAAGCGCCAGTTCACCAGCGTTTACTTCGGCAAGAAGAAGTACGGCCATCTTAGATTACTCCCGCTTCGTCTTTGAGTTTCGCGACCAGTTCTTCAACTGACCCAACCATGACGCCCGCTTTGCGCGCTTCTGGCTCGGTGGTTTTGACGATGGACAGACGCGGCGTGACATCGACGCCGTAATCGGCGGGTGTCTTTTCATCGATCGGCTTGCGCTTGGCCTTCATGATGTTGGGCAGTGACGCATAGCGCGGCTCATTCAGGCGCAGGTCGACTGTGATGATCGCCGGCATCTGCACTTTGACAGTCTGCAACCCGCCATCAACTTCGCGGGTCACGTTGGCATGGTCGCCATTGACTTCAATTTCGGAAGCAAAGGTTGCTTGCGCCCAGCCAGTCAGTGCGGCCAGCATCTGACCCGTGGCATTCATGTCATTGTCGATTGCCTGCTTACCAGCAAGGACAAGGCCCGGGGCCTCTTCGTCGATGACACCTTTCAGAATTTTGGCAACCGCCAGCGGTTCGATGTCGTCATGCACGTCTTCCGACGCGACGACCAGAATTGCACGATCTGCTCCCATCGCCAGCGCGGTGCGCAGCGTTTCTTGGGCCTGCTTAACGCCGATCGACACAGCGACGACTTCTTCGGCGGTTCCAGCTTCTTTCAGACGGATTGCCTCTTCGACAGCAATCTCGTCGAATGGGTTCATGGACATTTTGACGTTGGCGAGATCGACACCCGAACCGTCCGCTTTCACGCGAACCTTTACGTTGTAGTCGATCACGCGCTTGACAGGTACGAGGACCTTCATGCGGCTACTCCATCGCAGTGCGCGCCCCAATTGGCGCATTAATCAGTGGACACCTAACGTGCCGCGTCGCGGCGTGACAGTGCAAAATCGTCACGTCACGGCCATTCGACGCCGCGTTTTTTCTATTTGAACGGATTTTTTTGCATATCTCCCGATTGCAATAGATGGCCGATTGGCGCCTGTGATACTCAGCGGCTCGCGCCAGGCACCCAGAGCACGTCACCCGTCCCGTTATCATTGGCCACCCGTGCCGCAACGAAGAACCAGTCCGAAAGGCGGTTGAGGTATTTCACGGCCTCTGGATTGACCGCCTCCATCGTGGCCAATTCAACGGAAAGGCGCTCGGCCCGCCGGGCCACTGTACGGCACATGTGCAGATGCGCCGAAAGCGCCGTGCCACCGGGCACGATAAAGGACCGCAACGGCTGAAGGTCCTTGTTCATCTCGTCGATCTCGGCTTCCAGTCTTGCGACCTGATCCGACGTCATCCGCAGTGGAGGGTATTCGGCCTCCGCGTCGTTCTGCATGTCGGGTACGCACATATCGGCCCCAAGGTCAAAGAGGTCGTTCTGGATTGTTGCCAAACGCGCATCCATCGTCGCCTCGGCATGCAGCCGCGCCAATCCAACCGTAGCATTCAACTCATCAACGGTTCCATAAGCGGTCACTCGCATGGAATGCTTGGCGACACGCGCGCCATTTCCCAACGCGGTTTCCCCGGCATCCCCGGTTTTGGTGTAGATCTTATTCAGAACGACCATGCTCAGTTGCCTCCGCGCAGAGCGATATATCCAAGTATTAGAAGAACCGCGACGAACTGGGCCGCAATGCGGTAGCGCATCAACCGATTGCTGTGCTTGCGATTGAACTCACCGCCCCGCCCGAACGAGCCGATGCCGACAATCAGAATACCCGCGACCAGAAGCACCGCGACGAGCACCACGTAGAAAAGAGGATCATCAGCCATTTTGTGTCTTTCTTACTGTCGGATGTCACTTAGCGGTCTACGCGGAAAAAGCGACCCCGGAACAGAGTTAGGATTTCAAAATGATCCGGTCGCGCCAGCGGGTCGGCAACAGCCTGCGCAGCGTTTCAGCAAAATAGGTCGGCGTGGTGACAAAGTAGCGCGGTCTTGGCCGTGCGGCTGTGAGCGCGTGTAGAATCTTCTTGGTAACGGCCGACGGAGGAAGCTCAAAATTGTCCTTGCCACCCGTCTTGTACAGCCGCCCGCGAAGGCGATCATAGTCCGCTTCCCGCGCCGCTCCGTCTGTTCTCACCCAGCGCTCAAAATGCGGAATCGAGTTTTTGCGGATATCGGATGTCACCGGGCCAGGCTCGATCAGGATGATGTGGATGCCGCTTCCCTCCATCTCAAGTCGCAGAGTCTCGGTCAGCCCGGTCAGGGCGAATTTGGTCGCGTTATAGGCGCCTCGCCAAGGCAATGCGACGATCCCAAGCACTGAAGAATTGTTAAGGATACGTCCATGACCCTGCGCCCGCATCACTCGGATCGCACGGCGTGTGAGTTCATGTTGCCCGAAGACGTTTGTTTCAAAGATTTCCCGCAGCGCTTCGGTTGGCAGATCCTCGACCAGCCCCGGAATTGCAAAGGCCCCATTGTTGAAGAGCGCATCCAGCGTCCCATCGGTTGCCTCAATCACCTCGTTCAGGCCAGCCTCGATGGTTGCCGCGTCTGCATAGTCAATCAGAGGGCTTTCAAACCCTTCGTGCTCCAGACGGGCACAATCCTCGGCCTTGCGGCACGAGGCAAAAACACGCCAGCCTTCAGCGCGCAGGTCATGCGCCACGCCATAACCTATGCCCGAAGAGCATCCGGTGATCAGGATTGATTTCTGTTCGCTCATGGCCACAGCACCTGCCAAGCATAAATTCGCGCGTCAACGCTCATTTGGCGCATTTCGCGATAGCGCCCCCTTCATCTTGTGCGTAAACTGCCCAAAATGAGCGACGATAACGATACAGGCACGCTCCCCGAAGAGCCGATGGACTTCTCCGAACCGCTACGCAAAGCGATAGGTGATCGGTATCTAACCTATGCGTTGTCTACGATCATGCACCGCGCGCTGCCCGACGCGCGGGATGGTCTGAAGCCGGTTCACCGCCGTATCCTCTATGCGATGCGTGAACTTCGTCTTGCGTCGAACGGTGGCTTCCGGAAGTCGGCCAAGATCTCGGGCGACGTGATGGGCAACTATCACCCGCATGGGGACGCCGCGATCTATGACGCGATGGCGCGCCTCGCACAAGATTTCAACGTGCGCTACCCGCTTGTAGACGGGCAGGGGAACTTCGGAAATATCGACGGCGATAACCCTGCGGCAAGTCGGTATACCGAAGCCCGCATGACTATCGCGGCTGAGGCGCTGCTGGAGGGGCTAAACGAAGACGCTGTCGATTTCAGAGAGAACTACGATGGCACCCTGACCGAGCCGGTCGTCCTTCCTGCGACATTCCCGAATCTGTTGGCCAATGGCGCGGCGGGTATCGCAGTGGGGATGGCCACAAACATACCGCCGCATAACCTTGTGGAACTCTGCGAAGCCTGCATTCATCTGGCGAAATCCAAGAATTCAGAGTTGGTCCGTGATGATACGCTTATCGACATCGTTCAGGGGCCCGACTTTCCCACGGGCGGCGTGATCGTTGAGGCTCGCGAGAACATCTATGAGGCCTACCGTACAGGTCGCGGTGGCTTCCGCCTGCGTGCCCGGTTCGAGACCGAGGAACTTGGTCGTGGTCAATGGCAAATCGTCGTAACCGAGATCCCCTATCAGGTTCAAAAGTCGAAGCTGATCGAGAAGATTGCGGAATTGATCCAGACCCGGAAAGTGCCGGTCTTGGCGGATGTCCGTGACGAAAGCGCTGATGACGTGCGCATCGTGCTGGAACCGCGCTCCAAGAACGTCGACCCCGACGTGCTGATGGGCATGCTGTTTAAGAATTCTGATCTTGAGACGCGGTTCTCGCTCAACATGAACGTGCTGATCGACGGCGTGACCCCTAAGGTGTGCTCGCTCAAAGAAGTGCTTCGCGCGTTCATGGAGCATCGCCAAGAGGTGCTCTTGCGGCGATCCAGGCACCGTTTGGGCAAGATCGACGCGCGCCTCGAAGTGCTCGAAGGCTTTATCATTGCTTTCCTCAATCTGGATCGCGTGATCGATATCATCCGCTACGATGACGACCCCAAAGCGGCAATGATGCGCGAGGACTGGTCGATCAGCCACGCGCGCGCCACGTCGGAAAGCGACTATGTCAGCCCGGAAGAAACGCTTGATGGAGAGGTCACGCTGACCGAACCGCAAGTCGAGGCGATCCTGAACATGCGCCTGCGGTCCTTGCGCCGTTTGGAAGAGATGGAGTTGCGTAAGGAACGCGACGATCTGATGATCGAACGGGCCGAGATCGAGGACCTTCTCGATGACGACGCGCTTCAGTGGAAGCGGATCGAAGAGCAACTTCGCGAGACCAAAAAGCTCTTTGGCAAAGACTATGATCGCGGCGCGCGCTTGACCTTGATCGAAGAAGCCGCCGAGTTCGAGGAAGTGCCGTACGAGGCCATGATCGAACGCGAACCGATCACCGTCGTCTGCTCTGAGATGGGCTGGATTCGCGCTATGAAGGGGCACATCGCGCTGGATCAGGAGCTTAAATTCAAGGACGGCGACAGCGGGCGTTTCATCTTCCATGCCGAAACGACGGATCGCTTGCTGCTTCTTGGTGCGAATGGTCGTTTCTATACGCTGTCTGCCGCCAACCTTCCGGGCGGCCGCGGAATGGGGGAACCTGTGCGGCTGATGGTTGATCTGCCGAACGAGGCAGCGATTGTAGCATTGCGTATTTACCGCCCGGGCGAAAAGTTGCTCGTTGCGTCGACCGCTGGGGACGGCTTTGTCGTCGCCGAGGATGACGTGATCGCGCAAACCCGGACAGGCAAACAGGTCCTGAATGTGAAAGGCGCTGTGTCTGCCGCCGTTTGCCGTCCGATTGAAGGCGACCATGTTGCCGTTGTCGGTGAGAACCGAAAAGTACTGATCTTCCCGCTGGAAGAACTCCCTGAGATGGGGCGTGGCAAAGGCGTTCGCTTGCAGAAATACAAAGACGGCGGCCTCTCAGATGTCCGGACATTTGTTTTGGCCGAGGGTCTTAGCTGGCTTGATCCGGCGGGCCGGACACGCACCGAAACGGCTCTTGAAGAATGGGTTGGCAAGCGTGCGAGTGCGGGGCGGATGGCGCCGCGCGGATTCCCGCGCGACAACCGGTTCACCTGATTCCGATCTGAACGGTAAAACAGCACGCAAAGTCGCTTGATTTTCTGCCTTTGAGGTTATACGTCGCCCGCGATGTTGAAACCCTTGAAGGCGTGGAAGAGCAATGGCGAAGGAAAAGTTTGAGCGTACGAAGCCGCATGTGAACATCGGCACGATTGGTCACGTTGACCATGGTAAGACGACGTTGACGGCTGCGATCACAAAGCAGTTTGGCGACTTCAAGGCGTATGACGAGATTGACGGTGCACCTGAAGAGAAGGCGCGCGGGATCACGATTTCGACGGCGCACGTTGAGTATGAGACGGACAACCGTCACTACGCGCACGTGGACTGCCCGGGTCACGCTGACTACGTGAAGAACATGATCACGGGTGCGGCGCAGATGGACGGCGCGATCCTGGTTGTGAACGCTGCTGACGGCCCGATGCCTCAGACGCGTGAGCACATTCTTCTGGGCCGCCAGGTTGGCATCCCGAAGATGGTCGTGTTCATGAACAAAGTTGACCAGGTCGACGACGAAGAGCTTCTTGAGCTTGTCGAGATGGAAATCCGCGAACTGCTGTCGTCCTACGACTACCCGGGCGACGATATTCCGATCATCGCAGGGTCGGCTCTGGCCGCTCTGGAAGGCCGTGACGCGAACATCGGTGAAGAAAAGATTGCCGAGCTGATGGCGGCTGTTGATGACTACATCGACACGCCTGAGCGTGCTGTCGACCAGCCGTTCCTGATGCCGATCGAAGACGTGTTCTCGATCTCGGGCCGGGGTACTGTTGTGACGGGTCGTGTTGAGCGCGGCGTGATCAACGTGGGCGACGAGATTGAAATCGTCGGCATCCGCGACACCACCAAGACGACCTGCACGGGCGTTGAGATGTTCCGCAAGCTTCTCGACCGTGGGGAAGCCGGCGACAACATCGGTGCGCTTCTGCGTGGTGTTGACCGTGAAGGCGTTGAGCGTGGTCAGGTTCTGTGTAAGCCGGGGTCTGTGACACCGCACACCAAGTTCGAAGCCGAAGCCTATATCCTCACGAAAGAGGAAGGTGGCCGTCACACGCCATTCTTCGCGAACTACCGTCCGCAGTTCTACTTCCGCACGACGGACGTGACCGGGACTGTTACGCTTGCGGCTGGCACCGAGATGGTGATGCCGGGCGACAACGTGTCGTTCACGGTTGAACTGATCGCACCGATCGCGATGGAAGACGGCCTGCGCTTTGCGATCCGCGAAGGCGGCCGCACCGTCGGCGCCGGCGTCGTCTCCAAAATCGTAGAGTAATCCTGAACTTCAGGATGTTTTTGGAAAGGCCGCCCATTGAGGCGGCCTTTTTTTTTTCCAGTCTCGGAGAAAGGATTCTTTCGAGGCACTTGTTCAATGCCATTTCCGACCCCTGACACTGCCCATCCCGTCCGCTTGCCCGACGGCACCGTCATCAAAGGTAATGTCTTTCTCAAAGCCGTGATCGATCATCCGCGGATCGACGTGGGAGAGTATTCATACGCCAATGACTTCGATCCGCCCGAAGATCCCGCCGAGTGGGCCTCGCGGATTGCCCCGTACCTCTTTCCACCATCTCCGGATCGACTGATCATCGGGAAATTCGTGCAGATCGCTCATGGCGTACGGTTTATCACTCAATCCGCCAATCACCTCATGAGCGGGTTCTCAACGTTCCCCTTCGCGATCCATGACCCCGATCGCTTCCTTGACTATGCTGCGGCGTTCGAGCCTGGCCCCGACACTGTCGTCGGCAACGACGTCTGGATCGGAATGGACGCCAAAATCATGCCAGGCAGCCGGATCGGATCAGGCGCGATTATCGGTGCGGGTTCCGTAGTGGCAGGCGAAATCTCCGACTACGCCATCGCCTTGGGGAACCCGGCCAGGGTGGTGCGCATGCGCTTCGAGCCAGACCTCATAGAAAGGCTCATGCAGGTTGCCTGGTGGGACTGGCCGATTGAGAAAATCCTGTCACATGAGGCCGCCATTACTGGCGCGGATATTGATGCGCTCGAGGCCGCACAGCAGGCCTGACACGCTGCCGCAGCGGAATGAATTTTTGGGACAGATCTGCATTCCGTGGTAAGCCGGAACCGGGTGCGAATAGGGGAGCCGAGAAATGGCATTTTCTCCAACTGCGAACGCCGATGATTTGAAAGGGACCGGGATCGGGCTCAACTCGATCGGCATGATTGTCGGAGCCGCGTTTTTCTGTGCCGCACTCACCCCTTCCCTTATTCCGCGCGATCCGATGATGCAGGGCGTCTTGTGCGGCATCGTCGCCATTATCGGCTATTGGCTGGGCAGTCTTGGCCTGTTTTTCTGGAAATTCCTCGGTCTGCCGCGTCCCCCACAAGACCGCCAAGCCCTGCTTCGTTGGGTGGTGTTTGCGGCGTCGATCATCACGATCACGCTTTGCCTGTGGCAGGCGGCCGGATGGCAGAACATCACGCGCGACGTCATGGGGCTTGAACCGGTGGAGTCTTCCTTTCCGTTGACCATCGCCGGGGTGGGCGGGGCGATTTTTCTGGTGCTCATGCTGGTCGGTCGGGCGCTTGGCTTTTCCTTGCGTCGGTTGGAACGCTGGCTTGACCGAATTCTTCCACCGCGCGTCGGATTTGCTGTTGGTATCCTCGTGGTGGGCTACGTGTTTTGGACACTGGTCAACGGTACCCTCATTCAGACTGTGCTTACGGCAGCGGACGAGTCCTTTGAAATCGCTGATCTCACGATCGAGCCCCAATACCCGCAGCCAACTGAGCCGACGAAAGCAGGGAGCGCAGAGTCCCTGATTACTTGGGAAACGATGGGCGGCGGGGTCGTGAATTCGTCTCCATTGGTGCAACTCAAGAAGAGATTGCCGAGTTTCATGGTGAAGACGCGATGGAACCGCTACGCGTTTACGTTGGCCGGATCACCGCAGAGGACGAACAGACCCGCGCGGACCTTGCCTTGGCGGAGCTTATTCGGGTCGGAGGGTTCGAACGGTCAAACCTTGTGGTCGTTGTTCCCGTTGGAACAGGTTGGATGGATCCGGGCGGCCATGACACGTTGGAGTTCATCCTTGGCGGCGACGTGGCGACGGTGGCCGCGCAGTATTCCTATCTGACCAGTGCATTGTCGTTGATGACGCATCCTGAGTATGGCGTCGAACAGGCGCGGGTTCTTTTCGACACGGTCTATGACTATTGGAAAACGCTTCCTGAAGAGACACGGCCCAAGTTCTATCTTCACGGGCTCAGTCAGGGGTCGTTTAATTCCCAAAGCACGTTTCGGATCCTCGACGTTCTGGGCGATCCGATTGACGGGGCGCTGTGGGCGGGATCACCGTTTCTAAGTACGCTTTGGCAAGGCGTGCGCGACGGGCGCAATGACGGAAGCCCGGCGTGGCGCCCTCAATTTGGAAACGGCTCTCTTGTCCGCGTGCTAAATCAGGAAGGGTTTGCTGACGTCAGCTATGAACCATGGGGGCCGATGCGTTTTGTCTTCCTCCACTATGCAAGCGATCCGATCGTCGCCTTTACCTTCTCCTCCGGCTTTCGCAGACCAGATTGGATGAAAGGTGAGAGACCCTTTGATGTCTCACCACAACTCAGGTGGTATCCAGTGGTGACAATGTTCCAAAATGCGCTGGATATGGCGATTTCGCTGCAAATCCCGCGCTTTGGTCATTTCTATGTCTATCAGGACTATATCCACGGCTGGGCGGCAGTCCTCGATCCTCCGGGCTGGTCTCCTGAGCGAGCCGATGAACTGACCGCTATCTTCGATGAAAGGCCTGCGCCATGGTGAAACGCGTTATGTCCTGGGTGCTCGCTGTTGCAGTAGCGATCACAATCGCTTCTCCGGGGCAGGCACAGGTGCTTGAGCGCGTGATCGAACGCGAAGACCCCGACGAGATCAGCGACCTTCTGTCACCTTTCTATATTGTGACGAAACCGGATGGGGAGGGACCGTTTCCGACGGTTCTGCTGGCCTCGGGTTGCGACGGTCCAAAGGACAACATGCGTATGTGGGCAGACGTCCTCAAAGATATCGGCTGGGCGTCGGTTCAGGTCGATAGCCATACGCCGCGCGGCTATAATGAGTTTCAGCTTTGGCGCCTGATCTGCATTGGACAGGTATTGCCGGGTGCGCAAAGGGCAGGGGACCTGGCTGTTGCGATGGCGGACGTGGCCAAGATGCCCTTTGTGGATGCCGACCGAATGGCGCTCTTGGGAGCATCACATGGTGGATGGTCAATTCTCGATCTCTTTGCGCTTGCCGGCGAAGATCGCCGACCCTACGGCCTGACACGCTGGCCGAATGGTCCGCAGCCCAAGGACCTTGTCGGGGCTATCCCGCTCTATCCGTATTGCGGGTTCCTTAGCCGCGCGTCCGAGGTCGGCTGGACTGCGGACGTGCCCATGCAGTTCATTTTGGTGGATGACGATTTGATCACGGACGAGGATGACTGCCTTGCCGTGATTGCAAGGATGCGAATTGCCGGCCGCCCGATTGAGGCTGTGATAATCGAGAATGCCACTCACGCCTTCGACCAAACCGAGCGGGGGTTTGTAAGCCCTCTAGAGTTCAGTCAGGAAGCAACGGATCAGGCAGTTAAGATCGTGCAGGATTTTCTGAACGGGCTTTAGGCTCTAGGGGCGTTCAGACTTGCGCCCCGCACGTCTGTCCGCTGCGTCTGTGACGGCATCGAGCGCGATATCAAGCTCATTGCGTAGTGCTTCCAGTGCGTCCCCTGACATCTTGCGGGGAATGTCATGGTCGAACCGACGGACAAGAAGTGCCCCGCTCGTAAAGGGTAGGGGCAAATGCATTTTGTCCCATGTCGGCAGTTTCAGGACCCGGCGCGAGGCATAGGCAACCGTAAAGATCGGCTTGCCTGATGCGCGCGCCCACAGGATCGGATGCGTTTTCGAGATGCGAGGCGGACCGTGAGACCCATCGGTTGTCATGCCCACAGAGTACCCGTTCGCGATGCGTTTAAGAACGCTACGGGTAACGGCCACGCTGGTCGCACCGGGATCCATCGCCTCAACTTCGAATCCGAGCTTCTCGACGATCCGACCACCCATGCGCCCGGCGCGTGCGGTCGAGTTCAGGGTGCAAATTGGCGCTGTCTCAAGATCGAACAAATAGGGGGCCATCAGCAAACGCTGGTGCCACAGGCACATGACAGCCGGTTCACCGGATTGCAGGTGCGAGCGCAGTTCGTCAAAGCCGTCCCGGTCCCAGCGAGTCGTCCAATGGCAGAAAGCAACATATCGTGCCAGCAGTCCTGCTACGGCATTGTTGAGCCATTCGCTATCCGCGATCCGCTTGCGCATGGGTTTTTTGTCGGCGCTTGACATGGCTTTTTCGCTAGCAGAGTTCCCCGATGGCGCGCCACCCCGAAAAGCGCCTTGATTTCCCCCCGTGACCGGCATACTCCAACCACCGGCCTTAGGGGTGTAGCTCAGTTGGTAGAGCGACGGTCTCCAAAACCGTAGGTCGGGGGTTCGAGACCCTCCGCCCCTGCCAAGGCCAATTTTCATCGATAGGCCGACCCTTGGCGATGCTCTCCGACAATACGCGTGGCGCGATCCTGATGATGGGGTCGATGACGGCATTCACGTTAAACGATGCCTGCGTCAAAGCGTTGGGTGGAGATATGCCGCTTGCGCAGCTTCTTGCGCTTCGTGGTTTGGCAACAACGCTGTTTCTTTTCCTCTTGGCGCGTCAGCTGGGGGCGCTTTCATTTCGGTTTTCATCGCGCGACTGCTGGCTCATCGGGATCAGATCCCTGGCCGAAGTCGCTGCCGCCTTCTTTTTTCTCAACGCGCTCTTCAACATGCCCATCGCCAATGCCACGGCAATTTTGCAGGCGCTGCCGCTTACCGTCACGTTATCCGCAGCGCTCTTTTTTCGTGAGAAACTCGGATGGAGGCGTTTGACGGCGATCTCCGTGGGTCTTGCGGGTGTCCTTCTGATCGTTCGTCCGGGCGTCGATGGTTTCAATGTCTTTTCACTCTACGCGCTGGCTGCAGTTGTGGCGGTGACAATCCGGGACATGGCCGTGCGCTCAATGTCGCCATCGGTTCCGTCGATGACGATCGCACTCGTGGCGGCTTTCGCGGTGTGTCTGTTCGGTTTCGGGTGGTCGGTCTCGGTAGAGTGGGCGCCGATGACGGTGCGCTCAACTTTGCTGCTTGGTGGATCAATTGCGGGAATCATTGTCGCCTATTTGCTGAGTGTCGCCGTGATGCGCGTAGGCGAAGTGGGGTTTGTCGCGCCATTCAGATACACAGGGCTTGTCGTGGCCTTGTTCATTGGTCTTTTGTTCTTCGATGAATGGCCGGATTTTTTAACGCTAATCGGCGCGGTAATCGTTGTCGGAACGGGTGTTTTCACTCTGTGGCGCGAGCAAGTGGCAAAGCGGCAATAATCCCGCACTTGCGTGACGCCGCTATGCGTCCGCTGCTGTTGACAGCCCACACGACTCCCTCTATGACGCCGCCACTCAGGCAAAGGGGCTACCCGCCTCGCCGCTTGTCACGAACTTAAGTGGTCACGATCCGGTCTAATGCTGACCCGATCCTCTGGAAACCCACCGCGTCGATCCCGCGACAAGGGATCGCCCGCGGTTTTTGCGTTTTGCGGACGCGCAAAACGTAAACAGAGAACGAACCGGGGTGCGCGCGCCCCAGAGATGAACTGGTAACGAAGGTAAAAGAAGCCCTATGCCGACGATCCAACAGCTGATCCGCAAGCCGCGGCAGCCAAAAGTAAAACGCTCGAAGTCGATGCACCTCGAGGGCAGCCCGCAGAAGCGCGGCGTTTGCACGCGTGTGTACACCACCACGCCAAAGAAGCCGAACTCGGCCATGCGGAAGGTTGCCAAGGTGCGCCTGACCAACGGCTATGAGGTCATCAGCTACATCCCCGGTGAAAGCCACAACCTTCAGGAACACTCGGTTGTCCTGATCCGTGGCGGCCGTGTGAAAGACCTTCCCGGTGTTCGTTACCACATCCTGCGCGGCGTGCTCGATACACAGGGCGTCAAAGACCGTAAGCAGCGCCGCTCGAAATACGGCGCCAAGCGTCCGAAGTAAGAGGAATTCGAAATGTCCCGCCGTCACGCTGCTGAAAAACGCGAAGTTCTGCCCGACGCCAAGTTTGGCGATATCGTGCTGACTAAGTTCATGAACAACCTGATGATCGACGGTAAGAAGTCGGTCGCCGAGCGCATCGTCTACAACGCGCTGGATCGGGTTGAAGGCAAAATCAAACGTGCTCCTGTGGAAGTGTTCCACGAGGCGCTCGACAATATCAAACCGTCGGTTGAGGTTCGCTCCCGCCGGGTTGGTGGTGCGACCTATCAGGTCCCCGTCGAGGTGCGCCCGGAACGCCGCGAAGCGCTTGCGATCCGCTGGTTGATCACTGCCTCGCGCGGTCGCAACGAAAACACGATGGAAGAACGCCTCGCCGGTGAATTGCTTGATGCCGTCAACGGCCGCGGCACCGCCGTCAAGAAGCGCGAAGACACCCACAAGATGGCCGACGCCAACAAAGCGTTCAGCCATTATCGCTGGTAACCCCTTTTTTCTGAGGCACACATAATGTCACGCGAATATCCCCTCGAGCGATACCGCAACTTCGGAATCATGGCGCATATCGATGCAGGTAAAACCACCTGCACCGAACGCATCCTGTACTACACCGGAAAGTCCCACAAAATCGGCGAAGTCCATGACGGCGCTGCAACGATGGATTGGATGGAGCAGGAGCAGGAACGCGGCATCACGATCACCTCGGCTGCGACGACCACATTCTGGGAACGCACCGAAGACGGTCAGGAAGCCCAGACCGACAAGCACCGCTTCAACATCATCGACACGCCAGGCCACGTTGACTTCACCATCGAAGTTGAGCGTTCGCTTGCCGTTCTCGACGGTGCGGTTGCTGTTCTCGACGCCAATGCCGGCGTTGAGCCGCAGACCGAAACAGTTTGGCGTCAGGCCGACCGTTACAGCGTTCCGCGGATCGTGTTCGTCAACAAGATGGACAAGATCGGCGCTGACTTCTTCAACTGTGTTGAGATGATCAAGGACCGGACAGGCGCAATTCCTGCACCGATCCAGATCCCGATCGGTGCTGAAGATCAACTCGAAGGCATCGTTGACCTGATCACGATGGAAGAGTGGACGTGGAAAGGCGAAGACCTTGGTGCGACATGGACCCGTCAGGAAGTTCGTGCTGAGCTCAAGGACAAAGCTGAAGAGCTGCGCGCTGAGCTTGTTGAACTTGCCGTTGAGCAAGACGACGACGCCATGGAAGCGTATCTTGAAGGCAACGAGCCTGACGTCGACACGCTGCGCAAGCTGATCCGTAAGGCAACGCTTTCGATGGCCTTCGTACCGGTTCTGTGTGGTTCGGCATTTAAGAACAAAGGCGTTCAGCCTCTGCTCAACGCTGTGATCGACTTCCTTCCCGGTCCTCTGGACGTGCCTGCCTACATGGGCTTCTCGCCAGACGACGAGTCGGAAGAGCGTAACATCGCACGTTCGGCAGACGACGATCAGCCGTTCGCCGCGCTTGCGTTCAAGATCATGAACGACCCGTTTGTTGGCTCGCTCACCTTCACGCGTATCTACTCCGGTACCCTTAAGAAGGGCGACGGCATCCTCAACACCACAAAAGGCAAGCGCGAGCGCATTGGCCGGATGATGATGATGCACTCCAACAACCGTGAAGAGATCGAAGAGGCGTTTGCAGGCGACATCATCGCGCTTGCAGGTCTCAAAGACACCACGACCGGTGATACGTTGTCGGATGCCCAGAAGCAGGTTGTTCTGGAAACGATGACCTTCCCCGATCCGGTGATCGAGATCGCGGTCGAGCCAAAGACGAAGAACGACCAGGAGAAGATGAGCCAGGGCCTCCAGCGGCTTGCCGCCGAAGACCCGTCCTTCCGCGTGGAAACTGACCTCGAAAGCGGCCAGACCATCATGAAGGGTATGGGCGAACTTCACCTCGACATCCTCGTTGATCGTCTTAAGCGTGAGTTCAAGGTCGAAGCGAACATCGGTGCGCCTCAGGTGGCCTATCGTGAGACCATCGGTCACGAAGTGGAACACACCTACACCCACAAGAAGCAGTCGGGTGGGTCTGGTCAGTTCGCTGAAGTGAAGATGATCATCACGCCGACAGAGCCGGGCGAAGGCTACTCGTTTGAAAGCCGCATCGTTGGTGGTGCTGTTCCGCGCGAATACATCCCCGGTGTCGAAAAAGGCATCCAGTCCGTTATGGACAGCGGTCCGCTCGCAGGCTTCCCGGTCATCGACTTCAAGGTCGCTCTGATCGACGGTAAGTTCCACGATGTGGACTCCAGCGTTCTGGCCTTTGAAATCGCAGCTCGTATGGGCATGCGCGAAGGCATGAAGAAGGCTGGCGCCAAGCTTCTGGAACCGATCATGAAGGTCGAAGTGATCACGCCGGATGAATACACCGGTAACATCATCGGCGACCTGACATCGCGTCGGGGTCAAGTGCAGGGTCAGGAAACGCGCGGCAACGCCATCGCGATCAACGCCTTTGTGCCGCTGGCCAACATGTTCGGCTACATCAACAACCTGCGCTCCATGTCCTCGGGCCGCGCGCAGTTTACGATGCAGTTCGACCATTACGAGCCGGTACCGCAGAACATCAGCGAAGAAATTCAGGCGAAGTACGCGTAAGCGTTCTTCTCCTCCCAGAGATAACAGGAGGCCACTATGGCGAAGGAAAAGTTTGAGCGTACGAAGCCGCATGTGAACATCGGCACGATTGGTCACGTTGACCATGGTAAGACGACGTTGACGGCTGCGATCACAAAGCAGTTTGGCGACTTCAAGGCGTATGACGAGATTGACGGTGCACCTGAAGAGAAGGCGCGCGGGATCACGATTTCGACGGCGCACGTTGAGTATGAGACGGACAACCGTCACTACGCGCACGTGGACTGCCCGGGTCACGCTGACTACGTGAAGAACATGATCACGGGTGCGGCGCAGATGGACGGCGCGATCCTGGTTGTGAACGCTGCTGACGGCCCGATGCCTCAGACGCGTGAGCACATTCTTCTGGGCCGCCAGGTTGGCATCCCGAAGATGGTCGTGTTCATGAACAAAGTTGACCAGGTCGACGACGAAGAGCTTCTTGAGCTTGTCGAGATGGAAATCCGCGAACTGCTGTCGTCCTACGACTACCCGGGCGACGATATTCCGATCATCGCAGGGTCGGCTCTGGCCGCTCTGGAAGGCCGTGACGCGAACATCGGTGAAGAAAAGATTGCCGAGCTGATGGCGGCTGTTGATGACTACATCGACACGCCTGAGCGTGCTGTCGACCAGCCGTTCCTGATGCCGATCGAAGACGTGTTCTCGATCTCGGGCCGGGGTACTGTTGTGACGGGTCGTGTTGAGCGCGGCGTGATCAACGTGGGCGACGAGATTGAAATCGTCGGCATCCGCGACACCACCAAGACGACCTGCACGGGCGTTGAGATGTTCCGCAAGCTTCTCGACCGTGGGGAAGCCGGCGACAACATCGGTGCGCTTCTGCGTGGTGTTGACCGTGAAGGCGTTGAGCGTGGTCAGGTTCTGTGTAAGCCGGGGTCTGTGACACCGCACACCAAGTTCGAAGCCGAAGCCTATATCCTCACGAAAGAGGAAGGTGGCCGTCACACGCCATTCTTCGCGAACTACCGTCCGCAGTTCTACTTCCGCACGACGGACGTGACCGGGACTGTTACGCTTGCGGCTGGCACCGAGATGGTGATGCCGGGCGACAACGTGTCGTTCACGGTTGAACTGATCGCACCGATCGCGATGGAAGACGGCCTGCGCTTTGCGATCCGCGAAGGCGGCCGCACCGTCGGCGCCGGCGTCGTCTCCAAAATCGTAGAGTAACGAACACCTTACGGGTTCGACGTGGGCGGCGGATGGTCCGCCGTCCACCTATCAACCTTAACGCCTTAAGAGGCCAAGAATATGCAAAGCCAGAACATCCGCATCCGGCTCAAGGCATTTGACTACCGCGTACTGGATGCCAGCACGCAGGAAATCGTCAACACTGCCAAGCGCACGGGCGCCACGGTTCGTGGGCCGATCCCACTGCCGAACAAGATTGAAAAATTCACGGTTCTCCGTGGACCCCACATCGACAAGAAGTCGCGTGACCAGTTCGAAATCCGGACACACAAGCGTCTTCTCGACATCGTTGATCCGACCCCCCAGACGGTGGACGCGCTGATGAAGCTCGACCTGGCCGCTGGTGTGGACGTCGAGATCAAGGTTTAAGGAGGGCACCAGAAATGATGCGCTCTGGAGTGATCGCAAAGAAGGTGGGGATGACCCGCCTGTTCCTGGAAGACGGAAAGCAGATCCCGGTCACGGTTCTTCAGCTTGACGGTCTTCAGGTTGTCGCAAACCGCACCACTGACAAAGACGGCTACACCGCCGTTCAGCTTGGCGCAGGGTCTGCCAAAGCCAAGCGGACGTCGCGCGCGATGCGCGGGCATTTCGCTGCTGCCAAGGTTGAACCCAAGCGGAAGATCGCAGAGTTCCGCGTGAGCCCTGAGAACCTGATCGAAGTCGGCGCCGAAATCTCGGCCGAGCACTTTGTGACGGGTCAAAAGGTTGACGTCTCGGGCACCTCGATCGGTAAAGGTTTCGCGGGTGCAATGAAGCGCCACAACTTTGGTGGTCTGCGCGCCTCGCACGGTGTGTCGATCAGCCACCGTTCGCACGGCTCGACGGGTCAGTGTCAGGATCCTGGCAAAGTCTTCAAAGGCAAGAAGATGGCTGGCCACATGGGCGCTGCCCGCGTGACCACACAGAACCTTGAAGTTGTCAAAACCGACGCCGACCGTGGCCTCGTCTTCATCAAAGGCGCCGTTCCTGGCTCCAAAGGTGGATGGGTAACTGTCAAAGACGCCGTGAAAAAGAAATTGCCTGATGGCGTTCCTTTCCCGGCTGCGTTGAAAGCCGACGCTGCACCGCAAACCGAGGAGCCTCAGGTCGAGGAAAACCAGGTTGAGGAAGCTCAGGTTGAAGAGGCACCTGCCGCTGAGGGGGGTGACGAATAATGAAACTTGATGTGATCAAACTCGACGGCAAGAAAGCCGGTTCGGTTGACTTGGACGAGGCCCTCTTTGGTCTCGAGCCACGCACCGACATCCTGCACCGTGTCGTCCGCTGGCAGCGCAACAACGCGCAAGCCGGTACGCACAAGGTCAAGACCCGGTCCGAGACCAGCTATTCGACCAAGAAGATCTATCGCCAGAAGGGCACCGGCGGCGCACGTCACGGTGACCGGAATGCACCGATCTTCCGCAAGGGTGGTGTCTATAAGGGCCCGACCCCGCGCAGCCATGGTCACGACCTGACCAAGAAGTTCCGCAAGCTGGGCCTGCGCCATGCGCTGTCGGCCAAGGCGAAAGCGGGCGAGCTGGTCATTCTGGACGCGGCCGAAGCCAAAGACCCCAAGACCTCGGCGCTTGCCAAGCAGGTCAAGGAGTTGGGCTGGAAGCGTGCGCTGGTCATCGACGGTGCGGACCTCAACGAAAACTTCGCACGCGCGGCCCAGAACATCGAAGGTCTCGATGTGCTGCCAAGCGTTGGTGCGAATGTCTATGACATCCTCAAGCGTGACACGCTCGTGATCACCAAGGCGGGTGTCGAAGCACTGGAGGCTCGTCTGAAATGAGCGCGAAAGCAGAACAGTACGACGTGATCCGCAAGCCAGTGATCACCGAGAAAGCTACGATGGCGTCCGAAAACGGCGCGGTGGTTTTCGAAGTGGCCATGGACGCCAATAAGCCGCAGATCAAAGAGGCCGTTGAGGCGCTCTTTGGTGTGAAGGTCAAGGCGGTCAACACCACGATCACCAAAGGCAAAACTAAGCGGTTCCGCGGGCGTCTCGGCACCCGTAAGGACGTCAAGAAAGCCTATGTCACGCTGGAAGAGGGTAACACCATCGACGTGACAACCGGTCTCTGAGACACGGTGAAACCAATGCAAAGGCCCTGCCGTTTCGGTGGGGCCTTTTACTTTGTGGGTGCATGCCTTCGTTCCTGTGCTAAGTCACATGCAGGATGAAACGGATGACCATCATAGTCGGCTTCATTGCCCTTCTGGCCAACGCAACCTGGGCCCATCAGGGCGTTCAGAACGCGGCGGTCATGGCACGTATGAACGGGATGACCTCAATCGCAGACGCGATGAAGGTGATCGGTGACATGGTCAAAGGCACCACAGCGTTTGATCGGGACATTGCGCGTGAGGCGTTGTCTGACGTCGCCGCCGCCTCTGCCCAAACGCTCGACCTGTTCGCGGCACCAGAAGATGATCCGAAGTCTGAAGCACGGCCAGAAATCTGGAGCAATTTCAGCGACTTTGGTGCGAAGTCGGATGCTCTGACGGATTTGGCGGAGGCGTTGGCCGTCGCAGTAGACACACCTGCCGACCTTCGCTCAGCACTGATGTCTCTGGGGGCGACCTGTACGGCCTGCCACGACGCGTACCGAGAATAGCGTCAATCGCGAGAAGTTGAGCGATTGCGCGTCCGCTGCGGTTGCCAAGCTTGTATCCCGACAGGCATAGGGGCGCTGCAACCTGTTCAGAAGACAAGGACGTGCCATGCTGATCCCCCGCCAAAAAACCCCCGATCTTACTGTCCCGACGCTGGACCACGGTTGTGTGCTTTTACCGTGGGCTGCATTGCCCGATCTGTGCGCGATATCTGACCGAGTTTCAAAAGCGCGTCGATGACTTTGCCGAACGGGGCGTTGGAACGATCGCAGTGAGCTCAGACGGCGAAGAGCGTGCCCGAGCGATGGCGGAAAAAATCGGCGCGACCAGCTTGCGCTTTGGCTATGACCTGTCGCTGACCAAGGCGCGGGAGTGGGGGCTTTACATCTCGACCTCGCGGGGAAAGACGTCCATCGGGATTGAGGAGCCTGCGCTGTTCTCGGAACCCGGCCTGTTCATGGTGACGCCGGAGCAGAGCCTCTACTATGGCTCGACCCAGACGATGCCGTTTGTGCGTCCGCATTTCTCGGAACTTGTTGGGGCGCTCGATTTCGCGATTGAGCACAACTATCCCGCACGCGGCGAGTACACCGGCGACGTGTGACCTGAGCGGTCGCGCAACACCCTGAGACCCTGGGGTGTTGCGCGGGGACTTTCCAAAGGTTAACGGCTGTTTTCCTGAGGTTTCGGGCAAAACGGCGCTTGCGGCATTGCGTCGGCATCACGTCGGAGTTTCGTCGGAGGCGATTGACGGAGTGATGTCCCCACCCACGAAATGTGGTGCGTGGGTTAAGAACGGTTGAAAGAGGGTTAACGCCTCGGTCGCATCAGATTGACGCCGCGCGGAGAGCAGGGATACTGCGCCAATGGACCAAGCACCGATCTTCTGGACGTTCCGCCGCTGCCCCTACGCAATGCGCGCGCGGCTGGCACTGGTCAGCGCGGGGGTTGAGGTTGAGTTGCGTGAGATCCTGCTGCGCGACAAGCCTGAGGCGTTTCTTGCAACCTCGGCGTCTGCCACGGTGCCTGCGTTGAAGGCGGGTGAGACGGTTCTGGATGAAAGCCTCGAAATCATGATCTGGGCGTTGAAGCAAAGCGACCCGGATGCGCTCTTGGACATGCCAGAGGCGGGGTGGGCGTTGATCACCGCCAATGACGGCCCGTTCAAGGCGGCACTGGACCACACGAAGTATGCCTCGCGCTATCCCGACAAGGACGCAAGTGAGGAACGAGAGACGGCGGCGGGGTATCTGCGCGCGCTAGAGGCGCAGTTTAGCGGGAACCCATGGCTTTTCGGCGTCCGCCCGACGCTGGCTGATTACGCGCTTTTGCCCTTCGTGCGGCAGTTCGCCAATATCGACCGGACGTGGTTCAACGCGCAAGACTGGCCACAGGTGCGCAGGTGGCTGGACCGGTTTCTGGAGGGGCAGGTCTTTGCGAAGATCATGGACAAGTACCCGCCATGGGCTGAGGGGGATGTGCCGGTGCGGTTTGGGGCCGACGCAAGATAGAGTTATCAACGCCAGTGTCCCGTGCCCGCGCGAATTGTTTTGGGCAGGCGTCCGGCGTATTGTCTTTCTGTTACTTGATAGAATCAGGAAAGACGCGACGTGGAAGTTCTGCTTGGAACACTGATCCTTTTTGTTGGCATCTACTTTGCAAATCGTACGAAACGCAGACTTTCAAGCCGGAGTTGGTCTGAGCCATCCAGAGTGGCGCGTCCTGTTGCGCGACGCCCCGCCAAGCCCGCTCCGAAAGCATTTGATGCCAGGACGGCAAAACCTTCACCTAAGAAACGAATTTTGCGGGGACGCGCTTGGGTCGTGGATGGCGATACTGTCAAAATCGAGAAGACTCAGATCCGCCTGTTTGGTGTGGATGCCCCGGAGCTGGAACACCCATTCGGCAAGAAAGCCAAATGGGCGCTGCATGGCCTATGCAAGGGCCAAACCATCCGTGCAGAAGTCATTGAAGAGGACGCGTATGGACGCACGGTCGCCAAGTGCACGCTCCCGGATGGACGCGACCTATCTGCAGAGATGGTGAAGCAGGGGCTTGCTCTGGATTGGCCAAAATTTTCGGGCGGGTGCTATACGCATCTTGAAACAGACGACGCGCGTAAGAAGCTTTTCCTCGCAGCGGCCCGTCAGAAAGGGCATATGCACGTCTGGAAGGCATTCGAAGAACGCAACGCCGCGAGGTGATGGCCGTGCAAACTATGGCCCAAACCCCTTGCCACCCACCACACCGCCCGCTATAGAGCGCCATCTCGTCACCCCGGATTCGTCCGGGGTGGTGTTCTTTGGGGTAACCCAAACCAAACCGGGGACCTTCGGGGCCCTTTAAAACAGACAGCCAGAGACATCTGGCGCGAAGCAAACGGAAGACAGAAAGCATGGCACTCAAGTCGTACAAGCCGACGACGCCGGGCCAGCGCGGGCTGGTGCTGATCGACCGTTCGGAGCTTTGGAAAGGCCGTCCGGTCAAGTCCCTCACTGAGGGTCTGACCAAAAAGGCGGGCCGGAACAATACCGGACGGATCACGATGCGCCGCCGCGGCGGTGGGGCGAAACGCCTTTATCGGATCGTTGATTTCAAACGGAACAAGTTCGACGTCGCCGCGACGGTTGAACGCATCGAATACGACCCCAACCGGACCGCGTTCATTGCGCTGGTCAAATACGAAGACGGCGAGCAGGCATACATCATTGCCCCTCAGCGTCTTGCGGTTGGTGATCAGGTGGTCGCGTCGGCCAAGGCCGACATCAAGCCGGGCAACGCCATGCCGTTTTCGGGCATGCCGATCGGTACGATCGTCCACAACATTGAAATGAAGCCGGGTAAAGGTGGTCAGATCGCACGTGCGGCTGGCACTTACGCTCAGTTCGTCGGTCGCGACGGCGGCTATGCTCAGATCCGTCTGTCGTCGGGTGAATTGCGCATGGTTCGTCAGGAGTGCATGGCCACCGTTGGTGCCGTGTCGAACCCCGACAACTCGAACCAGAACCTCGGCAAGGCTGGCCGCAACCGTCACCTGGGCAAGCGCCCGAGTGTCCGTGGTGTGGTCATGAACCCGATCGATCACCCGCACGGTGGTGGTGAAGGCCGGACCTCGGGTGGTCGTCACCCGGTCACGCCATGGGGCAAGCCGACAAAGGGTGCACGCACCCGCAACAAGAACAAGGCGTCGTCGAAGCTGATCATCCGCTCGCGTCACGCCAAGAAGAAGGGGCGCTAACACATGAGCCGCTCTGTTTGGAAAGGCCCCTTTGTCGACTCTTATGTCCTCAAAAAGGCCGAAGCTGCTCGCGAGGCGGGCCGCAACGATGTCATCAAGATCTGGTCGCGCCGCTCGACGATCCTGCCTCAGTTCGTGGGCCTGACGTTTGGCGTCTACAACGGCCAAAAGCACATTCCCGTGCTCGTGTCCGAAGACATGATCGGTCAGAAGTTCGGGGAATATTCCCCCACCCGCACCTACTATGGTCATGCGGCTGATAAAAAAGCGAAACGGAAGTAAGTCATGGGCAAGGAAAAGAACCCCCGCCGCGTGGCTGAAAACGAAGCAATGGCGAAAACGCGCATGCTTCGCACCAGCCCGCAGAAACTGAACCTCGTGGCCGCGATGATCCGGGGCAAGAAGGTGGACAAGGCTTTGGCCGATCTGACCTTCTCCAAGCGCCGGATCGCAGACGACGTGAAGAAGTGCCTTCAGTCGGCCATCGCGAATGCGGAAAACAACCACAACCTGGATGTTGACGAGCTGATCGTGGCCGAGGCCTTTGTCGGCAAGAACCTGACGATGAAGCGTGGCCGCCCACGGGCACGTGGCCGCTATGGTCGCATCATCAAGCCGTTCTCGGAACTCACCATCAAAGTCCGCCAGGTCGAGGAGCAAGCCTAATGGGTCAGAAAGTAAACCCCGTCGGCATGCGTCTTCAGGTCAACCGCACCTGGGACAGCCGCTGGTACGCCGACACCAAGGATTACGGTGATCTTCTGCTGGAAGACATCAAGATCCGCGAATTCATCAAGGAAGAGTGCAAGCAGGCGGGCATCTCGAAAGTCATTATCGAGCGTCCGCACCGCAAGTGCCGTGTCACCATCCACACCGCCCGTCCGGGTGTTATCATCGGTAAGAAAGGCGCAGACATCGAAACGCTGCGCAAGAAGCTTGCTGCGATGACCGAGAGCGAGCTGCACCTCAACATCGTTGAAGTGCGCAAGCCGGAACTGGACGCGCAACTGGTGGCCGAAAGTATTGCACAGCAGCTGGAACGCCGGGTCAGCTTCCGCCGTGCCATGAAGCGGGCGTGCAGAACGCCATGCGGATGGGCGCGCTGGGCATCCGGGTGAACGTTGCCGGTCGTCTTGGTGGTGCCGAAATCGCGCGGACCGAATGGTACCGTGAAGGTCGCGTGCCGCTGCATACGCTGCGCGCTGACATCGATTACGCACATGCCGAAGCGATGACGCCTTACGGCATCATCGGCATCAAGGTCTGGATCTTCAAAGGCGAAATCATGGAGCACGATCCGTCGGCTCGTGACCGTCGCCAGCAGGAGCTTCAGGAAGGTCCCGCGCCCCGTGGCGCCGGCGGCCGCCGCTAAGGAGTTTAAGAGATGCTGCAACCAAAGCGCACAAAATTCCGCAAACAGCACAAGGGCCGCATCCGCGGTGAAGCCAAGGGCGGGTCCGATCTCGCATTTGGCACCTATGGGCTGAAGGCGACCCAGCCTGAGCGCATCACCGCGCGTCAGATCGAAGCCGCCCGCCGGGCCATGACGCGTCACATGAAGCGTCAGGGTCGTGTCTGGATCCGTATCTTCCCGGATGTGCCTGTCACATCGAAGCCGACCGAAGTTCGGATGGGTAAAGGTAAGGGCTCGGTCGATTACTGGGCATGCAAGGTCAAGCCAGGCCGGATCATGTTCGAAATCGACGGTGTGTCGGACGGTGTCGCCCGCGAGGCCCTGCGCCTTGCCGCGATGAAGCTGCCGATCAAGACCCGCACGGTGGTCCGCGAAGACTGGTAAGTCGCCCGCGACATGCTAAAATAAAGAAAACCCCGGCCAATGCGCCGGGGTTTTTTGTTTCGAGGTCGCGGGTTATCGGACCTGCCGACCTTTGGCCCCGTTGGACCGACGATATGCGTCCGTTCCGCTCTGCGCCGCCGCCGGGCATCGCCCGTCCGGGGCTTTGCCCGTGATCGGCTTGAGCCTGCCCCACTGAGTTGGTCCGCCCGTATAGTTAGGAAACGGAGGATCAAATATGGGAATCAAGCGACACAAGCCGGAAGAGATTGTCACGAAGTTACGGCAGGTTGAGGTGCTGTGTGGCCAAGGAATGCCGCGGATTGATGCGATCAGGCAGGTGCAGATAACCGAGCAGACATTCTATCGCTGGCGTAAGCAGTATGGCGGCATGGGAACCGACCAACTGAAAGAACTGAAGCGCCTGCAGCAGGAGAATGATCGGCTGCGTCGTGCCGTATCTGACCTGATACTGGATAAGCTGATCCTGTCGGAGGCAGCACGGGGAAACTACTGAGCCCTTCACGTCGCCGTGCCTGCGTTGACCATGTGCGAAGCCAGTTCCACGTCTCGGAGCGTCGAGCTTGTCGTGTCTTGGGGCAGCATCGGTCCACGCAGAGGCGGTTGCCAATTGGGCGTGCCGACGAGGATCGTCTGGTGGCCGATATGATCGCACTGGCTCGGCAATATGGTCGTTACGGTTATCGTCGGATTGCCGCTCTGCTGAGAGGTGCAGGCTGGCAGATCAACGACAAGCGTGTCGAGCGTCTGTGGCGGCGCGAGGGGCTCAAAGTGCCCATGAAACAGCCCAAGAAAGGATGGCTCTGGATGAACGACGGGTCATGCATCCGGCTGAGACCGGAGTATCGGAACCACGTCTGGTCTTATGATTTTGTGCATCACAGAACTGATGACGGAAAAACGTTCAGGACACTCAATATCCTGGACGAGCATAGCCGGGAATGCTTGGCGATCCGAGTGAAGCGGAAGCTGAACTCGACCGAGGTGATCGACGCGTTGACGGATCTGTTCATCCTTCGCGGCGTGCCGACTACATAAGGTCAGATAATAGCCCTTAGTTCATTGTTCAGGCGGTTCGAGATTGGACTACAGCCGTTGGCACCAACACATCTTAAAGTAGCAATGTTCACTATGTGACATACCCTCTTGGTGGCAAAACGTCGACAACGGCGCCGACGACGTGGTGTAGGAACTACATATCGGTAGGCGGTCGCGGCTGCCCTGACTTTCGTCAATGATATCCCTGCATCTAATTCAACCGAAATTTAAGCGCTACTCAGTGAAGCAACGGAGCGTTTGGTGCCGAGCGCGTCGTTGACTGCTTCGATGAGTCGTTCGCGCGTGGATCGGTTTCATCAAATGAATATCCTCTTTTCTGAGCCCGTCTCCTGTCAATGCCACTTCATTGGTATAGCCGACAGAAACATCACTGGCAAATCCTGATCGAAACTGCGCAAATGCCGAGCCAAAGAAGGCCCCTGCTTATCCCCTGGCATCACAATGTCGGTAATCAGCAGATCGACTGGCCCTACTTCGACATATCGCTGTGCGGCTTCATCGCCGCTGGCCGTCTTCGTCACATGATGTCCCTGAGCTTCGAGGAACTGCGCAATAATGTTTAGCACCTCCTCCTGGTCTTCGGCGACCAGTATGTGTGCTTTTGGAACATTCATGGTGGTTGCGGCTTTCTTTTCAATCGCAGTTGCAGCAGACCCTCTGTCAAGCGCAGGAAAGAAAAGTTTGACAGTTGTTCCAATTCCAGGCTCCGAATTGACAAGGACGTTACCGCAAGATTGTGTCATAAAGCCGTGCACCATCGACAAGCCTAGGCCGCTATTATTGCTAAGACCCTTTGTGGAAAAGAACGGCTCAAAGATTTTTGGCATCACATCAACAGGAATACCTTCTCCAGTGTCACGCACTGCCAACATCACATAGTGGCCAGGTTCAAGGCCAGTTTTCGAAAAATCATGCGACGTCTTTTCGATCACCACGTTTTCCGTTTCGATTGTAATGGACCCGCCATTCGGCATTGCATCCCGCGCGTTGATCACGAGATTTAGAAGAGCGCTTTCGACGCCAGAAACATCAGCGGTTACAGTCCAAAGGTCGGGTGACAAGGACGTCTCCACCTGGATGGTCGCGGGGATTGTTCTGGACATCCAGGTTTCCATATTCCCGACGAGTTCGCCGAGCGAAATCTCTTTTGGGTTGAGGTCTGCACGCCGCGCGAAGTTAAGCATCGACCGGGTCAGTGCAGCCCCGCGGAACGAGGCTTGCTTTGCCGCGTCGATCAGTTCCAGCTTATCGCTGTCTTCAGTTAGATGCTCTAACAGCTCCATGTTTCCCAAAATGACACTCAACAGGTTGTTGAAGTCATGCGCAACGCCCCCTGTCATCTGTCCGATTGACTCCAGTTTTTGGGCTTGTACCATCTGCCGCTCCAGCTCGGCGCTCGATGCTTCGGCGTTTTTCTTTTCGGTCAAATCTATGATGCTTGCCCGGATAAGGTCACGGCTTGGGTCAGGAAAGCGCACCAATGAAACCTGGCAGGGCAAGTCGACGCCTTTGAGGGTCTTGTGCATCCATTCAAATATAACCAGTTCTCCGTCGAGCGCTCTTTTGATATAGGACCACGCTGCCACGTCTGATCTTCGTCCATCGGGTTGAAATTCAGGGCTCAAGTCCAAAGGACTATATCCGGAAATCAGTGCATCTTTGGGCAGGCCATAAAGCACCTCCGCACGAGGATTTGCTTCCACGAATTTTCGTGTTTGACTGTCCAGGATCAAAATCGCATCTGAGGCGTGATCCACAAGTGAGCGAAAACGTTCTTCTGCGCGCCCTCTCTCGTCCACCTCAGCTTTCAGCTTGCGGTTGACTTCCGCAAGTTCCGCAGTCCGCTTTTCGACGCGCTGCTCTAACTGAACAGATTGCATCAAAGAAGCTCGGAGTTCACGCCAAGATTGAAATAATGAAAATGCCGCAAGACCAAGTAATGCGAGCACCAAGAATATGACGGACCTGTTTCGGCTCGACATCTGATCCAAGTGAATGGCGTCATTTTCGGCGTCATAAGCAATCGCTTGCATGGCCACTGCATGGCTTAGGGTCACCAGCCGCCGCAGTTTGGATATCATCGCATTGGCACGCGCGTCGTCGTCTCTCGCTAGCGTGACGAGTTCCGGCTGGAGGGCGTCAATCGTCTTCAGGGCCTCTTTTGACAATTCGAGGGCGCCGGGAAGTGAGAGATAAAGATTTCCGCGCGGACTTGGTTTGTCATACGAAAATCGGCTCCAAACAATGTCAAGCTTGACGACCAGCGTTTCCGGCGTCACGTCTAGGCTGCCTTCGACATACCGGTTAATGTGATCGATAATCTGCAGCAATTCGTAGTCAACTTGCGCGGCGTAGTATGTGAGGTTGCCTCGAAACTCAGACCTGATATCGCGGACTTCTTTCAGTGACGACATCATAATCGTAACCGACGCCCCAACAATGACGCTCGCCAGAAGCACCTGAAGAAGAAACAGGATCTTTTTGGTTTTGGTCAACTCCGCGCCCCTACTATTCTAATACTTCCAATGACTTGAGTTGCCAGATTGACCTTGCGTAGTAAAGTTCGCTTCGCAGTTCAGAGTTGTCGGACCAAGGATAAATTACCCAAAGTGGGCCTCTATCGCGCACAGTCATCATGCGACCGTTTTGCCGGGTCGCAACGATGACATTGTACAAATCGGCGTCTTTTCTTGGAATTGAGATTGAGTAGTCATTCAATGCAGTGGCCAATACGACACTGCCTTGCGCTCCGACAGCATTCAGAATGTCCCGAAGCCGCACTCCGGTAAAGGTTATCTCTCCCATGGTCCATGGTGTCTCGGTTAGAACTTCTGTTGTTCCCAGGCTCTCCAATCCCGCAACATCAAAAGCGAAAGATCCCTTCGGCGCGCCTTCCATGATGCGCCCAGAAATCTCAAGCACGACCGGGCCCTGCGGCAGCGGTCGTGAACTTTCCTGCGCCGTCGTCTTCGAGCCAAACAGGGCAGCAGCGGTACCAAGACAAAGAGCGATCCAGAGCGAAATAAGC